>Ga0075425_100002333_pt1 | contig 18991 bp, 16 predicted proteins | sample SoiMethybrSBSTD4_FD_75300 | JGI IMG/M metagenome (GOLD analysis project Ga0075425, IMG submission 75300) | Bulk soil microbial communities from a Populus tree surrounding site in Tennessee, USA - Soil MetaG P. TD hybrid SBSTD4 | ecosystem: Environmental > Terrestrial > Soil > Tree plantation... | reverse complement strand
AGGCCGTGGCCCTGGTCTCGCGGCTCCTCGGTATCCGCGCGACGATCGTGATGCCGAAGGACGCGCCGCAGATGAAGATCGACGCGACGCGGGGCTACGGGGCCGAGGTCGTCCTCTACGACCGCGAGTTCCAGAGCCGCGACGACATCGCGGCGCAGATCGCACAGGAAAGGAAGGCGCTGCTGGTGCCGCCTTTCGACGATGAGCTCATCATGGCGGGGCAGGCCACGGGCGCAGTCGAGCTCATCGAGGACGTGCCCGACCTGGATGCGATCGTCGTTCCGGTCTCCGGCGGCGGCCTGATCGCCGGATGGACGACGGCGGCCAAGCACCTCCGGCCCGGAATCGCGGTCTACGGCGCCGAGCCCGAGGCCGCGGCCGACACGAAGAAGTCCCTCGACGCCGGAAAGCGCGTGGAAGTCTCCTCCAACCCGACGATCGCCGACGGCCTGCGCGTGACGACTCCCGGAAAGCTGACCTTTCCGATCGTGCAGCACGACGTCAAAGACATCCTGCTCGTTTCCGACGACGAGATGATCGAGACGCTGACCTGGATGCTCGAGCGCATGAAGGTCCTGGTCGAGCCCTCCGGCGCCGCGGGAGCCGCGGCGGTCCGGCACCGCAAGGCCGATTTCTCGGGGAAGAAAGTCGGCGTCGTGCTCTCGGGCGGCAACGTGGACCTGGCCCGGCTGACCGAGTTCATCGCGTCCCGCGCTCACGGCCTGCCGGCGGCTGCCTCTCGATGAAGCGGGCCGCCGCTTTCGCCGTCGCAGCGGCGCTCGCCGCTGGCCCGCTGTCCGCGCACGACTTCTGGATCGAGCCCTCCACCTTCCGTCCGCAGGTCGGCGAGAACGTGACCGCGCGGCTCTGGGTCGGCCCGCACCTGAAGGGCGAGCCGTTTCCGCGCGTCTCCAAGCTCATCGTCACCTTCGCGCTCTTTTCGGGCGCCGGTACGACGCCGCTTTCCGGCCGCGAGGGAGACGACCCGGCCGGCTCGGTTCGGATCACCGCCCCGGGGCTCCAGTTCATCGGATATCGAAGCCGCGACTACGGCGTCTCGATCGACGCGGCGAAGTTCGAGGATTACCTGAAGGAGGAGGGGCTCGAGGAGATTTCGAAGATCCGCGCCTCGCGCGGTGAGACGCAGAAGCCGGCGCGCGAAGCCTTCTCGCGGGCCGCCAAGGCCCTTCTCGACGCGGGACAGACGGGGAAGCTACCGACGGGATACGACCGCGACCTCGGTTTCACGCTCGAGCTGATCGCGGACAGAGACCCCTACACGGCGACCGTCGGCCAGACGTTGCCGTTTCACTTGCTCTACGAGGGCAAGCCTCTGCCCGGGGCGCTCGTGCAGGCGCTGTCGAAGACGCGTCCGGAAAAGGGAGTCGCCGGGCGCACCGACGCCAAGGGGCGCGTCTCGCTCAACCTCGACGCCTCGGGCTTGTGGCTGATTAAGGCGGTGCACATGATCCCGGCTCCGCCGGGCGTGGACGCCGATTGGCAGAGCCTTTGGGCTTCGTTAACCTTTGAAATCGGGTCCTCGAATCCTGTAGGAAAGGCGCCGTGAAACGAAGGGTCTTGGTGTCGGCAGGTCTCGCCGCGGCGGTCGCCCTCGCCGCGGGCTGCAAGTCCCGCCGCGAGCTTCCGGCCAACGCGCCCTCGCGTCCCGCGATCACGCCGGGCGCTCCCGTGAGCGCGTCGGCGAAGCGCTATCCCCTGAAGGGCGTGATCACGGCGGTGGACTTCTCCAAGCCCGCGATCACCGTCGCCCACGAAGACATCCCGGGTTTCATGGAAGCTATGACGATGGAGTTCCCGGTGCGCGACGATCCGAAGGTGGTCGCGTTGCTGCGGCCGGGGGACCGCATCGAGGCGCGGCTGGTCATCGACGGCAAGGTGTTCTTCCTCGAGAACGTCCTGACGAAAGGCTTCGTGCCGACGCCGACCGCATCGAGCTCATCGGCGCGGCCCGAGCCCAACCGCGGAGTCGGGGTGGGCGACCTCGTGCCGGACTTCACCCTGGTCGACCAGACGGGCAAGCCCGTCCGGTTCTCGCAGTTCCGAGGCGAACCGGTTGCGGTCACGTTCGTGTACACGCGCTGCCCCATCGCGACCGCGTGCCCGATCACGGTGGGCAAGTTTTCCAAGATCGCCGCGGCGCTGGTGAAGGAGAAGTTCGGGACGCTGCTCGCCGTGACCGTGGATCCCGCGGGAGATACACCCGCGGTCCTGAAGGATTATGCGACGCGCGTGGGCGCCGACCCTTCGCGCTGGAAATTCCTGACCGGCGATCCGGCGGCCGTCGCTCGCGTGGCCGAGCGCTTCGGCGTCCTCTATTACCCGGACCACGGCCAGATCGTGCATTCGCAGGCGGTGGCCGTCGTGGACCCCGACGGCCGTGTCGCCAACCTCTATTACGGCGAGGAGTGGGAGCCCGAGTCGGTGCTCCAGGACCTCGAGAAAGCGAGAAAAGGATGACGAAAACCCGGGTATTGACCGGCCTGGTTATGGCCGCCCTCGTCGGATTCGGCGTGGCGCTGTTCGCCCAGGAATCCCATCCCTCGGAGACCTTCAAACAGTACTGCGCGAAGTGTCACGGCGAGGACGGAAAGGGACAGACGGCCAAAGGAAAACAGCTGAAGGCCCGGGACTTCACGGACGCCGAGTGGCAGGCCGACCAGAAAGATTCCGAGCTGATCGAGCACGTCACCGAAGGCAAGGACGACATGCCGCCATTCGGCAAGAAGCTCTCCCAGGAGCAGATCGCGAGCCTGGTCAAGAACGACGTGCGGGGTTTCGCCCCCAAGAAGTAGCTCATGCTCCCGGCCGCGTCCTCTCGAGGACCGACGGCCAGTCGTTGGGAACGATCGGAAGCGGCGGGTCTTCGGGCCCGCCGCTCCATTTTCGGGGAGTCCATTCCGCGACGATCGCGTCGAGATCCCTTTCGAGGCGGTCCGACGACGGGTCCAGCCGCGTGACCACGAGAAGACCCGTCGGATACGCCGGCACGAGGAACACGGTCAGATCGGGGCGTCGATTCTGAAGAATCGGCACAATCTTCCAGACGTCTCCCGTCCAGAACCCGGTGCGGCGCTGCCGCGAGGCCGTCGCGGCGTCGAGCGGCAGGCAATCGTGAAACAGCACGACGGAATCCGGAGCACAGCGGCGCTCGACGTGGATGAAGTCGCGCAGAGCCTGCTCGAAGAGGTGAAGGCCGTCGACGAAGGCGATGTCGACCGGCCTCCCCGAGAGCTCCGAGTCGGCGGCGCCGCTGGCGAAGAAGACGTCGCTCTCCAAGGGGAACAAGCGCGTCTCCGCGTCGAAGGCGTGTCCCTCGCGGGCCGTCGGATCGACGCCGATGGCTTTCGTCGGAGGGCGAGCGAGCGAGAGCGTGCGTCCGGCGTCCACGCCGATCTCCAGGTACACCCCGGGACGCAACGCCTCGTGAAAACGCCGCAAATACGCGAGGAAGTCCTCTCCGGGAAGCTTCGCCCGCGCCATGCAGACGTGCGCGGCCAGAGAGTCGGGGTCAATCGAGAGAGCTTCGCGACAGGCCGCGATCGCCTCCGCGGCGCGCCCGGCGGCGAGCAGCCGCTCCGCCTCCGCGACGCGCTCCGCGGCCTCCATCTCAGTACACCGCATCCTCGAGCGACACGCCGAAGAGGCCCGAGTACATCTTCGGGTAGAAGTGCGTGGACTTCTGCGGGAGCCGGTCTCCCGCGGCGACCACGGCCTCGACGTCGGACACGGTCGTCGGGCGCATCAGGATCGCGGCCTGCGACTCGCCCTTCTCGACCGAGGCGATCGCCGCGGCGGCGTCGGAGGTGAACGAGATACGCTCGCCGCGCGCGATCGTATCCGTGCCGATGCCGAGGAGCTTGTCGAAGAAGGCGACCTCCAGCGCCGCGACGTCGAGGTTGCGCCACGCCTCCGAGCGGCCCTCGGGCCACGGCAGCGGCGCCGCCGGCTTTTCCAGGAGCGTCAGCAGCGTCGGCTTGACGTCTTTCGAGACGAGCACGAACGCGGGGAAGCGCCGCGCGTGGCTCTCCAGGGCCGCGTAGGCCTCGGGTGCGGATGCGAACTCTCTGGCTTCGAAAAAGTCGCGCGCGGCATGGAGCGTGCGCACGGGTCTCCAGTCGGGCAGGTCCTTGAGGAGGCGGTGAATCGGGCGAACGATCAAGCCTTGCGAGTCCATGTCGACGATGGCGCAGAGCTTGTACCTCGCTCCGGGCAGCTTCTCGGCGGCGGGATCCTTGGAGAACGCGAGGGCGGTTTCGTAGCGGTGATGTCCGTCGGCGATGATCGCCTCGGCGTTCTTCACGAGACCCTGGAGCTCGACGTGGGCGGCGTAGTCCGAGATTCGAAACGCATCGTGGCGCACGCCGTCGGCATCCGTCGCCGTCAGCTGGGGCTGGCGTCGAGTCGACAGAGCCGCCGCGAGAGGAGCCCGCGTCATCAGGAACACAAGCTCGAAGTCCGCCTTCGTCGCCGCCAACAGCGCCAGTCGATCCTCCTTGGGCTTGGCGAGCGTGCGCTCGTGGGGACGCACGACCTGCTTTTCGTACTCGGCCAGACGCACGAGCCCGACGAGCGCGTCGCGGACGTAGGTCTCGCCGCCCTCCGTGAACGTCTGCCGGTAGATCCACAGCGCGGGTCGTTTCTCCTTCTCGAGAGTGCCGTCGGCGAGCCACGCGGCCTGCGTCATCGCCGCGGCGGCGTACGGATCGTCGACGTCGCGCTTGGGGTAGGTCACCCGAACGATGTTCTCGGGCGCCTTCGCGTAGAGCTCTTCCTGCCGCACCGGCGAGATTTGGTCGTACGGCGGCGCGAACACGGTCGAGAGCCCGCGCGCCGCCAGTACGCGGGGCGAAAAGCGAATCGAACGAAAGGGCCGCAACTCCATGGCGGGGCATTCTAAGGGGTCATCCCCGACGGACGGCGGACCCTTCCAAGCCGGTCGGTGGCGGCAAAGGGATGCCTCGCTGCGCTCGGGAGGGGCGCTACACTGATGGCGCGTGATCTCGCTCTCCCGCGCCATCGACGGCTTCGAGACCCACGTGGCCGACGAGAGGCGATTTTCTCCCCGGACCGTGCTCGCCTACCGAACGGACCTCGACCGATTCGCCGATTTCTGGGAGAAGGAATTCGCCAACGAGAGCGCCGGCAAGACGCCGCTGTCGAAAGTCGACACGCTGGCCGTGCGTTCCTATCTCGCGTACCTCCACCGGGCGAAGCTCTCGAACCGTTCTCTCGCGCGCCACCTCTCGACTCTGCGCTCCTTCTTTCGCTGGGCCTGCCGCGAGGGTCACATCGAAAAGAGTCCCGCCAAAGGCCTGCCCGCGCCGCGAGTTCCCAGGACGCTGCCCCGCGCGATGACGCTTCCCGACACCGAGCGACTGCTCGACTCCGACGACGACGGCCTGATCCCCGAGCGCGAACGCGCCCTCTTCGAGCTTCTCTATGCGACGGGGCTGCGTGTCTCCGAGGCGGCGGGCCTGGACATGGACGACGTCGATTTCTCCGAGCGCCTCGTGCGCGTCACCGGAAAGGGCAGCCGCGAGCGGATCGTGCCGTTCGGCGAGGCCGCGGCCGACGCGCTGCGGGCGTATCTGCCGTCGCGTGCGGCGCTCCGGCACCGGGCCAACGACGAGAACGAGCCGGGGGACCCGCTCTTCGTCAACGCGCGCGGCGGCCGCCTCACGTCGCGCTCGATGGCGCGGCTGCTGAAACGTCGACTGCGCGCGGCGGGCCTGCCGGAGGAGATCTCGCCGCACGCGCTGCGCCACACCTTCGCGACGCACCTGCTGCAGGCGGGAGCGGACCTGCGCGCGATCCAGGAGCTGCTCGGCCACGCCTCGCTCTCGACGACCCAGAAGTACACGCACCTGGATGCCGCTCGTCTGCGCGAGGTGTATCGGAATGCGCATCCGAAAGCGTAAACGGGGTCTCAGGTCCCAGGTCCCAGGTCCCACGTCCGGGATCGTGCTCTTTCTCTTCGCGGCCGGTGCCGTCGCGCAGACGCCGACGCCGGCCGCGCTTCCTCCGGTACTCGCCGAGATCGACCGGCAGATCCGCGAAGGATTCTTCGATCCGAAGTTCAACGGCGCCGACTGGCCGGGAGCCGTCGCGAAAGCCGCGGCGGAACTGTCCCGCTCGCCCGCGCCCTCGGCCGAGGAACAGAGCACGATCTACGACAACCTGCTCGCGGTCCTGAAAGATTCGCACACGTTTCGACTTCCCGCGGGACGGCTTCCCGAGCGCGACTGGGGCACGGCCGGAGTCCGGATCGGACGCGACGGCGACGGCTACGCCGTCAAGGGCGTCATACCAGGAAGCTCGGCCGACAAAGAGGGACTGCGCATGGGAGACCGCGTCCTCGCCGTGAACGGCCGGCCGTACGGAAAAGCGCGCGTCAACTTCCGCGACCTTTTCTTCGCCTTCGAAGGAACTCCGAAATCGACAATCGACGTGACGTGGCAGCGCCCGGGAGAACCGGCGCGAACGTCGAAGCTGCTGCTGGAATACGAGGAGCCGGGCGACCGCCTCGTATGGGACAGCGCCCGCGTGATCCGGCGCGACGGCAAGACCTACGGCTACGCGCATGTCTGGGGCATGAGCGCCGAGACCGCGCTCGCGGTCGTGGACATGCTTCTCGATCGGGAGGAGGTCGCGCGCGCACGCCCCAATCTCGCCGGCTGGGGGCAGCTCGACGGCTTCGTGCTCGACGTGCGGGGCAACAGCGGCGGCTACGATCCCAACATCCTGCCGACGTTCTTGCGCGGGCAGTGGAGCTCGGGCGACTACTACCTCGTCTCGCGCGACGGGAAACGCGTCTCGCCTCCGGCATACAAACCATTACCCGTGGCGCTCCTCGTCAACTCCGGCACCGCCTCCGCCGGTGAGGCCCTCGCCCTGAAGTTCCGCGCGCACAAGATCGGGCCGATCGTCGGAGAGGAGACCGCCGGCATGGCGAGCGGCGGTGCGGGCGCGCACCTGCTTCCCGACGGATCGCTGCTCTGGTTCACCGCCCGCACCGTGGAGGGACTCGACGGCCGCCGCTACGAGGGCCAGGGTGTCGTCCCCGACGTCCCCGCCGCGGGCGTCGAAGACGCGATCCTCGACCGCGCGATCCGGTCCCTTTCGCGGTGACTGCGGTATCCTCGCCGGCAATGGATCGGTGGCATTCGACGACGGTTCTGTGCGTGCGCCATGGGGGCAAAGTCGCGATGGCCTCCGACGGACAGGTCACGCTCGGCACGACCGTCATGAAGCAGACGGCGGCCAAGATCCGCCGCCTCGCTGGCGGCACGGTCATCGCCGGCTTCGCGGGCTCGTCGGCCGACGCCTTCGCCCTCTTCTCACGCTTCGAGGCAAAGCTCGACGAGCATCGCGGCAATCTCGAACGCTCGGCGATCGAGCTCGCCAAGGACTGGCGCACCGACAAGATGCTCCGTCAGCTCGAGGCGCTCTTGATCGTCGCCGACCGGCAGAGCTCGCTGCTGATCTCCGGCACCGGCGACCTGATCTCCCCGGAGGAAGGCGTTCTGGCGATCGGCTCCGGCGGCGCCTACGCGCTCGCGGCGGCCCGGACACTGTTGAAGCACCGATCGGATCTCTCCGCTCGCGACATCGCCAGGGAGGCGCTCCTGATCGCTTCCGAGATCGACATCTACACCAACGCCCACATCACGATCGAAGAGATCTAAACCCCATCTCCTCATGGTCTTAGGCGCGCCCGCCGGCGCGCAGGTGATCCTCGTCATACAATTCGTCCACGAATCGGAGGCCAAAGATGCGCAGCCGCCTGCCCGGCACCCTGGCCATCGCCGTCCTCCTCGCTTCTTTCGTGCAAGCCAGTGACATTTCCGGCAAGCGAGCCGCCGGCACGATTCCCACCGTTCTTTCCACCTGGGGTTACTCGTCGTTTTCCTCGGGAATCGGGCTCTCGGGCATTCTGGTCGCCCGCCCGCATGGACACAGCGAGGTGTTTTGTGCCGGCGAGATCGGGTTCGACTACTGGTACGCGCTGCGCTACGACCCGCCCACCTCCTCGTTCGTCCAGACTTTCGTCAGCGAGCGGATGCCCAGCCGGATCGTGCGCATCGGCTCGGCGGACGTCGACGGCGACGGCGAAGACGAGTTCGTCGTCGCGATGGAGTCGGGTGAGCTGCGGTTCTACGATCCCGCCTCGAAGCGGCAGCGGGGATCCTTCACGATCCCGTCGTTCATCGCCGCCATGGCGCTTCACGACCTCGACGGCGACGGCAAGGCGGAGATCATCCTGACTTGCGGGACGGGACTCGTCGTCTATTCGGGTGACGGATCGTTTCTCTGGAGCCTCAACGAAGTCTTCGGAACCGACCTGGCCGTCGGACAGATGGACGACGATCCGTCGCTGGAAATCGCCGCGACAGACGGCAAGGTCGTCGACGTCGCGACGCAGACGGTGCAGTGGACTTGGCCCGACGGATTTGGAGCTCACCTGCGCGCGGCGGACATCGACGGCGACGGCCGCGACGAAATCGTTTCGGCCGATCAGTGGTACTTCGTCTGGGCGTTCGATGTCGAGACGCAGCTTCCGAAATGGTCGATCACGACGAGCCAGGACATCGGAGCGCTCGAGGTCGCCGACGCGGATTGCGACGGGAAGCTCGAGGTTCTGGTGGGCCAGGACCAGTGGGGCAGCATCCTGGCCTTCGATCCCCTGACGAAAGCCCTCAAGTGGCAGATTGCCAATCCCGAGCATGGAATCACCGCGATCGCCGTCGGCGACGCCGCCGGCGACGGGAGGCTCGAGGTGCTGTGGGGCGCGGGCGCCACGAGTTCGGGTCCGGACTATCTCTACGCCGCGGACCCGTCGACGCAGGCGATCCTGTGGCAGAACGCCGACCTGGTCGGCCCCTTCATCGGACCCGAGGTCGGAGACGTCGACGGCGACGGAGAGCCCGAGATCGTCTTCGCGTCGAGCGAGTCGAATGCGTCGTATTCGAGCGGACGGATCATTGTCCTCGACGGCAAGACGCGGAGGTTGCGGGCGATCTCAGATCCGATCGCCGACAACGGGTCTCTTCTCGGAATCCGAGACCTGAAGCTGCGCAACGTCGACGGCGACGCGGCGCTCGAGATCGTCATCGGCACCGATTTCCTCTACAACGGAAGAATCGAGATCTACAAGTTCGACGGCGCAACCAACACCTTCACGCGGATATGGAAGAACCCCGACGGCGAGGAAGGCGCGCCCTTCGCTTCCGTCGAGGTGGCCGACGTGGATCTGGACGGACAGCTCGACATCGTGGGGGGCGGCAGCCGTGCCCACACCGGCGCTCTCGGCGTCTTCATCACCGTCTTCAACTATCCTGCCGGAGACGTGAAATGGCAGACGTTCCAGCTCGGGCCCTACTGGGGCGAGGTGCGTGACGTCGCGGTCCTGACGGCCGGCGGAGGCAACCCCGACGTCGTCGGCGTCGTGCCGGGAGACGCCCTGTACGCCTTCGACGGACCGACCGGCGATCCGCTGCAAATCGATCCCGACTCGTTTACGTCCCTCCGCGCGGACCCGTATGCGCCGGGCCGCTCGATCCTGCTCGGTACGGATCGGGGCGATGTGATCCGGTACGACCGCGGCGCGAGCAAGTACATTTCCTCGGCCACCTACACGCTCGGCGTCGGTGCGGTCGACGGCGTCACCACCCTTTCGGGCGGAGGCGCGCTCGTCGGCGCCGAAGGAGTGCTCCGCTTCTACACGTCGCTCGATGGGACGGCGTCGTGGCAGAGCGCCGAGTACGGCGCTCCTTTCGGACGCGTCGTCGCGCGGGGCGCCGGGGTCAACCAACGGTTTTTCTCCGGCGGCCTTTACGGCCTTCACGAGATCGCGCCAGGGCTGGATCTGGTCTCGGTCTCCCCGTCGTCGGGTCCGGCGGCCGGCGGAACGGCGCTCACCGTGACCGGTACAGCCTTCCAGCCGTCGGCGTCCCTCTTCGTCGGGGATGCCGTCGCCAGCGACGCGAACGTCGGAGGTCCGACGGGCATCCAGGCGACAACGCCGGCCCTCCCTGCGGGCTCTCTTCTGCCCGTCACGGTCATCAACCCGGACGCGTCCATCGAATCGCTCGAAGAGGCCTTCGTCGTCGACTTTTCCGACGTCGCCGCCGCGCATCCGTTTCACGACGCCGTGGAGACCATCTTTCGCCGGCACGTCACGGCGGGCTGCGGCTCGGGCAACTTCTGCGCGCCGAGCCCGGTGACGCGCGCGCAGATGGCGGTGTTCCTCGTGCGTGCGGCGGACGGGGCGAGCTTCCAGCCTCCGCAGGCGCGGGGTCACCTGTTCTCCGACGTCTCATGCGGGGACTTCGGGGCCAATGAGATCGAGTGGATCGCGACGCAGGGCATCACAGCGGGCTGCGGCGGAGGCGCGTACTGCGTCTCCGCGCCGGTCACGCGCGCGCAGATGGCGGTCTTCCTGCTGAAGACTCTGGAGGGAAGCGCATACGCTCCGCCCCCGGCACACGGCATCTTCGCCGACGTACCGGCGAGCGATCCGTTCGCGCCCTGGATCGAAGACCTGAGCGCGCGCGGCATCACCGCGGGCTGCGGCGGCGGAAACTTCTGTCCGGGCGATGCGACGACCCGGGGTCAGATGGCGGTCTTTCTCACGCGCACGTTCTTCACGCCCTGAGTCGAGGGGGCGCGGTCCGCCGCGCCCCCTCTGGTATCCTGCCCGCGATGCGCGCGGAAGCCTGGCGGGAGTCCCGATGGTCTTCATGATGCCCGGCGAGACCGAGGCGCAGGCGCCTCCGGCCGCGGCGCGCACACCTCGCGAGATCGTCGTCGAGCTGGACAAATACGTCATCGGCCAGAAGCGCGCGAAGAAGGCGGTGGCGATCGCGCTGCGCAACCGCTGGCGCCGGCAGCGCCTCTCGCCCGAGATGTCGCGCGAGATCCTGCCCAAGAACATCCTGATGATCGGTCCGACGGGCGTGGGCAAGACCGAGATCGCGCGGCGCCTCGCCCGGCTCGCGGACGCGCCGTTCTTGAAGGTCGAGGCCTCCAAGTTCACCGAGGTCGGCTACGTCGGCCGCGACGTCGAGTCGATCGTCCGGGACTTAACCGAGGTCGCGGTCCAGATGGTCCGCGAGGAGAAAACGGCCGAGATCCGCGACCGCGCGCAGTCGCGCACCGAGCAGCGGCTGCTGGATCTGCTCCTGCCGGCGATTCCCGACACCGAGGCCGAGGAGACGCGCGGCAAGCTCCGGATGCTGCTGCGCGACGGCAAGCTCGAGGATCGCCTGGTCGAAGTCGAGGTCGCCGACAAGACGTTCCCGTCCTTCGAGATCGTGACCAACCAGGGTGTCGAGGAGATGGACATCAACGTCAAGGAGATGCTGCCGGGCCTCTTCGGAGGAAAGAAGAAGCGCCGCAAGACGACCGTGGCCGAGGCACGCCAGATCCTGCAGGCCGAGGAAGAAGGGCGCCTGATCGATCCGGGCCAGGTTGCCCGCGAGGCCGTCGAGCGCGCGCAGTCCTCGGGCATCGTGTTTCTCGACGAGATCGACAAGGTCGCCGGGCGCGAGTCGGGCGGCCGCGGACCGGACGTCTCACGCGAAGGCGTGCAGCGGGACCTCCTGCCGATCGTCGAGGGAACGTCGGTCAACACGAAGTACGGTTTCGTCAAGACGGACCACGTGCTTTTCATCGCCGCCGGCGCGTTCCACGTCTCCAAGCCGGCCGACCTAATCCCGGAGCTCCAGGGACGCTTTCCCATCCGCGTCGAGCTCGACTCGCTGACCGAGGCCGACTTCGTGCGCATCCTGACCGAGCCCGAGAACGCGCTCCTGAAGCAGTACCGCGCGCTGCTCGGGGCCGAGAGCGTGGACCTGTCGTTTTCGGAGGAGGCGATCTCGGAGATCGCCCGCGACGCCGAGCGGGTCAACCGGGCGCTCGAGAACATCGGCGCGAGGCGGCTCCACACGATCCTCGAGCGCCTGCTCGAGGACATTTCGTTCGCGGGCCCGGAGAACGCGGGCAAGGCGATCCGCATCGAGATCGCGGACGTGCAGAACGCGCTGGCCGATCTCGTGAAGGACGAGGACCTCTCGCGCTACGTGCTTTAGACGTCCTGTGTCGACCCAAGTCCGTCGCCCTCGGCTGTCATCCCGAGCGCAGCGAGGGATCCCGGACTCGACAAGCTCGGGATCCCTCGTCGGTTACCGCCGAGCTTCGCTCGGCGTTGCCTACGGCCGCGGGTTTGCCATGGTGGCCGGCTCGCTCCTCGGGATGACACACAAGAGTGCCCTCCTCGGCCTGTGCGTCTTTCTGACCCTGGCCTGCGGAAAGAAGGGCGATCCCCAGCCGCCGCTGCCCCGAGGCCCTCGCGCCGTGTCGGACCTCGCGATCGAGCAGGAGGGCGACGATGCGGTGCTGAGGTTCTCATTTCCGGATCGCCTTCTGACGGGCGACCCGCTGACCGACCTGGATTCGATCGAGATCTTCCGCGTAGACAAGCCTCCCTCCGAGCTGACCGCGCCGCGGCGGACCGGCGCCGGCGCGCCTCCGTCGTCCGTGCCGGGCGCCGCGGGGGCGACGGGGGTCGTGCACCTGCCCGGAGAGATGGAGCGACGCGAAGCCACCAACGTCCGGATGGCCGAGGAGGCGTTCTACCGCCAGGCCAAGCGCGTGGCGTCTCTGTCGCTGCCGGCGATCGCCGAAGCCACGCACGGCGCGACGCTCGAATACCGCGACTCCCTGCTGACTCTCTTCACGCAGGAGGAGAGTCCGTATCCGCTGGCGTACGCCGTCGTGTCGGTGCGGCGCAACAAGGAGCGCAGCCCCCTGTCCAACATCGTCGCGCTCACTCCCGACATCGCACCCCAGGCGCCGGTGTTTCTCGAGCCGATCGTCAGCGAGGGCCGTATCTGCCTCGAATGGACCGCTCCCGAGAAAAACGTGCTCCAGCAGCCCGTCGAGATCGCGGGGTACAAGGTCTACCGCCGCCCGCTCTCGCAGGAGGAGTACGACCAGCCCTTGAACCCGGTGCCCGTTCCGACGACGAGCTTCGTCGACGTGGGCGCTCCCTACGGCGTGCCGCTGGCCTACACGGTGCGGGCGGTGCTCAAGAAGAATCCCAAGGTCGAAGGTCTTCCGGCGGACGAGCTCGCCCTCGAGTATCGCGACATCTATCCGCCGCCCGCGCCCGCGCGGCTGGACGCGCTCTCCGAGGCGAGCCTCGTGCGCCTGCTCTGGGATCCCGTGGACGCGCCGGATCTGGCGGGGTACGTCGTGTATCGGGCTGAGGGGAACGGACCGTTCGAGCGCCTGACGAAGGATCCGGTCACGGATCCGTTCTTCAACGACGAGACGGCGAAGCCGGGCAAGCGCTACCGCTACGTGGTGCGGGCGATCGACCGGGCGGGCAACCAGAGCCCCCCGTCGAAGGAGGCGACCGCGGCGCTGCTGTGAGACCGTGCCCGGTTTCGTTTACACTCCCGCTCCCATGTCCCTTCCCAACCGATTCATCAAGACGGCCGGAGGCGGAAACGACTTCCTGGTGTTCGAATCCGACGGCCGCTCGCTGACCGAGGAAGATCGGCGGCGTCTCGCGCTCGTCTGCCGTCGGGGCCTCTCGGTCGGCGCCGACGGGGCGCTCTTCCTCGTGCCCGGCGACGACGGCCGCGTTCGCGTCGACTACTACAACGCCGACGGCGGACTCGCGAAGTTCTGCGCCAACGGCACCCGCTGCGCCGCCCGGTACGCCGTCCGGCGCGGTATGGCCCGGGGCGCTGATCCCGTCCTCGAGACCGGCTGGTCGCCGATCGAGGCCCATGTCAACGGCGAGAGCGTGACGCTGTCGTTGCCGCCGGTCGGCGTGCCGCTGGATCCGGTTCCGATCTCGGGGCGGGGACTGCCCCCGACGGCGATCCCGATGTCCGTCGGCGTTCCCCACCTGGTCGTCTTCATGCGCGGCGACCTCAACACGATCCAGATCGACCGCCTGGGCCCACTGGTGCGCCACCACGCGGCGATGCCCGACGGGGCCAACGCCAACTTCGTGCGGGTCGGCAAGGGGAATCGGATCGCCGTGCGCACGTACGAGCGGGGTGTGGAAGCCGAGACGCTGTCCTGCGGCTCCGGCGTCGTCGCCGCCGCGATCGTCGCGGGACGGCAGGGGTTCGCCGCGTCGCCGGTCGTCTGCGGCACCAAGAGCGGCGTGGATCTGACCGTCGAGTTCCGCTCGGACGGAGACCAGATCACCGGCGTCCGCTTGACCGGTGACGCCCGCGAGGTCTACGCCGGCGAGCTGTGCCCGGAGGCGTGGCAGGAATAAGCGTGTCATCCCGAGCGCAGCGAGGGATCCCGAAGTCGAGATGACGAGAAGACCGATCGCTTTCGGCTCGCCGGAAGCGCCCGCCTTCCCCTCGAAGATCGTCGCCGTCGGAAAGAACTATCGCGAGCACGCGGCCGAGTTCGGCAGCGTGGCTCCGGAAGACGAGCCTCTGCTGTTCCTGAAGGCGCCTTCGGCGCTCCTCTTCGGCGGCGGAGACATCGTCCTGCCTCCGGAGTCGCAGCGCGTGGATTACGAGGGCGAGCTCGCCTTGGTCGTCGGGCGCCGGATCAAGTCCTGGCCCCAGGAGCGCTGGCGGGAGGCGCTCGCCGGCATCTGCTGCGCCAACGACGTGACGGCGCGCGACCTCCAGAAAAAGGACAAGCAGTTCTCGCGGTCCAAGTCCTTCGACACCTTCTGCCCGGTCGGTCCGGCGATCGTGCCGGATCTGGATCCTTCCGACCTCTCGATCGAGACACGTGTCAACGGCGCGGTACGCCAGAAGGCGCGCACGTCGGACATGGTCTTTTCGCCGGCGTTTCTCGTCCGTTACGTCTCGCAGATGATGACGCTCTACCCGGGCGATCTGATCCTGACGGGTACGCCCGCGGGTGTCGGGCCGCTGTCGCCCGGGGACGTCGTCGAGGTCGAGATCGAAAGATTGGGAGTGCTCCGCAACGCGGTGAAGGATGGGAAGGGCTAAGCCCCGGGGCGTCCTCGCGGTCTTCTCCCTGCTGGTTCTCGCCGTCTCGCTCGCGTCTTCGCTCCAGCCGAGGGAAGTGCCCGAACGCCTCGACCGCCTCGCGCGCGCGATCTCCCGGGAAGCCGGATGGCGCTCCGACCGCGCCAGCTTCTGGTTCGACCCCGACTACGCCGCGTTTCTCGACGAGGTGAAGCGCCGGACGCCCGAGACCTCGACTGTCGCGATCCTCGTCCCGAAGCAGCCCGATCTCTACGTCTACGAGGCGTACTACCGCCTCGCCCCGCGCCGCGTTGTCGAGGAGCGCTGGAAGGACGAGGCCGACGTGATCGCGACGTACCGCACCGAGGTCGGGCGCGGGCCGGGCGGCACGGCGATCACCGGCGGAATGCTTTGGACCCGGTGACGCCGGCGCTATTTCCCGATCTGGGCGTCGTGCTCGCGGGGCTGGCCGCGGCGACGGTGGCGGGCGGACTGCTGATCCGGCCTTTCACCGCGACGCTGACCCGTCGCGAGAGGTTGGCGTGGGGCCTCGCCACGGGGCTTCTGCTCCAGGCGGGGTGCCTTCTGCTGCTGCTCGGTGTTGGTGCGCGGCCGGACGCGTGGAAGATGCTCGCCCTCGAGGCCTTCATCGCCGTCATCGCGGCGCTGGCGGCACGGTCGCGGGGCGTTGCCGCCGCGCGCGTCTCGGCGACGCGAGCCGCACACATGGGCGACCGCCGAGCCCTCGTTGTGTTGCTGTCGTGCGTCGCCGGAGCCGCATGGCTCGTCTTCTTCGTGGGGTCGCTCGCGGACTCGATGTGGGCGACCGACTTTCTCGCCTTCTGGGGATACAAGGGCAGGATCGTCTTCCTCACCGGAGAGATCCCGCAGCGGCTGTTCCACGATCCGGCGCTCTACTTCGCGCACCCCGAGTACCCGCTGCTGGTCCCGCTGACCCTCGCCGCCCTGGCCTCGTTCGTCGGCCGATGGAACGACCAGGCCCTGGCGCTCCTGTATCCGATCTGCGCTCTCGCGACGCTGGCCGCGATCTCGGGCTTCCTTGCGAGGCGCGTCTCTCGCGTCGCGGGAGCCGCGGCGGCGGCGCTTTCGTCCCTTTGCTTCTTTCTCTACCGTCCGGCCAACGCGGGGACCGCGGAGATTCCGTTGGCGCTGGGTCTGGTGCTCGCAACCTCGGCCGCCATCGACTTCCTCCAGCAGGACGACGCCTCCGGCGCGGCGAAGCTGGCCATCGCATCCCTTTTCTGCGCGAGCGTGAAACAGGAGGGCGCGCTCTTCGTTCTGCTCCTTGCGGCCGTTCTCTGGTGGCGGCCGCGAAGAGCGGGGAAGCGCCCGGCCGGCTGGCTTGCCGCCGCCGCTCTGGCTCTGCCGGTCGCAGCGCACGCAATTCTCATGCGACTCCTGCGGGGCAGCGAGCATCCGCGGGATTTCGACTTCTCGCTCCTCGAGCCGGCGCGGTGGCCGGAGCTTGCGAGCCGCTACGGTCTCGTCGTCCGCCACATCGTCGGGGGGGAGGCTCGCCAGGCGCTCGTGCCGATCCTCGCGATCGTTCTGTTCTTCCTGGCGACGCGAAGAGGGATCGGAGATCCGCTGATACCGACCTTCGCGGGCCAGTTCGTCGTCTATACGATGGCCTTCACCGTCTCGGCGTTCGGCCCCTCCTTTGCCATCGACACCGCCCTCGGGCGGCTGACGATGAGCCTCTTCCCGGCATTCACGCTCGTCCTCGGCGCGAGGCTGCCGACCGCCTTCATGGCCTCGGCCGCCGGATCCAGAACTCCACACCGTCCTGCTTCAGGAACGGCTGGAAATTGAGCTCCAGGAACTTCGCGACTTTCGGCGCCCGCACGGCATTGGGCACGCCGTCGATCGGATCCGAGGGCAGACCGGAGCGGACGAGAACGGCGCGGACGTTCGGATTGCGCTCGAGGGCGGCGACAACTTCGTCCTGCGCGGCCTCGGACTCGTAGAAGGCAACTTCGAAGTAACGGATCGGGCAGTCGCGGGCGAAGAGGTAATGGAGTCCCGGAGCGTTGGCGAAGTCGAGCCACGTTTCCTCCGGCGAGAGATTCGCCTCCCGGATCAGCGCGTTCGTCGCGCGAACGAGCGCCGCGTCGGCAGGCATGAAGAGGCCGCCGCGCGCACGTTGCGGCTCTTCGAACGTCGCCAGCCACGAGATGTCCGGGCTCGCGAGCATAGACGCCAGCCTCCAGGGCTTCCCGAGTACGACCACGACGGCGAGCGCCGCGGCGGCGGCCAGGCCGCGCGGACTCGTCCATCGCCGTTCGCCCTTGAACCACAGGGCCAACAGCACGAGCCCCAGCGGGACCAGGAACATCGGATAGCTCACGTGCCTCCGCTCCACGACCGAAACCATGGCGAAAACGATCCAGGCGAGGACCGGAAGCGCCGCGCGCGCGCGATCGCCGATCCGTGCACCGAGCGGAAGCACGGAACCCAGGACGAGCACCGAGAGCGTGACGACGCTGTAGAGGAACATCGTCGGATCCGAGAGAAACGCGGCGAGACTCGAGAATCCCGGGGACCACGGAAGCGCCGGCCGCATGAGCGGTATTCCGTAGGCCGGCAGGAGCGTCGGAAGATAGAAGAACGTGGTCTCGACGAATCCTCCGAGAATCCCCATGGCGGCGAACACCAGCGCGATCGCCAATGCAGAGATGGCGGCGCCGGCGGCGAATCGTCCCAGGTGTCGGAGCCTGGGTCCGCGCGCCACCCAGAGAGCGACGAGCGCGGCTCCCCCGGAATACACGGCAAACTCGACGGCCACGAGGAGGGCGATCGGCACGAGCATGCCGCAGACGATCCAAAGTCGATCTCGTCCCCGTCGTGACGCCGCCAGAGCGAACGCGAGGACCCAGAACGAGGGAATGACGCGCAGGTAGCCGGGCTCGTGATAGGACAGGAACGTCATCAGCAGCGTTCCGAACGCGGCTGCGGCGCTTCCCGTCGCGACGAGCGCCAGAACGCACAGCGATGGCCAGAAAAGCGCGGCTGCGAATGTCTCCGTTCGCAGATATCCGCGGTAATCGTTTCCGAAGAGTCGGAGGCCCGCGGCCTGGAGAAGTCCGTCGCTTATCAGGCCATGACCCGGCACGATGTCCCGATAGGGGAGCTCGCCACGCAGGTATTCCGAGGCCGGAAGAAGACTGTGGCCGTCCTCGTAGATGTTGACGGTGGCACGGTGCCGGAGCGAGGAGACGCACCACAACGTCGCGACGGCGCAGGCGAGCAGGATCACCGCAGTTCGCGGGAGCGGCGGACGCAGTGCGGCCGCCTCCGAGGAGGACTCGCCCGCTCTCGCAATCCATGTTGCGAAGAAACCGCCAACGATTGGACACGCCACCAGGACGAACAGCCGCCACATGTAGCCGTGCGGATCGAAGCCGATCCTCGCCGCGATTCCCGGAAGCTGGCCGGGCTTTGCCGCCATCGAGATCGTCCGGCTCAGCGCGACCCCGACGCAGAATCCCGCCACCGCGCCGAGCCACGGCAGGGCCCGGTTCCAACCGCGAGGCGGAATCATGCGGGGATCAGCTTACGACGGGCCGACCTAGCGCGTTCCGGAGTGTGCCCACCAGTCGAGCGACCCCTCCCGGATTCCGGACGTGGGCGAGAGCTCGGCGCTCGCCTCGCGCCGGGCGCGGGGCCGCCAGGGGGGCGGTACGAGCGGAAAGAGCAGGAAGTGGGTCGGTCCGTACACTCCGGTTGAAACCAGCGTGAGCTCGACGGGACCGTCCCGGTTGGCGGCGAGCAATGTCGGCGTCAGCGGGACCGTGAAGAACGGCTTCTCGTCCCAACCCGAGTCGGGCGTCGCCCAGAGAATCTTTCCGGCGGGATCCCGCACTTCGAGCCGCGCATTCGTCGGAACCAGCAGAGGAGCGACGCGGACGTGCAGCGTGGCGGGCGGCGACTCGGGCAGCCGGCCCTTCGGGATGGTCTGAGCGATACGGATG
>Ga0075425_100002332_pt1 | contig 18991 bp, 11 predicted proteins | sample SoiMethybrSBSTD4_FD_75300 | JGI IMG/M metagenome (GOLD analysis project Ga0075425, IMG submission 75300) | Bulk soil microbial communities from a Populus tree surrounding site in Tennessee, USA - Soil MetaG P. TD hybrid SBSTD4 | ecosystem: Environmental > Terrestrial > Soil > Tree plantation... | reverse complement strand
ACCCCACGGGGTTGCGCGTAGAAGGCAATGCCTGTTGGGGCGTAGCCAAGCGGTAAGGCAGCGGATTTTGATTCCGCCATTCCCAGGTTCGATTCCTGGCGCCCCAGCCAACCACCCAAGTTGTGTCAATCGACCGTATCGGATCCCAGCTGGGCCCACACAACCACGCCCTTCGATGCGGACGTTCCATGGATCACGTCACCTGTAGGCGTGGCGCGGTGGCCGAGGTGTCGGGATGACCGCCCTTGGCACGCTGCGTCCGCTCGCCGGAGCAGACCCATGCGTGCGGCCGCATCGCTGATTGGTTGCTCGCTTGCTTGACCGGTGCTTGAGTGTGGGTGTTCGCGGGCAATGCGGTCGTGCATCGGCCGCCGGCAGGAGGGACACCATGGACCTTGGCCTCACTGGCAAGCAGGTGCTGATCACGGGCGGCTCAAAGGGCATTGGGCTCGCGCTAGCGAATGCCTTCGCCGCCGAAGGCGCGCACATCGTCATTGTCGCGCGCGAGAAGGCAACGCTGGAAAAGGCGGCCGGGGACGTTCGCCGCAAACACAACGCCAAGGTCGCGGCATATCCAGCCGACCTGTCCGATGCGGCACAGCGCCTGGGGCTCCAGCAGGCTTTCCCCGACATTGACGTCCTCGTCAACAATGCCGGAGCCATTCCCGGAGGTGGTATCGCCGACATTAGTCTGGAGCGGTGGCAGGAGGCCTGGTCCCTCAAGGTGTTTGGCTATATCCACCTATGCCAGCTCTACGTCGCCAAGATGAAAGCGCGGCAAGCCGGCACCATCATCAATATCATTGGCATGGGTGGACGCGCCGTCCGCCCCGACTACATTTGCGGGGCGGCGGGCAATGCAGCGCTCATCGGCTTCACCAATGCGCTGGGCGCCGAAAGTCCCGGCTATAACGTGCGCGTCTTCGGCATCAACCCAGCAGCTACGATGACGGATCGCATTGTTGCGCTGTCCAAGGCCCGGGCCAAGGCGCGCCACGGTGACGAGAGCCGGTGGGAGGAGGTGCTCAACGCTGCCAAGCTGCCCTTCGGCCGCATCAAGTCTGCCGAGGAGGTGGCCGCATTGGCAACCATGCTTGCTTCGGCCAAAGTCCACTACCTGTCGGGCATCGTCATCGACATGGATGGCGGCGGCCAGTGGCGCGGTGCTTGAAGGGGCGACACGACAATAGCCCCCTTGGGGTCCGTCTACAGAGGCGACCATGGCTTTCGAGTTCGGCATTTTTCACGAGTTCCAGCGCCGCGCCGGGCAGGCTGACGCTGAGGCCTTTGCACAATCCTTTACTCAGGTCGATGCGGCGGAGCGCTGGGGGCTCGACGTGGTCTGGCTCGCGGAATTGCACTTCGTGCCCGATCGTTCTGTCGCCTCCGCCCCTCTCGTCCTTGCCAGCGCCATCGCCACGCGCACGCGCCGCATGAAGGTGGGCATCGCCGTGCAGGTGCTGCCGCTCTGCCACCCGTTGCGGTTGGCGGAGGAGGTAACGACCCTCGACCACATCAGCCAGGGGCGCCTCATTTTTGGCGTGGGCCGCAGCGGCTTCCCGCGCACCTATGAAGCTTATGGGGTCCCCTATGCGGAGAGCCGCGAGCGCTTCGCTGAGGCGCTGCAGATCCTGCGAGGTTCCTGGAGCCAAGAGCGCTTCTCCTTCAAGGGGCAGCACTACCAGGTTCGCAACGTGACGGTCATCCCGCGGCCGTTGCAGCAGCCCTATCCGGAGCTGCGCGTTGCGGCAACGAGCGCTGACACCTATCCCGCCATCGGCGCCATGGGGCTGCCCATCTTTGTTGCCGTCCGGCTCGGCACCATCGAGGAGCTGGGGCCCAATATCGCGGCCTACCGGGAGGCTTACCGCGCGGCCGGCCACCGTGGCGAGGGCGCAGTCTATCTGCGTGTACCCGTCTATGTCGGAGAAACCGAAGATTCAGCGCGCGAGGAACCCGAGCGGTCGATCATGCAGTTTTATCGGACGCTCGGGGCCCAACTTGAGGATTCCGCCACGAGGTCGGGTGCGCGAGCAATCGAGCAACGCGCCGAACGGGGCCAGGCCCTGCAGACCATCCGCTACGAGGACGCTTTGCGCGAAAAGGTGATCGTTGGCACGCCTGTTTCGGTCACAGCGCGGCTCAAAGATCTCATCGGCAAGCTGGGCCTCAACGGTGTGCTGGCCGAGCTCAACTGCGGTGGGCTCATCCCCAACGACAAGGTGATGCGCTCGCTCCAGCTCATGTGCGAGGAAGTCGCGCCGCGGTTGCGCTAGCTCGTCATTCAAGCCGTCCATCTCAACCGTGCTCAGGGCTCTGGGACGTTGGGCACGCAGACCCGCTAGCGGACCGTGGCCAGCTTCGCCGCCCATGTGTCAAGCTGCGGCAGCACCTGTTGAGCTGCCTCCGAATTGATGCTGAGCACGATGCGCTCCATCCCTGCGTCGCGATAGCCGCCCCATCGGTCCGCATCGTGCTCGACGCCCCACGCGGTGATCGGCAGCGTGCGGCCGGCGATCCTTTCCATCTCACGGAACTCTGCGAGCTTGTCGAGCAGGTGATAGCTAGGCCGGCGCACGTGCGGCATCCACGCGTCGGCGTAAGCCAACGCGCGGCGGGCACCATGGGGCAGGCCGCCGCCCATCAACACGGGCGGATGCGGCTTTTGCACCGGCTTCGGCCACGTCATCATCGGCCCGAATTTGACAAACTCTCCGGCGTATTCGGGCTTGGTCTGCGTCCAGATCGCCCGCATGGCCTCGATGCGCTCGCGCAGGACCTTGGTGCGATTGCGGAACTCGGTGCCGTGGTCGGCCATCTCATCAGCATTCCAGCCGGCACCCACGCCGAACAGAAATCGCCCCCTCGAGACCTGATCGATGGTGGCGACGGCTTTGGCCGTCTGGATCGGATCGCGCTGCGCCACCAGACAGATACCGGTAGCGAGCTTGAGCCGGGTGGTGACGGCCGCTGCGGCACCCAACACGACGAAAGGATCCATGACGTCGAAGTATTTTTTTGGTAGCTCGCCACCTTGTGGAAACGGCGAAACGCGCGAGAGCGGAATGTGGCTGTGCTCCGGCAGCCAGAGCGACTCAAACCCACGCTCCTCCAGCGCTCGCGCCAGTTCGGTGGGCGCAATCGCATAATCGGTGCAGAACATTGCCACGCCGACGTGCATGGGCACCTCCTCCTCCAAGAGCTACGATCCGCCACGGACGACGGATGCAATCGCGGTCGGGAGGCAACCCTAGGGCGTCGGAATCGATTTGACGAGCCTCGGTGTCAACCTATCGCTCAGCGCTCGCAATGGTACCACCCCCAGCATCAACACCAAGCCCACAGATCAACTAGGCACATCCACCCCGATCCGCACGAGCGCGCTGAGTGAGCAATCGCTTGCAACGACCTATGGGATTTCGGTTTTTTCTGTATGGCCGGGCCGGCAGGATAGGCAGACCTTACGATGATCCGCCGAGCTTTGAAGCCCGGCCTCATATATTGCGCAATTCAGCGTCGATGCACAACAGCGCAAGTCCACGCGAGCGGTTCAATTTGCCTGACAAATGCCACACGGAACGTAAAACCACAGCGCGTGGCCGCCGGCCTGGTCGAAACATGCCGTGCGGGCGCGCTCGCACCTGGTGCACTCGCGCGCGGGACTGCTGTGACGTGGCGATGCGGGACGATCGGGAGCGCGAGTGTCTCTTTCCTAGGGCATCAAGAGCCCATCGCGATCCCATGAGGTACGCCTATCCATAGGTCGGGCATTCGCGCACTGGGGCCTGTCCCCATGCCGTTCGGCCTGACTGGAGCGTTGACTGTGGCCCTAACACATGACGCGCGCGCGCCTCAATCGCGTGCACATGGCGACGCTCACCGCCCGAATTTAAGAAACCAGCTGGATGGCAATTGCCAGCAGTATGACAGCAAGCACGACCGGCCAGAGTCTATAGAGGCTCCAAACGATCGGCATGGCCTACACTCCTCTTGTGGCGCCTATCTGATTTGCGCCGCCTCGGCACTTTAATTCCGCATTTTGCCGACAGGCTGACCCTAGAGTGGCGACTTCTTGGCGGCCTTTGCGCGGACGACTGACAGGGCACGTCCTGCACTCTGACTGAGTCTCTCAACGCGCAGAGGATGTTCCTCAGGGGGTGAGAACGTGCGCTGCCGTGTCGAGCCTACTCAACACGGCGAGCGCTCCGCTATCGGTGGCGAACCTGAGTCCGGCCTACGGAAACCCCTACCCAATTGTTGGTGGGCATCGGGCATGTGGGCCTGCGAGGCTCTTGGAGGCCTGCTCAAGGGCTCGGGCCAAGCGGCAAAGCAAAGCCATCCGCGAATGACAGATCGGATCCATCACTTCCGGACTACACTCGTTTGAAGGCTTAGGACGCCACTGCTTCCAAACCCCAGTTGCCGCGCAACGACATTTGAAACATCAAGCACGCGGCCGTGGATAAATGGCCCTCTGTCGCCGATGACGACCTGCGCGGTTCGACCATTGCGCGGATTGCGGACGGTCAGCCGGGTACCCATGGGTAGTGTGCGATGGGCAGCGACATGTGGGGCCTTTGCGCGATAATGGCTTGTGACCATCGTCTCTGCATAGGCGGTATAAGGCACGCACGAGAGCAGAAGAACTGTCAGCCTAAGTCGCATATTCATTTGTTCCTTGTCCGGAATGGTCGACGCGTGTATGTCCACTGCGGTCAGAACATCGGTTGCGCACGACTCGTTCCGTGTCTGACGGCCTGTTGCGCATGGTGCTTTCGTTGTAACCGCTTTGGGGGATGATTTCTGAGGGGACGGGGCCCGCGCCATTATGAGCGGGCGGCGAATAAGGGTGCAGCAGAGGATTTTGGGGATGGTGACGGCGTTTCAGGAATTCAACGCTGCGTATGCGGAGTGATGCCGCTGGTGGCTAGAACTTGAGAATAATGGCTGCGCGCCCAACGTCGATCGACAGTCCGCTCACAGACGTGTCACCCGTGAACGGTGGTGCCGGGACCGCCGTCGCGAAATACTGGCCGGTGTAGTGATAATTCTTGCCGTCGAACTCGTAGTGCAACCACTCGCCTCGGACGAACCAGCGAGGCGACAGGGCGATCTCAGCACCAGCACCCGCGACCCAACCAAAATGATTGGCTGTGGCCACGCCGCGGGCAACCAGCACTCCCGTATCCACGACGGCGATGTCCGACTGCGCGTTGGCCCACGCCCCGCCCCCTGCGCCGTACACAAGCACGGGACCCATTGCCAAGCCCGCCCGGCCGCGAAGCGATGCGAGCGTGCCAAAATTGGTGGTAATGTTCCACGAGGTGGTATCGACCAGCGAGGGGAATGACTTGTTGGCCTCAATGGTCCCGGCCATGAAATCCACTTCCAACCCACCGACAAAGACTCCGATCTGCTGGCTATAGCCGACCACCACGCCACCCACCCATCCATTGCCGTCCGGTGTGGCGCCCGGCGCAAACGTCACCGGCACCGACATCTCGAAATGCGTGCTGCCGTAGCCCCCGACGCAGTTCAACCATCCGACCCACCATCATCGGTGCCGCCGCCCTACCGCTGCGCACGGCCTGCCACTCGGCGAGCATGCCTATGGGCGTCAGCAGCACCCAGGAACCGGACTACTTTTCTGCAACGCAGCGAATTCACCCTTCGTGCCATCAGCGAAACAGGGCTTTCACAGATCATCAGGTAGCTGGTGTTTTTCCGGTCTCGTTGCGCCTGCCGTGGCGGCTAACCGCCGGGGCGAAAGTCCCGCAGCTGCGGCTACGCCGCAATGTCCAGTGACGCCGCCGTAGCTACGGCGCCACTGTTGATCCAGGCGGTTCGCGGTCAATCCTATTTCTGGGCCCGACGCTGGACTATCGGCCTTCCCACCTCCTCAATTTCGACTGTCATGGGTGAGGGGGGAAATGCAGAGAACCGTTGCCGCTGATGCGTATTCGCTGTTAGCTGTCCCAAGTCGACCTCTCGCGCAGTCGCACACAGGGGCCCGTAGATCAGACGGGTGATTGACTTACGCTCAGCTCGTCGAGCAGCAACTTCGCGGCCTTCAAGTCGGCGCAATCTAATCCTTCCGTGAACCAAGCATAGATGGGGCTGAGCAGATGGTGTGCGTCGCTATTTCGGTCCTGATCGCGCCATAAGCGGGCGAGGTTGACGGCAGCGCGCAGCTCCCATAACTTTGCCGACTGTCGCCTGGCAATGTCCATGGCCTGCAGAAACTCCGCCTGCGCCCCCGCGAAATCCGGCACGGTACCCTTGAGGAGCAGCTGGCCACGCCGGCGATGCAGTTCGGCCGCGCACCAGAGCGCACCCGTGTCGCTGACGGCGGCAATGTGATCTTCCAGAAGACTCAGCGCCTCGCCGGATTTGCCGTCTTGCTCCAAAGCTTCGCCAAGCAGTGAAGCGAAGTAGGTGCTCCAGAGGGTCGCCCCGATTACGCGATGGGCGTCGAGACCCTGGCGCATGAGTGTGACCGCTGCCCTGGCCTCACCGCGCATCAGCTGCAGTTGGCCTTCATAGATGGGGACTAGCGCCGACCAGTGGGGATACCCGTGCTCCTGGGTCAATGCGCGGAGCTCCTGCACCCAGTGTGCGAGGCCCGCCTCATCCCCAAGGATCGATGCCTGCCTCGCATTATATACCAGGCAATGCGCCACCGTCGGTGCATGCGCCAACTGGCGCGCCAGCCTGGTCGCCGCTTCGGCACGCATAAGCGCCTGGTCCGGATAACCCAGCAACAACAGAACGTGGCCAAGTGCAGCCAAATCTGTGGCATTGGGATCGGCAGCAGCGTGCTGAAACAATTGGGCGTGGACCGCCAAATCGTAGAGGCCGATTACTTCCTCCAGACTGGAGCGCGCCGACAGCAGCTCTCCCCGATACATGTGTGTCACACCGCGTGCGTAATACCCGAGGATCAGGCCGATGGTGTCACCATGCGCACGGCTGAGCTCCAGGAGATCCTCGGCAACGGACTGCGCCTCAAAAAGTTCAGAGCGGTCCATAAGGAATGACCACTTGCCGCGAGCCACGCTCAGGAACTCACGCGGCCGGTCGAGACGATCCCAGAGATCTCGTGCGCGGGTGAATGTTTTACCCGTCTCGGTGGCCGCGGCGCCCTTCAGCGCCATAAGAACCGCGCCTCGGGCGCATTGCACCTCCAGTTCGCTGCGCTCCCGCGCTGAACCGGCCGGGAGCTGCGCGACTTGTCCCAGAGCCTTGTCGAGCATCACCGCGGCCTCGGCCAGTGCCGAGCGGGCGACGGACCGTTGGGAGGCCGCGAGATAGTGGCGCACGGCGTCTTCGGCCATGCCCGCCTCGGCGCAATGGTGCGCCAGCAGTTCCGGCTTAATCTCATTGTCGCTGACACTGCCAGCGACGAGCTCTTTCACGATCGCCGCATGCAGCGTTCTCCGGCGACCGCGCAGCAGGCTCGCATAGGCCGCATCCTGCACCAGCGCGTGCTTGAACAGATAGGTGGCATCGGGCGGCACGCCACGCTGAAACACCAATTCTGCGGCGACGAGCTTGGCGAGTGCGACCTCGAGTTCCTGCTTCGGCATCGCCGATAGGGCAGCAATCAGCCTGAAGGAGAACTCGCGCCCGATCGCCGCCCCGATCTGCGCGATATCCTTCACCGATGCCAGGCGGTCGAGGCGCGCCAGAAGCGAGGCATGAAGCGTGGAAGGAATGGCGAGCGGCCGCATCGGTCCCGTGAGCACGTAGCGGTCGTCCGCCTCCTGCAATAGTCCGCCCTCTAGAACCGTCTTGGTCAGTTCCTCGATGAACAGGGGAACACCATCCGTGTGGTCGATGATCTCCTTCAGGACCTCGGTCGGGAGCGTTTTGCCCCCGGCGATCCGCTGCGCCAATGCGGCGCCTTCGCGCTGGCCCAGCCGGCCGAGCGCCATCACCGAGATGTGCCGATGCGTCGGCCAGGAAGGGGAGAAGTCCAGTCGCGCCGTGATGATGAGGAGGACGGGCAAGCGCTCCACCCGTTCTACGGTGAGCGAGAGCAGCTCCAGCGAGGTCGGGTCGATCCAGTGCGCGTCCTCGACGACCATGAGCACGGGCTGGTGAATGGCGAGCTCGGCAAGCTGGTCGATCAGAGCCGCCAATATGCGTTCCTTGCGCCGCTGCGGGCTCAAGTTCAGGGGGGTATAGCGCTCACCCAGGGGGATGGACAGCAGCGGCGCCAGCAACGGAACAGTCTCGCTTAGGCTGCTGTTCGATCGCTCGAGCAGCGTTTCGAGCTTGGCGAGCCTTTCCTCTCCCCCATCGTTGTGCTCGATCCCCGCTGCCCTCAACAGGTGACTTATGACCGGATGGAGCGCACTGTCGGTGTGATATGGCGAGCAATGGCACTGAACACGCGTGTGGCGGTCATGCACGAGGCAATCGACGAGCGCCTGCGCCAGACGCGACTTGCCGATCCCCGCCTCCCCCGTGACGTGGATGACGCGCCCCTCACCGGCCTTGGCTTGGGCCCAGCGTCTCAGCAGCAGCTCCAGTTCCTCGTCGCGACCAAGCAGCGGCGAGGTCACATCGAGGCGTCGCGCCTCACTGTTTGGTGCCACACGCAACGCCTCAAAGCGGCTGTCAACGTTACTGAGCCCCAGAACTCGCCATGCGAAGACAGGATTGCCGGTTCTGGCTTCAATGATGCCACCATCGCGGCAATCAAATAGCTTGCCGATCTGTCGGCGCGTGGCCTCGTCGATGATGACCGTGCTTGGTTGCGCCGATATTTGCAGTTGTGCGGCGACGCCGGGTGTCTCGCCAATGACGTCCTCTGAGTTGCCGACAAGATCGCCGATAATGACCAACCCTGTCGCTATTCCAACCCTGCAGTGCAATGGCATCTCGGTATTGATTTTGAGGGTAGCGACCGCCGCGCACAGCTCAAGCCCAGCGCGCACCGCCAATTCGGCATCGTTTTCGTGCGCGATGGGATATCCGAAATATACCAGTAGAGTATTGCCGACATGCTTGCCCAAGGAACCCTGGAAATCGCCGACAATCTTAGCTACGCAACTCTGGTAGGCTCTGACCGCCTCGCGCATATCTTCGAGATCACGGCCAGCCCCAATCAATTCACATGACATGATCGACAGTTGGCGACGCTCGGGTGCCGCGTGGGATGACCGGCTCTCGAGCGACCCCGCCTGCTGTTTTGCCGAGTGTTGAGCGGCGGGGGTTTGCCGCTCAATGACCGCAGTGTTCTCCGCATTGGCGATCGGGCCGATGAACCGGTACCCGAGGCGCGGCACGGTCTCAATCCAGCGCTCTCCACCAGGCTCCTCGCTGAGCGCCCGACGCAGCGCGGCTATTTGCACCGTCAGGTTGCTCTCCTCGACCGCCAGGCCAGGCCACGCCGCCTCTATCAGTGCGTCCTTTGAGACCGGTGCTCCCGCTCGTTCAATGAGGATGCGCAGCAACGCCACTGCACGGTGGCTCAGCGCGACACGTTCGGTACCCCTAAAAAGGGTCTCGCCTTGCGCATCGAGGCGAAATGGACCGAAATAATTTGCACGGATCGCTCGGCACTCCCATTGGGAAGACTTTTGGAAACTCTTCGCGCTTCCCTCACTACTTACGGGGCTCCGAGGACCAAATTCCCGCGTGAGGGCTTTCATAGTGTTCTCCTTGGGGGGCAGCCCAAGTCCTCAAAGTTAGCCGGCACGAAAAATCGATCTGTGATGGACGTCACTGACGCTTTGTTTTCGCCCGCCTGCTGTGGCGGGACGGCGATGCACCTTTAAGCCGGGAGTTTCACTTTGTCGGAGGCGCGGTTACCATGCGGCCACTGATACAGCGCGCTACAGAGGCGGCATCATGCGAACTGACGCGGCCGAGATGACTGCTAGGAATTTCAACCATGGCAGGACCCTCTCCTCGACGCAGAGGCGCCAACCCCTAGCCTCAGGCCGCACTCAGAACGCAAATGAAAAAGCAACCACCCAGCTGAAGGGCCGCCAATCGGTGAAAACCCCGACTGGCGGGTTGCTGTCAGGTTGCTGTCAGGTTGGGGGAGGCACCGCTCTCGATCGTCGGCAAGGGCAGTAAGAGCCGCGAGGTGCTGATCCCCGCGGCGATCGCCACCCGCCTGTTTGCCAACCGCGGCGATGCGCCGGCGTCGGCGCCTGTGTTCCAGTCCGCTCGGCAGCCCGGGTATCCACTGACCGAGCGTGCCGTCAATTTTATTGTCAAAGAGGCGGCCGAGCGCGCCGGCGTCAACCCCGCCGCTTCGATTCACTGGTTGCGCCACGCCCATGCGTCGCACGCCATCGCCACAGTCGGTTCGTCTCTTTGACGACGGATCCGTCATCTCGATGCCTGGAACAATCAGACTCGCGGTACTGGTCCGGTATTCCCCTGTGATTGAGATAAATTTCTGCGGTTCATCGAGTGGCCAATTTATGTGCAGATATGCTCGTACCCCCTCCTGGCGGCGACCCCATACAGCCCCGCCGCTGATGTGTTGGATATCAGCGACTATCCGTTGGAATTCGTCGTCACCCCTAAGGGCGATGCCGCAGGTAAATTCGTTCCGTGCGCCAATAATCAGGATACCTGTCAAAGACTCTTCTGATGAGCCACCGTTGATGTCTTTGAAATCGGGGGTGGAGCATTGCAAATCCCGACCGGGGTCATCTCCGCTCTCATCGGAATGATTTACGATTGCGTCATCGACCCGATGCGTTGGCAGGCCACGCTGTTGGAGATCTGCGACGAACTCTCCTTTTTGCATGCTCTGATGAGCGTCTATAGAATTCCGCCCGGCGTGCGATCTGAAAGCTTGATGGTGCCGGCTCGCCTTGAGCAAACCTGGCTCGACCCCATGGCCCACTATGGCCCCGATATGATGGCGTATTGGGGCGGATACGATCGCCTCCAGTCGTTTCCGGTCGATGAGCCGACCCCCGCGTCGCGAGTGGTCATTGCTGAGGATGTGATCGATAATCGTTTTCGTCGCGAGTGGATTGTACCGCAGGGGATTGTGGACCTCGTTGGCTGCCCCACGCTCGAACTCCATCTTTGCTTGGTAGCATAGTGTTCGCACGGCACGAGTCGATCGGTGTCGCAACGGACACAGACCTTGCGACTCTGCGGCTGATCGCGCCGCATATCCGGCGAGCTGTTGAAATAAGCAATCTTCTTGATATGAAGGCGATCGAGGCCTCGACGTTTGCCGCCACGCTCGAGACGCTGGCGATCGGTGTCGTGTTGGTCGATGCCCGCGGCACCATCGTTCACGGCAACGCCCCAGCGCGGTCAATGCTTGATGCCAAGGATCCCATCCGCGGCGAGCGTGGCGTGCTCAAGCTCGCTTCGGCGGCGTCTTCTGCTGCACTGGAGGACGCGATTCGGCTATCAGCGAGCAATGAGGCCACGCTTGGGCAGCGCGGAATCGGTGTGCCCCTGCAGTGTCGCGATGGCTCGCCTTGTGTCCTTCACGTGTTGCCCTTAAAGCGCGGACAAATTCGACCTGGGCTCGAGCGCCGAGCGTCCGCCGCCGTGTTCATTGCGCACGCCGCTATTCCGCCGCTGATGCCGGCCGCTGCCTTGGCTGTCATCTACGACCTGACGCCCGCCGAGACGCGCGTCATGGAATTGCTAGCAGAAGGCAAGACGCAAGCTGAGATCGGCCTGCAGCTCGGTATCTCTACAAATACTGTTAAGACTCACCGCCGACGCGTGTTTGAGAAGACGGGGGCAAGTCGTCAAGTCGAACTGGTCCGCCTTCTCGCATCGGTTTCATTGCCGATCTAGCATCAGTTAGAGCGCGGGCCCGGCCAGCGCGACCTCGGCATTAGCCGTGGAGATTAAGTCCCGTTGAACTCTGCAGCGCAGGTCCAGAAAAGCATAAATATAAACTATCCGGTACACTTACTGAGCTTCATGCGCCTGTGCGTCATTCACATCGCTTCGCTGAGGATATCGGTTCGTAGCTCTTATTTCATGGGATTGCTGCATCGCAAGGATCAGTTATGGGCGAGGACTGGTTAGGGTCAAGGGCGGGCATGGTTTGTGCCGCAAAATCATTCCGCCGATTGCAGCTTGGGATCCTGGCATTCGGTTTGCTCCTGTTCGCCCCGGGGTTGGTGTTGAGCGATGGCCAATTCCCCCTTGGAAGGTACCGTGGTGTATCGCGAGGGAGAGCTCAGCAAAGCAAAAACTCCATCGACGGGGGCCAAATCAAGTCGCGCCGTCCACCGCCCGATTGCAGCGCTCACAACCATGCAAGGAAGATGCAAAATTCCACTCCGCGCAGGCATTATTATTATTTTGGCGTCGCCTATCGCTTCGCAGGTGGAATAATCTCACGCGGCTCTATGATCAACTCCGGTGCCGCTCGCGCGCGCGGCCGACTCGCCGCCTCGAGCGCAATCCTATGGCGCCACCTCGTCAACTGGGTAATACCGTTGTTACCAAGGCCCTCATCTGGGTCAACATCAATGTGCGGCCAATCATTGATAGAAGGCCCTAGATGTCGAAGTCCGTACTTTGGGGCCAGCCCGCTTAATGCCGTTTTCCACAACGCGTCACTCCAGGCCTTCCGCCCCGCTTCGACAATTTGATATGCACCAGTGCCAGCCAAAATAATATCAGCCGCCTCTCCTCTACCGTGCGCCGAATCTCGCGGATTGCCCGACAAATTACCGATTCGCACGGAGGTCCGGCTCAGCGGTCTCACCCCAGACGTTAGGCCCCAGGTTAGGCCCTGTCCGTGGTATTTCCTCGCAATCCACGCATCTAACTCGTTCCCAGTTCCGTATAACAATACTTTGAACTCAGGCTTGAAGTCGGTAACATATTTGCTGAGCGACATGTCTCGATTGGCAACTTTGGCATGCATGAGTGCGTTTTCCGCAGGCTTAGCATAACCGCGAGAAACCACATTCAGCATGCCTGTGACATCCTTACGTGCAAACATCAGTTGGGAAAGGCGTGAACCCTCAGCAGGCTTATTTTCATCGCCGTCGAGACGTGCAAAAACAACGCGGTAATGAGCAAAGAGATAATCTTCCATGACGCTATCCGCGGTGCGTGCGCCGGTATCCTTCGAGAACGAATTGATCGGGACGCCGCTCAATTCTAATCGTTCGACAGCGCGCCCGATCTCGACATTCGCCCATGCAGCAAAAGCAGGAATTTGATTCCTTCTCCATATATATGCATCATCGCCAGATGGATATTCTGTCTTTTCCGCATATTTTGCGTAGGACGCTTCGTGCCACTGCTTGAACACATTTGTATTTTGAAGCCCTGCGAACGTAAGGAAGGCGGCGACATACGCTGGGTCGGCATTCGGCTGCATGCCGCGCACATGCGTCGCGATTTGTCGCGCACGCGCTTCCGCAGCCTCGCCAAAGGTTGGTGCTTCTGCAATTGATTTGAGAACGGCGATTTCACCTTCATATAGCGGTACAATTTGACCATTCTGTATCCATTTTCTCCATCCGGGCTGTGACAAAATGGGTCCGAGGATCTGCGCGCCGAGGTCGCGAGCGTGCCAACCAGATTGTGTTCCTCCTGACGACCACAAAGAATCCACAGCAGTATCTGTTAGCAGACAAGCTGCTCCGATAAGTAGGCGTCGGCGGAGGATATCGGGCCCTCGAGTTTTTGCTGGTGCTACCTGTTCAATCACTCGTGCTCCCCCTTCGAGTCACCCGCTGCCCACTGCCATTCGATGACAATGTTGCGCCCCTCGACCTAGCCATAATGGCCCAAGCCACCCCCCTATCCTCGACTCTCCCATGCCGACGACCATGCATGCGGTAGCCCTGCACGTCCGGTACGTTGGGTCACGCCATCTTCGTCGATTCCAGCCATGTCTCTCTTAGAGCGGGTCTAGAGCCTGCGTTCTCCCCAGCACATTGGTTCGAGAAGTCGCACACGCGACTCGGAATACGCATTATCAACGTAGACCGAGCTAGCAACGGCTGTGAAACCCAAACGGCAAAATGTGCCCAGTATTCAGCGACCACAAAGTTCGCGCCCTGCCAAGGAGAAACAAGGAAGCTCCGTCGAGCTGTTAAGGAGCGATCTTCCTCTTAATGAAGCGAGCACTAGTCGTGTGCTGACCACACTGACAGAGCGGGCACCCTGGGCGATGGTAGGTGCCCGCCTTGGCCAGTCTCCCGCACCAAAGCCCCGCAATCTGGTCGGGCACTGACAATGGCTCACGCCCTGATTGCCTCCGTCACGATTTCGTCGGCGGATATCGCTCATTTTCGCGCGGTGAGTGTTCGTTAGACACACTATCGCTCCGCGTCGTCGCCAGTCTCGTCGCACCTCAAAACATTGCTTCAGGAGAAGTGCCACGAATTGATCCACCCAAGAGCGCAGGGTGGTTAGCTCCGCGCAACCTCGACCTGAGCGCCATAATCCGACTGACCCACCGAAAAAGGAAATAGCGTGAGGGTGTCTCCGTTGAGAACCGCATCGCCAGATGTGAGGTGATTGAGCCCGACCCATCCATCGCGAATCCAGACCACACCCGGCGGCACGTCGTCTGTGATGGCCCTTGCCCAAAACTCTCCCCGTTCATTGTAAATCTTGATCGCATCACCATTGGAGAGCTGACGCGCATCCGCGTCGACCCTGGATATCCAGAACTGCGGGCCAGCATTATGCTTTGCCAGCGAGGGCAGCACTCCTCCCTCATCGTAGAACGAATGAAAATGTGTCAGTGTCCTGCCAAAGCTCAATGCCAGCGGATGCGGCGAAGTCTTGTCGACCTTGTGGACCGCGAGGGGTGGCAAACCCAGTCTTTCTGCCTGCGATGAGTAGAACTCGATCTTGCCGGACGGCGAATCGAATTTTCGATCCGCATAGGCAACGGCGAGCACGTCAAGGGGCAGGAAGCCACCAGCGGCGCGCAAAGATGCAACCGTCGCGTGGCCGGTTGTCGGGTGGTCCAAGATGCCATCGAGGACCTCTTCCACCGACCCCCAAGGAAAGAAATCAACAAGTCCCAGAGACGCCGCCAGAGATCTCAGGATTTCGTAGATTGGACGCGTCTCACCCTCTCTCTCAAGCGCACGCTCCATAAAATAGAGGTGTGTGTTCGTTACCTTGAATCCCAGTTCCTCAAGCCACGCGGTTCCAGGCAATACGACATCCGCAAAACGCCGGGCCGTCTCGTTCATGAACAAATCAACGCACACGACCAATTCTGCCTTGTCGAGCCCGTCGGCGACCCATCCCGCATCGGCGAATGACGACAGCATGTTGGTGCCCAGAAGCAACAAGACCTTCAGTCGTCCGCTGGACAAAGCCTCCGTGATGTCGGGCATCTGGTTCGGAATGTAGTTCCCCGGCGGGCGCCTTTCAGGCGCAGCCAGGCTCCGGAAGCCCGCGCTCTGGGCACCATGACGCGGACCAAGGCCGCCTCTCGGTAGTCCAAAATCGCCAGTCAATCCCGGCAGACAGCTGATCGCACGCGCAGCGTGCCAACTGTTGGCACCCTTGTGCATGGAGCTCCCGCCGAGAAGGATCATGGCCGGTCGAGTGGAGGCATACGCCCTGGCGAACGAGATGATCTGGCTTGCCTCAAGGCCAGTTTCTTCTGCTCCCCATGCGGGGGTGAAAGGCCGCACGTGTTTTGACAATTCGTCGAAGCCTGTGGTGTGAGACCCAATAAACGCCGTGTCATAAAGCTTCTCGGTCACGATGACGTGCATGACGGCCAACGCCAGGGCAGCGTCAGAACCAGGCCGGATCAGCAACACTTCATCGGATTGAGCTGCAGCTTCCGTTCTGCGTACGTCAATCGTGATGACCTTGGCCCCGCGACGCCGAGCGGAGTTGATGTGCCGGGCTGTGTTCGGTTGACTGGCAATGTTTGCGCCCCAAAGCACGATCATGTTCGAGTTCTCGGCCATATCCTCTTTGGTGTTGACCTTGAGCGCACCCGTCAGGCCGACGCCGAAGCCGCCGAGCCCCCAGCAGATCATGGCCGGGTGCCAAGACTGGCAGCCATAGATATTGGCGAAGCGGTACATCATTTGAACAGTTACCGCGCTTCCGGACGTAAAACCGCCATGTCCTGCCCACAGACCCACAGCTTCTGGGCCGACCTTCCGCATGCGCCTCACGATGAAATCCAGCGCCTCATCCCAGCTCACGCGACGCCAGCTATTCGTGCGGCGATCATCACGAATCTGGGGGTACAGCAACCGACCTGGATTGCCAAAAATCTCGTTGGTGCTGCGGCCGCGCACGCACAGGAAACCTTGACTATCCGGGTTGTCTTTGTCGCCGCTGACGGCCTTCAGCCTCTCGCCTTCCACCTCGACCAACATTCCGCGAAATGTTGGATGGCAATTCATGGGACACATGGTCCCGCACGACTTTAGGACCGGTCATGGCCTTCTCCAGCTCAGGCGCCGTTGGAGATCCTATCAGAGATGGGGTCGGCGGGAACCTGTCCTGACGGTCGTGAAAGGGCGGAAAGCCGACTTTCCTGTATCGACGCATCCATAGCGCGCGTGAACGCCGTGGGGTACGATGTCAATATTCCGTGTGGCCGAGCAATTTTTAACGAGGATCCCGAGGGTTGTGTCTCGTCATGCCATCAGAGACATCGACAGCCAGTGCTGATCAATCGGTCGAAGAGCTGAGGCGCGAGCTAGCCGAGGCGCAGGCCGAGCGTGACGACGCCCATCGCAGAGAGGCGGCGACCGCCGAGGTCCTACGCGTCATTTCCAAGTGCACGACAGACGTGCAGCCTGTTTTTGATGCCATCGTGATGAGCAGCAAATTATTGCTCGGCGCTCATTCGGCTCTCGTCTCGCGAGTTGTCGGACGCGAGTTGGTTCTTGCTGCTTATACCCCGATCAATCCAACAGCTGACGATGAACTCAAGGGCACTTACCCGCACTCGCTCGAAGGAACGGGGCTTGCAGTTTATGTTGTACGCGAGGGTGTCCCCTGTGTGGTAAGCGACACCGAGACAGACGACCGAGTGCCGCCGTCAGTGCGAGAGACCGCCCGTAGCCGTGGGTTCCGAAGCATACTCAGCGTCCCAATGCTGAGTAGGGGCGAAGCAATTGGCACGATTAACGTAACGCGAGCGACATCCGGAGCTTTCTCTGACAAGGACATTGCGCTTCTGCAGACCTTCGCCGATCAGGCTGTCATCGCCATCGAGAACACGCGGCTGTTCGAGGAGGTGCAGGCGAGGACGAAGGAGCTGACCGAGTCGCTCGAGTCCGAAACGGCGACCAGCGACATCTTAAATGTCATCAGCCGATCACCCACCGATCTTCAGCCCGTGTTCGACACCATTGCCGCCAATGCGGTTAAGCTTTGCAGCGCCGACAGGGCGCTTATATATCGGTTTGACGGCGAGTTTCTCCGGCTCGCCGCATCTTACAACGCACCCCCTGAGCTTAGAGAGTTCATAGAACGGAACCCGTTCCACCCGGGTCGTGGGAGCACCTCCGCGCGCGCAGCCCTCGAGCAGCGAACGGTGCAGATCCTCGATCTTCAAGCCGATCCCGAATATGCGTACGGGGCGCGAGACGTAGTGCCGATCCGGTCGACGATTGCGGTCCCAATGCTTAAGGGCGAAGCACTGCTCGGTGTTATCACGATCTACAGATTGGAAGTAAGGCCGTTCACAGACAAGCAAATCTCGTTGGTGGAGACATTTGCCGACCAGGCCTCGATCGCCATCAGCAACGTCGGGCTCTTCGAAGAGGTGCAGGCGCGCACAGGGGAGCTGCAGGAGTCGCTGGAGTATCAGACCGCGACCAGCGATGTGCTCAACGTCATCAGCCGGTCGAAATTCAAACTCCAGCCCGTACTCGACACCATCGTAGAGACAGCGGCTCGCCTGTGCCGAGCGGACATGGCTCATATCAGGCGTCGCGAAGGCGATGTCTATGTTCACGTTGCGGGCTACGGCGAACCGCCGGGGTTTAGGGAATTCGTTAGAGAGTCGAAGGTTGAGCTTGGCCGCGGAGGCATTGCCGGTCGGGTCCTGCTGGAGAAAAAGGCAGTCCAGATCCCCGATGTTCTGAACGATTCCGAATTTGCCCTGTCCGAGATGCAGCGAAGAGGCAACTTCCGGACCGTACTCGGCGTGCCTTTGACGCGCGAGGGGGTCCAAGTCGGCATCATTGTGTTGCTGCGCCGCGTAGTCGAGCCGTTCACCGAAAAGCAGAGCGAGCTTGTCACCACCTTTGCGGACCAGGCTGTGATCGCCATCGAGAACACGCGGCTGTTCGAGGAGGTGCAGGCGCGGAACCGTGATCTCAGGGTCGCTCTCGAGCAGCAGACGGCGACAAGCGAACTCCTAAAGGTCATCGGTCGGTCCACGTTTGAACTCCAGCCAGTCTTTGACACCCTTGCCGAAAACGCGGTCAGGTTGTGCGCGGCTGAGCGCGCGTTCGTGCATCGCTTCGATGGTCAGTTTCTCAGTGTGGCAGCGACGTACAACGTCTCTCCCGAGCTTAGGGTGTTCATCGAACGCAATCCCATGGCGCCTGGCCGATACGGGGTCGCGGCACGCGCTGCTCTCGAACGACGCACCGTTCACATAAGAGATGTGCAGGCGGACCGGGAAATCACGTTCGCCGCGAGGGATATTGAACCGGTTCGCACTGCACTATCGGTTCCCATGCTTCGGGCCGGGGAACTGCTCGGCGTCATTATGATCTACCGTCATGAGGTGAGCCCGTTCACGGACAGCCAAGTCGCGTTGATTGAGACCTTCGCAGATCAGGCCGCTATTGCCATCGAGAACACACGCCTGCTCGAAGAGTTGCAAGCGCGCAACCGCGACCTCACTGCCTTGGGTGAGGTCGGGCGTGTGGTGAGCTCGACACTCGATCTAAGGGCAGTCCTGAAAACCATCGTGGATCGTGCTGTCGTGCTCTCCTGCACGGATGGCGGCTCAATCTTCTATTTCCGCGAAGACATTGGCAGATTCGAACTGGGCGAGACCACCGGA
>Ga0075425_100002329_pt1 | contig 19005 bp, 18 predicted proteins | sample SoiMethybrSBSTD4_FD_75300 | JGI IMG/M metagenome (GOLD analysis project Ga0075425, IMG submission 75300) | Bulk soil microbial communities from a Populus tree surrounding site in Tennessee, USA - Soil MetaG P. TD hybrid SBSTD4 | ecosystem: Environmental > Terrestrial > Soil > Tree plantation... | reverse complement strand
TCGCTGTTGGCGCCGACGATGTCACGGGATGGCTCGATCGCGTAGACCGGCTCGGACGCGAACGCGAATTCGAACGCCGGCTCCTCCGGTGCCGCGAACGCTTCCGGCACGGGCGGTGCGGCGTACTCCGCGACCGGCGCGGGCGGTGCGGCATACTCCGCGACCGGCGCGCTCTCGACGCGCTCGAAGACGAACGGCTCGTACGCGGCGACCGGTTCGGCCGCGACGTCCTCGTCGCGCGCGACGGCCGCGAACGCGTCGGCCTCCGGGCGTGCGACGTATTCGTAGGGATCCTGCAACGTCGCCTCGGTGGGCTGAACGCTCGAGGCGGGCGGCGCGGCCGTGAATTCTTCGACGACCGGTTCGTGGGCCGCGAATTCCTCGACGACGACCGGCTGACGCGGACGCCGCGCGAAGGCATTGACGCCGAGCGGCTCGTAGGCCGGCGGCTGGTCGCGCTCGACAACCGGCCGTGCGACCGGCAGCGGATCGAGCTCGTCTTCGACGGCGGCGGCGCGCTCGGCCGCGGCCTCGCGCAGGTATTCCTTGATCTGCTCGGCGAAGACCGCCGGATCGCAGCCGTCCGACGACGCGTCCGAGCGGCCGCGCATCCAGCGCGAGAGCAGGCCGCCGCGCGACTCGGATTCGATGCCGTTGGCGAACACCGGAATCGTCAACGCGCGAACGTGCGCGGCCGCGGCGATGACCCGCAGCGCCGCGTTCAGGGCCGCGTCGTCCTGCGGCGACAGCAACGCCGGCACGAGCACCAGGTCGGGGACGCGGCTGCCGATCGCGTCGAGCGCGGCTTCGGTGGTATCCGCGAGAATCAGCTCGGCGCCCACACGATGACGCACGATGGCCGAAACATGCGCGGCCTGCCGACGGTCCGGTTCGATCGCGAGAATGATCGGCATCTACGTCCGTAACATGAACAGCGTGAGCACAGTCGCGGCGAGCGCGAAAATCAGCAGCGGCGCGTGCGTCGCGCTCTGATCGCGCGCGACTTCGGCGAGGACGCTGGTCAGGTCGTGGACCCTGGACCCGGCCGCGACGATCTCCGCCGACGGCCGCGACACGACCCGCATCGAGACCTGCTCTCGCACCCGCGGGTCGATCGCGATCAACACGAGCAGCAGGGTCATGACGGTCCCCGCGCTCAAAAGAGCTTCGCCCCAGGCCTTTCTCATACGCGCGGGATCTAGAGGCAAACCACGTTCCGTCGCGGTTTTGGCCGATTCCATGCGCCGTTCTCGCGCGTGTTCCTTTTCGTGACGCGGCTGGCGTCACACAAATCGCGCCCGCGGTTACGAATGTGCGGAGTCGAGCGTGGCGCAGTCCTGCGCACGGCACCGCGCCAGGCAGCCTGCCGGAACGCCGCTAACTGCACCCACGTCACCCCGCTTGCGTGGGTTCCGCACGGCCGCGGCGGCACCCGTGGCACACCGGTTGCCCTTTCATGAGCCGTCGCGCGGTCAACGCAGAACGCGGAGATCGCATTCGGTACACGGGATGCGCGTCAGGGGACGCGCGGAGGAAACGAACATGATGCTTTCGATGATCACCCGCCTGCAGTCGATCGTTCGCCGTGAAGAGGGCCAGGACCTCCTCGAGTACGCGCTGCTCGTGGCGTTGATCGCGCTCGTCGCCGTCGGCGCCATCACGCTCGCCGGCAAGAACGTGAACACGATCTTCGGCCAGATCGCGACCGCGCTGACGCCGTCGGCGTAGTTCACGCTCGACAACGAGCAATCGCAGCTTCTGCTGACGCGCATGCGATTCCTCGGCCGGAACGACGGGCAGGTCCTTCCGGACGACAGCATGGTCGGCAGCGGGAGGCAGAGCATTCCGCTCTGCCTCCCGTCGCGAAAGGTGGAGACATGAAGCGCGTGCTTGTGGCAATCGGGCGGCTGGCAAGAAAGACCGACGGCCAGGACCTGCTCGAGTACGGCTTGCTCGCGGCATTGATCGCCGTCGTCGCGATGGCGGCGGTCAGCAACCTTGGACACGCGATTTACACGTTGTTCTGGAGAGACATTGGCAACGCCATCTGACCTGATCGTGCTCACGACCATCGCCGGCGGCGGACTCGCCGCCGCAGCGATCGACGTGCGCACGCGCCGTGTGCCGAACCTGCTCACGGCGTCGCTGGCGACGGCCGGCGTCGCGTTCGCGGTCGCCGGCATCGGCCGGTTGACGATCGCGGGCTCGATCGCCGGCATCGCCATCGGCTTCGGGCTGATGCTGCCGGGCCACTTGTTCGGCGCCACCGGCGCCGGCGACGTCAAGCTTTTTGCCGCGGCGGGCGCGCTGCTGGGACCAGCCGCGACCGCCGCCGCGTTCATCTACACAGCGCTCGCCGGCGGCGCGCTCGCGATCGCGATCGCGTGCCGCCGCGGACGGCTGCAGCGCACCGTGCACAGCGCCGCGCGCCTGGTCGCGAGCGGCGCCGCCAACGCCGGCGAGATCGAAGCGGTCACCGAGAACAACCGGTTCCCGTATGCGCCGGCGATTGCCGTCGGCGCGGTCATCGCCGCCCTGGGAGTGACGCTATGAAGATGAACCTGAGATCGGAGCGCGGCACCGCGATCCTCGAGACCGCGCTGACGCTGCCGCTCCTGCTGCTCGTGTCCGTCGGGATCTTCGAGTTCGGCCGCGCCTACCAGACGTGGCAGGTGATCACCAACGCGGCGCGCGAAGGCGCGCGCGTCGCGGTGCTGCCGAACGTCGCCGCCGGCGCCCCGGAAGCGCGCGTCCGCCAGTACCTGCAGCTCGGACAGCTGCCGCAGGCCGCGTCGGCCGGGGTCACGCTGACCGCCGGCTCGGTGGACATCGGCGGCGCGGCGGCGCCGACCTCGGTCGTGACCGTTACCTATCCGTTCAATTTCGTCGTGCTGCAACCAATCGCACGGCTAGTTGTCAGCGGCTCGAATCTCGGCGCCGCCGTCACGTTGACGGCGCGCTCCGAGATGCGAAACGAACAGCAGTAGAAGAGGCTGGGGACCTTTTATATGGCTCGGATGCGAGTTCTGTTGGTTTTCGTTCTGGCGATCACCGCCGGCGGCGCGCTCGCCTTCGGCACCTACAATCTCACGCAGAAGGCGCCGGCGCGGACGGTCTCGATTCCGACCAAGCCGGTCATCGTCGCCGCTGCCGACCTCGACGTCGGCGCGACGCTGACGCGTGAAGACGTCCGGATCATCGACTGGCCCGCCAACGCGGTACCGGCCGGCGCGCTGACCGATCCGAAGGAAGCGATCGGGCGCGGCCTGATCCTGCCGGTGATCCAGAACGAGCCGCTGCTGCCGAACAAGCTCGCCTCCACCGATGCGGGCGGCGGCCTGCCGCCGGCGATTCCGCCCGGGCTGCGTGCCGTGTCGGTCCGTGTCAACGAGGTCATCGGCGTGGCCGGCTACGTGCTGCCGGGGACGCGCGTCGACGTCGTCGCCACCGTGAGCCCGACCGGTTCGGCGCAGGAAATGACCTCGAAGGTCGTGCTGACCAACGTCCAGGTTCTCGCCGCCGGCACCAAGATCGAGCGCGACACCGAGCGGAACAAGCCGATGCCGGTGAGCGTGGTCACGCTGCTCGTCGATCCGGAAGAGGCCGAGCGCCTCACCCTGGCGAGCACCGAAGGCAAGATTCAGCTGGCGCTCCGCAATCCGCTCGACAAGACGATGCCGGCGACGCGCGGCATTCAACCGAAAGCGCTGCTCGGGTTTGCGGCGCCGGTGAAGACCGCGGTGGCGCGTCAGCAGATCGCGACTGGCAAAACGGTGCAGGCGCCGGTTGTCGTCGTGCCGCCCTCGCCCGAGGCGCCGACCGTTGAAATCATCCGTGGGGACAAGCGCGCGCACGAAGTCGTGCGCTAGGAGCAGGAGTGATGCGTATCACAGGCCGGGTTGTTCGTTCGCTCTTCATTCTACTGATCGCCGTCGCGATACCGGGCGTCACGTTCGCCGACGACGCGACGCCGTCGGTGAAATTGCTCGTCGGGCGCTCGGCGATTGTCGACATCGGCACGCCGATCTCGCGCGTGTCGCTGACCAGCGCCGACGTCGCCGATGCGATGGTCACCGCGTCGAATCAGCTGCTCATCAACGGCAAGACGCCGGGGACGATTTCGATGTTCGTCTGGGAGCGCAACGGCGCGCTGCACCAGTACGAGATCGTCGTCCAGCGGGACCTCGCCCGGCTGAACGAGCAGATGAAGCGGCTGTTCCCGAACGAGGCGATCGACGCGCAAAGCAACGGCAAGTCGATCGTGCTCTCCGGCTTCGTCACGACGAAGGAGACGTCGGCGCTGGCGGCGAGCGTCGCCGGCGGCTACGTCGACAAGGCTGAGGACGTCGTCAACCTGCTGAAGCTGCAGGAAGGGATGGTCACCAACCAGGTGCTGCTGCGCGTCCGCTTCGCGGAAGTCAGCCGCACCGCGGTGACCGACCTCGGCGTCGGCTTCTTCACCAGCGCGCTCGGCGTCAAGAACACGCTCGGCCGCATCACCACCAACCAGGTGCCGACGCCCGGCTTCGACGAGCTGAAATGGACCAAGTCGAGCAGCGACTTCGGCGGCGAAGTCACCCAGGCCTCGGGCAAGAACACGTTCAGCGACTTTTTGAACGTCTTCCTGTTCAGCGAGAAGTACGACATCGGCGTCGTCATCAAGGCGCTGCAGACGAAGGGCCTGTTCCAGAGCCTCGCCGAACCGAACCTCGTGTCGGAGAGCGGCAAAGAGGCGAGCTTCCTCGCCGGCGGTGAGTTCCCGGTGCCGATCGCGCAGGGCACCGGCGGCAACGTCGCGATCAGCGTGATGTTCAAGGAATTCGGCATCCGCCTCAACTTCACGCCGATCGTCAGCGGCAACCGCGTGCACCTGAAGGTGCGTCCGGAAGTGAGCACGCTCGACTTCGCCAACGGGGTCACGCTCCAGGGCTTCCGCATCCCGGCGCTCTCGACCCGCCGCACCGAGACCGAGCTCGAGCTGAACGACGGCCAGACGTTCGCGATCGCCGGCCTGTTGAACAACTCGGTCAACTCGACGCTGCAGAAGATTCCCGGGATCGGCGACATCCCGATTCTCGGCGCGCTCTTCAAGAGCAAGGCGGCGCAGAAGGATCAGACCGAGCTGGTCGTGATGATCACCCCGCAGATCGTCACCCGCGCGTCGGTCGGCGTCACCGGCAGCCTGCCGCGGACGCCCGAGCCGTTCCTCCCGCCGCTGGCGCCGAACAAGACCGTGAACCCGGAAGCGCCGGCGTTCACGCCGGACCGCCCGGCCTTCACGAACGAGAGCCCGAGCCCGAAGGCGGTCAACCCGCCGAAGGCCAGTGCGAACGCCGCGCCGGCGCAGAAGAACGGCAAGGCGGCACCCGCGTCGCCCGATGCGGCGGCCGCAACGGTCTCGGCGCTGACGCCCGCGACCCACGCCCCCGGCGTGGTCAACGCGCCGGCGCCGGCGGCGGCTCCGGCTCAGGGCACGCCCGCGCAGACGCGTCCGCTCACCGAGCAGGAGCGCAGGGTGGTCGAGAAGGCACGGGCGCAGGAAGAGGCGGCGCGCAAGGCCGACGGCGTCAGCAAGGCGCGCCAGGACGAAGCGTTGAAGCGCGCCGCGAAAGCCGAGGAAGAGCGCCAGGCGAAGCTCGCGAAAGAGAAAGAGAAGCAGGATCGCGAGCAGGCCAGGGCCGCGGCCGTCGCGGCGAAGCGCCAGGCCGAGATCGAGAAGAACCATCAGAAGGCGCTCGATGAGGCCGCGCAGAAGGCGAAGGAAGCGCAGGCGCGCTACGACGCGATCGCCAAGAGCCAGAAACAGTAGCGCGGTTCACGGAACACGACGGAGGTCACCATGCACCAACGCATCCTTCATCTCGGACGTGACGAGCGCGGCATGTCGCTCGTGTTCGTCAGCGTGGCGTTCATGGCAGCGCTGTCGGCGACAACGCTGGCGATCGATGTCGGCATGTTCATGAACGCGCGGTCGCAGGCGCAGAACGCCGCCGACGCCGGCGCCCTGGCCGGCGCGGTGGCGCTCTACTACAACAACTTCGACGACCGCAGCAGCAGCGGCCCGGCGGTGCTCAGCGCGATCAACACGTCGACCAACAACCAGGTGGCCGGCGGCTCGGTGTCGGTACATCCGGAGGACGTCACGTTCCCGCTGTCGCCGTCGGGGAAGAACAACCGCGTGCAGGTGCAGGTGTTCCGCACCACGGCGCGCAACAACGCCGTGCCGACGTTGATGGGGACCTTCTTCGGCCTCCGCAACGTCGACGTCGCGGCAATCGCGACCGCGGAAGTGTCGCCGGCCAACGCCGAGACCTGCGTGATGCCGTTCACGATTCCCGATCGCTGGATCGAGAAGCAGACCGGGCCGTGGGATCCCGACGACACCTTCGATCCGGGCGACGTTTACGTGCCGCTCAAGCCAGCCCCCGATCCGAACACCAACTACACCGGCTACAACCCGGTCCGCGACAAGGGGCTCGAAGTCGTTCTCAAGGCCAGCAACCAGGACAAGGTGACGGCGAGCTGGTACAACCCGTGGGATCTTCCGGGGAGCAACGGCGCCAACGACTACCGCAACAACATCGCCGGCTGCAATTCGGCGGTGCTCGGCTTCGGCGACAAGATGCAGGCGGAGCCCGGCAACATGGTCGGCCCGACGGCGCAGGGCATGCGCGATCGCATCAATCTCGATGCGAATGCCCACTGGGATACCGGCTGCAACTGCGTCCAGGGCAGCAACTCGCGGATCAGCCCGCGCATCGTCATCATCCCGACCTACGACCCGGTCGTGATGGCCGCGGGTCCGCAGCACGGCGCCAACATCGACCTGCAGATCGTCTCGTTCATCGGCTTCTTCCTCGAGGACATGCAAGGAAATAACGTCGTCGGCCGGATCACCCCGATCACCGGCGTGATCGACGGCGACCTCGGTCCGGCGCCGAATGGCACATTCCCCGCAGTGATCCGTCTGGTTCAATAGTCATGGCCCAACTCGCTGGTTTGATCGTTTCGCAGGACGACGCCTTCAAAAAACACATCGGCCGGATGCTGCGCGCCTGCGCGATTCCCGTGGCCGTCATCGAAGATCGCGCCGGCCGCGAAGGCGCGCCTCCCGATCTCATCATCGTCGACACCCGCGGCGACGCGACGTCAGCGATGTCCAACATCGAACGGCTGCGCGCGGGCGCGCCGAACGCCGGCATCTTCGCGGTCGCGCTCGAAACCGATCCCGAATTGATCCTGCAGTCGATGCGCGCCGGGGCCAACGAGTTCTTCACCTGGCCGCCGGCCGACGAAACCTTTCACGGTGCCGTGCGCCGCCTCGCGGCGCGCCGCGAGAGCGCGCTCGGCTCGCGCGCGACTGCGAACACGCTGGTCTTCTTCGGCGCCAAGGGCGGCGCCGGGACGACCACCTGCGCGGTGAACTGCGCGGTGGAGATCGCGCGGCTGAGCAAGCGACCGACGGTGATCATCGATCTCAAGCCCGGCCTCGGCGAAGTGGCGCTGTTCCTCGGCGTGCGGCCGCGGTTCAGCGTGCTCGACGCGATCGACAACCTGCACCGGCTCGATCGCGAGTTCCTGCGCGAGCTGGTGGTGAAGCACAAGTCGGGCCTGGAGATCCTCGCCGGATCCGATCAGTTCGATCGGCCGGGCGCCAACGACGGCAGCCCGATCGAGGAGCTGTTCCGGCTGCTGGCGCGCCAGTACGAGTACATCATCATCGACGCCGGCAGCCAGATCAGTTCGTGCACGACCGCGGCGCTCTACACCGCGGACACGATCTTCCTGGTCGCCAACCCCGATGTGCCGTCGGTGCGCAACGCGCAGCGGCTGCTCGATCGCGTGCGCCAGCTCGGCGCCTGCGGCGAGCGCGTCCGCGTGCTGCTCAATCGCGCCGCCGAGCCGTTTCCGATTCCGCCGAAGCAGATCGAAGGCGCGCTCGGGCATCCGATTCACCACACGTTCCCGTCGGACTACAAGACGGTGTCGACGGCGCTCAACTCGGGCGTGCCGCTCGCGCTGGCCGGCGGATCGGACATCGCCGCGCAGTTCGATCGCTTCACCCGGATGATCCTCGATCCGAACGCCGAAGCGCCCTCGCCGCAGACGGCGAAAAAGACGCCGGGGCTTCAACGCATCGCTTCCCTCTGGTAACCGAACATGTCCAGTGTCGCGACCCCGAACACGCCAGCCGCCGTACCGCCCAGGCCGCAGCCTGCGGTGCGGCAGCAGTATCTCGATCTCAAGGCCAACGTCCATCGCAAGCTGCTCAACCGGCTGAACCTCGAGGCGCTGGCCAGCTCCGATCGGGCCCGCGCCGAGAGCGAGATCCGCACCCTGCTTCACGAGCTGCTCGCCGAAGAGAACACGCCGCTCAGTCTCGGTGAGCGCGACACGCTCTTCAACGAGCTGCTCGACGACGTGTTTGGCCTCGGTCCGCTCGAGCCGCTGCTGCGCGATCCGGGCATCAGCGACATCCTCGTCAACACGCACAAGCACGTGTTCATCGAGAAGGGCGGCACGCTGCACCGCATCCAGACGACGTTCCAGGACGACCGCCACCTGATGCGGGTGATCGATCGGATCGTCAGCGCCGTCGGCCGCCGCGTCGACGACAGTTCGCCGATGGTCGACGCGCGCCTGCCGGACGGCTCGCGCGTCAACGCGATCATCCCGCCGCTCGCCGTCGACGGTCCGCTGCTCTCGATTCGCCGCTTCCCGGCCGAACGGCTCAAGTCCGACGACCTGGTGAAGCTGCGGGCGATGACGCAGCCGATGCTCGAGTTCCTGTCGCACTGCGTGCGCGCCCGGCTGAACGCGATCATCAGCGGCGGCACCGGCGCCGGCAAGACGACGCTGTTGAACGTGCTCTCCGGGTTCATCGGCGATCGCGAGCGCATCGTCACCATTGAAGACGCCGCCGAGTTGCAGCTGCACCAGGAGCACGTCGCGCGGCTGGAGACGCGCCCGCCCAACGTCGAAGGCAAGGGCGCGGTGCGCCAGCGCCAGCTGATGGTCAATGCCCTGCGTATGCGGCCCGATCGCATCGTCGTCGGCGAGGTCCGCGGCGAGGAAGCGCTCGACATGCTGCAGGCGATGAACACCGGCCACGACGGATCGCTGACCACCGTCCACGCCAACACGCCGCGCGACGCGCTGACCCGTATCGAAACGATGATCGCGATGGGCGCGACCAACCTGCCCGAGCGCGCGATGCGGCAGCAGATCGCCTCGGCGATCCAGCTGGTCGTCCAGCAGACGCGGCTCAGCGACGGCACCCGCAAGGTCACCAGCGTGTCGGAGATCACCGGCATGGAAGGCGACGTGATCACCATGCAGGAGATCTACGTGTTCGAGAAGATGGGCGTGACCCAGGACGGCAAGGTGATCGGCCGGTTCCGCGCGACCGGCGTCCGGCCGAAGTGCTGCGAGCGCCTCAAGGCGTCGGGCATCCACCTTCCGGCGGACATGTTCGAAGGCGTCACTGAGGTGCGGTGATGCTGATTGCCCTGGTCATCTTCATCATCGTCACCGGCAGCATCGTCGGCGGGTATTACGCCGCGATCAACCTGCCGGGTTTCCTCGCCGCGCGCAAGCTCGATCAGCGCCTGCGCGAGGTCGCAACGCCCGCGGGTGAAGCCAACCCCGGTAGCGACGACTCGATCGTCAAGCGCACAGAAAAGGGCGCGCTGCCGGTTGTCGATCGGCTGGTCGCAGGAACCAACGCCGGCACCTGGCTGACGAAGCTGATCGAGCAGTCCGGCGTCAAGACGACGCCGGGCACGATCGTGCTGACGAGCATCATGCTCGCGCTGGGCGGGTCGTTCGTCGCGTCGTTCTTCATTCATCAGCCGCTGGCGCTGCCGTTCATCGCGATTGCCGGCGGCATCGCGCCGTACGGATTTCTCGTCAACCGCCGGTCGTCACGCTTGAAGAAGTTCGAGGAACAGTTCCCGGAAGCGCTCGACTTGCTGTCGCGGGCGATCAAGGCGGGCCATGCCTTCCAGACCGCCATGGGTATGGTCGCCGACGAACTGCCGGAGCCGGTTGGCCCCGAGTTCAAAAAGAGCTTCGACGAGCAGAACTTCGGCCTGCCGCTGCGTGAGGCGCTCAATGGGATGGCCGAGCGTGTGGCGATTCTCGACGTCCGCTTCTTCGTCACGGCGGTCCTCATTCAGCGCGACACCGGCGGCAACCTGTCGGAGATTCTCGACAACCTTGCCCACGTGGTCCGCGAGCGGTTCAAGATCCGCCGCCAGATCCGCGTCCACACGGCACACGGCCGCTTCACCGGCTACGTGCTGCTGGCGCTGCCGGCGGCGCTGGCCGTGGCGTTGTCGTTCATCAATCCCGAGCACATGGGCCTGCTGTTCCACGAACACATGGGTCAGATGATGCTGATCGGGGCGATCGTGATGCAGACCATCGGATACATCTGGATCCGTCAGGTCATCAAAATCGAGGTCTAGCCGTGACGATGCTGCTGCCGATCCTGGCGTTCCTGTTTGCGTCGCTGCTCGTGGCTGGAGCGGCGATGATGTTCTCGTCGACGGCGTCGACGACGATCGAACGCCGCCTCGGCGAAATCGCGATTGGCAGCCAGGGCGAGACGAAAGCCGAACAGGCGGAATACAAGAAAGCGATTATCGAGGCGCTGAAACGCGTCGGCAACGCGGCGCCCAAATCGGAATCCGAGCGCGGCAAGCTCCAGCAGCGGCTCATCGCCTCCGGCTATCGATCGAGCGAGGCGATGCTCGTGTTCTTCGGCATACGTCTGGCCTGCGCGCTCTTCGGCTTCGCGGTGCTGATGTCGCCGCTCGTCGGCCGGCCGAACCTGCTGATGGGGCTCGGCGCCTGCGCGCTCGGCTACCTGCTGCCGGGCATGGCGCTGGCGCGGATGGCCAAGAAGCGGCAGCACCTGATTCGCCTCGGTCTCCCCGACGCGCTCGACCTGCTCGTCGTCAGCGTCGAGGCGGGCCTCGGCCTCGACCAGGCGATTCAGCGGGTCAGCACCGAGCTCGATTTCGCGCACCCGGATCTCTCGTCTGAACTCGGGCTCATCAACCTCGAGCTGCGCGCCGGCAAAGCGCGCTCCGAGGCGCTGCACAACCTGGCAACGCGCACCGGCGTCGACGACATCTCCTCGCTGGTGGCGATGCTCGTGCAGACCGATAAGTTCGGCACCAGCGTGGCGCAGTCGCTGCGCGTGCACTCCGAGACCGTGCGCACCAAGCGCCGTCAGCGCGCCGAGGAAGCCGCGGCGAAGACCGGCGTCAAGATGGTGTTTCCGCTGGTGTTCTGCATCTTCCCGGCCATCTGGGTGGTGACCATCGGTCCTGCGGCGATCAAGTTCGTCCAGGTGCTGATGCCGATGACCAACCCCTAGACGTCGGGGCTGGGCGCTCGGGGCTTGCTGTCAGGGGCAGGGACTGGGGACTCGGGAACTAGGGGACGAGGGGACTCGAAAACGTGGCCACTGAGAGACTCGCAGCCGTTCCGCCCGTGCCGACCTCGCTCGAGGCGACCGGGCTTGGCATCGATCAAGTCGAGCAGCTGCTGATCAAGACGCTGCACACCGGCGAGGCGACCGGGATCGCCGTTGCCGACAAGATGCGGCTGCCGTTCACGCTGCTCGAGCCGATCGTCGAGCGCGTGCGCGCCGAGCGGCTGGTCGAAGTGAAAGGCGCGTCAGGCGCCGGCGCCGCGAGCTATCGCTATGCGCTCACCGATGGCGGCCGGGCGCGCGCCGAACAGTACTTCAGCGTGAGCCGCTACGTGGGGCCGCTGCCGGTGCCGCTCAACACCTACATCGCGTCGATCAACGCGATGACCGCGGCGCGCGGCTATCTCGAACGCGATCGCCTGCGCAACGGCTTTTCGCACCTGATCATCAAAGAGGATCTCCTCGAGCAGCTCGGTCCCGCGGTCAACGCCAACAAGGCGGTGTTTCTCTACGGACCTCCCGGCAACGGGAAGACCGTGATTGCCGAGGGCATGGGCAAGACGATTGGCGGCGACATGTACATGCCGCACGCGATCGATGTCGACGGCAGCACGATCACGATGTACGACCCGATCGTGCACGAAGCGCTCGACCGGGAAGAAGACGAGGGCGCCTCGGTCGTCGTGACCAGCGGCCAGCGCGATCGCCGGTGGGTGCGCATCAAGCGGCCGGTCGTGATGGTCGGCGGCGAGCTGACGCTCGACATGCTCGACCTCACCTTCAACCCGATCTCGAAGTTCTACGAAGCGCCGATTCATCTGAAGGCCAACGGCGGCGTGTTCCTGGTCGACGACTTCGGCCGCCAGCGGATGCGTCCGGAAGATCTGCTGAACCGCTGGATTGTGCCGCTCGAGAGCCGCTTCGACTACCTCACGCTGCACACCGGCAAGAAATTCCAGGTGCCGTTCGACGTCCTCGTCTGCTTCGCGACCAACCTCAACCCCGAGTCGCTCGCCGACGAAGCGTTCCTGCGCCGCATCCCCTACAAGATTCCCGTCTGCGATCCCTCGATCGAGGAGTTCACGCGGATCTTCGAGCTGAACTGCCGCCGGCGCAAGATGCGCTTCCACCAGGTCATGGTCGCGTACCTGCACCGCCGCCACTATCAGCCGTTCAACAGACCGCTGCGCGCCTGTCACCCGCGCGACCTGCTCGATCAGGTGATCGCGCTGTGCCGCTACCGCGGCATGGAGCCGGTCATCACCCGCGAACTGATCGACGCGGCCTGTGCCGCGTACTTCATCGACTCGCAGCCGACAGTGGCGCCGCCGCCGCCCGCACGGCAGCCGTCGGCGCCCGCGCCGGCGCGGCGCGCAGAGGTGCACTGATGAGCGATCGAGCCCGCGAGCTTTGCGCGCGCGTCTGCGTGATCATCCTGTTCACGCTGCTCTCGGTAAACCTGCTCCGCGATTATCTGAACACCGGGCGCGTGACCGGCCTGCTGTTCCTGGCCAGCGAGGCGCTGGTCGTCGTGCTGACGGTGGTTCGCCGCCGCGCGCGGCTCGTCGATCGCTCGTTCGCCGCGGCGCTGACGACGACGCTGTCGGTGGCGTTGCCGCCGATGCAGCGCGCGTCTGACGGCGCGGCCCTCCTGCCCGACGAGCTGACGGTGATGGTGTCCGCGATCGGCCTGGCGCTGGTGATCGTCGGCAAGATGACGCTCGGCCGCAGCTTCGGCGTCGCCCCCGCCAATCGCGGCGTCGTCGTGCGCGGGCCGTACGGCTTCGTCCGGCACCCGATCTACACCGGGTATCTGATCATCCACGTCGCATTTCTGGTCGCGAACCCCTCGCCGTGGAACTTCGCGATGATCGTGATCGCCGACGTCGCGCTCGTCTTCCGCGCGTTGATGGAAGAGCGGGTGTTGAGCGCCGACGAGACCTACCAGGGGTACTGCCAGCGCGTCGGCTGGCACCTCGTGCCGGGAGTGTTCTGATGGCGGTGTTCCTGGTCAACGAGCGCACGCGAACGCCGATCGCCACCGAAGTCGAAGTCGCGGAGACGCGCGCGACACGCCGCCGCGGCCTGCTCGGTCGCGACAGCCTCGACCCCTCGGCGGCGCTCGTCCTCACGCCGTGCGTCGCCGTGCACACGGCGTTCATGCGCTTTCCAATCGACGTCGTCTTCCTGGATCGCGACGGCGTCGCCGTCAAGCTGGTGAACGACCTCGGCCCGTGGCGCATCGCCGCCGCGGCAAAGGCGCATTCGGTCGTCGAACTCGCCGCCGGGAGCCTCCGCCGCCACGCCGTCACGGTAGGCGACCGCCTCTACGTCCGCGCGAACGGGTAGGTCGGGCGGGTCGGCGGGTCGAACCAAAAACCTAGAACCTAGAACCTAGAACCTAGAACCAAGAACGCCGAACCCCGAACGCCGAACCCGTCGTGCTTGAGCGCTCACGGGTACCCACCTTGCTTAGATCTGCGCACATGTCCTCCCCCACGATCCTTATCGCCGAAGACGATGCGGCGGCGCGTTCCGGCCTGGCACAGCTCATCGCGAACGCGGGATACACGGTAACGACGGCGGCGGATGGGCGGGAGGCGCTGGAGCAAGTGGAGCGCACGCAGCCGGGCGTCGTGCTGCTCGACATCTGGATGCCGCACCTCAACGGGCTGCAGGTGCTGAGCGAACTCAAGGCGCGGCCGAGCCGCCCGCGTGTGATCGTGATGACTGCCGACGACACACCGGAAACGGTGCTTCTCAGCCTGCGGCAGGACGCGTATCAATTCATCAGCAAACCGATCGAGCTGCAGCCGCTCCTGAACCTCCTTGGCGGCGTGAAAGAGGCGCCCGCAGTCGAGCCCGCGCCATCGATTGTCGTGTTGTCGGCGCGCGCCGGCTGGGTCGAACTCCTTCTGCCGTGCACGCAGGAAGTCGCCGACCGGATCGAAGGCTATGTGGCGAGCCTCGAAACGGATTTGCCCGACGACATCCGCGCTTCAGTGGGCATGGTGTTCAAGGAACTGCTGCTCGACGCGATGGGTGGGGAGGGTCATTTCGATCAGCAGCATCGTGTTCGCATTGCGTGCCTGCGCGCGAAACGGATGCTGATGTTCCGCATCGCGGACGCGGGCTATGGGTTTCGCGCGAGCGACATCGGCGGGTCGAACGATACGGCCGGGCCCGGCCAACGCCAGGATCAACCGGCGGCCGATACCGCCGCAGCGCCGACCTTGCGCCCAGGCCTTCTGCTCGCTCGCGAGCTAGCGGACGAACTGCTGATCAACGAACGGCGGGACGAGGTCGTGTTCGTCAAATACTTGGATTAAGGCGCGGCGCGGTTGCTCGGTGTCGGGCTAGGCGCTAGGGGCTCGGGGCTAGCTGCGACGGTCCGGCTAAAGCCGGACACTACGAAGGCCAGCAAGCCCTTTTTACGTGGTCGGCCGGACCGTGACCTGGACGACCTTCTTGAACTTCACCGGCGTCCCATCAACCTTTGCCGGCACGTAGCGCCATGTGCGGGCGGCGGCGACGGCCATCTTGTCGTAGGTCGTGTTTACCGACATCGTCATCACCGCCGATTCGACGGCGCCGGTCTCGTCGATTGTCACTTCGATCCGGCCGATCCGTTCCACCGGGGTCACGCCGCGAAACCCTGGCAGCGTCTGGTTGATGACCTGCGGCGGTACGACCGTGCGATCTTCGGCGGTGTACACGCGCGGGACCAATGGCGCAGTCGGCGCGGCCGGCGCCGGAGCCGGCGGCGCGGTCTGGACGACCGGCAGCGGCGCGGGCGGTGGGGCAACGGCCTTCGCGCTGAGTTCCTGGAAGCCGATCGCCAGGACACGCATGTCCGACAGCGGCGACCGCGACGCCTCCGACGCAACGTCGGGATCCGCCATCGTCGCGAGCACCTGGCTGAAGCCGCTCGCCGCCGCCGCGTAGTCCTTGCGATCGTAGGCGGCCTTGGCCTGCGTGTACTTCTGCTGGATGATCACCGGCAGCATCCGCCGCCGGACTTCCGCGAACGTCGTCCGGATGCGAGGCGAGACTTCGCTGTCCGCGGGATGGTACGACGGATCGGCAGTCACGACCGCCTCGATCGCCTGCTCGGCGTCGGTCGCGCGGCCGAGGGCGAGCAGGCAGAAGGCGCGGTACTGCTCGATGATCGGTGACTGGCTCGGCGGATGATCAGTCGAGCGAAGCCGGTTGAGCGCGACGAGCGCGTCTTCGTAGGCGGCCGACGCGTAGAGTTCACGCGCGGCGGAGAGGTCGCGGTCCTGCGCCGTCGCCGTCGAGGCCGTCAGGACAGCCGCCGCAACCAGCGATCCGATCCACGCAGGCGAGCAGAGCGCTTTCATTTCTTCCTCAAGTCGACGCTGAGGCGCGCCGGCGCCGTCAACGTGACGGTCACCTTGTGGCGCTGCTCACCCAGGTCGGGATTACGGAACACGATGTCGTGTGTGCCAATGGTCACCTGCAGATTGCCAATCGGCGTCTCGCCGACCTTTTCGCCGTCAACCCAGACGTCGGCCCATGGCACCGCGTTCAGCGCCATCGTCCCCTTCGGGAATTCGATTTTGACCGGCGTGACCTTGCCGGCGCTCACCTGCACGGTGCGCACGGCGCGGTAGCCAATCGCTTCGTTGACGAGCTCGAGTTCGTGACGGCCGGCTGAGATCATCATCCGCTCCGTCTGGGTCGTGCCGATCAGCCGCTTGTTCTCGAAGATCTGCAGCTCGCCGGGCGCGGAGACAGCCAGCCAGCCTGATACCGGCGCGCCGTCGGCGCCGCCGAGCGGCACGGTCAACGACGCGGTATTGCCGGCCTCGACGACGACAGTCTGTTTCACCGAGCCGAGATCGCTTTCCACTTGCACGGCGTGCTCGCCCGGTGCCAGCGCCGCGACCGTTACGGGCGAAGGGCCGCGCGCGACGCCGTCAACGGTAACTCGTGCGCCAGCCGGTTCGGTGCGGACCAGCAGCTGTCCAACCGCGGCCGTCGCTTTCGGCAGCTCGAGATACTGCGTCAGCTGCGCGCCGGCGGTGATCGTCACCGGCATCAGCCGCGGCGCGCCTTCGCCGCGGACTTCAAGCGAATGCGGTCCCGGCTTGAGCGCAACGGTCAGCGGCGTCTGGCCTCGCTCGACGCCGTCGACGAACAGCCGCGCACCGGCGGGATCGGTCGTCACGTTGAGCGTGCCCTCGGTCGCCGCCGCGGCCGGCATGACGAACTTCCGCGCCGTCGGCCACGCGATGCCGGCGAGGCCGAGCACCACAACGGCGGCGACCGCCGGCCACCACCGCCTCCGCGGCGCCGGCGGCTCGGTGAACATCGATGGCTCGTCAGACGACGGTGTGGGGAGATCGAACTGCGACGTCACGTGCCGCGCGGGCGATTTCGGTTCCGGCGTCACAGCAGCCGGCGCGTACGGTTTCTGCTCGACAACCGGTTTGTAATCGGCGGCCTGGTGATCGACCGGTTTGTGGTCGGCTGGTTTGGGATCGAGCGATTTCGGATCGAACGGCTGGCGATCGAATGGCTTGTGGTCGAACGGCTTCGCCTCCGCCGGCTTCACGATGCTCGGTTCGGCCGGTTTCACCACGGGCGCGGCCGAGTGCGACGGCGCAACCACCGGCTGCGGCGTCACGCGCGGCGGCGGCGCCACGGCTTCGACCGGACGCGGCGCTGGCGGCGGCGGTTCGCTCGGGCGCACCGGGTCGGCCGGGCGCACGCCGGCCCACGCGCTGTTGGGCGCCGGCGGCGCGCCGGTCTCGACGCGGTAATGCGTCATGAATGCTTCGAGGGACGCCGGCGCAGCGAGATAGTCGCTGTCGCCGAGCACGCGCTCGAGATCGTCGTGCGCGTCAATCGCCGAGGCAAACGATTCGCGCGGGTCGAGCTGCAGCGCGCGCATCAGCCACGCGCGCAGGCCATGGGGCAGCGGCTCGAGGCCGCCGCGCGACGAGATCGCCCAGGAGGACGCCACCACTTCGCCGAGCCGCGACGCGAGCTCGTCGTCGGCGAGCGGGCGGCCGACGATCAGCGAGAGCGCCAGGGCGCCCAACTGCGCGACGTCCGACCGGTGATTGAAGGCGACCGGTCCGGAGGTTCCGGGCAGCGCGACGCGTAGCTCTTTCCAGTAGCGCTCGCGGGTGTACTGCAGCTCCGCGAGCGCAGCGCCGAGCACGTGCTCCACCATCATGATGCGCGCATTCGGCGTCACGACAATCCGCTCTCCGGCGATGGCGCCGTGCGCAACCTCCGGCACCTGCTCGTGGAGCATGGCGACCGCCGGCACGATCTGGCGCAGCAGGCACAGCGCGGCGTCGATGTCGAGGGGCACGTCGGCCTTTTCGGCGAAGGCGAGGAGGTCGGAGAGCCGGACGCCCGCGGTGACGTCGGAAACGAGCACCAGCTGCGACGGCGGGCTTTTCAGCCGTTCGACGCTGCGCACCGCGCCGAAGCAGGCGCGGCGGAATCCGGCGAGATGACTGACGCGCTCGCGGAGCGCGAATTCGAACGACGGCACGGCGGTGAGTTCGCCGCGCAGGCAGAGGAGTTCGATCGGCTCGTGGCGTACCGGATCCGTTGTCCGCCGCCGCACGCCGAGACCGTCAGTGAATGCGTTCGGCGCAGGTGCGCCAGCGTGGGCAGAAGCTGGTTCCATACCGCGCGCACGTTGCGGAAACTGTGCCGTTCATCTCGTGTCGCATCCATGGGCTCTTTTGCCCGCTCCCGCACACGGAATTACACAACCGGCCGCTCGACGCGCAGTTTCGTCGCTGACGAAAATGGCGGGTCGATCACGAATGCGGCCGAGCTTGCCTCCGGGGCAATTTCCTGCGATAACGCTGCGGTTTCATGGCGTACAATCTTCCGGTCGCTGCCGACGCCTACCTGGCGGCGATCATCGCGTCGTCTGACGACGCCATCATCAGCAAGGACCTGAACGGCATCGTTACTTCCTGGAACCCCGCCGCCGAACGGATGTTCGGCTTCACCGCCGACGAAATGATCGGCACCTCGATCACCCGGATTATTCCGCACGAGCGCATGTCGGAAGAGGACTTCGTGCTGTCGCGCGTGCGCAGCGGCCTTCGCGTCGAACACTTCGAAACCGTGCGGCAGCGCAAGGATGGCTCGTCGGTCGAGATCTCGCTGACCGTGTCGCCGATCCGGGACGAGCGCGGCGTGACCGTCGGCGCGTCGAAGATCGCGCGCGACATCACCGAACGGAACCGGCTCCGCGAGTTGAAACGCCTCGCCGCCGAGCAGCAGGAAGCGAACCGCCTCGCCGAGCTCGAAGCCGAGAACCGGCGTGTCCTCGAAGCCAACCGCGTCAAGACCGAGTTCGTGGCCAACATGTCGCACGAACTCCGCACCCCGCTCAACTCGATCATCGGGTTCACCGATCTGCTGTTTCAGGGGCGGGTGCCGCCGGATTCCCCGAAGCACAAGGAATTTCTCGGCGACGTGCTCAGAAGCGGACGCCACTTGCTGCAGCTGATCAACGACATTCTCGACCTGGCGAAAGTCGAATCGGGACGGATCGACTTCCG
>Ga0075425_100002328_pt1 | contig 19014 bp, 16 predicted proteins | sample SoiMethybrSBSTD4_FD_75300 | JGI IMG/M metagenome (GOLD analysis project Ga0075425, IMG submission 75300) | Bulk soil microbial communities from a Populus tree surrounding site in Tennessee, USA - Soil MetaG P. TD hybrid SBSTD4 | ecosystem: Environmental > Terrestrial > Soil > Tree plantation... | reverse complement strand
CTGATGCGGACTCGCGCGTGCCTCTCCTTGCCTGGGGATCCGGCGTGCGGCCGGGCTCCTGGAGCATCCGCGTCTCGCCGCTCTCGATCGCGCGCACCGTCGCGACTCTCTACGGCTTCGAAGCGGGCGCCCCCGACGCGGAGATCCTGGCGCCCGTGCTCGGACGGGACGAGGAAGTCCGCTCTCCCGCGACCCGGCCGTGACGGGCGACGCGACCTCACCGTCGCTCCCCGAGCTGCTCGCGCGCGATCACCGAAGGCTCGACGACCTGTTCGGCCGGTTTCTCGCGGCGGTCGGCGCGAACGACCTCATGTTCGTGGCCCGGGCGATGCGGGACTTCGACACGGCGCTGCGGAGACACACGGAACTCGAAGAGGAACACCTCTTCCCCGCGTGGCCCGGCGAAAAGCTCACACCGGCTCCAGGGGAAGGCGACCGCGAGAGACTCTTTCGCGAGCTGCGCCTCGAGCACGTCCAGATCCGTGAGGTCTCCGGAATGATGGCGAGGCTCCTCGACGAGGGAAACGATGTCGCCGGCGCCCGCGCACTCGCCGGGAACCTCGCCCGGCGCTGGGACGCGCATACGAAGCGCGAGGAGGACAAGGCGTACCCGCTCCTCTCCGAGCTCCTCGATCCGGCCGGGGAAGCCGCGATCCGCGACGCGCTCTCAGGCTGGGGACTTTGCAGTCCCCCGGACCCCCGCGTCCGCTCTTAGCCCGCCGCGAGCGCGTGAACTCGAACCGTGCGTTCGCGCGGACCGTCGAGCTCGATCAGGACGATCCCCTGCCAGCGGCCCAACACCGGCTTGCCCTCTTCGAGCGGCACGACGCAGGAGATCCCGATCGCCTCGGAGAGGAAATGAGCGGGCGAGTTCCCCTCGGCGTGGTCGAACCGGACGTCTGGGACCCAGGCGGCGAGCGCGCGTTCGACGTCGGTCGTGACGTCTTCGTCCCAGGTCTCGCCGACCGTCACGGCGGCGGTCGTGTGCGGGACCGACACGATAAGCGCGCCGGATTTCGCGCCGAGCTCTTTTGCAGCCCGCTCGACCTGCTTCGTGACGTCGATGCGCGCGATTTTCTTCTTCGTCCGGACCTGGAACTCCGTAACCGCCACGCGGAAAGTCTATGCGGAGGTCGTCACGGCGCCGCGCGCTCCGGATAGAGCGCGCGATACGACTCCGCGTACAGGAGGACTCGTCGCACGTAGTCGCGGGTCTCCGGGAACGGGTGCGATTCGATGACTTCGTCCTCCGGACGGCCGCGGTTTTCCGAGAGGACCCGCTGCATGCGCGCCGGCCCGCCGTTATAGGCGGCGAGCGCGTACGACAGGTCCCCTCCGAAGCGATCGAGGAGCTGTCGTAAGAAAGCCGCGCCGAGCCGCGCGTTGACACCCGGGTCGTAGAGGAAAGCGCGCCGGTACCGCACGCGCAGCACCGATCTGGCAAGAGGCTTCGCCGTGCCGGGAAGGAGCTGGGTCAACCCGAGCGCGCCCGCGTGCGATCTCGCGCCCGGGTTGAAGACGCTCTCCTGGCGGACGAGTGCCCGCAGGAGCGCGGGGTCGAGATGGAACTCGCGCGCGTCCGTGGCGAGAAAGCCGCCCTGCTCGATCGGATAGTGGAGGCGCCGCCAGCCGTCGGGCACGCGCCCCTCCTGCGCCGTGCCGATCTCCCGGAACGCGCGCTTCGCGGCGGCGGCGGCGGTCGCGAAACGACCGAGCGCGAAGTCGGCCTCCGCCACCCGCAGGTCCCGGCCGCGCGACGGCGGAAGCACTCGCGCCTCGGCCGCCGCCTCCTCGAACATCCGCAGGCGCAGCAGCTCGTCGGTGCGGCGGAACTCCGCAGCTTCGGTGGACGGGTCGGGCAGCGGGGGCAGCACCGGTCCGATCGCGCCGGCCGAGCGCGGCCGCGAGAAGGAGGCGTAGAGATCCGGAGGGGTCGCCGCGGCGAGCGCCGCATAGATTGCCCGCGCCTCTTCGCCGCTCCCTTCTTTCTCGAGGCAGCGGGCGCGCCAGTAGGAGAGCCGCCGGTCCCTCCAGATGTCGTCGTAGGTTGCCGCGAGCGCTTCGAACCGGCGGCGCGCTTCCCGGAAATCGCCCGCGCGCCACTTCTGCCAGGCCAGGTCCCAGACCGACTCGAAACCGCGGACCGTCCCGCGGGTCTCCCTCGTCAGCTCCCGCGCCTGCCCCATGGCCGCCTCGAAGTCGTCGGCCTCCGCGGACAGCCGGACGAGCCGCTCGCGCGCGCCCTCCCGGGCCGTGGCCGGCGCCGACGCGACGGCGACGCTCTCGAACGCCTCCCGCACGGGAGCGATCGCCGGGCTCTTCGCCACGGGAGCGCCGTGCGACTTCGCGCGAAGCCGCGCGAGGAGAAGATCCGCCCGGAAGAGGGTCGCCTCGAACCACTCGGGAGAGTCCTTCGGAACCTGGGCCGCGGCCGCTTCCGCGGCGCCCGCGCGCCCGGCCGCCGCCAGCGCGCGGGAAAGTGCGAGCTGGTTCGCCGCGCGGTCGGCAGCCGGCCACGCGGACGGATGCTCGGAGAGAAGCTGCAGCCCGCGCTTCGCGTCTCCCGCGGCGAACAGGGCGCGGCCGCGGCGCGCGCGATCCGCGGCGGAGAGGCGGCGCTCCTCGAGGCGCATCGCGGTGCGGACCGTCGTTGGAGTCGCGCGGGCGACATCCATCGTGGGAGCGCGGAGGAGGAGCGAGCGCGCAGCGGAGGAGACCGCCTCGTGATCCTTCGCGGCGAGCCCGAGGCGGACGCGTTCGAGCTCGATCGCGACGCGCTCGGTCCCGGGGGCCCGCGCCGACGTCCGCTCCAGGATTGCGAGCGCGTCGCGGGGATGGCCCAGCTTTTCCAGGGCTCTCGCGAGCCGGTGTCCCACCGCCGATCTCACCGCGAAAGCCTCTTCCGATTCGAATGCCGCCCTCCACTCCTGCTCCGCCTCCGCCTCGCGGTTTCCCGCTTCGAGGACGCGCGCCAGCCGGTCTCGACGGTAGGGCTCGAGGCCGATCGCCGTCGCCTCCGCCGCGCGCAGGCGGCGCTCCGCGGACGCATGGTCCTTCCGCCGCTCGTCGTCGCCGGCGAGGAGAAGCGCGATGCGGGCATCCCACGCGCGCTGTTCGGCCCGCCGCTGGATTTCTCCGAGAATCGCTTCCGCAGAGGCGCGCTCTCCCCGCTCGAGAAGGTCGGCCGCGCGCGCGAACTCCGCGTCGAAATCGCCGGTGACTGGACGAATCCCGATGTCCGCACGCGCGAGCGGCGCCGCCAGAAGGAGGAGAAAGACGAAGGAAGCGCGGAACCGGAACACGAAAGCGGCAAACGGGAGAAAAGAGCGACCTATTCGCGCGCAGTGGGAGGGCGAAGCGAGATTCCCAGATCCTCGGGCCGGCCTTCGGCGAGAACGTCTGCGAGCTCCTCGTAGTAATAGTCGGCGCCCGCGCGCACCTCCGGCGCCACTCTCTGTTCGTAGAGCCGACGGCCCCGCTCGATGTCGTCCTGGAGCCGCGCGGAGAGGCTGCCGCGCTCGCGCCCTTTTACGACCGCGTCTTCGTTGTAGAGCTTGATCTCCGAGGCGAGCAGTCTCGCGAAGCGGCGCGCCTCGTCGCGACTCTCTTCACTCGTCGGCGGAGCGAGCGGGCCGCCGAGCTCGCGCTGGGGCGACGCCGGGAGACTCTCCGCGGCCCGCAATGCCGGCGAGGGGACCAGCTTGCGTTTCGCGAGCCGATCCACGACCAGGCCGGCGAGATACGTCAGGAGCGCGATCGCCTCGGCGTCGAGCTTTGACCGCTCCGCGGGGACCGCGTCGGCGTAGACGGCGCCGGAGACCTTCTCCCGCACCACGAACGGAACGAGGATCGCCTCCACCGCGTCGGCGGCCCCGAGCGCGCGCGAGATCTCGTTTCCTTCGGGCAGACGCTGCGGGACCCCCTCGCGAACGCGCTCCAGGACGTCCGCCCCCGCACCGAGGATCGCCCCGTGGCGGTCGGCCCGCGGGCTGTCGAAACCGGAGGACTTCCACGGCTGCGGGCGACCGTGCTGCTCCACGAGCAGGACGGCTCGGGAGGCATGCCGGAGACATTCCTCCAGAAATCGCGTGAGCGCCTCGACCTGATCGGCTGCCCCGTCGAGCCGGCGCGCCGATTCGATCGAGATCGCTCCGCGAGCGGGCAGCAGCCCGCCCGTCGCCGGCGCGCGCAGACCTTCGTCGGAGAAAATCTCCTCCGGGTTCTCGGCCAGACACGACAGGAGCTCGTCCCAGCGTCGGTCCGTCTCGAAGCGCAACCGCTCGAGCTCGGCTCGAAGCCGCGCAAGGCGCTCCCTGCCGGACGCCGGCGCTTCTTCCCGATCAGCCATGGCGTGCGATTATGAACGGCTTCCCGGGCGGGTGGAGAAATGAGGGAAGCCCGCGCGGGGCGGGAACGTTCTTCTACGGCGCATGGACACCCCGACAGCGTGCCCGAGGCGCGCCAAGGAGCTAAACCACTGGGGACAAAGCATTTCGTTGACAGTTCCGAACTCGGCGGGTTAAAATCGATAGACGTCAATCCGGGTGAAGGGGGTGAATGTTCGTGCCTCTCGTCCACGTCAAAGAAGACGAGTCCTTCGAGAACGCGATGCGGCGGTTCAAGCGCAAGTGCGAGAAGTCGGGGATCCTCTCGGAGCTGAAGAAGCGTCAGCACTACGAGAAGCCGAGCGCGAAACGCAAGCGCAAGGCGATCCAGGCTCGCAAGAAGATGCTCCGCAAGCTCTCGGAGGAGCGTCGGGCCACTCCCTAGCCCTTTCTCGGCAGGAGGGCGCCGTCGATCTCCAGGCCCTCGAGTTCGACGTCGTCCTCCGCCTGATTTCCGCTCTCGCCCGAACCGGCCCCGGTCGCGAGGCCGTCCTCCGAACGACACCTTCCTGGGACGAGGCAACCGTCCGCCGTCGCCTCGAAGAAGTCTCTGATCTCCGCGAGTTCCGCGCCCGCGAAGGACGACTGCCGCTCGCCGGACTCCAGAACGTCTCGGCTCCCCTCGCCGCCCTCGAGGATGCGGGGGGCTCGGCGGCGCCCGAAGACTTCCGTCCGATTCTCTCGTCCGCCCGAGCGGCGCAGGCGGTCCGCGGGTCCCTCGGGCGGGCGAAGTCGCAAGCGCTCGTGGAGCGGGCGAGCCGGTTGCCCGACCTTCAGGCTCTCGTCGACGCCGCCGCGCGGATCTTCGGTCAGGACGGCGCCGTCCGCGACGACGCGTCGCCGGAGCTCGCGGCAATTCGCCGCCGTCTTCGCCGACGGCGCACCGAGATTTCGCGGATGCTCGACCGGATGCTCGAGACGCGCCGCGACGCGCTCGCCGACAGCGTCATCGTGCTCCGCAACGACCGGTACTGCCTGCCGATCGCGGCGTCAGCGCGCTCCCGGGTCGCCGGGATCGTCCACGACCGGTCCGGGTCGGGCCAGACCATTTTCGTCGAGCCGTTGGAGGTCGTCGAGGCCAACAACGAGCTCGCGCTGGCCGGAGCGGAAGAGAGGCGGGAAGTCGAGAGGCTGCTCGCTGCGTTCGGTCGCGCCGTGCTCGACCGCGCGGGCGATCTCCTCGCGGTGGAAGAAGGGCTCGCTTCCCTCGACGCGGGAGAGGCGGCCGTCGAGTTCGGCGAGCTCTCCGCCGGACACGTGCCGGAGATTTCGGACGACGGCGCGTGGACGCTCGTGGGCGCCCGGCACCCGCTCTTGGACGCGCGCCTCGCGGAGCTGCGCGGCCGTGTTCTCGGGGAGTCCCGTCGAGCGAGCGAAGTTCCCGGGGGTGTGGTTCCGCTCGACTTCGAGCTGCCGAGCGAAAAGAGGATGCTCGTCGTCTCCGGCCCGAACGCGGGGGGCAAGACCGTCGTCTTGAAGACCGCGGGCCTCCTGACTTTGATGGCGCAATCGGGAATTCCGATCCCGGCTCTGCCCGGAACCCGGATTCCGGTGTTCTCCGCGGTGCGAACCGAAATCGGCGACGCGCAGGAGATCCTTTCCGACCGCTCGACTTTCTCTTCCTCGATGGACACCCTCGCGGAGATCCTCGAGACGGCGGCGCCGGATCGGCTCGCGCTCGTCGACGAGATCGGAAGCGCGACCGACCCGGAGGAAGGCAGCGCGCTCGCGGTGGCGTTCCTCGAGGAGTACCTCGCGCGGGGCGGCCGCGCCATCGTCACGACCCACCTGTCGGCGGTGAAGGGATTCGCGGGCGGCCGGGACGACGCGGTCTGCGCCGCGATGGAGTTCGACGAGAAGACCGGTCGGCCGAACTACCGGCTGCACCCCGGACTCGCGGGACGGAGCCACGCGCTCTCCGTTGCCGAGCAGCAAGGCCTGCCCGCAAACGTGATCACCCGCGCTCGGGAGCTGCTGGGGAGCGCGTGGGAGCGGCGCGACCGGGCGGAGTCGGAGGCGGAGGCGGCGCTCGAGCGGCTGCGGCACGCCGAGGCCGGGCTCGCCCGCGAGCGGGAAACCGCGAGACGGGAAGCGGAGCGGCTCGGAGTCGAGCGGGAAGCGGTCTCCCGGGAGCGCCAGCGGATGCTCGAGACCGGGCTCGCGGGATTCGAGAAGGCGAAGAAGGAGCTCGCGCGCCACGTCGAGGCGGAGCTCGAGTCGATCCGCGACGATCGGGCGCGCCGCGCGAGTCGGTCGGCCGCGAGCGTTCTGTCCCGCGCGGAAGAGGAGGCCGCTGCGGAGACGGTCGCGGAAGCGCGCAGGGAGCGGGACCGTCGCGCGCTCGAGGTCTCGGTCGGCGACCGGGCGCGCGTCCGGGGGACGAAGGCGGATGGCCTCGTGGCGTCGATCGAAGGGGAAGTCGCCTGGCTCGAGGCCGGCGGCAAGCGGATGCGGGTCCCGCGGACCGAGCTCGAGCGCGTCGAAGGCGCTCCACGCCCCTCACCCCGCGCCGCGGGAAGAGGGAGTGAAGCCGAACCGGCCTCTGACCTCGCCACTTCCACTCCCGAAGTCAACGTCATCGGCCGCCGGCTCGAAGAGGCGATCGAGGAAGTGGAGAAAGCCCTCGACAGCGCGCTCCTCGCCGGGGTCGGCCGATTCCGCGTCGTGCACGGCCACGGCACGGGAAGGTTGCGCGCGGGATTGCGAGATCATCTCCGGAAGCATCGGGCGGTATCTCGGCTGCGCGCAGCCGACCCGCGCGAAGGCGGCAACGGCGCGACGATCGTGGAATTGGCGTGATCCCCCGTTGTCATCCCGAGGTCCGCGGGACCGAGGGATCCCTCGCTTCGCTCGGGATGACAGCTGGCTCGGGATGACAGGGATGACGGCTGCCTCGGAATGACATGCTGAGGGGGACATGAGCACGTCGGATCTCGACATCAACGACAACGTGCTCGCGGAGCTGCGGGCGGCGGTCGACATCGTCGAGGTCGTCAGCGAGCACACGCGCCTGAAGAAGGCGGGGCGGTCGTGGAAGGGTCTCTGCCCGTTTCACAACGAGCGGACCCCCTCCTTCACCGTGGACCGCGACAAGGGCCTGTACCACTGCTTCGGGTGCGGCGCCGGCGGCGACGTGATCCATTTCGTGCGCCAGATCGACCGGCTCGATTTTCCCGAGGCGATCGAGGCGCTCGCGTCGCGCTTCGGCGTGGCGATTCCACGGCGCGTCTCCCGCGGCCCGCGCGACGAGCAACGCGAGAAGCTGCTGGCCGCGGTCGCCGCGGCGCAGCGGTTCTACGCCGCCGAGCTCGCGAAGCCGGGCAATCCCGCCGCCGCTTACCTCGAGGAGCGGGCCGTTCCCGGGTCCGTCGCCAAAGCCCTCGGCGTCGGTTACGCCCCCGCCGGTTGGGAGACGCTCGCGAAGGGCCTCGGCGGCGCCTGGCCGGAGGCCCTGCTCGTCGAGGCGGGATTGCTCCAACGGCGTTCGGAGGGACATGGATCGTACGATCGTTTCCGGGACCGGCTCGTCTTCACGATCCGCGACGAGCGCGGCCGACCGGTCGGGTTCAGCGGCCGCGCGCTCTCTCCCGGGGACGAGCCGAAGTATCTGAACTCTCCGGAGTCGCCGATCTTCCTCAAGAAGAGGCTCCTTTACGCGCTCACCGACGCGCGCGAGGCGATTCGCCGGAGCGAGAGGACCGTCCTCGCCGAGGGTTGCTTCGACCACCTCGCGCTCTATCTCTCCGGCGTCGAGGAGACGGTCGCCTCCATGGGCACCGCGCTCACACCCGAACAGGCCGCGAAACTGAAGCGGCTCGCGCCGCGGGTCGTCGTCTGTTACGACGGCGACGCCGCCGGGCGCTCGGCCGCGAGGACGGCGCTCCCGCATCTCCTCGCGCAGGGGCTGGAAGTGCGGGTGGCGCGCCTGCCGTCGGGCGAGGATCCGGACGACGTGCGCCGGCGGGAGGGCGGCGATGCTCTCGCCGCGCGGATCGCCGACGCGCCCGGGTATCTTGCGTGGCTCCTCGAGGAGCTGCGTCCCGCCGAACCGCGGCTCTCGCCCGAGGAAAAAAAGGATAGGATCCGCGCAATCCTGGAAGTCCTCTCGGCGATTCCCGACCGCATCCTCCGCTACGAGGAATACCGCCGTGTTTCGGATGACGTGGGCGTTCCCGTCGAGGTCCTCTGGGCGGCCGAGCCGGCCAACCGCGCGCCGGGAACCCCGGGAAGCCCGCGGGGCGGCGCGCGACCGATGCCGCCGGCGACCCCTTCTCCGGCTACGCCAGCCTCGGGAACGCAAGGAAATGGATCGGTGTTATATGGCGGGGAGATACCCCCCGCGGAGCTCCGGCTTCTCCGGTTTCTCGTTCGGGGGGGTGAGTCGATCTCACTGATTCGGCGTGACTTACGGTCCGAACACGTCACGCATCCGGGTGTTCGGAGCCTTGTCGAGACTTTCGAAAAGGGTGAAAGCGGCTCGGGAACGATTGATTTTCAGAAATATCTGGCTCACCTTAGGGACCCAAGCGACATATCTCTCATATCGCGCCTGGCTCTCGACGACAACCCGGAGCCTGCGGAAGAGGACGTGCGGCGGCTTCTGAGGGAGCTCGAAAAGAAGTATTTGAGGCGTGAGCAATCTGCGCTCACAAAGGCAATTCGTCAGGCCGAGGAAGCCGGGCAAAACGAGGAAGTCTCGCGTCTGATGCAGCGAGCACAGGAGATCGGTAAGCGCATCGTGGAGCTCGGGCGTTAGAGCCCGGGCGAAAGGAAATGAACTTGGTGATCGAGGAAAAGTTCCCGGAAGTCCAGCTCCTCTTCCGAGCGGGGAAGGACAAGGGCTATCTGCTCTACGAGGAGATCCAGACGATTCTCTCCGACGAGCTGGTGGGGAGTCCGCGCGAGCTCGACCAGGTCTACGAGCGCTTCTTCGACCTCGGCATCGAGATCGTCACGGATCCCGACCGTGCGGCGAGGAAGCGCGCGGCGCTCGACGCCGAGACCGCCGAGGAAGCCCGCGAGGCCGTCGAGAAGACCAACGACCCCGTCCGGATGTATCTGCGCGAGATGGGGACGGTCAAGCTCCTCGACCGCGAGGGAGAGGTCCGCATCGCCAAGCGCATCGAGCAGGGCGAGGCGAAGATCTACCAGGCGCTCGCGAACAATCCCGTCGTCCTCGAGGAGATCCTGAAGCTCCTGGAAAACGCAGGCCGCGATTCGCGCATGGTCAACGAGCTCGTCAACCTCTCGGAAGACGCGGACGACCTCGACGACCGCGCGGCGCAGCGGATCGAGGCCGTGCTGGCGAGCTTCAAGAAGATCGGCACGCTCGACAAAGACATCAAGCGGATGAAGTTCAAGGCGCGCACGATCAAGAAGGGCACGAAGGCCCTGGCGCGCATCGAAACCTCGATCGACCGGCGCATCGCCGACATGGCGAAACTGATCCGCGCCGCGGACTTCACGCCGGCCGTGCTGAACCGCGCGATCGGGATCCTGAAGGACATCGACCGGCAGATGTCGGTGCCGGAGTCCACGATCCGCCAGGACACGACGACGCTCAAGAAGGAGAAGAACGCGACCCGGATCGATTTCTACAAGCGCCGTATCGCGAAGTACCGCAAGTCGCTCCGCGAGCTCGAGCAGAAGTTCGGGGTCACGCACGAGGACGTCAAGAAGACGCTCCGGATGGTCCGCGAAGGCGAAGAGGAGGCGGATCAGGCCAAGCACGAGTTGATCGTGGCGAACTTGCGGCTCGTCGTCTCGATCGCGAAGAAGTACACGAACCGCGGACTGCAGTTCCTGGACCTGATCCAGGAGGGGAACATCGGCCTCATGAAGGCGGTCGAGAAGTTCGAGCACCGCCGCGGGTACAAGTTCTCGACCTACGCGACGTGGTGGATCCGCCAGGCGATCACGCGCGCGATCGCCGATCAGGCGCGGACGATCCGGATCCCGGTCCACATGATCGAGACGATCAACAAGCTGACGCGCACCTCCCGCTCGCTCGTTCAGGAGCTCGGCCGCGAGCCGAACGCCGAGGAGATCGCCAAGCGCATGGACATGCCGGTGTCGAAGGTGCGGAAGATCATGAAGATCGCCCAGGAGCCGATCTCGCTGGAGACCCCGATCGGCGAGGAAGAGGATTCGCATCTGGGCGACTTCATCGAGGACCGCCAGGTGCTCTCGCCGATCGACTCAGTTCTCGTCTCCAACCTGCAGGACCAGACGCGCCGTGTCTTGAAGACGCTGACCCCGCGCGAGGAGCAGGTCCTGAAGATGCGGTTCGGAGTCGGGGACGGATCGGAGCACACGCTCGAGGAGGTCGGGCGCTCGTTCAACGTCACCCGCGAGCGGATCCGGCAGATCGAGTCGAAGGCGCTGCGCAAGCTCCGGCATCCGTCGCGGGCCAAGAAGTTGAAGCCGTTCCTGGAAACGATCCGATAGGGCCGGCCCCGGCTCTCTGCGTCGACGGCGGACGGGCCGCGCTTTGCGATATATTTGCCGGGCAATCGCGCGCCGGGGTCCATAGCTCAGCGATCCAGAGCCACCGGCTCATAACCGGTCAGACCCCGGTTCGAATCCGGGTGGACCCACCAAGGGTCATTGAAGAGGGCTGGAGAGATTGAGGAGAAGGACTCGAGACCGAAAAGAAACGAAAAAGGCTTCTTCAAGAGGGTGTTCCACGACCGGAACACCCTTTTTCATCTCTCCCCCGGCCGGGGCTAGCGAATGAACGCCCCGCTCGAGCAGCTTTACCGCCTCCAGGACCGGATCCGGTTCGTGCAATCGCGCCAGAAGGAGCGCGACACGATCCCGTCCGAGCTCGTCGAAGTGGATCGCGAGTACCAGGACAAGGTCGAAGCGGTCGCCAGGCTCAAGAAACGGTCTACCGAAGCGGAGGCGGAACGCCGCCGGGCCAACGCGGAGCTCTCCGAGCACCGCGAGCGGCTCCGGAAGTACCAGACGCAGCTCCGCGCCGTTCAGAACAGCCGGGAGTACGGCGCGGTCCTGAACGAGATCGACGGCGTCGAGAAGCTCGTCCGGGCCGGCGAGGAAAAGATCGCCAGCCTGGACGCCGAGATCCGAAGCGCGTCGAAAGAGCTCGCGGGAAGGGAAGAGCTCCTGCCGCTCGAGACCGAACAGCACGAGGAACGGCTGAAGGACTGGCGCAGAGCTCAAAAGGCGATCAACGAGGAGGTCGCCAGCGCGCAGGCCGAAATCGGGCGGCTCGAAGCGGCAATGAACCCGCGGGACCGAGCAGAATTTCTACGGCTGCTCGAGAAGAAGGGCGGGCAGGCGATCGTGCTCGTCCTCGGAAACTCGTGCTCCGCCTGTCACGTCAAGATCCGGCCCGCCGCGCTCCAGGCGTTAAAAGCCGGCCGCGAGATCACCTACTGCGACAGCTGCAAGAGGATTCTGTACTGGGACATGCAAAGATCGTGACGCAATATGAAATTCCGCGCCTACATCGACGGGGCGGCGCGAGGCAATCCGGGGCCCGCGGGCGCGGGAGTGTTCGTCGAGTCGGAGCGTGATCGGCCCGCGCTCGAGTTCTACGAGCCGCTCGGGGCCACGACCAACAACGTCGCCGAATATCGCGCGCTGCTCCTCGCGCTCGAGCGGGCCGAGGAGGCCGGCGCAGACGACGTCGACATCCGTTCCGACAGCCGGCTCCTGGTCGAACAGCTCCGCGGCAACTTCAAGATCCGCGCGGAGCACCTGAAGCCTCTGCTGGCCGAAGCGGTCCTGCGCGCGAAGCGATTTCGAAAGTTCGCGATCTCGCACATCCCGCGCGAGAACAACACGCGGGCGGACCGGCTCGCCAACCTCGGCGCGGACGCAAGCGAGAAGTCCAGGCGGTTTTGAAGGATCTTCCTTCCGAGGACGAGCTTTTGACGCGGCGCGACCGGATCCTCTCCCGCATCGCCGCGGCCGCCCATCGGCGCGGACGGGACTCCGGAGAAGTCGCGCTCCTCGCGGTCACCAAGGGACACCCGGCGGAGCTCGTCCGCCGCGCCGTCCGCGCCGGGTTCCGGCTCTTCGGCGAGAACCGCGTCGTCGAGGGGGCCCGGAAGATCGAGGCGGTGGCTCCGGAGTTTCCCGGCCTCGCCTGGAGGCTCATCGGTCCCCTTCAAACCAACAAGGCGAAGGCGGCGCTACAATGGTTTTCAGCAATCGAAAGCGTGGATCGCGAACGAATTGCCGCGCGCCTGGAGAGTTTGCTCGCGGCAGAAGACAGGACCGTTCCCGTGCTGCTCGAAATCAACGTCGGCGGCGAGGAGACGAAGTCCGGCGCCCGCCCGGAGGAGGCGGAGAGCCTCGCCCGCGCCGCGCTCGCCTGCCCGCACTTGGACGTCCGGGGCGTCATGGCCGTCCCGCCGTTCGACCCGGACCCGGAGGCCTCCCGCCCCTTCTTTCGGAAGCTCTCGGAGATCCGTGAGCGCCTTGCCGACCGCCTCCAGCATCCCTTTCCGGAGCTCTCGATCGGGATGAGCCACGATTTCGAGGTCGCGGTCGAGGAGGGCGCGACGGAAGTCCGCGTCGGCACAGCGCTCTTCGGGCCGAGAGAAGCGGAATGAACGTCGGCAGCGCCTTCGCCGGGGCCGTGCTGCAGGTGATCTTCGCGATCCTGTCGGTGATCCAGTGGCTCGTCATCATCGCCGCGGTGATCTCCTGGGTGAACCCCGACCCGCGCAACCCGATCGTGCAGTTCCTCTATCGGACGACCGAGCCGATCCTGAGGCCGTTCCGCTGGATTCTTCCGCCGCGCCGAACGGGAGGAATCGACTTCTCGCCGATCCTCGTGATCCTGCTCATCCTTTTCGTGAAAGTCCTTCTCTCGAACCTGTTCCTGACGTCCGCCCGCGCCTTTTAACCGCCTGCAACCGGAGGAACGACCATGCCCTCGCGCCTGACCCCCCTCGAGATTCAGAAGCACCGTTTTTCCCGCAAGTGGAAGGGTCTCGACCCGGTGGAGGTCGGCTCGTTTCTCGACATCGCCGCCGAGGACCTGGAGACGCTCGCCCGCGAGAACGCGGCGCTGCAGGGCCGCATCCGAGAGCTCGAGGAGGAGAACTCGGAGCACCGCCAGAGGGAGCGCATCCTGAAAGAGACGCTGGTGTCGGCGCAGCGGGCTTCCGAAGACATCCGGGGGGCCGCGCAGAGCAAGGCGGAGCTGATCGTCAAAGAAGCCGAGGACTCTTCGGAGCGGTTGACGCACAACGCGCTGCAGCGAGCCGCGGAGATCGAGAAGGCCATTCACGAACTGAAGCTCCAGCGCGCGAACGTCCGGCTCGAGCTCCAGAAGATGCTCGAGCTCTACCAGCAGGTGATCGAGATGGACCGGCAGCAAGACGAGCAGGACCGGCCGCTGTCGTATATGCGGAGGAACAATCCGGTGGGGACGGGATAGCCCTCCGCTGTCATCCTGAGCCGCCGCAGGCGGCGAAGGATCCCTCCCTCGTCGCGAAATACTCGGGATTCTTCGGCGCTCCGCGCCTCAGAATGACACCGGGCACATGACCTCGCTCGACATCCGCGGGGCGGCCTCACTCGCCACGCCGCTTGGGTCCACCGCCCGGCGGGGGCGTGCGCAGGGCGAGATCTTCCGGCTCTCCCAGCCCGCCGTTCGCGCCGAAGACGGAGCCCTCGTCTTCGTCGGAACCGAGACCGATTACCGGCGCGAGTACGCCGGCCGGCCCGCCGACTTCACGCTCGATGCGACCGGCAGGACCCTCCTGCCCGGATTCGTGGACGCGCACACCCATCCGGTCTGGGTCGGCGACCGCGGCGTCGAGATCGGCCGACGGCTGGCGGGCGAGAGCTACGCGTCGATCGCCGCTTCGGGCGGCGGAATTCTCGCGACCGTTCGCGCGACGCGGGCCGCGTCCGACGAGGAGCTCTCGGGCGCGGTTCATCGGCGTCTTCGCGCGATGCTCGAGCACGGGTCGACCACGATCGAGGCGAAGTCCGGATACGGCCTGACCGCCGAGGACGAGATCCGGGCGCTTCGACTGCTTCGCGAGCTCGAAGGTCCGGAGGTTCCCCGCGTCGTGCCGACGCTTCTTGCCGCCCACGAGACTCCGCCGGAGTACCGCGACCGGCGCGCGGAATGGGTCCGGCTCGTCGCCCACGAGATCGTGCCGCTCGTCGCGCGCGAGAGCCTCGCCCGCTACTGCGACGTTTTCTGCGAAGAGGGCGTCTTCACGGTCGCAGAGTCCCGGACGATTCTCGAAGCGGCCCGCCGGGCCGGGCTCGGTCTGCGCGTTCATGCCGACGAGCTGGCGCGGTCGGGAGGAACGCTGCTCGCGGCGGAGCTGGAGGCGGCGTCCGCGGATCACCTCCTCTTCGCGGGCGATGCGGAAATCGCGGCGCTCGCGCGATCCGGCACGGTAGCCGTCATCCTGCCGGGAACGGCGTGGTGGATGCGTTCGCGCCGCGCCCCCGCGCGCTCGATGATCGAGTCGGGCGTGCCGGTTGCGGTCGCCTCCGACGCCAACCCTGGAACCTGCTACACCGAATCGCTGGCCGCCGTGGCGGCGCATGCCTGTCTCGACTCGGGGCTCACGGTGGAGGAGACCTTGACCGGGATGACGTTGAACGGCGCGGCATCGCTCGGCCTGGCGGATCGGGTCGGCTCGCTCGAGACCGGCAAGTCGGCGGACGTCGTCGTTCTCGACGCGCCGGACGACCGCCACCTCGTCTATCATTGGGGCGTCGACCTGGTATCGGCCGTGGTGCGGAGCGGCGACCTGGTGAGCTCAAAATCCAAGGTCCAGAGTCCGAAGTAACACGATGGATTTCGAGAAGCTCTCGTTCGAGGGCCTGCTCGCCGCCTTCTCGTCCGATTCGCCGACGCCCGGCGGCGGCACGGCGGCAGCGCTCTCCGCGGCCATGGGCGCGGCCCTGGCGGAGATGGTCGCCGCCCTGACGCTCTCGAAGGAGAAGTACGCGGCGTCGCATGAGACTGTCCGGGCGATCGCCGGCGCGGCGCGGCGCGCGCGCCAGGAGTTTCTGTGGCTGGCACGGGAAGACTCCGAGGCGTATGACGCGGTCGTGGCGGCCCGGGGTCTTCCGAAAGAGACCGATGCCGAGCGCAACGGGCGGGCCCGGCGAATGGCCGAGTCCAACCGGCTCGCCGCCGAGGTCCCCATGCGAACCGCCCGGGCGGCGCTTCGTCTTCTCGCGACGCTGCCGGATCTCGCCGCGAAAGGAAACCCCAATGCAGCGTCCGACGCAGGCACGGCGGCTCTTCTCCTCGAAGCGGCCTGTCAGGCGGCGCTCTTGAACGTCGCGATCAACCTCCCCGGCGCGGACGATCGGGACTTCGTCGGGAAAATGCAGGCGGAGTCGGACACGATCCGTGGGGAGGTGGTGCGGCTGCGCGAACGGGTCTTAGAAACAGTCCGCAAGGGCTTCTCGCCCTCGTAGCAGCGTCTCCAACTCTCTCTCCGCCCGCGGCTTGCGTGCGCTCTGCCGCCAGCACGTTTTTCCGTTGACAAACCCTTGCCAATTTGTTACTCTTCTTCTATTGAATCGCGCGGTACCGGAAACGGGTCGCGCGATTTTCTTTTTGGCCCCCTTCCTCCGGTCGTAACCTCTTCTCCGCGCGCCCCTTGGCCATCGCGCTCGCGCGTTCTCGCCTTCGTTTTCCGTCGCGGTCCGACCGCGCGAGCGCTATTTCATTGCGTTTCGTCTGCTTTCGGACGTCTCCGAAAGCTTCGAAGACCGGCGACTCGCTGGCGGGGGACCTTGCGGTCCCCCGCACCCCCTAGAATCCGGCCGCATGGCCGAGCCCGCGCCGAAGCTCTATCTGGTGGACGCGATGTCCAACATCCACCGGGCCTATCACGCGATCCAGCGGCTCTCGACGACCGCGGGCCGTCCGACCAACGCGATCTACGGCTTCGTCACGATGCTGCGCAAGATGCTCCGCGAGCACAGCCCCGACTACCTCGCGGTCGCCTGGGATGGACCGGAGAAGACGGTCCGCCACGAGGCCTACGCGGAGTACAAGGCCAACCGGCCGACCATGGCAGACGATCTCGCGACGCAGCTCCCGGCGATCCGCTCGATCCTCCAGGCGTATCGGATCCCGGTCCTGGAGCTGCCGGGCTACGAGGCGGACGACGTCATCGGGACGCTGTCGAAGAAGGCGTCGGCGATGGGCTTCGACGTCGTCATCGTGACCGCCGACAAGGACATGCTCCAGCTCGTCGGACCGCGGGTGCGCGTCTTCCACACCGGACGCGAGAAGTTCTTGGACGAGGCGGGGGTCCGGGAGTTCTTCGGGGTCGCGCCCGGCCAGGTTGCCGACGTGCTCGCGCTCATGGGCGACAGCGTGGACAACATCCCCGGGGTGCCGCGGGTCGGCGAGGTCACGGCCAAGAAGTGGATCGCGGACTACGGTGACCTTCCGACCCTTCTCGCCCGAGCGGACGAGATCAAGGGAAAGGTGGGCGAGAGCCTTCGCGAGCACCGGGAGGACGCGCTGATCTCGCGCCGCCTGGTCGAGATCCCGACGGACCTCGCGATTCCCTTCGAGCCAGACGCGTTCCGCTGCACGACCGCCGACGCACCGAAGTTGAGAGAGCTCTTCGTCGAGCTCGAGTTCCATTCTCTGGCCGCCGAGATCCACGACGAGGCGGCGGTGGCACCGGAGATCTCGGCGGTCCGGCGCAGGCCCGGAGAGCCTTTCGCTCTCGACGCTTCGCGGCCCCTCGGCGTCGCGCTTCTCCGGGCGAAGGAAACCGTCCTGCTCGCCGTCTCCGACGGTCAGACCGTCGAGATCGCCGAGGAATCGCGGGCGGAGATCGCCGCCCGCTGGCGCGCGCTCGACGGTTCGGGCCGGCCCGTCACGATCGCCGACGCCAAGCCTCTCGATGCGCTCCTCGCGCGCGAAGGCGGGGCCGTCGCGGCCGACGTCTTCGACGTCTGCCTGGCGCAGTACGTCCTTGCTCCCGGAGTCGGCAGCTCCGAGTTCGAGGTGATGGCCTTTCAGCGCCTCGGTCAGAAGGTCACGCCGAACAAGGAAGCGGGGATCGTGTCCTGCGCGCTGCCGGAGGGATACGCCGTCGAGACCGCCGACCGCTGGCTGGGAGAGCGGGCATCCGGCACCCTCGAGCTCGCCCGACGCCTGCGCCCGGAGATGGAGAAGCGGCCGGCACTCGAGAAGATCTATCGCGACATCGAGCGCCCGCTGACACCGGTGCTGGCGCGGATGGAGCTCGCCGGGATCGCAGTGGACATTCCCTACCTCGCCGAGATGTCGGCGCGCATGGAGCGGGATCTGCGCGCGCTCGAGGAGCGGATCTGGCAGGAGGCGGGAGAGCAGTTCAACGTCAACTCCCCGGTGAAGCTCGGCCAGATCCTCTTCGAGAAAATGAAGTACCCGGTCGGCCGGAAGACCGCGAAGACGCGGGTGTCCTCGACGGGCGTCGAAGTCCTGAACGAGCTCGCCGAGCAGGGGTTCCCGATCGCGCGAATGGTCATCGAATACCGGGAGATCGCGAAACTGAAGGGCACCTACGTCGACGCCCTTCCGCAGCTCGCCGACGAGAATTCGCGCGTCCATTCCTCCTTCCACCAGACCGTCGCGGCGACGGGCCGGCTGTCCTCGTCCGACCCGAACCTGCAGAACATCCCGATCCGCACCGCGGCGGGCCGCGAGATCCGCCGGGCCTTCGTCGCGCCTCCCGGCAGCAAGCTGATCGTCGCCGACTACTCGCAGATCGAGCTGCGGATCCTCGCGCACCTCTCGGGCGACCAGAACCTGATCGCGGCGTTCGAGCGCGGCGACGACATCCACCGCGCGACTGCGGCGAAGATCTTCGGCGTCACGCCCGACCTGGTCAGCCAGGAAATGCGGTTCGCGGCGAAGCGGATCAACTTCGCGCTCCTCTACGGCATGGCGGCCTACACTCTCGGAAAGGACCTCGGCGTCCCGACCGCGGAGGCGAAGAGCTACATCGAGTCCTACTTTGCTCAGTTCCCGGCGGTGCGGGGAACTCTGGACGGGATCCTCGAAGAAGCGCGCTCGACGAAAGAGGTGACCACCCTGTTCGGCCGCGTGCGTCCGATCCCGGACATCCACGCCTCGAACGGGATGGTCCGCGGCAACGCGGAGCGCATGGCCCTGAATGCGCCGTTCCAGGGCTCGGCGGCGGACATCATCAAGATCGCGATGGTTCGCCTCGATCGTGCGCTCGAAGAGTCGGGCTCGCGCGCGCGCATGCTCCTCCAGGTTCACGACGAGCTCGTTCTCGAGGCTCCCGCCGGCGAGGTCCTCGAAGTTTCGGACCTGGTTCGCCGGGTGATGGAGGAAGCGGCGCAACTGAAGGTCCACCTCGCCGTCGAGCTGGGATCCGGGGACAACTGGCTCGAGGCGAAGTGACCTGCGTCACATTTCGCTATACTTCGCGCTCATCTCGATGAGTCGGCGGATTTTCTCTCTTCTGACGCTCGCCGCCGTGCTCACGCTTGCGGCGGGGATCGCGCGCGCCCAGGAGCGCGACGTCTCGCCCACGCCCGCGCCGACTGCTCCGCCGGCGGCGACTTCTCCCCCTGCGCCGCCTCCCGAGACCACTCCAGTCCCGTTGACTGCCCCGGCGGCCGCCCCGACGAGCGC
>Ga0075425_100002327_pt1 | contig 19018 bp, 22 predicted proteins | sample SoiMethybrSBSTD4_FD_75300 | JGI IMG/M metagenome (GOLD analysis project Ga0075425, IMG submission 75300) | Bulk soil microbial communities from a Populus tree surrounding site in Tennessee, USA - Soil MetaG P. TD hybrid SBSTD4 | ecosystem: Environmental > Terrestrial > Soil > Tree plantation... | reverse complement strand
TCCTTCGAGATCGGTGACGTGGAAACAGCGTTCTCGATCCAAAGCGTCTCCAAGCCATTCGTATTCGCGCTGGTCTGCGACGCCATCGGGTACGAGGCGGCGCGACATCGGCTGGGCGTCAACAGCACAGGATTTCCGTTCAACTCGCTGATGGCTGTGGAGTTGAATGACGACCGGACGATGAACCCGTTGGTCAACGCGGGTGCGATTGCGACCACGAGCCTCGTTCCCGGGGACACGGCGGAGGAGAAGTGGGACAGGATCCGAGACGGGCTTTCGCGCTTCGCCGGCCGCGAACTCACCTTGAGCGAGGATGTCTACGAATCCGAGTCGGCCACCAACATGCGCAACCACGGCATCGCCCATCTCCTGGCGAGCTACGAGCGGCTCTACTTCGACCCCGACGAGGCCACCGACATCTATACCCGGCAGTGCTCCCTCGACGTGACCGCCCACGACCTCGCGGTGATGGCCGCCACGCTCGCCGATGGCGGGGTGAATCCGATGACAGGCGAGCGGGTCATTGTCGCGGGAGTATGCCGGCGGGTGCTGGCCGTAATGGCCACCGCCGGCCTCTACGAGCTGTCGGGAGACTGGCTGTATGAGATCGGGATGCCGGGCAAGAGCGGCGTAAGCGGCGGCATCGTGACCGTATCGCCGGGCAAGGGCGGCCTGGCGACCTTCTCGCCTCCGCTCGATGCCGCCGGAAACAGCGTGCGCGGCCAACTCGTCACGAAGTACCTGGCCGAGCGGCTCGGACTCAACCTCTTCGCCTCTCAACCGGCGGAAAACTTGACCGCGTCACAGATGTCGTAATCGACCACCCTGCCTCGGGGGTCATTATGGACGGAACGGCTCTTGCCCGGGCTGGAGGAACGCCTGAAGCGCCAAGATGATCGCCCCGAGCAACAGGCCGTATGCGATTGGAAGCACCATTGCCCAACCGGTCACCCCAGCCCGCCGGCCTGCTAGGCCGCCCCATACGCCAAGCGAGAGCACCCCGGTCAGGACGATCACCTGGATGATCCGCGCGTACGAGATACCGGCGATGGCCAGCAGCACCAAGATGGCCAGCGGCGGGACCGCGACCAGCAGGAATCGGCACTCTTCGACGAAGACCGCCCGGCGTTCGCGCCGACTCAGCGGACGACCCAAGGCAACGCGCGTTCCTAGCGCCGCGCCGAAGACGTGGCTCAGAAAGATGGCCAAAATCGGCCCCAGTATGACGGCAACGACGCCCCCGAAGCGCAATTGCTCCCAACCGTCGTACACGATCAGCACAGCCATCAGCATGATCGTCGTGTAGATCACGCGGTCCACACGGATTTTCAGCCGCCCTACCCGCGTCTGCGGTCCAACGGACATTACCCGACTGTACGGTCCGGGACACGTAGCCATCATGCTGGCCCGAGCCGCGAGGTGAGAACGAGTCCCTCATCAGGCTGCTCATTCGCCTTTCCGCCCAAACGATCGCGACGTGTTCAGCCCCACTAAGTCACAGACTTGACGACCACCAATACAACCGTATGGTTGTATTTATGCGAATCGCTGACTCGCAGGCGCTCAGCCTGACTCTCGACGCAGAGTTCGACCAGCCTCACGGATACTGGGAGGACGCCGTCGCCCAAACCGCAGAGCCGAGGACCTGACCGATGGCGGACTCGCCGCTCGAGCGCCTCGCCGGCACCTGGGAATTCGAGCCATTCGTCGAAGGCCGGTCGATGGGCCGCGGACGGGCGAGGTTCGAGTGGATCGAGGGCGGAGCCTTCCTCCTCGAGCGCTCGCACGCGGATTGGACGGACCCGGGATGGGTCGAGAACGCCCCGGCGTCGACACAGTTAGTCATGGGCTTCGACGACACGACCTTCGAGGTCACCCAGCTCTACGCCGACGACCGCGGCGTCTTCCGGATCTACCGCGGAAGGGTGACCGACGATGAGTGGCGGCTAGAGCGGGCAGCTCCTGACTTCCACCAACGCTTTGTGGGCGCGTTCCGCGACGAGGGCCGGACGATCGAGGGTCGGTGGGAGTTGTCACCTGACGGCACCGCCTGGGCGCTCGACTTCCTGATCACCTACCGCAAGACCAGCTGATAGCCATCAAGCCCGCACACGCTGGATGCACCGGGCGCCACGCGGGTCCCAGTGGTTTGATCGGCAGATGACTTCCGTCGAGCTGGTCCGCAGCACCGCGCTCACCAACACGACCCCGTACGCGTACGCCGCGGTGACTCCGCCGGGACGTCTGGTGTTCACCGCCGGCGCCTGCCCGCTCGACCAGGACGGCGCGGTCGTCTCGCCGGGCAATGTCGCCGCCCAGACTCAGCGAGTGATGGCAAACCTCGCGGTGGCGCTTGGCGCGGCGGGTGCCGGGTTGACTGACGTCGCCAAGACGACCGTGTACGTCGCCTCGAGCTCCCGTAGCGACCTGGTGACTGCTTGGCAGGTCGTCCGCGATGCCTTCGGCGATCATGACGCGCCGAGCACGCTCCTAGGCGTGACGGTCCTCGGCTATCCCGATCAGCTCGTCGAGGTGGAGGCCGTGGCAATCATCGGCAGCGGGCTGACACAGCCGTGAGGACGAAGATCTGTCAAGGCGGGAAAGAATCTTCGAGTCCGGACTGTCGTTTGCCGACGCACCACCAGCCCACCAGCGTCGCGAAAGGTGAGAGATGTTCGACGTATTGCGCGAGGTTGTCCTGATCGTCGCCACCATGACGATGGGCCTGATGGCAGGTGTATTCGGCATCTATAGCAACGCGGTCATGCCCGGCCTGCACCGAACGGACGACCGGACCTTCGTCGCGGCGTTCCAAGCCATCGACCGGGCGATCATCAACCCCGCGTTCATGGTGACATTCTTCGGTGCGCTGGCACTCACGGCTCTGGCCGCGCTGCTCCACCTCACCGCCGATGGACGTTCGCTGCTGCCCTGGATCGCAGCAGCACTTGTCCTGTACCTCCTCGTCGTCGTCATCACCATCGGGGTCAACGTGCCGCGTAACAACGAGATCAAAGCCGCGGGTGATATCGACCAAATGACGGATCCGCACGGTGTGCGGGAGCGGTTCGACGAGGCCAGGTGGGTCCGGTGGAATCACCTACGGACGTTCGCCTCTACTGTTGCGTTCGGCCTGCTCGCCTGGGTGCTCGTCGAGTCTGGACAGACGCTCTGACTGACGACCGGTTCGCTGCAGTCGCATCTGGCGTTGCTCCCTGGTCGCTCGACCCTGACAACGCGAGCGGGCTCTGGGAACTCTCCCTCTGCCTCAACATGAGGTCCCTCAGATAGCGGTCCGGGCTAAGTGGTCGGCGAGGCATCGGCCTCGTACGAGCGGGCGACCTTACGGAGCTGCACGCCCAAGATGATCAGGGTGATGCCCCAGATTGTGGCCCAGATGCCGATAATCCAGATGATGCTGACCAGGCCGGCGTTCGGCCAGACGAGCACCAAGACGCCGAACAGGATCGAGAGCGCGCCACCGATGACGCCCCAGACCCATCCGCTGTGGGGAACGGCGCGACGTCTCACCGATGCCATGATTTGGATGATGCCGATGACGATGGCCCAGACGCCGATCAGGATCACCAGGATTCCCAGGCTCATACCCGGCCAGAGAAGAACAAGGATTCCGAACAAGATACTGACCGCCCCCAACACGATGCCGAGGACCATCGAGGACGACCCTCGATGCCGAATCGCCTCGATAATGTCGAATACGCCGTTGACGATGGCGTAGGCGGCGATCACGATGGCCAGGGCGATTGCGGTAGCGATCGGGGCGAACAGGGCGATAAGGCCGAAAATTATCGCAAGAACTCCGCGAATAATGACGAAGATCCAGACCTTCTTGGCCATGCTCGGAAAGGTGGCAGCGGTGTCCGGAGGCAGGTTTGAGGACATGATGAAAGATCCCTTCTTGACTTGCTGAACAGCATGGCAGGACACGCTCCTGGCAACACGCGGCCACGCCCACCGCTACCCAAATCTCCCGGCCAAGCTCGGGTACTGGCCCCCGCCGGCGGCTCCGCTCATCCTTTGGCATGAGTGGGGCCGATCGATATGCGCCGGACCGGACTACATGGTCAGCGACACAGCTGTCTATGTCGCGGCCCGGTCTAATGCGTCGAGGATGAGATCGAGGCCGAACTCGAACTCGTTGTCGAAGCTGTACGCGGACCTGCGGGCGGGTTGTGCTATCTCGACGAGATGCGGGTACTCGTCGAATCCCGCCGAATCGGTCAGCTCCTCTGAGCCGTTGAACGCCAAGCTGGTCTCCTGGATGACGTGCCCGTACACGTAGCAGTCGAGCACCCAGAAGGCGTGGACAGCGTTCTCGATGGAGAAGCCGGCCGATCGCAGGTTCCCAAGGATCGCGTCCAAATAGCGCCGGGCGGTGGGCCCTCTCGAACCGCGGGCCTCGAGCAGCCCTATCGCCCAAGAGTGGCGGCTGAGCACCTCGCGCGCCGACACCGTCCGCCGCCTCATGGCCTCTTTCCACTCGGTCCCTTCGCTCGGAATCTCTATTTCCCCGACGACGAGCTCGACGATCCCGTCCAATATCTCCTCCTTGTTGGCGACGTGTTTGTAAAGCGACATCGCCTCGACGCCGAGCTCGGCGCCGAGGCGGCGCATCGTCAGGGCATCCAGTCCTTCTCGATCGGCCACGTCTACGGCTGCTTGTAAGACCCGTCCCTTGGTCAGGGGCCGGCGGGGTGAGGTGTCGTCGATCGGCATCACGATTGACAAGCTTACTAAGTAATCCTAGGATTACTTAGTAAGCTGATGACCCGGTGCCGATCGGAGACACAAATGCCCACGCGAGCTGAGAAGGCACAGATGACCGCTGACACCAAGTTCGAACCCGCCAGCGTGAACGTAAGGATCAAGATCTCGGCGCTCTGGACGGCATTGCTGTTCGTCTACGCCTATGTCGACATCTTCAGCCTCTACCGAAATGACATTCGTGTGGACCTCGAGGTCGGCCAGATCGGCGGGTTCACAGTCAACCAGTTCTTCCTCCTGGGAACCACGATCTACGTCGTGATCCCCAGCCTGATGGTGTTCGCCGCAGTCGTCGTTCAACCAAGGGTCAACCGACTAGCCAACATCGCGCTGAGCATCATCTATGCGCTCACGATCATTGCCGGGACGATCGGCGAATGGAACTACTACATCCTCGGCAGCGTCATCGAGGTGGCACTGCTGGCGCTCATCGTCTACTACGCCTGGACCTGGCCGAAACCAGCTCCACCCGCCTCTACGAGCGACTCCCAGATCGGGTCCCTGCCGCGGCACAGTTGAATGGATCCGTGACGGCTGCCTGGTCGGTGGCCACCTAATGCGGGTATTACGGGCGCGAATGCGACCTTCGCGGGAAGGGCGGTGAAGGTATGGATGTCCTGCTTGTGTGCGATGCAGGTCTGGAGCGGCATGAGATTGAAGAGCTCCCGCAATTGCTCGAACGTCCAGACGCTGTTGTATGGGTGGACATCCCGGTGTGTGACCAGCAGGCCTTGGATGTGTTGTCGGAAACGTTCGGCTTTCACCCCATCGCGGTACGTGACTGCGTCGAGCGCAATCACGTCTCCAAGGTTCATATCTACCCCGAGTACGTGTTCTCAGTTCTTCATGCGCCGAAGGTCGGCAAGCGCGGCCATGTGCATTATGTCGAGCTTGACCAGTTCGTTGGCCGGAACTACCTGGTCACGGTTCATGGGCCCCTCAATCCGGCGGTGGCTCCAGAGGTTGCACTCCTGGACACCAAGACCGTGATCCGCCGCCTTGAAAAGCACCAGCTGCCGATGGCCTCGCCGTTCGAGTTGTCGTACGGGATCGTCTCGGCAATGATCCGTCGCGAGGCAGATTTGATTGCCGACCTGGCCAAAGAGTCGGGGCTGCTGGAGCAGCGGGTGATGCTCGCTGATGACTTGGAGGATCCCGAGGCCTTCTTGGAGGAGCTGTTTCAGGCGTGGTATGCGCTCCTCGCGATTCGCACAATTGCCACGCACAGCAGCGCGTCTTACGGGCGGATGGCCCGGCTCGTTCGCTTCCTACCTGATGCGGCACCCCCGCTGTTCGCCGACATCGCAGATCAATTCGAAGTCATCCAGACAATGGCCGACGGGCAGCGGGAGTTCCTTCACGGCGTTATCGACTTCTACCAGACGCGGACCTCGACGCATTTGACCATAGCTGCCGAGAAATCAGCTTCGACCGGAGTCCAACAAAACGAAGACATGCGCCGAATCACCGCGTGGGTCGCGATCGTTGCCGTGCCCACCGCAGTGACAGGCTTTTTCGGTCAGAACGTGCCCTACCCCGGCTTCGAGACGAATTGGGGTTTCATGGCTTCAACCTTGATCATCATCATCTTGGCCTTGGTTCTCTTCATCGCCTTCAAGCGCAAAGGATGGTTGTGACGGATATCGCTGAGCCGCTGGCCAGCTTTCGATCACGTTCTGGCCGTTGCACCGGGTTTGTCGTCCCATCCGACCGTCAGTTTCGCGCCTGGTCCCGCAATATCGGCGTTACCGGCGATGAGTTGCCGGCCCAGGCCGAGTCGATCTGAGCATGACAACAGGAAAGATCGACCCGAGGTACGGCGACCCTTCGGCCACCGCGCCACCGTGGGATGACATCGAACGCCTCCTCACCGACGCGCAGCTCTACTGGATCATCACCGTCCGCACGAACGGGCGTCCGCATGCCGTACCGCTCGTAGGCGTCTGGCACGATGGCGCGTTCGCGTTCTGTACCGGCCGGGAGGAGCAGAAGCAGCGCAACCTCGACGCCAACCCCTACGTCGCGTTGACGACCGGCACCACCGGTGCGAGCGGCTGGAATGTCGGTAAGGACATCGTCGTCGAAGGCACAGCCCAGCGGGTGACCGCCGCCGACGCGCTACAGGTCCTGGCTGACGCGTGGTTCGCCAAGTACGGCGAGGATTGGAAATTCGAGGTCCGTGGCGAGGAGTTCGTCGAAGTCAGCCATTCCGGCGGAAGTACCGAGGGAGGCGCCCTGGTCTACCGGGTGAAGCCTGCCAAGGTCATCGCGTTTGGCGACTCGCACGGCCAGACCAGGTATCGCTTCTAGTACTGCGTGCCGTGACACTTGTCGAACCTTTCGAGACGGCGAGGCCGCGCGTTCGGCTCCGAGGCGGGTGCCGGCAACCCAAAGTTGCCTACGTGAGCTGATACCGAGCTTGGTGAATACGCTGCGCAGGTGCCACTCGACCGTGCGAGGGCTGAGAAAGAGCTGCGCGCCGATATCCGAATCATGAAGGTTTCCTGTGCGGCGCGGAGCTGTCGGCGCGCATCAATACGGCTGTTCGCGCGGCGCGGCCATTCGCCGTGGAGCAGTGTGCACGCGCGTGGTGCAATCGCATCCGCGTCGACGGCACCCGACCTGCCAAGCTATTCGATCGCGTTGCCGATCGATGTCGATTCACTTTCCGGTCATGCTCCTGATCTTGTAGTCGGGCAGCTCGATGGCATCAGCTTTGCCGAAGATGCGCTCCGTCACCGGGCGCATGGGCCAGCGCTGAGACCAGCGCATCGATGCCCAGCCCAGGGCGATGCGCAGCTGGCTCATCGGGGCATATCCGTCCACGCCGCCCGGGGGGAGTTCCTGACCCTGCTCGACGTACGGCCGCATCAGCGCTTCGTAGCGCTCGAAAGCGCCCTGGACAGCCGCGTCGTCCGTGATGGCCGGTGTGTCATCGGAGGATGCGGCGAGCTCGCCCGCCAAGATGTACGCGCCCACCAGGGCCAGGCTCGTGCCGAGGCCGGTCAGCGGGGAGGGACAGTAGCCGGCATCACCGAGTAGCGTCACCCGACCTCGGGACCACCGGTCGAGCCGGACCTGTCCCATTGAGTCGAGATACAAATCCGGTGCGCTTCGAGCGGCTCGCAGCAACTGCGGCGCTTCCCAACCGATATCGGCGAAGGAGCGTTCTAGGAGGTCGAGTTGAGCTGTTGCGTCAGCTCGATCGAATGTCTCGTTCGATCGGAAGCTGAATGCGGCCTTCTGCTCGCTCGGGAGTCGGCCGGGACGCGCCGAGACCACGCGACCTCCAGGTGCGTTGTGCATGAGGTACCAGTTGTCCAGGTCGATCTCGGCGGGAATTGTGAACCAGGCGTTCAGCAGGCCCAGTGGGCGCACAAAGTTCGACTCTTGTCCGAACGCCAGGCGGCGTACCACGGAATGCAGTCCATCGGCGCCAACCACCAAGTCGAAGTGACGCGGATCGGCCTTTTCGAAGGCGACGGTGACTCCGGCTGAGTCCTGCTCCACAGCGGTGATCGTGTCATCGAACACATAGAGGACGCCTGCCCGAGACGCTTTGTAGAGGATTGCCGCAAGATCGCCGCGGAGGATCTCATCAGTGGACACAATGCCATCTCCACCGAAGGCGTCGACTGGCATTTCGGCGCGGTGCCGTCCAGATGCATCGATCCAGGCGATGCCACGCTGGGTCACCGTCATGGCGCGGATCTGGTCCAGCAGGCCCATCCGGTCGACAACGGCCCGGCCCGCGCCTCGAAGATCAACAGTTTGCCCGCCAGGTCGTGGCGTCGGCGCGCGCTCGACGACAGTGACCGCAAAGCCTGCTTCGCGTAACCAGTACGCAGCGGCTGTGCCAGCAATGCCAGCGCCGGATATGAGGATTTCTCGAGTACTCATGAAAAGTTAGCGTACATCGTACGCACCCACTGGATCCATGCGTTGAGGCCGGAAGTTTCGTGTAGTGTACTAGTGCGATTTCCACACGTTACTGTGGTCCGTTCTCGTTCTAGAGATAGGCTGAAGGGAACTAGTGCACTAGTGCAGGAGAGTCAATGAGTGTGTTGACCGGTGCGGCGTCGCAGCAGATTGCCGCACAGATTCGCGTCAAGATCAAGTCCGGTGAGCTCGCCGCCGGTGATCGGGTTCCGTCGACCAGGGAGATCATGCGGCGTTGGGGAGTCGCTATGGCAACGGCCTCCAAAGTGCTATCCATTCTGAAGGACGAGGGACTTGTCCGTACGCGCCCGGGGGCGGGCACAGTGGTGGCTCGCGCCAGCTCATCGCGGCCGCGAGTGAGCGCCCGAGCTCACGACGCCGAAGCGACACTGACCAGGGAACGGATTGTGGCAGGCGCGACCGCGATCGCCGACAAGGAGGGCCTCGGTGCATTGTCGATGCGCCGGATTGCTGTAGAGCTTGACGTGGCCACCATGTCGCTGTACCGCCACGTCCGCGACAAGGACGATTTGCTCACTGTGATGATCGACGCCGCCTTCGCCGACTGGCAGGCGCCGAAGGGCGGCAACGATTGGCACGAGGCACTCGGCGAGGCGGCGCGAGAGCTGTGGCGGATCTTCCGTCGGCACGTCTGGCTGGCACCCGCGTACTCGTTGACCAGGCCGCTAGTCGTGCCCAGCGGCCTGGCATACACCGAGCAGGTGCTTGCCACGCTGCTTGATCGCGGGTTGAAACCAGCAGATGCATTCTCCATGAATTTGATCTTGTTCAACTTCGTCCGGGGTTTCGCGACGAGCCTTGAAATGGAGGCCACCGCAGAAGCCGAGACTGGAGTGACCGCCGACGAATGGATGGAGGTTCAAAAGCCGACCCTCGAGGCCCTGCTAACCGAACGGGATTCTCCAGCCTTTCGCACTGTCTTGGACTCGTTTGAGCCAGACGGATTCGATTTGGATCTCGACGAGCTGTTCGAGTCCGGGCTGAGCTACTTGCTAGATGGGTTCGAGCGAGCAACTGACGTGCGCTTCAAAACAGTTAAGGATTAGCGCGGTGATATCGCCCAATGCTCTCGATCGAGCCGAGGGGGTGTCGCTTTCAGAACCGCCACAATGTGGCGCCTCCGGGCGCCGTCGTCGCCACTGCGGTCGCCTTCCGTGCTGTGAGGCGATACACAAACCAGGGCGGCGGACCGGCCGATGGAGCACTGTAATCGGCAGTGATCGCCTGGCCAGTTTCGTCGACTCGAGCAGGCCACCCCTCGCTGGCCCAAAGTGCCGCCATTGCTGCGACGGTTCCTGGATCGGTGATCTTGCCGGCGGTGCCCTCAATGACGAGATCGAAGTCGCGGACGGCCACGCTCAGCGCACACCGAGGATCTTTAGCCAAATTTCGGCCCTTGCGCGTGCGCTCACCTGTCTGGAACCAGAAGGCGCCGTCGACCCACGAGGCGCCGATTCCAGTCACGTGTGGGCCGCCGTCGGCGTTGATAGTGGTCAACCAACAGGTGTGCCGGTTAGGGCCGCCAGACTCCGGCACTTGGGTGACGCCTTTGGCGAGCCCAGCTTGGATCTCGGACCAGTCGAGCACCGGTAGATCGTAAAGACGTGCGAGGTTGGTTGCGTCCATGAGGAATTAGACCGCTGGGAATCCAAAGAGTCACCGCCCCGCAGGAAAGCAAAGCGGCCCTATTTCCACGGTGCGAGCGATCGGAACGTGAAGTCCGTCGCGGCTATTGAGCTGCTCGACTACACGCTGCGCTTTCCGGCGCGACCCGGAGAGCGTTAAGGCGTAATAGGTTGCGCCCTGCTGGAGATGGATCTCATCGGGCATCTGCGAAGTGCCGGCGATGTGGGCTCGCCGACTGATTGCGATCTTGTAAAGCCCAGACTGGTGCATGATGATCATGGCCTCCCACTCGTGGCGATTGCCGGGGCGGATGGAGGTCTTCGCCGGGCTCAGCATTGGCTCAAGCGGTAACAGCGGCACGGCAAGTAGCCTGACGCCGATTGATGATCAGCAGGGATGTGCCGCGCGAACAGTGGCTGAACGTCAGTTCAACGACGTCGGGCTGATTGCCGGAGTTCCGTGGCGCCACGCTCCAACGTCCAGGTGAACGAAAGGCGTCAAGTAGGTGATGCCACAGTTCGCGCGGCCGTGATCTGCCTTTCGCCGATTAATCTCGAGTGGTCATGGAATCAATGAGGTCCCTCGCACTATCTCGACAGCGCCAGGTTGACGTCCTGATGTTGTCGGATCTGCGCTTCCCGGGAGGCACTTCGCACAGTCTGGCGGAGGAAATCGCTGCTCAGGCGGAGGCCGGCTGGTCCACCGGCCTGATCCATGTGAATGGGCCGCTGCTGTCCTGGCTCAGGCCGGTGAATCCACGCATCCGCGACCAGGTTCGACGCGGCCGGGCGAAGCTCTTCGTCGGCGATCGGCCGATCCGAGCGAAACTCGTTGTTGTGCGGCATCCGGCCGTGCTCCAGGCGGCCGGTCAACTTCCTCAAATTGACACCGAGCACGCCGTACTTGTGGCGAACGCTCCGCCGACTGATTTCGACGGCCACCGGCACTATCAGCCGCAGGTGGTTGATCGGATCGCCCGCGAGCGATTTGGCGTCGCGCCGATCTGGGCACCGATCGGTCCCTTGGCTCGTGAATCAGTGGCGCCGGACATTCCGGCGGGGCTCCGGGCAGAGGACTGGGTCAACATCATCGATGTAGACCCCTGGCGCGTAGACCGGCCCGAATGGCGGGCCGACCGGCCGGTGATCGGTCGGCACAGCCGCCCCTCCCCACAAAAGTGGCCGATCGATCCAAAGGTGATCGAGACCGTCTATCCAGTCGATGGCTCCACGACCGTCAAGATTCTCGGTGGCGCGGATCCTGTACGTGACGTGTTGGGTTACGTGCCGAATTCATGGCAGGTGTCCCCGTTTGGCGCGATTGATCCTCGCCAGTTCCTGGCTCAACTGGATTTCTTCGTCTATTTCCATCACCCGGCCTGGGTCGAGGCCTTCGGGCGCAACATCTTGGAGGCGATGGCCAGCGGTCTTCCGGCGATCCTTCCACCACACTTTCGTCCCCTTTTCGGTGACGCCGCGATCTACGCCGAACCGGCGGAGGTGCCGTCGGTGCTGAGCCGCCTGTACGCCGATCGCACTGCCTATGAGGAGATCGTGGGGCGCGCACTCGCGTCTGTCCGGGCGCGGTTCGGTTACCAGGCCCACCAGCATCGGCTTGCGGAGTTGATCGGAACGCCGGAAGCCGTTGCTACGGACGAGCCGACACGATCCTCGCCGATACGGGCGGCGGCACATAAGCGTCCCTCCCTTCTCCTCATCAGCAGCAACGGTTCTGGGATGGGTCACCTGACGCGACTCATCGCGTACGCCCGTCGGGCGCAGCCTGACCTGGCTCCGCACTTCCTGTCGCTCTCCCAGGCCGTAAGTGTCGTCGGCACATTCGGGTTTCCATTCGAGTACCTCCCGTCGGCAGGCGCGACAGGACTGTCGTCTCGACGCTGGCATGAGCTGTTTGCCGAGCGTGTCTCGGATGCTGTCGCCCGGCTGCGGCCCGCGGTAGTGGTGTTCGATGGCACATGGCCGTACCACGGCATCCCGCGGGTACGCGAGGCACATCCAGCGGCGCGCTGGGTCTGGTCGCGACGCGGAATGTGGCGGCGCGGAATGAACCCGGAGCAGCTTGACAAGGCTGTTTGGTTCGACATGGTCCTGGCTCCTGGCGAGCTCGCTGAGGCATACGACCATGGCCTGACTTCATATGCCGACGGCGTACGCGTCGGTCCGGTGACCTTGGTTGATGAAGCTGAGCTTGACGATCGTGAGACAGCACGCCGGGCATTGGGGTTGCCGCTGGACCGTCGCGTGGCATTGGTCGCACTCGGAGCAGGCAACATCAACGACACAGGTCAACAGACCGGAGCTGTGGTTGCGGCAGTGCAGCGGCTGGGTGTGGACGTCTGCGTGACGCAGACCGAGATCGCCGAATCCAACCGGACACGTGCCAGCGTGCATGTAGTCCGTGACTTCCCACTCTCCCGCCGATTCCGTGCCTTCGACCTGGCAGTGAGCGCCGCGGGTTACAACTCCTTCCATGAGCTACTGCGGTTCGGTGTTCCGACATTGTTCATTCCCAACCAGGACACGGCGTTGGACGACCAGCAAGGACGCGCACAGTTCGCCGCCGATCGAGGGCTGGCTCACATGCTGAGTGGTGTCAGTGTTTCCGCCGCCACCTTGCTGCTGCGTGATCTTTTACAACACGGACAGCAGATGGTGGCCAACGTTCCTTTGATTGATCGTGGTAACGGCGCCGCGGCCGCTGCCATGCATCTCCGGAGGCTCGCAGAGGTAGAGCCCGCTCGTGCCTGAGGATTCCTTGCAGAAATCTGGTCGGCTACAAGCTTGCCCACTCCTGAGCTTGCCTACGTCGTGGGCGATTCCGGTGGAAGGGGGCCACACCAGATGTCAGGTTTCGCCCTCACTTGGACGCTCTTGGGATGAGAGGGGACCGGGAGGGAGGTTATCGCTGTCAAGCTCCGGACTCTCCCGAGTTGGCGGCGTGGCAGGGGCGAAGGTCCCCGTATAGCCGACCGGCCCGACTGGCGGCGTGTACGGGCTACCCCCGAAGACGCGGGTCTCCAGAGTTCTGAGGCGCACCTCGATTTCCTCCACCCGCCTGATGAGATCCGCAAGCTGGTCAGGTGACATTGGGCTCCTCACGCTCCTCGTCGGTGTCGGAACTAGTGGTGGATGGACTCAATTGCCTCCAGCGCCAGGACTGCACACCGCCGGATGCTGCTTTCCAGACCGACGGGGAGGTGCCCGGAAGGTCTATCCAGGTATACAAACGCTTCGGCCTCTTGAGGAGCGCCAATTCCGAAGTGTGGGTTCTCGACAGCGCCTAGTAGTAGTCATCATCGCAGACCCCATCCACGGCTTCGTGAAGCTCATCTGCGCATGTGCCGAGCACCTCAAATGCACTCGAGAACTTGCCAGGATCACTCCTAGCAGCCGAAACATGCGAATCCCACTGCTCCAGTAGAGCCTCGACACGCTCCTCGCGTGCACACACATCCCTCCACGTCGAGAGCCTCACCCAAGGCATACTTCCCCCTAGCGTTCTGCGACTAGCGTCGCTGAGACACGCTGTGAAGAACCTAAGTACGAACCACCGACCGACCTGAGGCTGTCAGGCCGCGACCTGGTAGGTCGCATGCGGCCTGTCGTCTAGCAAGCCAGGAGCGCTCGGCGGTGCTTGTTTCAGTTGTCGACGTGGTGCATCGACCCGCTGGACCCTGCGGGCGAATCATTCCGCTTGTCGGTTACCAGCCTGTCTGCTCGGCGGGTTTGCGACGAGGTGGGTTCGATCCCGGGATCAGTGACCGAGGAGGCTCCGGTGCGCTGAATCCGGAGCCTCCCCTGCGGTGAGCCTCGAGGACACCCATCCAGCCATGCTCACCTCGCCCCATGACCGTTGAATCAGGTGGTAGTGGGGTCATAGGGCCGCACCCAGTGCCACATCGATACCCAGCGGTTATGCGCCCAAACGGGTTGAGCCAGGGGATTGCAGTTTCGGTGGTTGGCGTGGTGGGTATCGACTGGTTCAGACCCGTCGGCGAATCCCAGGATGGATCAACTTGTTCACTGCCGGCGGGGACCCTACGGCGATGCGGTGCACAACGGAAATCAACGGAGATTCAGACGCGCCAGGAGCGCAGAGGGCCTGCCAGAGTTCGCTCGAAGTTCATCGATCTCGGCGCCTCGAGCATTCCGGACCTCGGCCGAAGAACTAATGACCGACAAGCGGTTGCATAACAGCGAGCTCGACTTGCCGCTCTTCCACAGTTGACATAATTTGGCCCGATCATGGTGCAGAGGTACGTGCTGTTCTACGAGTCCGCCGCCGACGTCATGTCCAAGGCGCCGCCGGTCTATCCGCGTCACCTGGCCCTGCTCAAGGAGTTCCGCGACCGGGGAGACCTCCTGCTTGTCGGCACGTTCGGCGACCCGCAGGCCGAGGGTTCGATGGCGGTGTTCGGGTCCCGGGAAGCAGCCGAGGAGTTCGTCCGCGATGACCCGTTCCTCAACGAGGGCGTGGTCAAGGCCTGGACGCTGCGGGAGTGGGACGAAGTCGCGAGCGAAATCTGAGCGCGTTCCGATCCCGGCACCGCAGTCGCCTACAGGCCTAACTCAGCAAGCCACGGAGCCCTACGGAATGCGGTGCTGTTGAGGACACAGGCGCCAGGGCCGCAGCCGAGGCCAGCCGAGCAATCAGTCAGGATTGCAGGAAGGCCAGCAGGTCAGCGTTGATCGTATCGGCCTGGGTGGTTGGCATGCCGTGCGGGAATCCTTCGTACGTCTTCAGCGTCCCGTTCTGCACGAGCCGAGCGGACAGCGGTCCAGAGTCGGCGTAGGGAACGATCTGGTCGTCGTCGCCGTGCATCACCAGGACCGGCACCGTGATCTTCTTGAGGTCCTCGGTGAAATCGGTTTGGGAGAAGGCAACAATGCCCTCGTAGTGTGCCTTCGCCCCGCCCATCATTCCCTGGCGCCACCAGTTCGCGATGATCGCTTCGGAGGATGTCACGCCGGGACGATTGAAGCCGTAGAAGGGGCCGGACGGCAGGGCCCGGTAGAACTCGGACCGATTGGCGGCAAGCTGGGCCTGGAGGTCGTCGAACACGCTTTTCGGCAGGCCGTCGGGGTTGGCGTCGGTCTGCACCATGAGCGGCGGCACCGCGCTGATCAGTACCGCTCTGGCCACACGGCTCTCACCGTGCCGGGCGATGTAGTGCACGACTTCGCCGCCACCGGTGGAGTGCCCGACATGTACGGCCTCCTGGAGATCGAGTTGGGCAGTCAACGCAGCCAGGTCGTCGGCGTAATGGTCCATGTCGTGACCGTCGCTGGTCTGCGTGGAGCGTCCGTGTCCGCGCCGGTCATGGGCTATCACGCGGTAGCCGCGCTGTAGGAAAAACAGCATCTGGGTGTCCCAGTCGTCGGCCGACAGCGGCCAGCCGTGACTGAAGACGATCGGTTGGCCTGAGCCCCAGTCCTTGTAGAAGATCTCCGTGCCATCGGTCGTCGTGATTGTGCCCATGCTCTTCCTCCGTTGGTCTGGTGTGGACGCTGAAAGGTGCACTGGCAGCCTAGCCATCGCTCTTTCGCGCACACCAAGCCCATCGCTAGAGCCGTGTGAACGCCTAGGGGATCGGCGTCCGATCGGGATCCACCCGTCAACTGGGCCGTCGATGTAGCGCTACAGGGTGTCAGTTGCGATAACTCCCCTGGCGGAACTCCTCTACAAGTCCCGGGTGAGAGGGAGACCAATCGAGCTCGGCTCGAGCCTTGGCCGCGATCGTGCCCTGATCGAGCAGCAGGACTTCGGCAAAGTACTCGCCTAGTCGTCCTCGAGCCTCTTCATCGGAGCCCGGGACAGCTCCGGGAGCCCCGGCTGCGATAGCGGCCGCTTCCGTGAGTTCGGCGACGCTCGAGTTCAATCCATTGCCGATCACGTAGTAGCCACGGGCCGCGTCATCTTCCAATACGCGGCGAAAGAAGTCGGCCAAATCTGCAGCGTGGACCGTCGACCAGTGCTGTTGTCCTGTGCCGAGCATGATCAAATTGCCCTGATTGTCTCGCGGCGAGCCGAGAAGTAGCCCGGGGATCCCTCCGCCGCCGTCACCGTAAGCCACGCCGGACACGACCACTACCCCGCGCATGTCCTTCACCGCAAGCACCCGGCGTTCGATCGGTTCCTTCCACGCCACCAACGCGGGCGCGTTGAACGGGGATTCTTCGGTGATGGAGGTGTTGGCGCCGTAGACCCACAGACCGCTGATCTCGATGTAGGGCTTGCCGGTGCCGGCGTACGCATCAATCGCCGCGTCGACAACTGCGGAGTCCAGGTCGGCGCTGGTGGCGTCACCGGGACTGGCGGTGTGGATTGCCCCGTCCGCATCACCCAAGATCCTCCCGACTGCCGGTCGATCGTAAAGGTCGACGACGGTTGGGGTGGCGCCGCGGGATGCCACTCTGTCGGCCTGATCATCGTCTCGGACGAGGGCCGTCACCTCGTGCCCGTGCTTGTACAAATCCATGAGTACGTGAGATCCGATGAACCCTGTTGCACCAGTGAGTGCCACCTTCATGGCTAGAGCCTCCTGCCTTGATCGTCAGACAATAACTTGACCATTCAAGTGAATACCGGATAGCTTCAGCTGTCAAGTGACTGTGCAGCGCCTCGGTGCGAAACATACGCCGTGCCGGGCGCGCATCAATCACTTGAATCGTCGAGTGATTGGTATTCTGACCCTATGGCCGGAAGAGCCCGCCGCAGCGCCGAGAAACCGCCCGCGAAGTGGCTGACAGACGCCGAACTGGACTCTTGGTTGTCCGTTGTGCGGTTGATGACCTGGCTTCCCTGGTCGATCGATCAGCAGCTGCAGCGCGACTCGAACCTTGGGATGGTCGAGTACCAGGTTCTGGCCATGCTCTCGCAGAGTCCACAGCGAACCATGCGGATGAGCTCGCTTGCCGAAGTCACCAACGCGTCGCTGTCCCGGCTGTCACACCTGGTCAAACGCCTCGAGCAGCGCGGCCTGGTCCGCCGCGAGGCCGATCCGGCGGACGGGCGCTTCACCAACGCCATCTTGACCGACAAGGGCTTCGAAACACTCGCCGAAGCAGCGCCCGGACACGTGGCTCATGTGCGATCACTCGTCATTGACGTCCTGTCCCCAGAGCAGCTGCGCCGCCTCGGCCGCGATGCCCACCGCATAATGTCGCGCATCGACACCTCTGCAATCAACTAGCACTACACCGGCATCGCGATCCGACGTCAAGGATGGCAACTTTATGATCCTGCTGGTGCCGCTGCGGGTGGAGCGCGCGACGTGGCTGGTGCTACGCGTCTCGCGCGGCGGAGAGTTCGGCGATTTCGGCTCGTGCCGCCGCAACAAGCTCGCTGTTGGTGTGGGCGTGGCCGTGCAGGCCCCAACCACCATTTGGCGCCTCGGTGAGGAGCACCCACGTCCGGTCGGCAATGCCCGGATCACCCGCGGCCTCGGCAACGAGCCGCGTGAGTTCCGCGACCACCGCGAGCTGCTTGTCCCGGTCGAGAGCGCCGGCGTTGGTGAGCACCTGCACTCGGACATGCGCGTCGCTGCCATCCACATCCGCAAGCATGCCGGCAGGGATCTCGTGCACGAATCCTGCGGTGTTCTGCCGAAACATTGGGATGTCCGGGACCTCTTCGATGCTCATGAGAGCCGCGGCGACCGCCTGGGCGAGTCCATGCGGATCGGCGAAAGTGCCCTCGGTCGCTGTGACGTCGATCATCGGCATGGAACAGCTCCTTCGAAGTGGTCGGCTGTGTCGTCCCGATCACGATCCCACCGAGCGGCATTATGATCAATGTCATAGTGCACAGAAGCAGGGAGCGCTGATGGAAAACGAGACCCGCGCCACGATGATTGAGGGCGCGATCCAGCTCCTGGCGACACGGGGCGTACACGGAGCATCGCTTTTGAAGGTGCTCGAACACACCGGCGCTCCACGCGGATCCGTCTACCATCACTTCCCCGGCGGGAAGGAGGAGCTGATCCTCGCGGCCCTTGACCTAACAGGACAGCGGCACGACCGCTTCGTCGACCGGTTCCGCGGCACATCGGCGGAGGAAATCACCGCCGGCTACCTCGAGTTATGGCGGCGTATCCTGGTCCGCTCCAGGCTCGAGTCGGGGTGCCCAATCCTCGCCGTCACGGTCTCGGTATCGGCCGGTCCGCTGCTAGACCGTGCCGGGGAGATCTTCCGGACCTCTCAACGGCGCCTGGTCGACCTCTACGAGGAGGTCGGCGTTCTGCGTTCCGCCGCGGAGCGCTTCGTGATCTTCCTTGTAGCAAGCGCCGAGGGCGCCGTCGTTCTCTCGCGCGCGCAGCAAGACATCGAGCCCTTCGAAGTAGTCGCTGACCAGCTGATCAAGCAAGCAGCGGCGATGCCAACGCTGGTGTCGACGACCGCGGAGCACCAGGCGCCGGCGTCGAGCACGACCCGTTGGCGGTCGAGTTCGGACCGGTCGGCCGTGTGATGATTTTGGAGGAATCGATGAGCAGATCCAATCCGGTGTCCTGGCTTGCGCATCAGGCTCGACGCGGCGTCGCCGATTTACCGCGGAACATCGTGTGGGTGGTCGACACCGCGGTGAAGAGCCCGGCCGCATCGGCGGGACGGACGTTGCAGGCGGTGGG
>Ga0075425_100002326_pt1 | contig 19024 bp, 19 predicted proteins | sample SoiMethybrSBSTD4_FD_75300 | JGI IMG/M metagenome (GOLD analysis project Ga0075425, IMG submission 75300) | Bulk soil microbial communities from a Populus tree surrounding site in Tennessee, USA - Soil MetaG P. TD hybrid SBSTD4 | ecosystem: Environmental > Terrestrial > Soil > Tree plantation... | reverse complement strand
CAACCAAAATTACAGGAATCGGCAAATTTTGCAAGGCAAAACTCAAGGCAGAGGCGGTGTAATGCATTGTATCTGTTCCATGCGCAACTACAATTCCTTTATACTTCCTGGTGCGAATTTTTTCTCCAATTGTTTTAGCAATCGTGGCCCAGTGTTTTGGCGTGAGGTTTTCGCTGTATTCAGAAAAAAGTACTTCTGGTTCAATATATGCATACTTCTTAAGTTCAGGGACTGAACTGTATAACTCGGCTGCAGTTAGGGCTGCTCGAACACCTCCAGTCCTATAGTCAATCCTGCTTGATATTGTTCCCCCGGTACTTATTAATGACACCAGTGGATAATCATTAGATAAATTAGTAGTTTCTTGATCGGTATCATTTTTAACAACTTCTAAAGTATTCGTGTCAGTCCGATTTTTTTTAAGAAACGGACCACGGTCACTTGCAACAGTAGAATTATTCAGATTTTTTCCAGCCCTTTTTATACTCTTGATTTTGTCGATAGATACGCCAATATTATAACCATTTTCGAGTTTTGCAACAATGCGGCCAGGTGCCGAGTATTCGTATCTTGGAAGAATTGTAGCAGAATAATTTCCTTGTTTAGTTTCAATGTATACAAGGTCGCCAACTTTTACATTGAACCTTTTAAGCATCTCAAGTGATTTTCCATCATATCCGTTGTGAGTCATTAATTTATTCTAATGAAGAACCTCCTTTTGTAGTTGATCATATCCTGTCAAACTAATAAATGCGCTTGAATTTGAGGGGGTTGTTTACATTTAAGATAATCAGTCACGATGACCTTGATTTGAACTGCAATTAAGCTAAAGTGATTAATGAATTATCTCAGAAATGCCGGCATTTGTATTTTCGGCTTTACTCTATTTAATCTGAGATCTTTAGGTCAACCGGTTATCTTGACCTATGAAGGCTATATAACGTAGCGAGGAATATAGTTCTCCACAAATAGTAACAAAACGATCTAATCGTTATACCAACCTATACTAAATTATGCCCAAAATAAAAGTGAGGAAATTCCGCCTAATGGTAATTACTTTCTAGATAGTTGCCTGAAAATTATTCCATTACAATCATAGTGAGAGTAGATTTTACTCCATTCAGCTTTCTTAGCTTCCAAGTAATTGTTTCTTTTACTTTTTCCATAGTATCTGCTTCCACCATAGCCACTATGTCGTAGACACCGTAAACCTGGTAGACCTCCTTTACACCATCTATAGTCTTCAATTCATTAACAATTGAATCTTCACTACCCAACTCAGCATTCATGAGAACAAAAGCCTTAGGCATAGGATTTCTGTTACGATCGAAATATAAAAAGGTGATGCATCAGACGATTTGCAACGCGAGCGAGTTTCCACGCTAGATACGGGGGATCATGAATTGCCTGTGTAAATTCAAATAAATTAAACCATGTTATTATACTTCCGCCATTAGCTTTGATTCATCAAAAGAAGATGCCAATTTCCACTGTAATTCAAAAAGTTCATTGGACCATGAATGGAATTCTTTATCATTGCTATAAAACATGGTATTCAAATCAGGTTCGCCCTTCAGATTTGGGAAAAGCACACAAGCATCAGATTCGTTAAGAATTACCATAATCTTTACAGTTTCTAACATTCTTCTTGTGACCAACCCTTTGCTTATGAATTCGGTCCACCCCACCTTATGTAGCATCTCGCTCCTTCCTTTTGGAATAACACTATCCCTTCCAAAAATGTATGAAAATTTAATTCCTGATTCTATTCTGGTACTCAAAACTTCTATTAGGTCAACGGGCACTTGGCCCATTATCTCTTTAATGTAGCTTTTAGATTCCAGATACAAATTCTTCCATCTCTGTATGATGGCTAGAACTCCATGAACAACTTCACAGTTAGCGAGCGAGCCCAACCTGTGAATAAGCTGCATTGGTAGATCAGAAATGTCGTGTTCTAGGAAGTATTCCCTATGATTATGCAAAAAAGTTAAACTGGGGATTAACTCTACCACCACCTTTCCATACGGAGTGAGCATGTGCTGCCCATCACTGTCTTTTAATATTAGACCGGCCTCCACTAGGCGCACTACATTTCTATGGGTTTCCTGCATAGTAGCATTGAGTTCTGAAGCTAATTGGGATAGCCTGTAGGATTTCTCACGGAACTTTGAGAGCATGGACAACCGTAAATTTCCTGCCAACTCAAAGAAGAGTGGTCCTGCCCCATTTTCGGGCTCGGAAGACATTCATGTATTACCATGAGGCTAGAATTTAAACTTGAATAAAAAGGTAGAAGGATTTTTTATTGGTGAAAATTCTTTTACGGATTTAAAAAGAAATTTAGGGCATCACTCTGGATATTGTTCTTGGAAAAAGAACGCATTCCTTTATGTCACTGGAGTTTATAACCCATCTAATCAGTCGCTCAATTCCTATTCCAAAACCTCCATGAGGAACAGAACCGTACCTTCTAAGATCTAAATACCATGAATATGCACCAGGGTCTAATCCCTCGTCATTTATTCTTGTTTGGATAAGTTCAATATTATCCTCTCTCATTCCTCCGCTACTTACTTCTCCAAATCCCTGCGGTAACAGGAGATCAGTTGAAAGTGTTATGTTCGGGTTTTCTGGGTCCTTCTTAACGTAGAAAGGTTTGACTTGGAGTGGATAACCAATAATAAAAACTGGGTTAGTTTTATCGCAGGTGATAGCACGTTCGGAATCAATATTTAGATCGTCTCCCCACTCAATAAGTCGGGCCGCATCTCCTTCCTGAACTTTAATTTCCTTAGACCGCAATAAATCGATGGCACTATCGTATGTCATCCTTTCAAATGGCTTCTTTACTTGGCTCAGCCTCACCGGATCGGTGTTCAGGAATTTCAAATCTTGCGATCGCTCCAAAAGAGTTCTTTGGATTATGTTAAAAAGCAATTCTTGCTGAATATTTAGTAAATCTTCCATTTCTATCCATGGGCTTTCGGCCTCTAAATGTAAAAATTCTGCAAGATGCCTAACAGTGCGTGACCTCTCCGCTCTAAATGAAGGGGCAATGGTCCAAACCGGACCTAATGAAAAAATCAAAGCTTCCAAATATAGCTGGGCGCTTTGGGACAAGTAGGCTTCCTCGTCAAAGTATTTCAAAGGAAATAGAGTGGACCCACCTTCTACTGCACTCTTGACGATAACGGGGACAGTCACCTCGAGCCAATCATTGTCTATGAACCATCCGCGAGCTGATTGAACTACGGTGGCCCTAATCTTTGATACGGCAACCATCTTCCTAGTTCTAATTGCAAGGTGTCTGTTCTCTAATAACAATTCCGTACTCTGATATTCGCCGATTGGAAAATCTGCTGGCGCCTTACCCAATATTTTTAATTCCTCGCATCTAACTTCATAACCCCCTTCTTTAGCCCTGTCATCCTTAAACACCGTTCCACTTACCTCTACGGAAGACTCTATTGTTAGCTCGGAACCAATATAGCTAGAAAATACACATTGTATGACTCCTCCCCGATCGTCACGAATTAGAACAAAATTCTTGTCTTTTTGTTTTCTAAGCCGATAAACCCATCCTCTTAGCTGAACCGATTTTCCAATAAAGCTTTCATTTTTAATTTCATCTGCTCTATAGTGCATCAGGCACTTAACCAAAAATACCACAAGCTTATTAACAATATCTTGCGGGTTTCATTAAACAACGAATATCAATAACTATTGAAGAACGATACTAAAAAATTGATGGCTATTCTTTCAGAATCTGAGGTTAACTCATACCTATTTCATATCCCAAATCTGGAAAAGGCCTAAGCCAGGTATCATATTTATTCAGGTACGGAATCGCAGGTAATTTTACCGTTTTCAAGTTTTACAAACAAGTATCTATTGTCCTTGAAGATTAGAGTAATTTCATTGGGATTTTCCTCTACGTCTAGCAGTTCTTGCCCCTTTATTCCATCAAATTTTGCCATTAGCTGAGGTCAGCATTAGAGATATATAGACTAATGTGAGCCATCCATCCCGACGTTTTTATTCATAAAACCCATAGTCGTTTTACCTTATTGGTATGGGGAGAATTATGTAGAGCGGTTTACTGCAATCTCATCTGATTTACCAGAAATTTTTTGGGGTTCAGTAAAAAGATGTTTGCCCCAACTAACCAATATTTTCGCACTGAGCTTGTTATCTCCGATCTTCAACAATCCGCCCTCAATCTCAAGGGTTTTATTAAAATCAAATAACAGAGTTCTTGCTTCGTCGACGCTTAAAGGATAAAAGTTGCTATCATCTTTAACAATCTGTACCCAAATTCTGTGCTGAATTTTAGGATTGCGAGTCCAGAAAAGGACAGCCTTCCTTACAAGTTTTGTTATTGATATGGTTTTTCTTCCAGATGAAATTTCGATTTCTATTACCACTCTAAATATGTTGTCATGTTTATTGTAAGCTCGTTCCCAATTTTTCTGATCGAAAATTTCTCGTATTTTTCCCTCTATCTTGAAACCTATGTCAAGTGCTAACATTTCGCTCCCGAGAATTTTCGTCTTCGAAGAAATTTTTATATTCGAAATAAAATTATCATTGCTGCCCAAGAATCATCATAAATGGTATCATTTATATCCTCAATAAGTAGTTGTCTTTATAATGCTTCTGGAGCTGGAGAAAAACGATGACCGCACGGTTGATTTGAAAATTAAAGAAGAGGATATCTCTGTTTTATATATCGTTCAACACGAATTGTTAAAACACAAAAATATTGAATTTGCCGGGGTTGTATTGAAGCATCAACTCATAAAAGACTATGTCTTGAGAGTTATTTCAAAGGGTAGCTCTGCGACGGATACATTGCATAAATCAATAGAGTCAGGTATAAAATATGTCGAAGATTTAGATCAACTAATGAATACAGCCTTTGCAAGCGAAGGGGTTAAGAATACAGCTTGAAATTCTGCCCGACTTGTGAAAGCAGACTGAAATCAAGATATGACGAAGGTGTGTTAATTTGCCCCAAATGCGGCTTTTCAACAGATAGGGAAGTTGTAGAAGAACTTGCAGTTACCTCCTCTACTTCGCCAACGAATTTTGATGGTGGAGCAGGAAGTGTTCTAAAAGTGGTGGAGGCAGATAATATCCCAGATACTCTGCCAACCACAAGCACAGACTGTCCCAAGTGTGGGAACAATCTCGCTTTCTGGTGGATGCTTCAGACAAGGTCGGCTGATGAAGCTACAACTCAATTTTATAGATGTACCAAGTGCAATCATACCTGGAGAAACTATTCTTAATCAGATAATCTCCAAAAAAAAGAAAGCAATTAAACCTATTAATCAAATAATCTCAGACCCGCGGGAAAACTTGTTTTCTAGCATTGGTCAAAACAGCCACTCAATTATCTGATACCATTTTGTCCAATACAAATTAAGTGGATAATGAAATGTGATATTGAGGATTATAGGCAATTATACCAATACGGGAATAATTTTTTGTAATTTTATAGCAATACTTAATACCTCTCATCTGCTCCCCATTACTCGATATAGTTGGTTTTTGTAGCTAAAACTAAATCTCCAGATGAATGGAAAGCAGTAACATCTGCAATATCCACACTAGTGGATGAAGCCACATTTGAAGCGACCACAGAAGGGCTTTCATTCAGAGGTATGGATCCGTCCCATGTTGCACTAATAGATATTAGTTGGCCAAACTCGGCATTTGATGCTTATGAAGCTGACTCTGCTGTAAAATTTGGCGTGAGAATCGATGAATTTTCCAAATTAATGAAAAGAGCCGATAAGAGAGATGCAATCGAAGTACGCGTCACGGATGATAGTATACTTCACATAAAGATAGCAAATGGATACGTTAGAGAATATAAGATGAGATTAATAGACAGTTCTGCAACTTCTACGCCGTTACCAAAATTAACTTTCAATTCTAAAGTAGTAATGAGTCCTCAGGCTTTTGACAAGATTCTATCAGACATCCAGGTATTTTCTGAGTATATCACAATAAATTCTGATAAGGCTAAAGTATCTTTCCTTGGTAAAGGTGATTCTGGAGAAGTAGACGTGGCATTAGAATCAGGTAGTGAGGGACTGGAAGAACTTGCAGTTAAAGAAAATAGCAAGGCGACTTATAGTCTTGACTACCTTTCAAAAATAACAAAGGCAATCAGTGCAAGCGGAGGTTCACTGGTTGCAGAGTTTTCTAGTAAAATGCCTCTAAGACTAGAATTTAGAGTGGCAAATGTGGGCAGAATCCATTTTTACCTTGCACCAAGAGTACAGGACTGACTCAATTGTATCTGCATGGGGCATCAAATTAGCGTCTTATATCCAACCAGTTTGCAATAATGGTAGTTAAAGGGAAAGCTCAAGTAACACTACATGCAGTTTCTGAATCAATAATTAAATGCAAAAAATGCCCAAGGCTATATTCCTATATTCGAGAAGTTGGAAAAAATAAGGTAAAGCGATTTTCAAAAGAAAAATACTGGGCTAGACCTGTATCAGGTTTGGGTGACCCAGATGCCAAACTTGTGGTAGTGGGCCTCGCACCAGCCGCACATGGAGGAAACAGAACCGGGCGAATGTTCACAGGAGACAGTTCAGGGGAGTGGTTAATGAGGGCTTTGTTTGAAACAGGATTCTCTAATATTCCTTCGAGTGAATCTAAATCTGACGGTCTTGTTTTGAGAAACGTGTATATCACTTCCGTACTCAAGTGTGCTCCTCCTTTGAATAAACCACTTCCCTCTGAAGTAAGCAATTGCTCCGAATATTTGCAAGCTGAACTTGACCTGTTGAAACACAACTTTATAGTAATTATCGCTTTGGGAAGAATTGCATTCGAACGGCTATGTGCTCATTATGGATTGAAAGGAATTACCTTTAGCCATGGAGCGTGCTTCAAATTTGACGGGAAATATCTTATTGCCTCATACCATCCAAGTAGGCAGAACACCAACACAAAGAGGTTGAAATGGGAAATGTGGATATCGATATTTAGAATAGCAAGATCTATAATAAACTCGTGAGTGATCATCTAGTTATACATAAGATAAAGAAAAGTCAAAAATTGTACGCTTTAGAATATCATTCTTAAAGCAGGTATCTCCGAGTATTTTTGGTTGGGTAATGTGTATTATGTTAGTAATTAGATCATAGATTAACCATGACTAATTCTAGATTTTTAGTCTAATTCAAATTGAAATGTAGATCACATAAAATATTACATTGATCTCCTCGAAAAAAGGGACCAATACTAATAGAATGAACAAATTTTATAGAATGAGACTGTAGTTGACCAGACCATGAAATAGCTAATTTGATAAAAAAACTAGGAAGTGCACAATTTGAACCCCAAACCATTAAAAGGCAGCTAATAATTGAATAGGACTAATGAACGGGAAAATATCCTTATTGCTGACTACTATTGTTTCTGTTATGGTACTTGGTTCCACAACCTTGGCCATGGCACAAATGATGTCAAATCTATCAAGTGCAACTAATGCAACAATAGGTGCTATTTCGAACGCAACTACCGGCACCGCAAACGCGGTAAACAACACACTGACCGGTGCTGCCTCAGGAATTGCCAATGCAACCAATGCGACAATGAGTGCAATAAACAACACACTGACCGGTGCTGCCTCAAGTGCAGCCAACGCTACTATGAACGCAGTAAATAATGCCGCATCGACAGTCACTAATACCTCATTAGGTGAGGTAGCTAACAAGACGTCTAGTGCTGCAAACAATGCGACTAACACAACAATCAGTGGCGTTACTAACACAATGTCCAATGCTGCAGAGAATGCAACCAACAACACAGTAAACGCAGTCACTAGTGTCGTGCCTATACCTACAACAACAACAACAGCTAATAACGCTTCTAATGCAACAGTCAGCACTCCTGAAATGAACGCAACAACCAGTGAACCAACGTCAAATGCTACAGTCAGCGCACCAGTTAACGTAACTGTCGCGACACCTGAAATGAATGCAACAAATGCCACAGTCGGTGCACCCACAACTAATGCACCCACAACTAATGCAACAGTTAGCGAACAAATGTCGAACGCTACTGCAAATGCAACATCAAACACAGCAGGCACAAATGCTTCTTCAACCAGCAACCCAATATTGGATGCATTGAAGAAACTCTTTGGCGGAATCACAGGAAATAAATAAAGAATAGTATGCTCTTGTCCCCTGTAGGAGACAAGAGTTTCTTTTTCTGATCATCATCATCCTGCTTGATTTCTATTTTTATTAATTACTAGTTCTATATTTCAGGATTTACTAATTTCCTTCATCTATACTCAGGTAAAGGTTGACGAGATTATATAATCTCCTTAAACCTAAACAAAAATCGAAACATTCCGCTTTTCCGGAAATGATTTACTTGAATGTGAACGTTAGTACGATTGATTGAGAGCCTTATTGATTATAACAATGATTATAGTTCCAAGACTTGAGGCGGCCAGAGTTTGTCTTGAGCGTATCCTCATGTCAAAAGTTCCAAATGTAATAATAGAATACAAGTATTAATTTAGCAGAGCATAATAAATCAGAGCATGCGCACAGTTCTAAAATTTGGAGGGAGAGCCGTCGACACCGGTGAAAAAGTACTCCAAGTTGCCAATTTAATTATTAACCACAGGAAGAGAGGTCAGGATGTTATTGGAGTTTTTTCAGCTATAAATGGAATGACAGATCAAATATTAGCAATTTCTGAATCAGTAAAAAAAGGAAAAAGAAAAACAATCGAGGAATTTTTACGTGATACCCAGGAAACCCACATTAAAATAGTCAATTACTCTATAAAAGATGCAAATTTAAAATCAAAGGCTATTTTGGCAATTGAAGAACTTATTGCAGAGATGACTGCCGTATTTAATGGAATAGTAATCCTTTCTGACGTAACTCCAAAAGCACTTGATTATTTACTTTCATTTGGAGAAAGACTTATCGTTCCTATAATATCATTTGCGTTACTAGACAGAGATATCGAATCAGTTTACTTAACTGGTAAGGAAGCTGGGATTTTAACTGATTCAAATTTTGGGGAAGCCAGACCGCTGATGGATACCACGAAGCTTAGACTGAAGCACAATATCGAGCCCCTACTGGAGGGAAATAAAATACCCGTGATAACGGGGTTCATTGGAGCTGATCAAAATGGAAATCTCACTACCCTTGGAAGGGGCGGTTCAGACTATACGGCAACTATTATTGCTGCTAGTTTGGATGTCGATGCAGTTTATCTGTGGGGCGATGTTGACGGCTTAATGACGGCGGACCCTAAAATAGTACCGGAGGCGCGAGTTCTCAAGGAAGTATCATTTGCAGAGGCTACCGAGCTATCTCTATTTGGCGCCAAATACATGCATCCAAGAGCTCTTGAACCAGTCCTCGATACAAAAATTCCAATTCATATTAGAAACCTATCTAATTTAGGGCATAAAGGCACGGTCATATCGAAAAATACAAGCAGATCGGCTCAAAAAATTGTTAAATCAATCATAGCAATTCGGCATACTGCATTAATTGATGTAAGTGGAGGGGGCATGGTAGGGACCCCAGGCACCGCGGCGAGAATTTTCGATGCACTGGCAAAGAAAAAGGTAAACATAATGATGATCTCACAGAGCCCGTCAGAGTCGAGCATTTCTATGGTTGTAAAAAAGAATGACTTGGAGACTGCCACAACCACATTAGATTTGACGCTCCTGGGTAAAGTTATAAGAACACTGAAGGTTAATGATGACGTTGCTGTTATTGCTGTAGTTGGTTCTGGAATGCGGGGAATTAAAGGAGTTGCTGCAAATGTCTTCAGTTCCGTTGCAAAGGATAAGGTCAATGTCATTATGATTGCTCAAGGATCGTCAGAGCTCAATTTGGCATTTGTTGTGAACGACCGTGATTGTGAGAAAGCAGTCAGGTCTTTACACGCCACTTTTGATCTTGACAAAATGGACTAATCTGCATTGGATTTTCCTACCCATATTCCTACTCCTATCCTGGCTAGACCTAGTTTGTGAGTAAATCCATCTATCAGTCAATAGTTGCCAGATATGAATGCTTAATTAACCCACCCTAATGAAAGGAAGCTGGAGCAGGATGAAGTTTGCACATATTACCGACTGTCACATAGGGGCGTGGAGAAATCCAAAACTACGAGATTTGAACCTTAAGGCGTTCGAAAATGCCATATTGCATTGCATAGACTCAACAGTTGATTTTATAGTTATATCGGGAGACTTTTTTGATACCAATATTCCCCATTTGGGCCCTGTAAAGAAGGCGGTGGAATTGCTCCATCTGGCTAAATCGCATGGGATTCAGACTTATATGATTTATGGGTCGCACGACTTTGCCATGACCAACATCTCTATGATCGATATATTACACTCCACTGCTCTCTTCATAAAACCCACCGGGTTTGAGAAAAATGGTGACGTTATTAAACTTCAATTTTTTACCGACGCAAAGACGGGGGCCAAGATTACAGGGATATCGGGACGAAAAATGGGGCTGGATGCAGAACTGTATGAAAAGTTGGATAGAACAGGAGTCGAATCAGAAGACGGTTTTAAGATACTGCTACTACACAAAGGTATACGTGAGTTTACCACAGACATTTCTTTAATAAAAGATTGTATACCACTGCAATACCTTCCAACTGGTTTTGATTACTATGGCGGAGGTCATATACATAAAAGGATTGAAGAGACTGTGGGAGAAAGTCGTGTAGTATATCCAGGTCCTTTATTTGGTACCAACTATGAGGACTTGGAACTAACGGCGAAAGGCGAAAGAAGAGGATTTTATATAGTAGATTTTGACAAAAAAATAACTTCATGTGATTTTATTGAAACCAATGTAGCTGATATAGTAGTACGGGACCTCCAAGCAGATGGATTGTCTCCCGCCGAGCTTGAACGCAAACTTGCTCAGACCGCTTCTTCTCTAGATGTTAAGGATAAAATTATTTTGATTAAGGTCACAGGAAACCTTAACGGGAAACGATCTGAAATTGATTTTGGTAAGATAACTGCCAGTCTCTATGCGCGCGGTGCTCTAGTCCCGATTTTGAACACAAACAGTCTGACTACACCTGAAGACAGAGGCAGTTTGGAAGTACGGGGAACAAGCAAAGCCGAAATCGAAGGCTCTATTTTAAAAGAATATGTTCGTACATTCAAGGTGGACTCAACAGCTTCCACCGCAGTAAAGGAGAATATTGCCAAACTTTGTAAAGACGAGGAAATGGCTCTAAAATTGCTCGAAACTTTCAAAACAGAAAAAATTGAAAATGAAACAGTCGCCATTTATGACGACCGTGTAGCAGCTATGGCAAAATCAGTACTTTCACTGGATGGTGACTGAATAAATGGCTTATTGCTTTACCCCTATAGTGTCTACTAGAATTCAGTTTTTATTTTCGGAGGATCTCTGAACAGTCTAATGTTACTAAAAAGTATCGAGCTTGAAAATATTCGTAGTTATAAAGATAGGACTTTAATTGCGTTTCCTAATGGAAGAACACTATTCCAGGGTGATATAGGTTCAGGAAAATCCACTATACTATCGGCTATTGAATTTGCATTGTTTGGGTTAGGTGACATAGACGCAAATCATCTTCTTCGAGTGGGGGCCGCAAAGGGCTCTGTTTTCTTGGAGTTTGAGAGCGACAAACAGATTTACAAGGTATACAGGTCGTTAACCCGTAGGCGAGATAAAATTGTGCAAAACGAAGGGTATTTGTATGAAAACGGAACAAAGTCGTCTTACTCTGTGAGTGAGCTCAAGACAAAAATCCTCGAAATAATAAAAATCAACGAGAGGACAGAAACAAAAACAACATCCGTTGTTTACCGATATGCAATCTATACTCCCCAAGAGATGATGAAACAGATTCTCTCTTCCAATAATGAAAGAAGATTAGATATTCTGAGGCGCGCATTCGGGATAGAAGAATACATCACTGCAAAGAGGAATGCAGAGAAGTTTCTGTCAGGTCTACGGATCATGTTGAAGAATAAAAAAGATCTCGTGGGGGATCTTGACGAATCTAGATCTGCATTGCAAAATAAAAAAGAACAAATAACTATATTAAAAAACGATATTGACGCTATAGGCTCCTCCATTGAGGAAACTGAGTCAAAAATGCGCGTTATTGAAGAAAATTTATCACTCCTTACTAAAGTTAAGGAACAATTGCTTGAGCTTGATCGATCACTCAGAACTTGCAAGACCAATTTATCCCGATACGAAAAAGAAAAGACCATGAAGGCTGGTGAATTGGATACCTTTAATCATAATCTCGTCATGACTGAGGAGGCAGAGAAAGTAATAACGGATCTGGATCCCGTTTATAAAGATCTAGCTTCAAAAAGGCTGGAGCTGACAACACTCGCCGACTCGGCCATGCAATATGATAGACTAACTTCAGAAAAATTGAGACTTGAAACTATGGTAAAAAATGAAGGCGATAAGCTCCGAACTGAATGCTCTAGACTGAGAAGTGAAGTTGACGAAATGGCAGAAGAGCTTGAGCGCGATCAAGCGGAGATTTCAAAGCTTGATGATCTGAAAAAGGAGGAAATTACACTAAAGGCTAGTATAACGGGCCTTGACCAGGCAAGAAGTGAGTTACAAATTGTAACAGACAGGGTTGCCCAAATAAATGCAAAGTTGCATTCGGTTGAAAGTGAAATCTCTAAGGAACAGGCAGCAATAAACAAGATACTAGAGTTGAGCCACCATGCCCTATGCCCCTCCTGTGGTCAGAGATTGACTCCAGAACATGTAGCGCAAATGGTTGAAAAATTTAATCAAACTAAATATTCGCTAGAAACAGAATGTTCCACTTTACAAGATAAAAGACAAGTTCTTGAACAAGAAAAATTAATTATATCAAACAAGATAAGTAAATTCGAAAAACTGAAGATTGATCTAAATTCTGTCTCCATAAAAATTTCTGCTTTGCAAGTCAAAAAATCGGCACTTGATTCAATCTCAGAAAAAATGACTCAAAAAATTATCTGCCTTGAAGATTTGACTGCAAAGTCAGAAAACAATGATTTTGCAAGTAAGGAAAGGGCCAGCCTAGACTCTTTATATGAGAGGCTTAATTCACTCTCAGATTCCAAAAGACTGTATGAAGATTGTCAGAGAGCAATCGCCGTATATCAAAAGGACGACGTTGAAAAGAAATATCTAGAAAATTTGGGGTTGGCACAATCAAAGAGCAAGACCTTAGAGCAAATAGAATTTGTCCAAAAATCTATGTCTGATCTGGATAAAGAGATGCAGGCAACACATAATGAGATACTCGAATTAGAATCTTCCTGTAAGCTTCACAGTGTCAAAGTAGAGAAATTACCGCAGTTGGAATCAGAAAAAATAAGTGTAGCTGACCAGCTCGCCTCCCAAAGACAGGACTATGCTGTAAGAAACGCCCGCGTAAGAGATGCGGAAGAGTATGTTTTGGAGATATCCCAGAAAATAGAATCTCTCGAGAAAAAATTAGAGGGATTACATTACATGGAAAATGTAGGCAGATGGATAGACGACTGTTTCATACCTTCGCTAGATGTAATTGAATCGCATGTAATGACTACGATAAACGAAGGATTTATGCACCTTTTCCAGAAGTGGTTCAATTTGTTGGTTGATTCCCCTGAAATCATGGTAGAGTTAGACAAGTGCTTTGCTCCTGTAGTCCACCAGAATGGTAACATAATGGAAGTTGACACACTGAGCGGAGGTGAAAAGACTGCTGTTGCAATGGCATACAGGCTAGCCTTGAATGAAGTTATTAAGAGGCTAGCGAATATGGACGATAATTTGTTGATATTGGACGAACCGACTGACGGCTTTAGCAAAGAGCAAATGTATCAGCTCAAATACGTGTTTGATGGCTTGAGCGCATCCCAAGTAATAATCGTATCTCATGAGAAGGAATTGGAAGGATTTGTAGAATGTACTTGCAGAGTAGTTAAGGAAGGAGATTGTTCTAAAATAGAGGTAACCAATTGACGTTGAATTGCAACAATTTCAAAGGCACAATGACATGGTGGCCTAGCAATTTTTAATACATATAGTACCAAGCATCGTCAAGTATGTCCCAGTCGGCATCAGCATATGGGTTCCAAATTCCAAGTTGGTAAAGTGCTAAATCTGTTCGAGATACTGTTAAGGGCATTTGCTTCGCCTTCTCTGGACCTCTCTCCTGTTTGGTAGGAATGGGGTTGGCAACTTCAACAGGATCCTGTGGTTGAATACGGACTTCAGTTTTAGAAAGTGAGACAGAAGAGGTTACGGCCCCGGTTTGGATAATATTTCTATTTGAACCATTTGAATTAATATAGCTCTGCGCGTGGACCAAAATTCCACTTATGAGTATAGTAGTCATCTCCTCTATGACTTCCGGCATGAGCTTCTCTGCTTCACTTATTATCTTTGTCAAAGTGTAATCGTGGTAGTATGTATGAGCTGTCATGTCCAAATCCTGGGGAAACGGGAATTGAAGGAGAGGAATAATTGTAGGATCTTTTTGGATCTTTTTCATTACTGCTATTAAGGCAGCCAAGAGATAATACCGCTCAGTGCTGAGGGAATTAACAGCTTCAAAAATTATGTCTCTGATCATTAGGTAATCTCCTGAAATTTTTATCTTCTCAAGGGCAGTTATAATGAATTGCAATTCACCTTTGAATTTCATGAGCATATCACCCGCAATTTTTGATTGTCTCTGAATTTCAGCCAGATTCGCTCCTTCTTGGCTCTTAGCGTAACTTGTCTCTTGTAGAAAGGTTTGCATTCTGGAATTTTGCTCCTTCAAGTAATCTATATTCTTGGCAAGATTCAAAGCAGTGTTCATATTATAAGGTGTTATATTACATGAATTAGCTAATCTATAAAAATCCAAAAAGTCAGGTAATTGTTTACCAAGCACTTTGCTTATGCCCGCAAGATCGACTAAATCGGTTAGCCTTCGATGGGCTAAAAAGTGTTTTTCAGTATTTTCGGAAGTGATGCCTAATTGAATTTTTACCTGGGTTGGCAAAAATCCTTTATCAAAGAGTTCAAAGGCTTGGGACTGTTCGTATTCGGCAAGCGTATTTTTTACGGTAGTATGCGATACTAGTGCTTTGTGAACAATTTGATCCCACGTCTTACCTTCTCTGCGAAGTTTGATTATGATCTCTTCTTTTTCAGTTCTCAAGGACGTATATTATGACCCTTTGCTCCTTTTTAATATTGAGTAGGTTTCTACGATCTTTTAGCGACCTCTACATAATGCTGATGAATATTACTTGCTATCACTCACTATTACTTGCTATCACTCACTATTACTTGCTATCACTCACTATTACTTGAGAATCCTGTCTTCACAAAAACTACAATAGAATAACAGAAACGTCAATACTGGTACATATATTCGGATATGGACGAGCATCGAACCGTGGTAACCCCTCTTAATACATTCTATTCACCATTTAGAGTCGTTTATATTATCAATCCGAATAACGGCAAAACAGAAATTTACGAAATCCACATTCTTAATGCGAACTAAGGAAGGGGCCGGTGGTCCAGCCTGGTTAAGACACCGCCTTGACATGGCGGGAATCGAGGGTTCAAATCCCTTCCGGCCCATCCATTATACGTACGAAATTCAGTTTCTTCAAGTGGTTCTTGAGGATTATTTGTACTGAGCTGAGGATTAGCGCACAGATCCTGAGTAACTGAACTCAGACAAATGAGTATATCGATAGAAAAAAAAGATCGTAAACATTGTGAAATCTATAGTTACTTTGTTAAGTTATAACTGACATTAAATTAGTAAAAAAGCAAAGTGACCTATAAATACACAGTTACAATGTATCTGATAATTCATGAAATACAGAAGCAGATCAGATATAGTTGGATTGATATTAGAAGCAGCAAACGGTGGAGCGACTAAAACCAAAATAATGTACAAGTCATTCTTGTCCTTCGCACAACTGAGAGATTATCTTGCAATGCTAACCGAACAACGACTAGTCGAATATGACGAAGTAGGACATATCTTCAAAACAACAACTAAGGGGCTACAAGTATTGCAACTTCAGAACCAGATAAACGAAGAATTTGATGCGATAGATGATGACAGAAAGAGACGAGTGGCAGTAGAGCTTCACTAAATTATTATTTTTTGATTATATATAGAAATATCTATCTACTTGGCATAGGCTCTAGAGTAATTAACAAATTCAGGATATGCTCAATCCAGGGGAAAAAACCTTTTTAGTATGTCAATGAAGAAATTAAAAAGTCGAGAAAGGCAGGTAACATTAAAGTCATAATACCCGATGAGTAATGACCAGATATGAAAATTAATAAAATGTTAATCCTGTTTGTTGGAATCGGCATTGTGGCAGGGGTAGTCGCTTACTATTCATATCAGGTGTCAACTGAGAAAATAAACAAAACTAGCTATGAACTAAATTATTTTCAATTACGAGATCAGGCACAGCAAGATCTAAAAAATGGTAAAATATCAATGTTAGATTATTGTGCGAAAGGATTTAAAGAGGATGTTAAGTCTTGCAATGATTACAAAAACGCGCATGGGATCAAATAGTTATCATGCGTTTACGTAATGGATTTATGTAGTGAGTGGCCGCGAGCTTACCATTGACATAATGTCTGAAAGATAAATGATATTCTCCTGAGCCTTTGCCTTTTTCATATATGTGTCGGTTTCCTATTTTGTTACACTTGGGACATAAGGACTGCATTTTAACATCTTCTTCAGTGGGATTATATTAATGTGGGGTTATGGAGTTCTGCAGGCTTTTCACCTAGTTATTATGATAGTAGATATGTCTAGTTATTACTCCCCTGAATGTTCCAGATCAAATCAAATGCACCAGAGTTTGAAGAATGTTCAGACCTTGATAATTGCATGTGCGAATGTCATGAAAAAGACAGAGAACCTAAGATAGTCAATTATTTATTCCCATTAAATCTCGACGGAGTATTACAGCACAGACAGTTAGGTTGTTTTGATAAAAAAATAACCTTTTGGGGAGTAGTTATGGTCTATCTAATGCAAAGATGGATGTAGACGGTAAGATGGTTTGGGTTGAAGAGGACTACTGTTCACCATCATTGGCGATGGAGAGAGGCTGTTTTGGATAGATATTTTACAGAAATTAACGTTGAAAAAATTCCGGATGAACAAGTTGGTTGGAACAAGATTTCTAGCTTACTTAAGACTTGGTAACAATTATCCCACAAAACACTATGTAGATTTAAAGTCTTGAAACATAGTTAATTTGATATTATCGACCAAGTTTTCCATTTCATGTTCGTCGTTTAATTCGTTTATCCTTTTTGGTATTATAGAAAGTGATTCTAGTTCGGAAATACAACTTCGCACTCTATGAGACATTTTATGGGCACGTGAATATGGAGTAATTAACATAATTGTTCGATGAACATTAAATTATTATAAGCTATGTACAAAGAGAATTCTGATTCGAACCAGAATTATTAAGATAATATAACATCCTTATAAGGACAAGATAAGATAAGACATCAATTTTATGCAGTTTTTGACATTTTTTGTAGCGTTTATCTGAACAAACTATGTTGATTCAGACTAGAATATTGTTGACAATTGATTCATCCTTTCAACAATTCTATAATATCTAACTAGCTATTGCGTCGTGTAAAAAGCGTTATTATTGAATCACTTAATTATTAAAAACAATAATGTCCGCATTATATTGTGATGGAATCGATTACTCTTCCGAACAGGGACAAAAAAATGATAATATGGAATTTTATGGAAGAGTTGTGCAGAAAACATAATGAATCTATAAATGATGGACGGCAACCCACCTTCCACCTCACAGACTTTGAAAATATTAAATCGTTTGAGAGGTATGTTTCAAGAGCCGGTCTTGTAGCTTCAAATACTGATAGTACAATACTTGACGCACTTTTGGAATATGAGCAGAGAGGATACTATAAAATAGAAAATGATATAGTCAATTTAACAGATAACTGTCTAGCCGAATGTCGGAAGCCGGTTCACGACTGGATCTAATTATTCAATTCTTTTTTGAAGCATAGCAATTATGGCTTTAATACATGTTCGTCATACTTATTATTCCTTACAAGTTTTGACATTTCTACAGCTCCCAAAACCATCCTCATAATATCTGCCCGCATTGCAGATCCGTAGTCAGATATCATCTTGTCATAATTATTTTCCATGTCTTCGGCATACCAACCTCTACTCCATCCTACAAATGGAAACTTGCCAAAAACGAACCCAAGTTGGGACCAAAACGTTAGCATTTCGCCAGCAACATGCTGTATATTGTCCTGGCCACCAGTGATTATAAACGCGGCTGCTTTATCTCTGATAAGATATTGCTGATTAGTAACTGACTGATTTTGCACACAGTTCATCCTCTGAACCATTTGATAATATAATGAGCTGGCATTTCCCCACCTTATGGGAGTCGAGACAAGGACAACATCTGACCAAAGTATTACCCTTTCATAAATTTCTAACATCCCATCTTGCGGATCCATTTCTGATATTGAGCAAGGAAAAATGCAAGCCTTTGCATTTTTGGAATAATAGCCTTCACAATGCTTAAATTTCAATTTCCTTAGTCTAATCATATGACAGTTGGCTCCCAGATTATTTTTGGCATAATCCAGTCCAAATTTTAATGACTCCTCGGAGGTGCTTTTCCTCGGAGCAACCTCGTCGTTAGAATTAGTGGTTGAAATCCCCAAGACGTTGATTGAATTATCTACTTGAACGGCAAGATTTTTGTCCTTATGCAATAAATGACTTCTAACAGAGCCCTGCAATTCAGCATAGGCTTTATGCGGTTTATACAATCTTGCGCTAATGTTAGACGGAGTCGGGTTTAAGAATAAATTGTTATCAATCGATTTTACTTCAAAACCATCTACGCTGTCTCCACCTTTGTGAG
>Ga0075425_100002325_pt1 | contig 19025 bp, 17 predicted proteins | sample SoiMethybrSBSTD4_FD_75300 | JGI IMG/M metagenome (GOLD analysis project Ga0075425, IMG submission 75300) | Bulk soil microbial communities from a Populus tree surrounding site in Tennessee, USA - Soil MetaG P. TD hybrid SBSTD4 | ecosystem: Environmental > Terrestrial > Soil > Tree plantation... | reverse complement strand
TATTTCTGTTCCCACCAAGTTTTTGCGGACAACTTCTCTAACTGCATCACGTTGAGCAGGACTTATCCTTCCAGTTTTTGATTTCAAATGCATGGTATTATAGCCAGCTAGATATATCGACACAATTTTATGTTTTAGTGAATTCACTCCATCATGATATAATACGATTGCAGTTGCTTCATTAACCAAATTAGAGGCTCTTTCAGCATAAGGTATTATTGATAGTGAATTATTTGCCTCACGAATAATAGTCAGTGGATCCCCGGGCTTTAGATGCATTTCTTGCATCCATCTTTTTGGTAATGATAGAATGTATGTTGATCTACCAGTGAATTGTATTTACGTACTTCGCTATTACTGGCTTGGGAACTCAGTGATAACATGGTATGAGTCTAAAATAAATAAATATATTGCGATTTTTGATTATATCTATACAATATGTCTTAGATTGGGCTATATAGTTACGTTTAAAGTTCTTGCCTGTTTATTCTTTATAAATTTGGTAAAAGCAAAATTAAGACATCGAACCAAATAAGTACCCCAAAATCTTTGATTTAATTATATATATGCACTCTCCATTATGAAGATTTATTATGTGACCCTTTTATAATTAAAAGTAGTACAGAGAACAGTAGATGCCTAACAATCATCTTTATGATCGTGATATAGTCTCGATTAAGGATTTCACCAAACAAGATCTAGAATTCGTCTTTAGTTCGACAGACAAAATTAGCTCTTTAAGACCAAACGAAAAGAGTGAACTTGGTAAAGGAAGGACCTTGGGGTATATCTTTTACGAGCCCAGTACCAGAACCAGAATGAGTTTTGAAGCTGCTATGGCATCATTAGGTGGAAGTTCTATCGGAATCTTTGATCCTAAGTCATCTTCAATTGAAAAGGGCGAGAATCTTGCTGATACTATTCGAATAATTGATCTATATTCTGATGTTATTATTTTACGACATCCGCTTGATGGATCAAGCAGATTTGCTGGTGAATTATCAAAGAATCCAATAATAAATGCAGGAAGCGGAAGCGAAGAACATCCCACGCAGGCAATGCTTGATCTTTATACAATACTCAAAGAGAAGAAAAAAATTGATAACCTTACTATGGGCATAGTCGGAGATCTAAAGTACGGCAGAACAGTTTATTCTTTATTATATGCTTTGGCAAATTATAACGTAGAAGTTCATCTAATTTCACCTCCTATGTTAGGTATTAGAAAAGAATCGATTTATGATGCACGGAAGAAGTTGAAATTATATGAGCATAGTCAGCTTGAAGATATCTTGCCTAAACTTGATATTATCTATGTTACAAGAATACAAAAAGAACGTTTTCCTGATATACAAGAATATGAAAAAGTAAGAGGCACATATACTATTGACAATAATACACTCGCAAGAGCAAAATCAGATGTCTCTATCATGCATCCAATGCCCAGAATGGAAGAAATTTCTCATTCTATTGATGATACAAAGAATGCAATATACTTTAAGCAAGCTGCATATGGCAAAGAATTGAGAGCAGCTCTTCTTGCTTTAGTGTTAAATGAAGATCCAGTATAACAATGCTAAGTTTCAGGACGTAATATCTATTATCACAACTTCCATTTATGAAAATATTATTATAACTATAACAAAAATCATTGATCTCTAATCGTACCACATCACTATAGTAGATATAGCAAAAGCTGGTGATTCAACTTCATGGATTAATTGTATGTTTAACGCACAAATCTCAAGTCTGATTAACTTCAGTAATATTTTTGCCATGACTTATTAACTATAAAAGTAAGTTTTACTGAACAATACTGTTTGATAAACTTACATAAGACGTGATATCTGTAATTGATTTAGCAGAAGAACAGGACAGGTAAATTCAGATCGTTGCTTTAACAAAATTTGGAGATGTAATGACTTCATCCAAGCCTTGGAACAGACAGAAAAACAATCAATAAGGAAATTCTTTGATATGTGTAGAAAGTGTGTTCGATATATCACCTATTACTCCATGAGCGGATGAACCTGATAATTAATATAAATCCAATTGTAATTGAATTGTTCTTGGTGATAAAGATAAAAAGTCTATGTGGAATTCATTTGTATTTGTTATTGTTTTAACCTGAAACACAGCTACTAAAACCGCATTCAATGCACATGTTGCAACCTTCTGTAATTATTAATCTTGCTTTGCATGATGGACACATTTCATCTTCATTTGGCTCAACTGGTGATGTTTGCATTATCTTCTGCGAAGTACTGATTTGTTGTGGAATATCGAGGGTACTTTCTCTAGTGATTTGATCTTCTTGTATTTCTGTTTCCTTAAATATTTTTTCTACTTGTCCTCTGACATATGTTTCTGTAATGTTTGTATATGTGTAGTCAATGACATATTTGCTTGGTCTTACAATAAATCTCTTTTCCTTTAAATTGTTACCAGTAATGTGAAGCACTTGCTCATGCCTTGAGCCATCCCTATACACAGTAACTCCCTTCAAACCAAGTTCATGTGATAACAAATATGCACACTTCACATCTTCTGCAGTCACGTCGCCTGGCATATTGATTGTCTTTGCAATCGCATTGCTAATCCACTTCTGCCATATCGCTTGGGCCATCAAATGATCGGTCCAATGGATATCGATTGCAGTAACGAAAATTTTCTGAATCCACTCTGGTATCTCAGTCAACCCGCGTACTGAGCCATAATTGTTTGCAATCTTGGTCAGTATTTCATCGTTGTATAGTCCGTTTTCCTTTAAGACATTTTCAAACACTTTGTCAGTATAAAAGAATCTTCCAACTGTTACACGTTTCTCAAAAACTAATGCAAATATCGGTTCAACTCCATTTGAAGCATCTGCGATCATAGACAGTGTACCGGTGGGGGCAATTGTTGTTGTCCAAGAGTTTCTGATTCCATGTTTTTGGATCTTTCCAATTAGCGAATTCCAATCATATGTTTGCATTTCTTTTGGTAACTCGTAGTATCCTGCAATTGGAATCTTACCTAGGACATAATCTGTTTCTTTGAATATGGGAAATGGACCTCTTGACTTTGCAATAGCAACGCTCTCTTCAATACTATAGTATGATATTGCTTCTGCAAGTTTGTTCATGAACCCATAGCCCTCATTCGAGTTGTAGGGAATTCTTAATAAGAATAACAGATCGGCAATGCCCATTATACCAAGGCCAATTCTTCTTGTCAGCTTTGTATTAATATCGATCTCTTCAATAGGATACTTGTTCATATCAATGATGTTGTCTAGAAATCGAGAAGAAAGTCTAATCGCCTGTTCATATCTTTGCCAATCGAATTCATACATTCCATCTGCCTTTCGCTTTACAAAATTTGCAAGATTGATTGAACCTAGATTGCATGATTCGTATGGGTACAGAGATTGTTCGCCACATGGATTAGTTGCACGTAGTGGTCCACTCTTCGCATTAGCACACGGGTTATACTTGTTTATATTATCAAAGAAAATAATGCCAGGTTCAGCACTCTTCCATGCACTTAGTGCAATCAAATCCATTAACTGGTGTGAATCAATCTGTTTTATTGGTTCACGAGTCCTTGGGTTATGTAAAGTATACTTGTGATTATTGTCCTTGTTTACAAGGGTGTACCAAAAATCTTCCCAAACACCCACGCTTACATTAAAGTTCTCAAACACACCGGGTTTTGTCTTGGCTGTTATGAATTTTTCAATATCAGGATGCCATGCTTCAAGAATACCCATATTTGCACCACGCCTTTTTCCACCTTGCTTTACGACATCTGTAATTGTATCAATGATCCTCATGAAGGAAGTGGGACCAGACGCTACTCCAGAAGTTGAAGCGACAATGTCACCTTCTGGTCGTAAGTCAGAGTAATTTATTCCTACTCCACCACCTGATTTGAAGATCATGGCAGCATCTGTTGATGACTTCATGATCTTATACATGTCATCTTGCATGTCAAGAACGAAGCATGCGGACAGCTGACCCAGTCTTGCGCCTGCATTCATCAATGTTGGTGTATTTGGAAGAAAGTCTCTTGATACCATCAAATTATAATACTCTTTAATCCGTTCCTGATACACTGCTAACTTACCCTCGACCATAAGTCTAAGTAGTTCCTTAAAGCTGACTTTCATTTGCCCAGACTTTGCAAGGTAGATATAATGTCGAATCAATGATTCGAAGTGATACTTATTGAGATAAAATTCGCCAATCTTCAATTTCAGATCAAAGTCGTCAATTTTAGCATAATATTTTTCTGCTTCTTCAATAGTCTGGATACATCTACCTGCTAAATTGAACACTCGTGAATCATGCATCATGTCTGGAATTGCCACTAGAATGGCAACTCTTTCGAGCATGAGTTTTGGGCCCTCAATAATTTCGTTATTGTTATCTCTTAATAGGTAGCGTGCTGCTAACACTCTAAGCGAATTAACATCAAATGCCTTATCCACTTCATCGAGATCCTTCTTATTTAGGATCTTCATCTTATCGTCACGGACCTTGCGTCGTTCATGTCTATACAGAATATAAGACTTTGCTGTTTCAGACAAACCTTCCTCAATGAGTATAGACTCTACTATATCCTGTACATCTTCAACACTCGGAGTTCCATCTTTTTCAATTGGGTCGTATCCCTGCTGAACCATCTTATGTATAACTTTGTTTGCCAGTTTTTCTGCCAATGGATAATCTGGTTTACCCGTCGCTACAAGTGCCTTATAGATTGCATCTGATATTTTTGATTGTACAAAGTTGACGATTCTGCCATCCCGTTTTCTTATCTGTATAATTAAATTCTTCTTTGAGTTATTAAACTCGGTGACCCCTGCCATTCTTGTATACAGAAAAATATATCACTTTAAAAGCCTTGTCTAATTAAAAAATAACGATTCATGGGTGTAAATGTTAAACATAACATTTTAACATAATCTATTTTGTGTCATAAAGAAACATATAGAGATACTCAGGTATATGAAAAATCCTTGTTTATTGTTTTAATAATGTAAAATCTACATTATAAATTGCAGGAATTTGTTTACACCTAGAATTTCAGTGGCCAATGAAATCTTGTCGTTCTTGTATTCTCATAGCAGAAGCTTGAATTAGCGCATCTATAAAATGTGCTGAAAATGAGTTTTTGATTTACTGTCATATCTAACTAAAATTTGGGATAACATTAAAGGCATTAAGTAGAACGTCTATTTGTTGCTCATGTTGCATATTTTGACATCGCTATAAACAAATTGGCGACAAGTAAGGCGACTTGCAAAATTCACAATTTTCGATAAACTGCGTCTTTGTTCTCTTACCACATCCATTACATACCAAAAGTTTAAGATTTGGACGGAAAAATTGCAGCTGTGATGCTGCTTCAATTGCATTTTTTATTTCGGTATTAGAAGAGGAAAGATCGCTTACATCTAACATTACCGATAGTCCACCGTTCAGCAGCTTATTAATTGAAATACATTCATTAATTTTGGATGCACCTTTATCATCTGATAAAAATAAGTCTTTACCATCCAACGTAAACCCTTGTGAATAAGCAGGTTTATTATTTAGTTTTTGGGGTGACATGAAAGAGATCTTGCCATATTTATCAGAATCAAGGTTTGCAAATCTTTCTGCACTGTCGTCATATATCATGGCAATTCCTACAGAATCCTCTCCAATATGTTTACCTTGCTCCATAGTTACATCTGCAGCAGTCCTCAATACTTTTTGTAAAACCTCTATTCCGTTGTTGTCAGCATCGTAACCCAAAATATCATAGACTGATTCTCTGGCTCCAGTAAGATTAATTAAAATATTGGTTGTAATAAATTGCCTAAATTGGGTACTGCTGGCAAGTGCAGGGACTATTCCCTTCCTAATGAAATCTGCAATTGCCTTCTTTCTCATTGACATTGCAAGTAATACGGGCTTTATCATAAGAGCAAGTCTTGCTCGAAAATAAGTTTCATCATTGTTTGATTGATATGCAAGTCTTGGAAGATTAATTGACAAGGATTGTAAAGTCATGACTGTACCAGAACTCTTGCCGTCTATAGACTTACATATACCACTGCTACCTTTTGATCCATTCTGTGAAATTGAGATAATGCCACCAGCACGTAATGCCGTCGTTATATGCTCTGAATGTTCGTTGATGTTATTATTATCATTATTATAGTTAAGTGATATTCCTATCCGGGGAACAGGCGTAGAATCTACATACTTTCTATAACCATCCAATAACGAATTGATTATTCTACTATCACATTCATATGTTGGAAGAGTTAAAGTAGTAATAGGAAGACCAGACAAAGAATGTGATGGAGCTGCAGAAGATCCTAAGAGTGCTCTTGCAAATTGCGATTCAACTTTCTCTGGTTCCTTTATATGTCTTAGAAGTAGTGGAATAATCCCATCCAATATGATTTCTGAGGAGGCTTCTCTACTTAGAAGTGAAATAAGAATGGGCAAAGCGGTTACAAAGTCATCAGTGTTTCTTGGTGTTGGCATCCTAGAGACATTCAAAAACTTGCCTCTAAAATCTATGCCATTATCACCAAATTCAGCAACGTCTAGGAATATAGTATCAGGGATTAGCCCCCAGATACCACTATTAGAAATATTTATTTCGCCAGCCAAGTGCATATCTGCAATATCCTTTGTGAGTGTGTTAATTACCAGATATTCTGAAAAGATTGAATGTGAAGCTTTTGATAATAAACTATCAACTCCATTTTTGGAGGCATCTATATTATTTAACAGCTCTAAAATATCTGATGCGGGCATTCCTAATCTAGCCATCTTGTTTCTGTACTCCTCATGTCCATGTTCAATCAAAACAGAATTTACAGTTTCTCGAATTAATGATGAAGTCAAATATGCTGTCTGAAATTTGTATATTTTATTTTCAACTTCTTCTGTAATTTTATGAGCCTGTTCAAGCGGCATGTTTGCTTCTCTTACAAGAGACTGAATTATCTTAAGGGAATTGAATTCTTCAATTGAGTGTTTGCTCGTCCTAACATACATTTTGCCACTTTCGATTATTGATCTTTCTTCTATCTGTCTGGCAAGGCTCAGTACCAATTTGCCCAAATTTGTAATTGTATACCGTCGCTCGCCCTTGTTAAGAGCAACAAGTGATTGCCTCAGAAGCTTTCTTAAATGGTAAGCAAATTTGCCAGACTCTTTTTTAGATTTAAATCCTGCAAGAGCTTTTAGTTCTGAATAGGTAAGTGGTCCTTTAGAATTCAAAATACGAAGAATATCAATTCTATTAGGACTAGCCATAACGGAAAAAATCATCCTGACTCGCTTTGAAGCGGATTCCAAAACTCCACCTCGTCTAGGTTCTATTTCATCTCGCCTAGACTCTGTTTGAGATGAATAATCATTACTCAACTGTTCCATCGCACCCCATATTCTGACCAACTGATTAAAACTACTTTGTATATAATTTTTAACTATTGGTGTAATAGGCTCTACTCTATTCAGCTGATTAACAGATTGGCAAGTTTAGCCTTCAACCATAATTCGATTATCCTCTATTACGCGTTCGTCTGTTTCTTGTTTTATTTTGATAGCATGAATGGAATTTGGAACTTCTGGCAGCTTTGCCTTTGCCTCATTTTCGAGTATTCCTTCAACCTCATTTAATATTGAAAGAGCTTCTGTATCCACAGGAATTGAAATCGGAACTTTGCCCGCCTCTGACTTGATATTGGAATTTATTAGGACATCAGATGTCATTGAGGTCATTTCCGATAATACCTCGTTAGCAGTTGGAACAGCTTTCGAAATTTCTTTTTGAATGCCTTTGATCATTTCGATTGTTGGATTGATAGTTTCCAAGATTATTGCAAATTCGTTAATGGTACTAAAGCGAATTACCACAACCTCTAATGCAAGGCTCATATTCTGTGTAGTTCTCTGAACGTGTCGAATATTTGCTAACTCATTTGCAATAGCTTTTGCACGGTCATTGTTACCTGACTTTATATTGGCAGCAATTTGATTGCGTAGATCGGTATTCATTGCAGTAAACTTCTTGTCAAGCATCCTTAATCGAGTGAGCTGGTTATTCAACACTAGGCTAGCGTTTACTATATCACTCTTAAACTGCTGTTGCTGCTGGTGCTTGTCCATCTTCTGGACGAATTTTTATATTATCAGATGTTAAGATTAGTGTTAAATTTCATGTACCAAAAGCTACTATAAAGCTAAGCTACAAAATTCAACGTAAAATATGATGAATGTGATGATATAAACTATGGCATTTATAGGTTGTATATTATATATGTTTTTTTGCAGTCTTTTTGTTACCTTGAAATACTTGTAAAAAAACTATTTGTAGATAATTTTTTAAAATAAAACAGGATTGATCTTGTTTATTTCAGACATTATTATTCCATCTTTCGACTGAAATTGTAAAATCCCCTGGGTTCAACATCGTACCGCAAAGAGTACATCTGTTATGATAGGGGCGTAAAGCATCTCTAATGGATTTCAATGTACGCATTGAACAGAGAGTCGATCCACATTTTTTACAAACTACATTTACCGATGACAGTGACATTAATAAAACAATAACAAGCTATAATAATAAAAGTGTCCTTAATGTTGTTTTACAAAATGTACAACTAGTGCGAAGTAAATGTTAAATTAGATCTTTTGCAACAGTAAACCATGCTTTGGACTGAAACTAGATACCTTAACTTTAGTTCCGATAGAAAGACCCTTGGCTGATTTAACCCCTGGAAGAAATCCTGACACTCTAAAGGGAGCATTGTCTACCTTAAAAACAACCCATGCATATGACTCTGTATCTTCAAATCCTTCCGGTGCCACATCTTGCGTTGTGTAGGTTACCATGTTACCAGTTCCTTCAAATTCTACGGGTTCGAATTTGTTACCAAAGCATTTCTCACAATAATATATTGTCTCAAGCATAATATGTCCACAACGCAAACATTTATTGGCTAATATCTTTCCGGCATTGGCAGATTTAATAAATTTTTCACGTGAGCTCAAATCCTTCTGTTGCTGTTGTTTCGTTTCCGACAACCCTTCTTTATCCCACCCTTTTAAAGATATGAACTGCTGAGCTTGCGCCAGTAGCTCCAAAGTTATGTGTAAGAGCATATTCTGCATTTTTAATCTCCCTGTCTCCAGCTTTGCCAATAAACTGTTCGAAAACTTCTACAACTTGACCTATGCCTGTTGCTCCAATTGGATGACCCTTTGATTTTAATCCACCAGAAGGATTAATTGGGATTTCGCCATTTCTACGTGTTGCTCCTTCCCTTATTGCATGGACAGCAGTTCCTTTTGGAAAGAAACCTAGATCCTCGATATCAATTACTTCTGCAATCGTAAAACAGTCATGGACTTCGGCAAAGTCGATATCTTTTGGAGTAATATTGGCCATTTTGTATGCTTGCTTGGCAGCATCTACAGTACTTGGGATCGTAGTAATGTCTTTGCGTGCCTGAACTGCAGCTGGCGAAGCGCCTCTGCCTGAACCAATAACCTCTACATAAGGCCTCCCAACCTTCTTGGCAAACTCTTCATTACAAAGTATAACAGCCGATGCTCCATCTGAAAAAGGACAGCAGTCATAGAGCTTCAAAGGTGAAGCTACGACTGGCGATTTTAACACATCGTCAACTGTTATCTTTCTTTGAACATGAGCTTTTGGATTAAGAATACCATTTTCATGGTTCTTTACTGCAACATTAGCAAGGTCTTCCTCATTGGCTTTGTATGAAGTCATATATGCTCTGGCTATTGATGCAAACAGTCCTGGAAACGATGCACCATTTCCTCCTTCATAAAAGAAATCAGAACAATAGGAGAATAAAGTAGTGCTCTGGGTAGTTCCAGTATGTGTTATTTTTTCAACACCCAGCCCCAAAACACAATCATAAAATCCTGCTGCTATATTGGCATATGCTTCTCTAAACATTACAGAACCTGAACCACAAGCAGATTCAATTGTAAGTCCTGGCACATGTGGAATTCCGAGATTGCTCAGTATAACAGGAGCCATATGAACCTGCTTGTCAGCAACCCCAAAGACATTTGAGATGTAGCCTGCCTGAATATCATTAGGCGTAATCCCAGCAGAATCAATAGCATCTTTTGACGCATTTAATGCAATTTCAATAATACTGTCATTTAGCTTGCCATATTTAGTACTGCCTGCACCAAGAACACAGACCTTATCTTTCATATGATGAGAAAAATTGTTTGTGTTATAAAAAGGTTAGACATAGACTTTATAGAATATTCAGGAATGTTCTTAAGTATGTATAATATATCATCTCCACACAACAAGATTGTAGCAATAAAACAAGAAGAAGACTATAATGAGGATGTTAGAATTATGATTTGTTCAATGAGCACATATTCTAAATATTATTTCTACGGAATTTACCAGATCAATGGAGAGCATCACAAAGATGAAGGTAACCGTCCATTAAGCAAGTTCTGTCCTTCGATTAGAAATACATCTACTCGTTATGATATCCTTGCGCTATTGAGCTAGATTTCTTTCTGCTCCAGATAGTGCTTTTCTAGCATTTACTCAACAAAATCAGATAAAGCAGATAACATGTTAAACGAAGTATTTGTGACGAAGTATGTAAGTAGATCCTATAACTCATTGCCAGAAACCACTGGGAGTAGTGGAAGAAAACGACAAATCGCATTTGCTAGGTAAAGTCCACCATCACCATTAAGCAAAAGTACTCTTTCAGATTTATGAAATTATTGTCATTATCGTTATCATGGCTTGCCGACTAAACGTAAGTGAGGACTGATTAAAGTTAATGCTAGGTTAGCTTGGACGATAGCTGATGTATGCCAAAGAAACGGGAGTAACTGAGTTTCAGTGATGGACTATTATTCATTTATTTACATTATGATTATGCTAATGTACATCTTCCTAACGAAAACGCACCAAGCGCAAGCGTCTCAAATGCAGTTCCAACAAGTACGGATATGTCCTATGCTAGGCCTTCTGTTGAGCTATAAAAGTTGCCATCTGCAATGCATGAGTTCCATAGAAGGTAGGAATAAAATGGGCAATTGTCTGGAGCTAGGAGGAAGGAATGCAGTCACAGTAATGCCACCACTCAGGAAAAAGAGATCTATTGGGAGTGTAATACCAATTGCTGTGACTCGCTGAAAGCGGTGTGCACTTGATCCTATGGCTACTCCTATACCAACGTTAGCAGGAGCAATTAACATTCTTATGACTAGAGTAGTAAGCCAATACAATGGTCCTTCTGGTCTGGACAGACCGCTAACAATATTGATTTGTGGTTTTGCCTGATCCATTGGGCCCCAGCAGGCCAAATATCTCCCCATACTTCACAGTTAAAGAGAGACTGTCCAGAGCTTAATATTTTCAAAACGCTTTGTCAGCTTGCTAATCTCTATGGCTATGCCATTGCTATTATTGTGCATAGTAAGGCTGTCGGCTTTGACAAACTCATCCCTCATAGATTATCAAGTCTTTGTAATACATCTCTACTGCATGTCTGTGTAAGACTTCATCATTTATTATTATCATCTTACCGTTTGAACATGGTACAACTGGTAAACTTGTTGATCATTGTAGTGAAAACGAGGTAACTAACCTAGCCGCTAATCACTACAGGATAAAGCCCCATCTGCGATCTGGTTAAATGGAAGTCTATATGTGTTCCAACCTTCACATTATGTTTTTGAGAAAACCCTGCTACAGTTTCCAATACATACAGTGCATTACTTGAAGTAGGAGCGTAAGAAGGACAGATAAACTCAGGGAGACATGGTTGCAGTCTGTCTTCTATATGTACTACAGTACCCCTGTCATCTAACCAGATAATATCAATTGGAAATTTCATGTCTTTCATCCAAAAATGATATTGTGCAGGCTTTTGAAAAACAAACAACATTCCTTCCTTCTCTTGTAAATGGTCTTTAACAGCCAATCCTTTAGTTTGTTGTACGTCACTAGTAGCTAAATCTGCTATTAGATTAAAGTTATTGACTGTAACATTTGCCTTTAAATAATTTGTGTCATTAATCGTTATACCTGCTTGTTTACTTGGGAAAGATGACGAGGTGGTTTTCTTTGATATAGTCTGTTCGTAACTGCTATAAGGAACAATAATAGACACAGATAAAGAGGCCAGTATTATAATTAACAAGCATAAAACTGACAGACTATTCATTATGCCCTGTTTTTTAGCTACTATTTTAATGATTTGGTTGACAAGAACGTATATCACGAGTCATCATCCTATCTATAATAGTAGATTTGACACCTATCCTTAATGTATTCTATTCTATTGCATGATGCCAAGTGTATGCGTTTGGTTTGGAAGGTTGTCAAGAATCCGAAGGACATAGTTTTCCTCAAGCGTCCCGCAGGTAATAATAATGGTTAGGTACTGACGGGATTCCTGATATATGTCATGATTATTCTGCCGATTGGCGGTCATGGATGGCAAGATGGCCATAAAGTGGGCTGGAATAGCGTAGCTAAATAAGAAGCCGCATTTCAGTAGCGGCTAGATACTAATACCTTGCTTCTTCTCTTCTTGTTTTACCAAGATTTACCTGTTGTTCTAGACTGAGTGGTCAGGTACTCTTCCACATAATGGTATACATTATCATGCTCGTGTAAATCTCTAGTTGCTGTAGTTTAGGTGGCATTATCGTTTTCCTGTCAGATCGAGGTTTTTTATACAGGTTTAATTATGTCCTTTCTGTCAGAAGCGCGTCTTACTGCCATACATTATCTGTCTTCTATGATTGATTTCACCTGCCACACGACATACTTATTGAAATTTGAAGAGTGGTATACCCCTGATATAATAATAAAAGATAAGGAAGATAATCCTATCTATGCGAATCAGAATATGATGAATCAGAATATGATTCCTCTAAATTTGCAGACTTTAGAAACGTCCAGACTGGAACGACAAGTGTTAATTATTCTTGTAGAAGAATTACAAGGCATGATGAAGGCAAAAATAATTTACTAGTAACCATTCTTTTGTCTGTCTTTGTTTATTTGGTTCTTCTTGACATATTCATCCAATATATTTTGGGGCGTCATTCCAAGCTCTATTGAAGCATCAACAACAAAGTGCCATATATCAATCAGCTCTTCCTTCGCTTGATTCTCATCAAACTCTAGCATCTTCCTCCACCATTTCCAATTGGTTAGTCTTTGCAGTTCTACTGCTTCATGGATTATGGCAGTACAGAGTGCAGATATCCTTTCCTCGTTTGACAGAGAAAGAAACTTCTTCGAATATTGTGAGTCAATGGATGGCGAATACGTCATGATAGTCTGATGCAACTCTTTTTGCTTTTGAAAAATAGTTTTTAGCATGTCTTCGTTATTATTCTCATTCTTATCAGACGGATCGCCCCTCCTCAATATCGCAGGTACTTGCCTGCCATGAATTTATCCTTATCTATAATATAGCCAGTTTCGTTGCTCAGTTTTCTTTTGTAGATCACTAGGTAATTGCTTACTATCATACCTATACTATTATTGATATTATTTTAATACATACACAATTTCTTGATTTCTCTTGCTATTTTATAAATCTTATATTCATTCTACTAAAGATGTGAGTATTTCAATATATCACATTTTATATTGTTAACTACCTTGACTGGAAGAATAGGACAAGGAATAGTATCTTCTATGCATGAGCTTTTTTACTTTATAATTAAAATGTATAAGCAATATGTCTTCAGATATAGGTCTAGTTATCGTTTATACAGGAAAAGGTAAAGGGAAAACTACTGCTGCATTAGGGATTGTTTTACGGTCAGTGGGTCATGGTTACAAAGTGGGAATGATTCAATTTATTAAGGGAGAATGGTATTATGGCGAACTCAGCAGTTCAAAGAGATTAGAACCAGAATTCGAAATGATTGCTGCCGGTAAAGGATTTGTAGGAATTATTGATGATGACCACCCTATCGAAGTTCATCAAAAGGCTGCTCAAGAAGCGGTTGCACTAGCGGGGGATAGGCTTTCATCAGGAATATATGACATCATGATATTAGATGAAATCAACTATGCTATGAAACTAAATTTAATATCTGTTCAGGATGTACTTGACATTATAAGAAAAAAGCCTAAGAAAACCAGTCTGGTTTTAACAGGTAATTATGCTCCAGATGAAGTCATTGCAATAGCTGATCTAGTAACAGAGATGAGAGAAGTTAAACATCCTTATCAGTCAGGCATCAAGGCGAAAAAAGGGATTGATTATTAGCAAGAGACAACTATAGCTACTTTTATTTTATTATCATTAATTTCCTAATAAATAAATTTGAAAAATATTGTGGTTCACATTACAATAATCCAAGCCAGATGAATCATGGCTTCGCTGAAAAAATATTTCGAAGCATAGAGGCTACAAGTCTGCAAAGGATCGACAGATAAAAGTATATTTATTTATGTGATTCTGTATAACGATCTGCAATTCTGTATCTGACATATTTATCGTCAGGTGAGTATTTTGCAGGATGGGGATCAACTGTAGATGCATTACATTTTGGGCATTGGTATTTTAACGTATATGTTCCACATAATGGACATTTTCGAATAAAGCGTTTCATTTACTTATCCTTGATGTGTTTTCTTGGATTCTTCGCGAATAAAATTAAAAGTGCCATGATATTTGTCAATAGAAGAACGAACCTTTTCTACCACGTTATTCATTGCTTTCTCCGCTACCTTGAAATTTTCTGCTACTATAACAATCCTGTATTTCGGAGCTCCAATATAGGTGACATCAACGTTTGCACTACTTTTGCTTGATTCTACTGTTGTAAGCATATTCTTAATTACATCTATGCCATCTGACCTTTTCAGAGAAATCTCTATCACACCTCTGATCTCAACGTGTGGAATCTGTATCTTGTTGCTTTCTTCTTCAATAGCTTTTACGACTTCAGGCGATAATCCAAGATTTTGAATAGCATCGACTCCCTTTTTTGCAACAGTTTCAAAAACGTCATAAACGTAATCATACTTTTGAAGAATTTTGTCTTCTATCTCATTTAATTGAATATCATTAATTTTAGCTTTTGACTTTATGATTTCCAAGAAGGCAGACGCCTTTTCATTCTTTTTAATCTCTATGAGCTTGGATTTTCTTTCTTCTCCCGATACCTGCTTCAGTGAAAGATCAACTTCAGCTCTGGCCTTGTCGACTCTGATTACTTTTAAAACTGCCTTCTGTTTTGGTCTTACGTAACGTTCAATATTACGTATCCATCCTGTCGCAATTTCAGAAATATGAAGAAACCCGGTCATTCCATTATATTCATCTAATCTAACATACGCTCCGTGACCCATAACTTCCTTGATAGTTGCAATAACAATGTCGCCTTCCTCAGGAAGTTTTCTAATCTCGGCAGTAACCATTCGTAAAGGTAAACCGTACAAATGGCATACTTTAAGGTTGCCCTGTAGAAATGCAGGGTCCTACTTGTACAGAAAGATATTTTGTGTTTATATAACCGCTTTATGTAAGCCCTTGAAAAGAATCGAAGAGAAATCCTCCGAGAACACGAATACACAACTTGAGTACATCCCGGAGATGAATTGAAATTAAAAAAGACATCAAAAAATACCGGAAGGTACCTTAGATATCATATAAACGATGAGACTTCAATAGTCAGTTATTACTATCCGTAGTTGACGTTGACGTTATATATCATCATCATATTATTAGTGATAACAATCTAACCAGTTTTATTGGTCATGTTACCTGCTGTACTGGTCATGTTACCTGCTGTACTGGTCATGTTACCTGCTGTACTGGTCATGTTACCTGCTGTACTGGTCATGTTACCTGCTGTACTGGTCATGTTACCTGCTGTTGTTGCATTGATAATATTCTTGGTTGCCATACTTGTTGCATTAGTATTACGAACTGCGTTGAGTACTGTATTTATATCGCTTTGTTTGGTTGTTACAGCACCAGATTGGTTTGCTGTTTTGCCACCAGTCGTCGTACTGCCAGGTTTACTTGTTGCATTCGTCATAGCGGTGCCTTGAGCAAGCGCTTTCTGTGCGAGTAGGCTATTGTTGATATGTAATGATGCTACGAGTATGGCTGAAACGACAATCCCAGACAGCAATACATAATTTGTCTGTTGTTTTTTATACATCATAAAAAAGAACTCGTATGAAATTTATTAATTTTTCTGATTTCTATTCTAACACTCCATTCAGTTTTGTATGTCCAGAACTATTGTATTATACATACAGATTCTATTTACCAACCATTCTGTAACATGCGGTAACCTTTACCCTCATACTGTATGATAGCAGCCAGAACAAGACGCTACCAGACTATGAAAACGTGATTTGCTCTTCCTATGAAGGAATAGTGGCATCCTGGCATTCTTCAGGATGCATAACAGTGCATAACAGACATACATACTTTGATTCTTTCACTGCATGTACGGTATGGCCATATTACATAGCTCTTGCCTTATCAAGAATAGATGGCCTCGACAGAGCCACTAACGCATAAAATTTTTTAAATACTAACATTATTATAGCTTTATAATTCTATGGTTTGTAATTCTATGCAGTTTTTGCATAAATTATTAGAAGCATAACATCTTTATCTGAAAGTTGACGTTCGTATGGAGTGATAATTACGCACTGAAGTTATAGAAGGTATACCATGGATTTTAAAGGCATTAGACTGTCAATTATTTTTTGTTGGTGTGAGTTAATCATCATAATGAATGTATCTTCATCTATTATACAGATCATAAAAGCTCATAATTTATTAAATAAAAAATAGATGTGGGACGTCATTTGGTTTTCTGTTTATTATTAAATATCTTATGCAAAGGGGAGTAGTAGTTATGATCCACCCTTACATAATCCTCCAGGAGCACTAGTGCTGCAAAGGTTATTTTTGTAGTTATTGTGATTAATGTTTGGAGCTAATGAGTTGGCGTTGTTAATGTCTTGAACGTTTTTCAGTGCTGTGTTGGAGTCTATTGTATTATCGTGGCTTTGAGGATCTAGAAAGAAGCCATTAGTGGATCCTGCTACAGTATTCATTGCTAGAGTAGATCCTGCAGTATTTACCAGTGTAGCTCCAGCCAATGAATTACCAGTTATTATGTTAGTCTCAGCGTCAATACTGTTCGCAGAATGAGCTGCTATTCCAATTGTATTTCCCTTGAGTATATTTTCAGAAAGCATTGTATCACGGGTACCAGTCACGAACATTCCAATTTGATTGTCCTGGACAATTATCGTGCTTACACTTACTCTGTGAGATCCGGTCATCAAAACTCCAGCTTGGAAGCCACTTATTCCTCCTGGTCCAATTACCTGGACATCATTATAGGCAGGTATCATAATACCTACTTTTGAAGTGGTTTTTCCAGGACCCATTATGCTCTGACCATTCATATATATTACTGTATGGTCACCTCCTATAAGCAATCCATCTCCATTACAGTGAAGGTTGGACGTTAACACCACAGTTCCCGAAACAACCTGTCCGCAAGCAGGATTTGTAGTTGTAGAAGCTGTGGAAGATGGTAAGCCTGTGGAAGATCGTGAGCCTGTGGAAGACGTAGGATCTGTAGCTGTATTTGTAAATTGTGTTTGCGCCATTGCAAGCGTGGGTTGCATTGTTAATGCGCCTAATGCAGCGAAGGAGACTATTGTCGCTACCATGTATGACATTGTAGTTCGATTCATTCACAGAACGCTCGGAGATAAACTATTTATGTGAAACCCTATTTTGTACTAAAGCTCATCTTTATGTCTATTAGATATAACTGTGTATTCGCTTTATTGATTGTAACTGTGTATTAGTATAAGTAATCCATCTACTGGAAATAGTATTGTATTCTATCTCTTGTAACTAAATATAGATATAAGCCAGAGATGCAATCCGAGGAGGAAGTATGGATATTAATGAATGTATATTCATAGTAAGAAATTCTATTTACACATACTGGGCATTCAAACAGGCATGAGAAGTGGAGGTGTCGAAATTATAGGAAATAAATTATTTCAATTGTTGGTATAAGACACTGTATAATTTACAACAATTATAATAAACACTCATACTAATATATAACTTGGTCTGGTTACCTTTTGATAATCAACTTCTTGGCAAATATAACGTGTGATGAACCAAAGTTGTTGATCATTCAAAATGGCGACTCTGTTTTTGTTTTGATATCGATTACTTTCAAATTCGCTATCAACATAGTAAAAATATGTTGCCTTAATTGACAACATCTAGTAGTTACATTCATCGATGGCATCATAGTTCTAGATAAGATATATCTTTTTATAGACATCACGCCTACGGTGGTATATTATAAAAGAATCAGTCAACGAAGATCACATCGAATGCCAGAGGATAAAATCCCGAAAATCAACAGAATACACAAACAAAAGAAAATACATCAGTAATAAATCAGTCCTACAAAAATTTTCATTCCTTTATGCACTAGACCTGTTGCATAATTGAAGGCCTACAGCTATATTCTACACTATACAGCATATATTCGATGGTATTTTGATATCTTATGCTAGGCTATCGAAGAAGCCTTTGTTATTTAGATCGTTTACTGGACTTGAAATATCAGAATTTAATGCTATTTATGCAGAAATAGAATCAACATATAATGAGCATGAAAGAAAGCGTCTTTCTTTCTAGAAGGAAGAGAGAAAGGAAGTAGGTGCTGCTGCTGGCAGACCCTTCAAACTAAAAGTTAAAGAAAGATTCTTCTTGATACTTTTAGTGTATTATAGGCTGTTGTACATAACATAACATAACATATACACTTTCAGGTTTCTATTTGATCTTGACCAGAGCAATGTTTGTATGGATATATGCATGCATGTTAGAACCTCTTGTCAAACTGTGTATCCTGTTGCCAATACAATAAAGAAATTGTATAAACGTACAAAAAGAAGGCTTAGAATATAGA
>Ga0075425_100002323_pt1 | contig 19032 bp, 25 predicted proteins | sample SoiMethybrSBSTD4_FD_75300 | JGI IMG/M metagenome (GOLD analysis project Ga0075425, IMG submission 75300) | Bulk soil microbial communities from a Populus tree surrounding site in Tennessee, USA - Soil MetaG P. TD hybrid SBSTD4 | ecosystem: Environmental > Terrestrial > Soil > Tree plantation... | reverse complement strand
CTGGCGGAAGCCTGGGCGGTGCGCTTGCATCGCCGTGACGCCGGCATTCCCTATGGCATCGCCCTTGCTGCCGGCGCGCTGCTGGTTTATCCGCACACATCCTGGTTTGCGAGCCTCACCGGCTGAGCCTGCGCCCGGGCCCCAAGCTCCGCACCTCATCGATCTTGGGCGGCGTCTCGAATTGTGCCGGCGATTAACGGGCCGTTGAGGTTTAGAACGACTCGTCGTCGGGCGAAAGGTGCGGGATGAAACGGGCGCAGTTCCTCGGGATCGCCATTGCTGGCGTGTGCGGTATCGGCGCGTTCTTCGGGGTGATGAGCCTCGTCAACAAACCAGCCAAGATTGTCAAGGAAGAGGTGACGACCAACACGACGCAGGTGCTGGTCGCCAAAACCGATATTCCGCTCGGTGCAATCACCGGTCCGGAGAACTTCCGCTGGCAGGATTGGCCGCAAAGCGCGCTCGACGCCGGTTACATCCAGCGCAGCGGTGGTTCCAACGCCATCAAGGACCTGGCCGGCTCGGTCGCGCGCGCGCCGATGCTGCCGGGCGAACCGGTCACGCCGGTCAAACTCGTCAAGGCCGGCAAAGGCGGCGTCTTGGCCGCCATTCTACCGCAGGGCATGCGCGCGATCTCCACGCGCATCAAGGAGGAGACGGGAGTTGGCAGGCTGATTCTGCCCAACGACCATGTCGACGTGATCCTGACCCGGCGGCAACGCGGTCGCGATGAGCAGAATTCGGACGTGATCTTTCGCAACGTGTGGGTGCTGGCCATTGGCCAGCTGATCGAAGCACGCGACGGCAAGAAGCTCGCCGAGGGCAATACGGCCACGCTCGAATTGACGCCGGCGCAGGCGCGCCACCTGGCGTGGGCTAATGCGGTCGGCGAGATCTCGCTGGCGCTGCGCAGCATCGCCGATATCGACAGCGCGCGCGACCTCGCCACTCAGGACAGGCAGCCGTCGATCAAAGTTCGGCGCTTTGGCAAGAGCCAGCGCGCTTATGGCGTCAACTGAGTCCTCTTACAGCAGCAAACCGGCGGGCAAGAAGGTTGGCTATCATGCGGGCTATGGTGTGGGGCGGAGTGCGTGCACTCTTGCTTGCGGCGATCGGTTTGTTGAGTTTGACAGCTGCCTCCGCCAATGGCGAGCGCCGGCCGCAGGCGCAAGAGGACACCGCCCAGCAGTCGGTGCTGGTGATACCGGCGCGAGCCGACTTTCCCCTCCAGGCGTATTTCCATGGGGCAAACAAGTCGGTGCTGGTTCAGTTTCCCTTCGCGCTGCGCGACGTGCTCGTCTCCTCGCCCGATATCGTCGATGCGGTCGTGCAATCGTCCAATCGCGGCTGTTCCTGATCGGCTAGAAAATCGGCCAGGCCAATGCTTTCTTCTTCGATGCCAAGGGCCAACAGCTCCTGACGCTGGAGATCAACGTCGGCGCCGATCTCAAAGGCCTGGACGGTTTGCTCATGCGCTACGTGCCGGGCTCGCGAATTCAGGTCGAAATGGCGGGCAACGCCGCCGTGCTGAGCGGTAGCGTGCGCACCCCGATCGACTCTAAGCAGGCCGACATCGCCTGCCAAATGGTGGCCGCCAACGGTGCCGTGGCCGCCAGCGTGTCGCCGAACGTGCCTGGATTTTCGCGCACGGCCACGGTCGCGGGCTCCTCCAACACCGGTTTTGCCGGGCAGGCGCAAACCGAGTCACAGGTCGCCCCACCGCGGCGACGGCCTGCAGTGGTGCCACCAAGCTGGTGATCAACCTCCTCAGCGTCGAGGGCGAGGATCAGGTGATGCTGAAGGTCACCGTCGCCGAAGTGCAGCGTACCGTGCTCAAACAGTTCGGCATCAACGTCGGCGGCCTCGTCAATTCCAGCCACTTTACGACGGCCATCCTCAGCCAGAACGCCCTGCCGCTCACCTCCGCGGCCGGCCTCGGTTCGCTTGCCGTTCCCAACGTGATTTCCCGTGCGCTCGACGTCACGACGCGGACGAGCATCCCAGGCTTCACCAATTCGGGTGCAAGCTCCATCTTCAACGATGGCACCACGCAACTCGCCGGCGTGCTGCGCGGCATGGAGCGCGATGGCCTGATCCGCACGCTGGCAGAGCCCAACCTGACCGCCGTGTCCGGCGAGACCGCCAACTTCCTTGCAGGTGGCGAATATCCAATTCCGGTTGTCGACAGCGACGGCAAGCTCTCCGTCACCTTCAAGAAATTCGGCGTGGCCCTCGCCTTCACCCCTGTCGTCATGACGGAAGGGCGCATCAGCCTGAAGATCGACAGCGAAGTGAGCGAGCTCACCAACGAAGGTGCCGTTGTCCTCTCCAACATTTCGATCCCGGCACTGAAGAAGCGCGAAGCCAAGTCCACCGTGGAACTTCCCGCCGGCGGTTCGCTGGCCATCGCCGGGCTGATCTCCGAATCCACGCGGCAGAACATGGATGGCTTTCCCGGATTGAAGGACGTTCCGATCCTCGGCACCTTGTTCCGCAGCCGCGACTTTCAAAAGAGCGAGACCGGCTCGTCGTCATCGTTACCCCCTATACGGTGCGCCCAACCGCGCGCCAGAACCTGGCGCGCCCGGACGACGGATTGGCGCCCGCCACCGACCGCAAGGCGAATTTTCTCGGTCACCTCAACCGCATCTACGGCAGGGGTAGAGCGCTGCCGGTAGGCGACTTGAAGGGTGATTACGGTTTCATCGTCGAATAGCCGCAGCTGTGGAGCATAGCATGCCATCTCCCCTCGCATCCCGCCCCGGCGCCAGGTCCGCCGCAGCGTGCGCGCCCGATTCCGCGCATCTCGATCCAGGCGTTCTGCGAGGACGCTGCGACGGCCGAAGTGGTGCAAATCGCCGCCGCCGATCGGCGTCTGCCAAAGAGCCATGTCAGCGTGCACATGGGCGGAGCGAGTGCCGCCGTCGCGCATTATCAGGACAGCCCGACGCCAAATCTGATCGTGATCGAGACCAGCTTGCCGCGCGCTCAGATGTTGGCCGAACTCGATCGTCTGGCGAACTGCTGCGACGAGGGTACCAAGGTCGTCGTGATCGGTCGCTTGAATGACGTACTGCGCTACCGCGAGCTCTTGAAACGCGGGGTTAGCGAATACTTGATCGCCCCGATCTCACCCCTGCAACTGATCGAAAGCCTGTCCAACCTTTACAACAATCCCGATACCGATCCCGTCGGCAACGTCATCGCCTTCATTGGCGCCAAGGGCGGCGTCGGTTCCAGTACGGTGTGCCACAATACCGCCTGGGCCATGTCGGAGCTGCTCAAGACCAATGTGGTGGTGGCGTACCTGGATTTGGCCTTTGGCACCACGGGCCTCGACTTCAATCAGGACCCCGTGCAGGGCATCGCGGAAGCGCTGCAAAGTCCGGAACGCCTCGATGAGGTTTTGCTCGATCGCCTGCTGACCAAGTGCTCAGAGAGGCTCAGTATCTTTGCGGCGCCGGTAGTGTTGGATCGTGATTACGAGATTTCCCCCGATGCCTGCGATCTGGTGCTCGATATCGTGCGCCAGAACGTGCCCTTTGTGGAGATCGCCTCCCAGCGTCGCTGAGCAGCCACATGTTGCAGGCAATGGCGACCAACCTTGAGCCCACCACTATGACAGTGGCGCCCATGAGCTGCAGCCAAGCCTTGGCAATGCTGCCGACAACAATTGCAATCAAGACATTAAACATGTGCCGTCTCCCGACACGGCGAAACCGAGCGGAATATGTACAAAATATACTGCGCTGAAGAGGGGTGGCGCGGAGCCACGGATCAAGTTGGCGCCCGCAGCGTTTGGCGTTCGACAGAAGGCCGCGCATTGCGGCGCTGGCGCTCAATTGAGCGGGGCGGCTTCTGCCCCGTGGTCCTGTGCCCCAAGGCGAGCTTGTCGCGGGGACGCAGCAGTAGGAAATTTCAATCGGAGAGAGTTGGATGCGCAAGGCGTTTCGATTAGGTGCCGTCACTGCAACGGCATTCCTGGGCATCACTGCGGTGGTGGTGGCGCAGGAAAAAGTTTGCCGTCGACATCAACCGCATTAGCAGCTCCGGCGTCGGCGAGAAGATCGGGAAGGTTGCGATCTCACAGTCCAAGTACGGCGCCAGCTTCGAAGTCTCTGTGAACGGGCTGCCATCCGGGCAACGGGGCTTTCACATTCACGAGAAGGATGACTGTCGCCCCAGCATGAAGGACGGCCAGGTGCAGGCCGGTATCGCGGCTGGCGGGCACTACGACCCCGATCACAAGCAATCGCATAAGGGGCCGCAGGGAATGGGACACAAAGGTGATCTGCCTGCGCTCGAAAGCACTTCGGAGGCCATCGACCAGACCGTGACCGCGCCGCACCTCAAGGTTGCGGACATTCGGGGGCGATCTCTGATGATCCATGAGGGCGGCGATACCTATAGCGACCAGCCGGTGAACGGCGGCGGCAAGGGCAGGATCGCCTGTGGGGTAATCCCGAAGTGAGACCAGGTGTGCGTGGCGTGGCGGACCCCCGTCAAGGCGCGCAGGCGCGCCGGCCTCCTACGAAGCTCGCCGAAACATGGGACGTCGGGCCGAAGGCCTGCTTGCTGCCAGCAGGCGGCTTTCGACCATTGCCTGGGGATCTTTGATATTGGGGCGCCAGTTCCGCCAGGCAACGTGTCAATCTCAAAAATCGAGGCAAGAAAATCCTTCAAGTCGGCAAATGCAATTGAGGGCGGGGTGAGCTGGCAAACGTGGCGAGCGACAGGGAGGTTGCCGCTTAACCCGTGCCGTTTTCCGCCGCGGCTTGGCCCTTGCGCAAGAACGGCTGCATGCCCTGACGCGCGAGCGCGTCGGCCTCCTCGTTTTCGGCGTGACCCGCGTGACCTTTGAGCCAATGCCAGGCCACTTCGTGCTGGGAGCGGGCCTGATCGAGACGCTGCCACAGCTCGACGTTCTTGACGGGCTTCCTGTCAGCCGTTTTCCAGCCGCGCAGCTTCCAGCCGTCCATCCAGGTGCTGATCCCGTTTCGCACGTACTCCGAATCTGTAAAGAGATCGACGCGCGAGGGCCGCTTCAGCGCTTCAAGCGCCGCAATCGCGGCCATCAGCTCCATGCGGTTGTTGGTCGTGAGCGGCTCGCCGCCGAAAATCTCTTTGCGGTGTTTGCCGGACACCAAAATTGCACCCCATCCGCCCGGGCCGGGGTTGCCCGAACAGGCGCCGTCGGTGTGGATCACCACGACCGGTTTTACCGCTGCGATCATCCCAATCCATACTCGCTGGCCGAACCGATGGTGCGGTGAAATTTGAGCCGACGCAGGTATTCGAGGGGATCCTTGCGCTTGACGAGGGCCTCCTCGGAGGTATGCAGCCAGTCGTGCGCGCGCGTGAGCAGGAAACGCAGCGCGGCCGCCCGCGCCAACAGCGGCAATGCCCGGCGCTCCTCCGGTTGAATGCCGCGGATGGCTTGATATCCCTTCAGCAAGGCCTGACCCTTGGTCATATTGAAGGAATGATCGCTCTCGAAACACCAGGCGTTGAGCGCAATGGCAACGTCATAGATAAGGGCGTCATTGCAGGCGAAATAAAAGTCGATGAGACCGGAGAGCTGATCGCCGAGAAAGAAGACGTTGTCGGGAAAGAGATCGGCGTGAATCACGCCCTGGGCCAGGTCGGTCGGCCAATGGCTGGCGAGGTGGTCGAGCTCCTGCTCGATGGTGATGCCTAGGCCAGGCGCAATTTCGTCGGCACGATCCTTGAAGCGGGCGTAGACCGGATACCAGCCCGACAGGCCGAGCGCATTGGCTCGCCGCAGCGAGAATTTCTGCCCGGCAAGGTGCAGGCGCGCCATGGCCTGGCCGACGGCAGCGCAATGGGCGACCTGGGGGCGGCGGATCCACACACCCTCCAGAAAGGTGACCAAGGCCGCGGGGCGCCCGGCAAGCTGGCGCAAACTTTGCCCCTCGGCATCGCGCACCGGCGTCGGGCAGCGGATGCCCGCACTGGCGAGATGCTCCATCAAGCCCAAAAAAAACGGCAAATCCTCCGGTGCCACGCGCTTTTCATAGAGCGTGAGGAAAAAGGGCCCGGCCTCGGTGTGGATGAGATAATTGGTATTCTCGACGCCTTCGGCGATGCCCTTGAAGGACAGCAGCGCACCAACCCGGTAGCTGGCAATGAACCTGGCGAGTTCCTCGTCGGAGACTTCGGTATAGACAGCCATCCCCCTGGCCTTGCTCGGTGCGTTACGCCGCGCTTTCCTCGCGCAGCTCGCGCGGAATGCTGAACCCAATATGCTCCTCGCGCGTCACCACGTCTTCCACCAGGACGTCGAAATGGGCGCGAAAAGCGTCGACGACTTGACGGACCAGCCATTCGGGCGCGGAGGCGCCGGCGGTCACGCCGAGCGTTCGCACAGCGGCGAAATCCTGCCAGTCAAGGTCGCCGAGCGAGGTGAGGAGCCGTGCCCGCGCGCAGCCAGCGCGCTGCGCAACCTCGACCAGCCGCTGGGAATTGGAGCTGTTGGGCGAGCCAATCACCAACAGCGCATCGCAGCGCGGGGCGATGGCCTTGACGGCCGCCTGGCGATTGCTGGTGGCGTAGCAGATGTCTTCCTTGCGCGGACCGACGATCGCCGGAAAGCGCGCGCTGAGGATCGCCACAATGGCGGCCGTGTCGTCGACGGAGAGCGTGGTTTGCGTGACATAGGCGAGCCGTTCCGGGTCGCGCGGCCGAAAGCGACGGGCATCCCCGGTTGTCTCGATCAGGCTTGCGGCCCCTACCGGCAGCTGGCCTAGCGTTCCCAGCACTTCGGGATGACCGGCATGGCCAATGAGCGCGATCTCCAGCCCTTTGGCGTGATGCGCCCGCGCCTCCACGTGCACCTTGGAGACCAGCGGACAGATCGCATCGACGAAGAACAGCTTGCGCGCCTTGGCCGCCGCGGGAACGCTTTGCGGCACGCCATGTGCCGAAAAGATCACAGGTTGATCCGTTTCCGGGATCTCGTCGAGCTCCTCCACAAAAACGGCACCTTTCGCCTTGAGATCATCGACCACGTGGCGATTGTGGACGATCTCGTGGCGCACATAGACCGGTGCTCCGAACTTCTGCAGCGCCAGTTCGACGATCCGAATGGCGCGGTCGACGCCGGCGCAGAAGCCGCGCGGTGCCGCCAGCAGGATCTTCAAAGGTGGCAGTGCCCGCCGCTCGGGGCTGACATGGGTCATGGTTAAGGACGTCGCCGTGTTTGCGTTTGAATTCGTACGCCCTGCGCTTGGCCCTCGGTTCGCCCGAATGATAGACTTCGAATCACCGGACAAGGCCCCGGCGGGGATCGGGGCCATTATGGGGTGGGATTGCCGGTCCGCAAGGGGCCTGGCAGGCGTTCGGACAGGGGCGTCGTGACGCAATCGGCATTGACAGCAATGGCTGGGCTCGCCCGTGGCGCCGCGGCAGCTGTGCTTTTGGCGCTGGCGGGCGGCCTCGTCGCGGGCTGCGGCATGTCCTCGCTCACCTCCGGAATCGGCGGGGGATGGTTCGGCGGCCAGAACAAGACGGCCACCGACGTGGGCTCGATCAACGAGGATCAGCTCTTGGCTGCGGCAAAGACCGACGGTCCGGGCTCGGGCGCAGGCTTTGATGTGGCGCACGGCTGCCCACGCTTCCAAGTCTGGTCGCGCGAGGGATACGTGACGATCTATGAGCAAGGCCGGGTTGGGGACGGCCTCGCGGTCATGCATCGCGGCGAGATCACCAAAACGGCGCGCGAGTGCCAGATCGAGCCCGGGCGCGTCAGCGTCAAGGTCGGCTTTTCCGGGCGGGTGCTGCTCGGCCCGAAGGGAAAAACCGGGAATGTCTCCTTGCCGTTGACGGTGTTCGTCAGCGATGCCAAACGCGAGAAGGTCTTCACCGACAAGGTCAAGATCGACGTCGCCGTCACGCTCGACAAGCCGATCGGCTACTTCTCGGTGGTCCGCACCGTCAACTTCAATATTCCCGAGGGCTCCCGGCCGGCCGAGTACGAAGTCTACGTCGCCTTCGACCGCAATACCCCCGGTGCCGGCTAGGCGCGCCAACCCGGCCTAGCGCCCCCCACCCCTACCCCTTCCCCAGTCCGTGGCTGTGCCGCACAGCACAGCGCGGTCCGGCCCCTACGGCTAGTCTTGGGGTCTATTGCCTCTCTGCGCTTTCTTTAAAACAGCCCCGCGCGCCGCCCCATGCCCCTTTTTGCCAAAGTCCTCGTTGCCCTGCTCCTTGCCGCCACGGTTGCCGCCGCAGCCTATTCGCTGCAGCCGCGCCATATCGTCATCATTACGCTTGCGCCCGACTAGCTCGGTCGGCCTGCGTTGACACCGTTCCGCGTGGGCGTATCATTCGTGCACGCCAATCGACGCCTGCGGAAGAGACCCCGCCCATGCCAACACGGCCCAGGTGGGGCGCCGAAGGAGCAACCGCCCCGGAACCTCTCAGGCAAAAGGACCGCAGGTTGATGGCGCTCTGGAAAGCAGTCGACCGCTGGGTCGGCTCACCGAAGGGGTAAGGCGGTTCGGCGCCGGAATCTCTCAGGTCCCGTGACAGAGGGGGCTTTGATTCGTGCGGGCTTCCGCGCGAAGGCCAAGCCTTGGGACCGGAGCGAACCATGAGCGCTCAGCACACCGCCGACGAGCTGAAGCGCACCGCGCTGCATCAGCTCAATCTCGATCTCGGCGCCAAGATGGTCGCGTTCGCCGGTTATGCCATGCCGGTTCATTACCAGCTCGGCATTCTCAAGGAGCACCTGCACACGCGCGCCAAGGCGGGCCTCTTCGACGTCTCGCACATGGGCCAGGCCTACCTCGTCGGTCCCGACCATGCGACGACGGCGCGGGCGCTGGAGCAACTTGTTCCGGCCGACGTTCTCAGTTTGGCGCCCGGCCAGCAACGCTACTCCCAGCTCCTCAACGACGACGGCGGGATCATCGACGACTTGATGCTGACACGGCCTGCCTCCGCCGCAGAGGCTGGGCGCCTCTACGTCGTGCTCAACGCCGCGCGCAAAGAGGTCGATTACGCGCATATCGAGCAACGCTTGCCGGACAACGTCAGACTTGAGCCCGCCCCACAGCGCGCGCTCCTGGCACTACAGGGCCCCGCCGCCGCGCAAGCGATGCTCGCGCTGTCGCCGCCGGCCAAGGCTCTGGCCTTCATGACAGCCGCCAATATGCCTGTCGGCGGCATCGATTGCCACGTCTCCCGCTCGGGCTACACCGGGGAGGACGGTTTTGAGATTTCCGTTGCCGCGGAGCGCGCCAACGAGCTGGCGCGGCGGCTGCTCGCGCAGGCTGGCGTCGAGCCGATCGGTCTCGGGGCGCGTGATTCATTGCGATTGGAAGCGGGCTTGTGCCTTTACGGCCATGACATCGACGAGACGACGAGCCCGGTGGAGGCCGGCCTGGCCTGGTCAATCCAAAAGCGCCGACGGTTCGAAGGCGGCTTTCCGGGTGCGCGGCGCATCGGCGAGGAGTTGGCGCAGGGAGTAACGCGGCGTCGGGTCGGCATCAGGCCCGACGGGCGTGCCCCAGCGCGCGAGGGTACCGAAATCCTGGCGCTGTTGGGGGAACGGCTCGGCACCATCACCTCCGGCGGCTTCGGGCCTAGCGTGAACGGGCCGATTGCCATGGGTTATGTGCCACCGGGCCGCGCCGGCGCGGGAACGCCGGTCAATCTGATGGTGCGCGGCAAGGCGCTCGGCGCCAGCGTGACGGCCTTGCCGTTCGTGCCCCACCGCTACGCGCGCTAAGGCCATTCCAACAGCGAGGAAAGACGCACATGGCAGTCGAGCGCTACACCAAGGATCACGAGTGGATTCGCGTCGAGGACGGTATTGCTACCGTCGGCATCACCGAGCACGCCCAAGAGCAGTTGGGCGATATCGTGTTTGTTGAGGTGCCTGAGCCCGGCCGCCAGGCCAAGCAGGGCGACGCGGTGGCGGTGGTGGAAAGCGTCAAGGCCGCCAGCGATGTCTTCGCCCCCGTTTCCGGCGAGGTGGTCGAGGTCAACCCCGACATCGCCGCTCAGCCGGCGCTCGTCAATGAGGACGCACAGGGCAAGGCCTGGTTCTTCAAGGTCAAAATCAGCAATCCCGCCGAGCTCGACGGATTGATGGACAAGGCCGCCTACGAACAGTTCGTCAAAGAGGCATCTTGAGCACAGGAGCAGCAAGCGTGGCCCATGAATATAAAGCCATCATCGCCTGGACGCGCGGCCCCGGCGAGGCGTTCACCGATCTGAAGTTCAGCCGTGCCCACCAATGGTCGTTCGATGGTGGCATCACGGTGCCGGGATCCGCATCGCCCCTGTCCGTGCGCATTCCTTACGCCCGCGCTGAGGCCGTCGATCCGGAAGAGGCGCTCGTCGCCGCGCTCTCGAGCTGCCACATGCTGACGTTTCTCTATCTCGCGGCCAAGCGCGGCTTCGTCGTGAATTCTTACCAAGACGAAGCGGTGGGGGTGATGACCAAGAATGCGCGCGGCAAGCTGTTCGTCTCGAAGGTCACGCTCAGGCCGCGCATCGCCTTTGCCGATGCGCATGCACCTGAGGCCGGCCAACTCGGCGACCTGCATCATGCCGCGCACGAGGAATGTTACATAGCCAACTCGGTGCTGACGGAAGTGGTCGTCGAGTCGCTCCCGGTTGTACCGCACTAGCTGAGAAAGAGGACGATGCGCTATCTGCCGCTCACCGATGCCGATCGCCAGGCGATGCTGGGCAAGATCGGTGTCACCGGTATCGACGCCTTATTTGCGGCGGTGCCGAAGGACAAGCTGCTCGCGGGTCTGCTCGACCTGCCCAAGGGGAAAAGTGAGCTCGAGGTCGAGCGCGTCATGGGCCGCCTGGCAGCGCAGAACACGCCGGCGGGCAGCGTGCCGTTCTTTGTCGGGGCGGGTGCCTATAAGCATCACGTGCCCGCCAGCGTCGATCACCTCATTCAGCGCTCCGAGTTCCTGACCTCCTACACCCCCTACCAACCCGAGATCGCCCAGGGCACCTTGCAGTATTTGTTCGAATTCCAGACCCAGGTCGCCCTGCTCACCCACATGGAAGTGGCCAATGCTTCCATGTACGACGGCTCGACGGCCGCCGCCGAAGCGGTATTGATGGCGCATCGGCTGAGCAAACGGCGACGCGCGGTGCTGGCCGGCAACTTGCATCCGCACTACCGGGAAACCATCCAAACCGTGTCGCGCATGGCGGGCGATGAGGTCATCGTCGCCGCGCCCGCGCCCGCGGGTGGCGAGGACCTGGACCGCCTGATCGATGGGCAGGTTTCCTGCCTCGTGGTGCAGACGCCCGATTTCTATGGTCACCTGCACGATTTGAGCGGCCTTGCCGAACGCGCACACGCCGCCGGAGCGCTGCTGATCGCCGTCTGCACGGAGGTTGTCTCCCTGGGCGCGATCGAGCCCCCCGGCGCCATGGGCGCCGACATTGTGGTGGGCGAGGGCCAATCGATCGGTAACGCGCTATCGTTCGGGGGACCTTACGTCGGCTTCTTCGCCACCAGGCAGAAGTATGTGCGCCAGATGCCCGGCCGCCTGTGCGGGGAAACGGTGGACAAAGCGGGCCGGCGCGGTTTCGTCTTGACGCTCTCCACGCGTGAGCAACACATCCGGCGCGAGAAGGCGACCTCAAATATCTGCACGAACTCCGGGCTGTGCGTGCTGGCCTTCACCATCCATATGTCGTTGCTGGGTGAGGCGGGGCTGCGGCGGCTCGCCCGCCGCAACCATGCCAACGCCGTGGCGCTCGCCGAGCTGTTGGTCAAGGTGCCCGGAGTCGAGTTGCTGAATGACACCTTTTTCAACGAGTTCACGATCCGTGTGCCTGGCACGGCGGCGGCGATCGTCGAGGCATTGGCTGCCAAAGGCGTGCTTGGCGGCGTGCCGGTCTCGCGCCTCGAGCCGGATCGACCGGAACTTGCCGACCTGATCATTGTCGCCTCGACCGAGGTGAACACGCATGAAGATCGTGCCGCCTATAGCAAGGCGCTCCAGGAGGTGCTGGGATGTTGAACCGTCAAGACCGACCGACGACGCCGGGAGAGGAGGTCGTCAGCGCGCTCGACACCTTCAGCACGAACCGTGGTCTCAGCATCGAGGAAGGCCTGATCTTCGAAATCGGCCGCAGCGACACGACCGGCGTGGACATCGAGGAGCCGCCCGCCTTTGCTGCCCGACTCGGCGCGCTGGCGCGGCGCGAGCCATTGGGATTGCCGGGGTTGAGCGAGCCCGAAACCATGCGCCATTACGTGCGCCTCAGCCAAAAGAATTACGGCATCGACACCGGCCTCTTCCCGCTTGGCTCCTGCACAATGAAGCACAACCCGCGCCTCAACGAAGGCATGGCGCGCTTGCCAGGCTTTGCCGATATCCATCCCCTGCAGCCGCTATCAACGGTGCCGGGCGCCATCGCGCTCATCGCCGAACTAGCGCGCTGGCTGCGTGAGCTGACCGGGATGGCGGCCGTCGCCATGACGCCCAAAGCGGGCGCGCACGGGGAATTGTGCGGCATGATGGCGATCAAAGCGGCGCTCGAGGCGCGCGGCGAGAAACGCTCCGTGGTGCTGGTACCGGAATCGGCGCACGGCACCAACCCGGCGACGGCGGCATTGCTCGGCTATCGCGTGGTCGCCGTGCCGGCGCGGGCGGATGGCACGGTCGATCCCGAGGATGTGAAAAAGCGGCTGAGCCCCGAGGTGGCGGCCATCATGCTGACAAACCCCAACACCTGCGGGCTCTTCGAGCGCGACGTGGTCGCCATAGCCAAGCTGGTGCATGCAGCGGGAGCCTACTTTTATGCCGATGGCGCCAACTTCAACGCTATCGTCGGCAAGGTGCGCCCGGGCGACATCGGTGTCGATGCCATGCACATCAACTTGCACAAGACCTTTTCGACGCCGCATGGCGGCGGTGGTCCCGGTGCCGGTCCGGTCGTCCTCTCCCCCGCGCTTGCCGCCTTCGTGCCCCTACCCTACACGGTGGTCGATGCCGGCGGCCTCAGTTATGTCGAGCACGCCGGCAAGCGGGCGCTTGTCGGCGCGCGCGGGCCCACGGCGGCGCGCGCTGCCAGCGCCGGCCTCGCTGCCGAGGCGCCCGTGCAAGGCTCGCCCGCTGGCGGCGACGCGGCGCAAGCACGGCCGCTCGGGCGCCTCTCGGCCTTTCACGGCCAGATGGGCATGTACGTGCGCGCCCTTGCTTACATGCTCAGTCATGGTGCGGATGGCATGCGTCAGGCATCCGAGGATGCGGTACTCAATGCCAACTACGTGCGCAGCTCGCTCGCCGATCTTATGTCGGCGCCGTTCGGCGCCCAGCTGTGCATGCACGAGGCGCTGTTTGATGATGCTTGGCTCGACGGCACGGGCATTACGACGCTTGACTTCGCCAAGGCCATGATCGACGAGGGCTATCACCCGATGACCGTCTACTTTCCCCTGGTCGTGCATGGCGCCATGCTGATCGAGCCGACCGAATCGGAGTCGAAGGACAGCCTCGATCGCTTCATCTTCAGTCTACGCAACTTGGCCGCGGCTGCGCGCGCCAGGGAGGTGGCGCGCTTTCGTGACGCCCCGCGCTTTGCGCCGCGCCAGCGCCTCGATGAGACTAGGGCGGCGCGCGAACCGAGATTGCGCTGGACGCAGGCGATGGCGCGTCGGCAGGCCGCGGAATGAGCCCGCCGGCGCAGCCCGCGCGGATCTCTGCCGCGCTCGGCCGCGTTGCCGCGGGCGGCGGCCTTGACCCTGCGCCAGCCAGGGAGAGGGCTTGACCAGGGAGAGGGCTTGAGATGGCGCGCGTCGTCGGCATTGACCACCTCGTCCTGCGCGTCAAGGAGTTCGAGCGCTCGCGGCAGTTCTACGATCGGGTGCTGGGGTTTCTGGGTTTCAGGCGCAAATATAACTTTGCCAAGACCGCCGGCTGGAGCAACGGCAAGACACTACTCTGGATCGGCGAGGCCGATGCCGAAGGCAAGAAGCATCCCCATCGCATCGGCAACATTGGCTTCCACCACTACGCCTTTGAGCTCGCAAAGCGCCAAGACGTCGATGACCTCTATCAGCTCTTGCAAAGATACAAGATCCCGGTGGTCGATCCCCCTGCCGACTATCCAGACTATGGCGAGGGTTACTATGCGGTGTTCTTCACCGATCCGGACGGCTTAAAGCTCGAGGGAATGGTGTTTAAGCCGCCGCGCCGCCGCCGCGCGCGACGGCGCCAATAACGCTCGCCCGCACGCCCGTCTGCGCAAACCGCAATTTTGCCCTCAGCACCCGCTACAAGGCCGGCAGCAAGGTGGGCACGGGACACATGCGCTATTGGGCCTCGCAGATCGTGATCGGCATTATTGTGACCGTGATCGGGACCGTGATTGCCGATCTGGTGATCAAAACCTTCGGCGGGCGCAAGCACACCGGCGTTGCCCCGCACTATTCCGGACCCGCCCGCGCCGGGCGCTAGCCCAGCCGAGCAAGATCCAAGCCGTAGAAACGAGCCGCCGTCCCCGCGAATAAGTCCGCCTTCTCGCTGGCGCTGGCTCCCTGGGCGATACGCTTGCAGGCGTTCCAGAATACCGGATAGCTGTAGGAGCCCTTGTCGACCGGGAAGTTGCTCTCAAACATCGCACGTGATGGCCCGAACGCCTCGATGCAGGTCTCGAAGTAGGGACGCCATGCCCGCGCAAGGCTGTCGGAGGACGGCGGCTCGGCGCCCTCGTGGAAAGAAAAGCCGCCGATGCGCATGCCGAGCCCGCCAAGCTTGACATGGACGTTGCCACAGGCGGCGAGCGCGAGGATCGACGTCCTCCAGCGCCCGAACACCTCCTCGCGCTTGCCCGCATAAGCGCGGATGCCGATCGGCCCGCCCACGTGATCGAGCACGATCTTGCTCGCCGGGAAGGCGCGGGCGAGCTCGGTGAGCTCATCGATCTGGGGGTGATAGAGCCAGGCATCATAGCTGAGGCCGAGCTTGCTCAGGACGGCGAAACCCTCGCGAAAGGCCGCCTCCCCGAGTAGGCCGGCGGGAGGGTTATAGGCCGGGTTGCGCACCTGTGCGTCTTGATCCCAAGCGCTGCTGTGGCGGATGCCGCGGAAGCGATCGCCGCCGGCACGCAGATGGGCTTCGAGCACGGGCTCGACGCGGCTGCCAAGCGTGAGGTCGGCGTGGCCGACGATGCCGGCGCAATGGCGCGTTTTGCCGTAGCTGCCGCTGGCGCTCATGGCCGCGGCACCATTGGCGAATTCAGTTTCGCCTACGTGTCGCAGTTCCACCGGCCCGCTCGCCCGGAGCATGGCGCGCGCCTGCACAAACACGGTGGCAACGACATTGTGGCCGCTGCTGGTGTCGGCCACCAACTCGTCGAGCAGGTAGCGCCAATCCGGCCGATCCCAGAGATGATGGTGGGGATCGACGATGGGCAGATCGGGCTCCAGGATGGCCTCGTGGTGGCGGGCAAGCCAATCTGGGCGCACCGGCAGATAATAGTCCCCGGGCCTGGCGGCAGCTGCAGCGGTGGACATTTGCGGGACACTCCTTAAGGTTTGCAACAACCACCGCCGGATCGGGCCTGTGGCCTGCCTCGGGCGCCGGCAAATCAAGGCAACCCCAAGCAGCGAGCGAACTTAAATGCCAATCAAGTCGAAGTACGTGTTCGTGGCAAGCATGGATGTCGACCCCGCCAAGGAGGCCTTGTTCAACGAGGTCTATGACCGCGAGCATGTGCCGAACCTCCTGCAGGTCCCCGGCGTGCACGCCGTCACCCGCATCGCCGGAGAGCCGTTCGCCATGAGCATCGGCGGGGAGGAGAAGCGGGTGAGCCACGACGGGCCGCGCTATACCGCGATTTATGAGATCGACGGCCCGCACGTGCTGACGAGTGCGGCGTGGGCCAAGGCGGTGGAAGCGGGACGCTGGCCGGGAGAAGTGCGGCCCCACACCCGCAACCGGCGCCACGCGCTTTACCGGGTGCGCTGACGCTGGCTTTACCGGCGGGCCACCCATGGCGCCGCCGCGTGGTGGCATTGACCCGCCCCTTCGTCGCCGCCACCGGTGCCGCCCGGCGGCCTGGTGCAGAGAGGGTCTGAGCTCAACAGGCAGGCGTGCCGCGGACAACAACCCAACGGCAAGCCATGCCTTGAGAACGTCCGCCAAAAGAAATGACCCGCGGCTTGGGGGGACCGCGGGTCAATGCGCGACTGGCGCGTGAGGGAAGCGGAAGGGGGGGTCTGCGCGCCCGTCTGCACAGAAAAACCCGCCTACTGCGCGATCGTTCCGCCACCCTTTCAAATTTTTTTCGGCAATTTTGCCATCGATGCCGCTGCCAAATAGATCTCGTATTTTCAGTGTCTTAGGTAAGTTGGCTCAGAGCCGCGGCCGACCAGGTCTGCCAATGGTCAAGCACGAGCGCGACGAGCACGGCCAAGCCAACGCCTACGACCGACAGCGCGCCCACCAGCGAGGCCAGCCATAGCATTTCCCGTACTTCGTCGCCGAGCCCTTTCCAAAGGTCCATGGGTCGCCTCCCGCAGCTAGTACGTTGGCTGCTCAACCGAACGGGCGGCGGTTTCGTTCCCGGCTCAGCCCCTCACTTTCGCTTCGGCACGGATTGCTTACGCTCCAGCTCATCGAGCAGCTTGCGGAACTTCTCCGGCACGGGCTGGGTGACGACCTCGTCGAAGATGCCTCTCAGTTGCCGGCCAATGTGTTCGTGCAGGGCAAAGTCGTTGCCCGCCGCTGCGGCCGGCGCCGGGGCCGACTGGTCCTGCTCTCGGTCAGGCTTTCGTTTTGCCATGGTCATTTACATCATGCACGAACGTCCTACATATTGCGCAACGGCACGCAACGCTCAAGGACGCTGTTGGAGAGGCTCGGCCGGCGAGCGATGTTTGCGGGCCGCGAGTGACAACCTTTTGTAGCGTCAATTCTCGAACGCGGAAGGGGGCCATGCCGACGCTGGCTGAGAGCATTGCATCGCACCTCCCTCAGTTGCGCCGCTTTGCGCGCCTGCTGACGGGGAGCCAACAGGCCGGCGATGCAGCGGTTTCGCGCATGCTGCAGGCCATCGTGGCCGATCCTGGCGCTTTCCCGGAAAAACCCAGTCGGGTCGAACTTTACCAGCAGTTTTTGCGGATCTTGGCCGGCATCCCGGAAGATTCGGCGCAGCAGGGGGCCAGTATTGGGCAGACCGCGGCACGCTCCCTGGCGGCGATGACGCCCCAGGCCCGCCAAGCCTTCTTGCTCGTCTCGGTCGAGGAATTGGCGCCCCGCGAGGCCGCCGAGGTATTGGAGGTCTCTCAGCGCCGCGCCGAGGAGCTGCTGACGCAGGCGAGCGAGGAGATCGCCCGCCAGATCGCCACCGATGTGTTGATCATCGAGGACGAGCCGCTGATCGCGCTCGACCTTCAGCGTATGCTCGAAGGCCTTGGACATCGCGTCACCGCGATCGCGCGGACGCGTGATGATGCCGTGGAGGCGGCCTCCTCCAACAAGCCGGGCCTGGTGCTGGCGGATATCCGTCTGGCCGACGGCAGCTCCGGGCTGGAGGCGGTGAATGACATTCTCTCCAGTTTCAGCGTGCCGGTGGTGTTCATTACGGCCTACCCCGACAAACTGATGACGGGGGAACGGCCGGAGCCGACGTTTCTGATCACCAAGCCGTTCCGCGAGGACGCCGTCAAAGCGGTGGTAAGCCAGGTGCTATTCTTCGACCAGCAGGCGCGGCGGCGGCACAAGGGCCCCGCCGCCACGTCGTGAGCCTCAGGGCAGCCGAGTTCCCCCGGCCGTGCGCGCCACGATCGCCTCTGTAGAGGAATCGGGTCCGAACTCGCGGGGGGTGTTGACGCCCAGCATTTCCGTCAGCTTGGTGCGGGCCCGGTTGACGCGGCTCTTGATGGTGCCGACCGCGCAGCCCGACACCGAGGCCGCCTCCTCATAGGAAAATCCCGCGGCGCCGACCAGGACCAAAGCCTCGCGCTGGTCCGGCGGCAGCAGATTGAGCGCCCGGCGAAAGTCCTGCATGTCGAGATGACCCTGCTGGCCAGGATGGATCGCGAGTTCGGCGGCCTTCTTGCCCTCTCGGTCTTCCACCTCGCGCCGCCGTCGCCGGCAGTCGGAAAAATAAGTGTTACGCAGAATGGTAAAGAGCCAGGCGCGCAGATTGGTGCCTTCCTGGAAGCTCTCCAGATGGTTCCAGGCCTTCAGCAGCGTTTCCTGCACCAGATCGTCGGCGCGCTCCACGTCTCCGCAGAGGGAGACGGCAAAGGCGCGCAAATTGGGGATAAGCCCCAACAGCGCTTGTTTGAGGGGACCGGAGTGAATGTTCACCGTTGCTTCTCCCTCGCCTCGAGCGCCTCGAGCAGCCTAACGAAGCGTTCCGGCACGGGCTCCTCTTCGATGCCTTCGAAGATGGCACGCAGCTGTCGGCCGAGTTGCGCCTGCAAGGAGCGGTCGATCATGCCTGGAGCTTGGCTATCATGGCGCGGCGCCCGCTGCATATCGGGTCTATTCTCCATTTCGGTATCTGCGTCTGCGCACTCGGCATACCTCTTGCCCGCGGCCGGGCGGACCCGCCGCCGGCCCCCGCCATCCCCCTTGATTTCGGCCTCGCCGGGGCCGGCCGGCCCAGGGAAGCCATTCTTTCCGTTCATGTTCCCCCCTATAGGTCAGAGGCGCTGCCTCGCGGGCAGCGTGTGGCAAAAACGCCTGGGGGGCCCTTGAGTTCCGCCCAGGGAACCACCGGGTTCCCAATCGGGAACTCAAGCCCCGGCTGTTGCGTTTTTGTGCCGATAAGCGTGCAGACGCGTCGAGCGAGGGGAGTGGCTATGACTTTGGCAGAAAAGGTGGCAGCGCACCTGCCGTACTTGAGACGTTTCGCGCGCTCTCTTACCGGTAGCCAAAAGAGCGGCGACGCCTACGTAGCCTCCACGCTCGAGGCGATCCTGGCCGATCCCTCGATCTTCCCACCGGAGCTGCCGGCCCGGATCGCGCTTTACCGGACCTTTCTCAGCATCTTCAACTCGGTTGCGCTCAA
>Ga0075425_100002322_pt1 | contig 19035 bp, 17 predicted proteins | sample SoiMethybrSBSTD4_FD_75300 | JGI IMG/M metagenome (GOLD analysis project Ga0075425, IMG submission 75300) | Bulk soil microbial communities from a Populus tree surrounding site in Tennessee, USA - Soil MetaG P. TD hybrid SBSTD4 | ecosystem: Environmental > Terrestrial > Soil > Tree plantation... | reverse complement strand
TCGTGTAGTCGATCGCGAGCGGTGTCGCGCGTTTCGGTCCGTACGGGGCGATCGTCGTCGCGGTCCAGTACGGCGGCGCCGGCGCGGGCGTGCGGCGGATCCGGAACTGCGGCGACTTGCGGTAAAGGATCACGCGCCGGTCTTCAGCGGAAGGTACGGTGCGACGAGATTGCGCACGTACTTCGCGACCATGTCGAACTCGAGGTTCACACCGTCGCCCACGTGCGCGGTGCCGAGGATCGTGCGGCGAAGCGTTTCGGGAATGAGCGCGGCGCCGAAGCTCGTCGCGTCCGGATCGACGATCGTCAGCGACACGCCGTCGACCGCGATCGATCCCTTGCTGACGACGAGATCCGCGAACTCGGCGGGAAAGCTCCAGCGATAAACGGCGAACTCGCCTTCGTTCGCGATTGAGAGCAGTTGTCCGACCGTGTCGACGTGGCCCTGAACCATGTGGCCGCCGAGGCGATCGCCCATCGCGAGAGCGCGCTCGACGTTGACCTGCAGGCCGGTGCCGAGCGAGCCGAGGGTCGTTTTCGCGAGCGTCTCGTCGGAGAGATCGGTGAGGACCGAACCGTCGTCCTGCGGCAGCACGGTCAGGCAGACCCCGTTGACCGCGAGGCTTTCGCCGCGCGCGAACGGCTCGGGATCGGTCGTGCTCAGGCGAAGGCGCGCGCCGCTCGGGAGCTTCTCGTACGAATCGATCGTGCCGCTGTGAAGAATGATTCCGGTGAACATCGGGGTCAGAGTCTCACAGTCTGACAGTCGCACAGTCTCAAAGGAGAGTGCCTCTGAGCCTGTGAGACTGTCCGACTGTGAGACTGTGAGACTCAAACGGGGTACGCGGTGATCATCAAATCGCTTCCCACGAACTCCGCGCGATCAAAGCGAAAGCGATACGCATCTGTCAACCGCGCGACGGCGTCGCCGCTGAAGATCGACGGGGCATCGCCGCCGCCGACGATCATCGGTGCGACGAAGAGGACCATCTTCTGCCACAGGCCGTGGCGAATGAATTCCGAGTGCACGATCGCGCCTCCTTCGACGAGGACGGACTGAATGCCGCGCGCGTGGAGATCGGCGAGCACGGTGGCGAGATCGATGCGGTCTGTGTAGTGAATCGTCGATCCTCCGTCGATGAGCAGCTGCGCGTGTGGCGGGACCATGCGGTCGGCGTCGAGCACGACGCGCGTCCACGGCGTTGGCGAGAGACCGAGGCGGCGCGTGAGGCGAGGGTTGTCCGCGGCGACGGTGCCGCCGCCGGCGAGGATCGCGTCGAATTCCTCGCGCAGTTTCAGGCTCTCCTCGCGCGCCTCGACCGACGTGATCCACTGCGACTCGCGCGCGATCGTGGCGAGCTTGCCGTCCAGCGTCATCGCGGCTTTGAGCAGCACGAACGGAAGCTGATGCGTCGCCGACCAGACGAACTTCTCGTTGAGCCGCCGCGCCTCCGCTTCGAGCACGCCGGTCGTGACGTCGATGCCGGCCGCACGCAGCTTCTCGATCCCGCGCCCGTTCACGAGCGCGTGCGGATCGCTCATCGCGACGACGACGCGCGCGACGCCGGCTTCGATCAGCGCATCGGCGCACGGCCCCGTGCGTCCGTGATGCGCGCACGGCTCGAGTGAAACATACGCGGTCGTGCCGCGCGGATCACTGCACGCGCGCAGCGCCTCGATCTCCGCGTGCGGTTCACCCGCGCGTTGGTGAAAGCCTTCGCCGACGATCGCGCCGTCGCGAACGAGCACACACCCGACCATCGGATTCGGACTGGTCGTGTAGCGGCCGTTCTCCGCGAGCTCGAGCGCGCGGCGCATGAAGCGCTCGTCGTCGTCATTCATCGCGGGCGATTGTAGAAGGCGGATGGCGGATCGCGGATGGCAGATGGCGAAAAGCAAAAGGGCGGAGGCATTTCTGCCATCCGCCCTCTGCCATCAGCCATCTGATTCGTTACGGTACGCGCAGGAATCGATATCCCGACACACTGCGGCCCTGAGTGCCGCCGGGTGTGGTCACGTACATGCGCGCGCGCTGGCCGCTCTTCAACTTGTCGACCGCGGCGCGGAACTGCTCCACGTTCGACACGGCCTCGCCCTGCACTTCGCTGATCACGTCGCCTTCGTTGAAGTTCGCCTCGCCCGCGGCGGAGACGTTCTTCACGCTCGTCACGAGCACGCCGGCGATATTCTCGGGGATGCCGTACTGATGGCGTACATCGGCGGTCAGGTTCTGCACCGACATGCCGAGCTTGTTGCGCGCCGGCTCGACCTCGCCCGGTGCGTTGTTCTCTTCCTCGGTGGTGTCGCCGTCCGGCGGACGCTCTTCCGTCTTCGCGGTCAGGGTCATGTGCTGGCCGTTGCGGATGATGCCGAGCTTCACCGTCGTGCCGACGGGGAGATACGAGATGTAGTCGATCAGCTCGCGGTTGTTGCGGATCGGACGTCCGTCGACGTCGACCACGACGTCGCCGCGCTTCACGCCGGCCTTGTCGGCGGGCTTGCCTTCGGTGACGTCCTGCACGAGCGCGCCGCGCGTTTCCTTCAGATTGAACGACTCGCGGATCTCCTCGTCGACGTCCTTGATGCCCATGCCGAGGTAACCGCGGACGACCTTGCCCTTCTTGAGCTGCGGGAGAAGGATCTTCGCGGTGTTGATCGGCGTCGCGAAGCCGATGCCCTGCGCGCCGCCGCCGCGGATCGCGGTGTTGATGCCGACGACCTCGCCGTTGATGTTCAGCAGCGGGCCGCCGGAGTTGCCGAAGTTGATCGCGGCATCGGTCTGGATGAAGTTCTCGAACGACCGCGTCGCCTCGGACAGCAGGAGCGAGCGGCCCTTCGCGGAGATCACGCCGACGGTGAGCGTGTTCTCGAACTGGAACGGATGGCCGATGGCGATCGCCCAGTCGCCCTTGCGGATGCGATCGGAGTCGCCGAGCGAGATCGACGGCAGCTGCGAGCCGGCGTCGATCTTCAGCAGTGCGATGTCGGTCGCGACGTCGCGTCCGACGACCGTGGCCGCGACATGCTCGCCGCCGTTGCCGTTCTCGTCCGCGCCGTAGTGCACGTCGATCTTCGAGGCGCCCTCGACGACGTGGTTGTTGGTGAGGATGTAGCCGTCCGGCGAAATGATGAATCCCGAGCCGCCGCTCATCTGCCGCTGGGCGTCGTCGTCATCGTCGCTCTCGTTCTGGCGGCGCGGCATGCGGCGCTGATCGTTCGGATTCGGACTGCGCTGATCGTTCGGATCGCGGAAGAAGAAATCGAACGGGTCGATGCCGAACTGGCGCTGCTGCGCGCTGCGATGGACGATCTCGGTCGATGAGATGGAGACGACCGCGGGCATCACCCGCGCGGCGACGTCGGCAAACGATGGAATCGTGACCGCGGATGGGACCGCTCCGGTTGCGGTCTGAACCGGAGTGGATGCTGTCTGCGCGTTCGACGGCTTCATCAGATCGAGGTCCGCACTGACGAGGACCCCGAAAGCCACCGACGCGATGACGATCGCAATCGTCGATAAAACCCTTTTGGTCGATGCGTTCATAGAAGCTGGTAATCCCTCCTGGCAGCGTAAGTGCCATTGCCTGGCCACCATTCCCGCCGCAAGTTTCAGACGCGCGAGGTGTCCGTTTGTTCCGCGATTGGTGGTTACGATGGGGTCACATCTGGAAAACGAACTTTGCGTCTACTCCCTGTGACCGCGAAGTTCGTTTTCCAGATGTGACCCCAAAACCTGACCCCCAAAGCAAAAGGCCTCGCAAACCGCGCGAGGCCGGGCCTGAAAACCAGGAAGGTTGATGAGAACCGTCAGACGACTGTGCCGCGCCGGCCGACGATGAGTCGATAGATGAACAGCAGGACGATCGCACCGATGATCGATCCGATCCAACCTGCCGTCTGCTCCCCTCTGCCCATCAGAGTCGAAGCGAGAAATCCGCCGACGAACGAGCCGGCAATGCCGAGGAGGATCGTGACGATCCAGCCGCCCGGGTCACGCCCCGGCATGAGGAACTTTGCAATTGCGCCTACGACGAGGCCGAAAAGAATCCATCCGAGAATGTTCATGCGTTCTCCTTCAGAAAACACCAATGGTTGAGCATCGCGCGTGCCAGACGAATCGAGCTCAGCCTCAGCACGCGAGCGCGCAGCACCACGTCTGCATTACTCTTCGCGCCCAGTGAAACGCATTGGAATCCTCACCGGTGGCGGCGACTGTCCCGGACTCAACGCAGTGATTCGCGCGGCGGTTCGAACGCTGAACCGCGACTACGACATGGAGGCGGTGGGCATTCAGCTCGGTTTCGAGGGACTGCTCACGAAGTCGACCGTCGATCTCACGCACGAGATCATCCGCGGCATTCTTCCGAAGGGCGGGACGCTGCTGCGCACGACCAATCGCGGCAATCCGTTCGAATATCCCGGCGCGGATGGTGCGCTCGAGGATCGCTCCGAGCTCTGCGTCGCGAACATTCGTGAGCTCGGCATCGACGGCATCATCGCCATCGGCGGCGACGGCACGCTGAAGATCGCCCAGCGCCTCTGTGAGATGGGCATCCCGATGGTGGCCGTGCCGAAGACGATCGACAACGATCTCGCCGCGACCGACTACACCTTCGGATTCCACACCGCGGTCGCGGTCGCGACGGACGCGGTCGATCGCCTGCACTCGACCGCTGAGAGCCACGATCGCGTGATGATCCTCGAAGTGATGGGCCGCAACGCCGGCTGGATCGCGCTCTACTCGGGTCTTGCCGGCGGCGCGGACATCATTCTTCTGCCGGAGATTCCGTATCACCCGTACGAGATCGTCCGTTCCATTCGCGAGCGCTCGAAGGAAGGCTCGCGCTTCGACATCATCGTCGTCGCGGAAGGGGCGAAGCGGCTCGGCGGCGAGGAGAGCTACCTCGACAAGGCCACGCGCCGCCTCGGCGGCGTTGCCTATCAGGTCGCCGCCGACATTCAGACTCACATCGATCTCGAGCTCCGCGTCACGATCCTCGGCCACATCCAGCGCGGCGGCTCGCCGATTCCGTTCGATCGCATTCTCGCGACGCGTTACGGCAAGGCCGCGGCGGATCTCGTCGCCCGCGGCGAGTTCGGCAACATGGTCGCGTTGCGCGGCGACTCGATCCTCTCCGTCCCGATTCGCGATGCGGTCTCGCGTCCGAAGTACGTCGATCCCGACGGCGAGATGGTGAAGACCGCGCTAAGTCTCGGCGTGTCGTTCGGCGACGGGAAGTGACGCGCCGAAACGCAGCCGCCTCGGCCAGCGAATGAATGCGATCGCCGTACAGAAAATCGTGAAGCCGATCGGAGCGTCGAGACCGCGCAGGAGTCCCGCGTGGGCCAGCGTCCCCGCGGCGCCGATCATCACCGCGATGATGACCGTCGCGGCGTAGCTCGCGGTGCGCGGCCACAGCAGCAGGATCGCGCAGGCAACCTCCACGACGCCGATCGTGTAGCGGAACCAGTCGGGATACCCCCAGTTCCGGAACCCGCGCACCCACCACGAGTGCGGATCGAACTTTGTGATGCCCGCTCGAAGCATGAGCGCCGCGACGAGCAGTGTGAAGACCCACGTGAAGATCTCGAGCGCGATTTTCTTTTTCGTCATGCCCGCGAACGTTACGCAGGCGATCGCCGTGCGGCGCGAGATCGGGACGAGCGGGATCAGACGCGAGGTGAAACGGACAGCGCCGCGCGCAGCTCCGCGGCGAACGTGCGACTCGCGGCGACCGACGCGCCGCTCGCGAGCGCGAGCTCGTAGTCGCCGTGCGATCGCGATCGCATCGCGACGATCGCGTCGAGGTTCACCGCCGCGGACTTGTGAATGCGCATGAATCGCGACCCGAGCTCCGCGACGAGCGTTCGCAGCGTGCCGCGCATGAGATGTGTCTTGCTGCCGATATGCAGGCAGACGTAGTTGTCCGCCGCCTCGATCCACTCGATCTCCGCGACGTTGACGAACGCGATGCGTCCCGCCGCGCGAACCATGAGCCGCTGCCGCAGAAATGGACGCGGATCGGGACGCGCGGCGCCGCGCGTGATGATCGCGATCGCGCGCTCGATCGCCTCGTGCAAACGTTCCGCACCGAACGGCTTGAGGAGGTAGTCGAGCGCGTGCACCTCGAACGCGCGCACCGCGTACTCGTCGTACGCGGTCGTGAAGATGACGAACGGCGCTGCGTCGCCGATCGCGCGCAGGACCTCGAATCCGCTCAGCTCCGGCATCTGGATGTCGAGCAGCAGGAGATCTGGACGAAGCCGTTCGATGAGCGCGACCGCCTGCGCGCCGTCGCTCGCCGTGCCGCAGATCTCGACGTCGTCGCGCGTTCCGAGGAGCCGCAGGAGGCGGCGTCGCGCGAGCGGCTCGTCCTCGACGATCAGCGTGCGAATCATGCGGATCTCCAGGGCACCCTGAGGCGCACGGTCGTGCCGCCGATACTCACGAGATCGCCCGATCCGTACAGGTGCTCCATCCGCTCGCGCACGTTCGCGAGACCGATGCCCTCGCGCGTCGCATCGCCGAACCCCGGCCCGTCATCGCTCACGTCGACGTTCACGCGATCGGCGTCGCGCGCCGCGCGAATCGTGATCGTGCCTCCGCTCGCACGCCGCGCGACCGCATGGCGCACGGAGTTCTCGACGATCGGCTGCAGGATGAAATTCGGGACGGACGTCGTCAGCGTGTCCGGATCCGCATCGATGCGAACGCGCAGGCGATCGCCGAGGCGGACGCGCTCGATGTCGAGATAGCGTTCGACCATCGCGAGCTCGTCGCGCAGCGGCACTTCATCGCGGCCCGAAGCGTCGAGCGACGCGCGCAGGAGATCGCTGAGCTGCGTGAGCATGCGATCCGCAGCGTCGACGTCTTCGTGCATCAATTCGGAGATGCCGTGCAGCGTGTTGAACAGAAAGTGCGGATGCAGCTGGCTGCGCAGCAGTTCCAGCCGCGCCTCGGCGAGACTCTTCGCGAGGCGCGATGCGCGGAGGTGCGTGTCGATCGCGCGCGTCGCGCCGACGATCACCCAGTACGTCGCGATGCTCACCGGCAGGTTCATGACCAGCGACACGTTGCGCGGCGGCATGCCGCTGCGGCGCAGCAGTTCCGTGGTGAGGGCGAGCTTGAGAAACGTGAGGAGCAGGCTTGCGATGGCGTGAATCGTCCAGCCGCGCCAGTCGAAGCGCAGTCGCCGCGCGAGCGCGATCACGAGCGGCGAGAGCAGCGCCCAGCCGTACCACCCCGCGAACGCGAGAATCAGCGCCTGCGGCCACGAGACCGGGTGCCCCGCGTACATCGCATCGAAGACGATCTGCGTCGAGAAGAGCAGCGCCAGTACGGTCCAGATCGCAAGGATGCCGAGGAAACGTTTCACGTGGTTGACCCTGTACAATGCGCGCCCGATAAAACAAGAGGGGCTGAAATGTCTGGAAATCTGATCGATTATCGCGTGGAAAAGGGCGTCGCCATCTTCGAGCTGAACGACCCGCCCGCGAATACCTACACCTACGAAATGAACCGCGAGCTGGACGAGTGCATCCTTCGCGCGCGCATGGACGACGAGGTGCACGTCATCGTGCTCCGCGGCGCGGGCGACAAGTTCTTCTCCGCCGGCGCGAACATCAAGATGCTCTCGGAGGTCACTCCGGGCTTCAAGTACATGTTCTGCCTGCACGCGAACGAGACGCTGAACCGTCTCGAGCACACGCCGAAGCTCGTCATCGCCGCGTTGAACGGCCACACCGTCGGCGGCGGTCTCGAGATCGCGATGGCGGCCGATATCCGCATCGCCCAGCAGGGCGCCGGCAAGTGGGGTCTCCCCGAAGTCTCCCTCGGCGTCCTGCCGGGAACGGGCGGCACGCAGCGGCTGTCGCGCCTCGTCGGAAAAACGAAAGCGATCGAGCTGATGATCGAGGGCAACCTCTTCGACTTCGAGAGCGCGCTCGAGCTCGGCATCGTGAACTACATCTGGCCGGCCGAGGAGAACGGGCAGAAGTGGTGGGACCGGGTGATGGAGTATGCGTGGAGCTTCTGCCCGCCGAACCGCGCCTCGAAGGCCGTCGGCCGCATCAAGCGTTCGGTGCAGACCGGATGGGAACTGCCGATCGAGTCCGCGCTCGCGCTGGAGCGCGAACTGCAGCAGCAACTTTTCCAGAGCGAGGATGCGAAAGAGGGGCTTGGCGCGTATAACGCCAAACGGAAGCCGAGCTTCTCTGGCAAGTAAATTCGTAGTTGGTAGTTGGTCGTTAGTCTGATGTGGTTCTCGGACACGAACTACCAACTACTAACTACCAACTACCCGACATGCGCTACCGATCCCTTCACGGCACAGATCTCCAACTCTCCGAGCTCGGCTTCGGCACCTGGACGGTGACGACCGGGTGGTGGGGAAACTACACGGACGATGAGGCGCGGCGTCTGATTCGCGTCGCGCTCGATCGCGGCATCAACTACATCGACACCGCCGACGCGTACGGCAACGGCCGAGGGGAGACCGTGCTCGCGCCGATTCTCGCGGAGCGGCCGGACGTCATCATCGGCACGAAGTTCGGCTACGACTTCTACAACAATCCCGAGCGTCCGCGCGGACAACGCGAACTGCCGCAGGACATGTCGCCGAAGTTCATCCGCTTCGCGCTCGAACAGTCGCTCACGCGCCTCGGCGTCGATCACGTCGCGATCTACCAGCCGCACAACCCGCGCGTCGACGTGCTGATGCAGGACGAGCACTGGGAAACGCTTTCTCGTTTGAAAGAAGAGGGAAAAATCCTCTCGTACGGTCCGTCGCTCGGACCGGCGATCGGATGGCGCGACGAAGGCATCTACGCGAACGCGGTCCGTCAGGCGCCCGTCACGCAGATGATCTACAACGTCCTCGAGCAGGATCCCGGCCGCGAGTTCATTCTCGCGGCGGAGCGCGGACCGTCGTACGGCGGATGGACGACGACCACAGGCAAGCGCGTGTGCGAGCCGTCGCCTGCGTTCGATTCGTCGTTCCGCGCGTGGAAGTCGAATCCCGGCCCGCAGTTCCTGATTCGCGTGACGCATTCGTCGGGCATGCTCGAAGGGAAGTACACCATCGACACGAAGTTCGATGCGGACGATCACCGCTCGCATCGTCCGCGCGCGTGGCTGATCGAGGGACTGCAGAAGGTCGATCGACTGCTGCCGCTGTGCGAAAAGCGCGGCGTGGGCGTAGGACAGCTCGCGCTGCTCTGGCTGTACGCGCATCCGTCGATCCTCTCGGCGCTGCCGAACATCTACGACGAGTCGCAGATCGAGGAATTCGCCAGTGCCTCCGAGCACGCGCCGCTCAGCGACGCGGAGATGGAGGAGATCCACGCGATGTACGAGCGGAACTACGACATCACGCCGTACGTGGAGCCGGCGGCAACGGCGTAGTTGTGCGCCGCTGGCTCACCTGGTCGATCCTCGCGCTGATCCTCATCGCCGTCGCGGTGCTCGCCGCATCGAGCGTGCGTCTCGACAGCGCGACCGCGGACGAAGGCGCGCACATCGCGTCCGGCTATCTCAAACTGCGGCACGGCTGGCTCGACTTCTACGCCGACCAGCCCGCGCTCTGCGACACGCTCAACGCGCTGCCGCTGCGCGGCTACGACTTCCCGCCCGTGTCGGGCAATCCGTGGGAGGTCGGTCATCAGTTCCTGCACGAGTCGGGCTTCGACGTGAACCGTCTGCTGTGGCTCGCGCGATTGCCGTCGATCGCGATGCTGCTCGCGCTCTGCGTCGCCGTGTTCCTGTTCGTGCGGCGCTGGAGCCGCAGTGATGCGTGGGCACTCGTCGCCGCCGCGCTGACCGGCTTCTGTCCGAACATCCTCGCGCACGGACGGCTCGCGACGCCCGACATCCAGGTCACACTCTTTGTCTTCGTCGCCGCCGCGTTGTGCCTGGAGATGTTCGAGAAGCCGCGCGCGATCACCGCCATCGCGCTCGGCGTTGCGGTCGCGCTCGCGGTGCTCGTGAAGCTCTCGGGACTGATCATCGGACCGTATCTCGCGCTGCTGTTTCTGTTCCGGCTGCGCAAAAACCTCGTGAAGCCGATCGCGATCGCCGTCGCCGCCGCGCTGATCACGTTCATCGCGGCCTACGCGATCGTCGCCGGGCCCGACTACCTCCACGCGACGAACAGCAGCCGCCTCACGGTCGCCTTTCACGCGTACGCGAAGCACATCGCGACGGTGCGCTACTGGTACAGCGGCGAAAGCGGTCAGGTGCAGTACCTCAACGGTCAGTTCTCGACGAAAGGGTGGCCGCATTACTACCTCGCCGCCCTCGGCCTGAAGGTTCCCATCGGCGCGCAGATTCTCTTTCTCGCGGCGGTCGTGCTCGCGTTTCGCAAGAAGGCACCCTTCGCGCTGCGCGCCTGTCTCCTCTTCATCGCCGTTTTCTTCGTCGCCCTCGCGCGCAGCGATCTCGACCTCGGCGTTCGCTACGCCCTGCCGCTGCTGCCGTTCGCGTTCTCCGCGATCGGACTCGCACTCGCGCAGGTGAAATCGCGCGCCGCGATGATCGGGGCGGGCGTGCTCGTCGCGTGGCACGTGACGGCGTCCGTGCTCGCGTATCCCGGCTACATCAGCTACTTCAACGAGTTCGTTCGCGATCAGCGTGCGAAGGACCTCTACCTCATCGACTCGAACCTCGACTGGGGCCAGGACCTGCGCCGCCTCGATCTCTGGTGCCGCGAGCACAACGTCGATGCGATCACGGTCAACTACTTCGGCGCCGGCGAGCCAACGCGCGAGCTCCACGCGCGCGTCACGACGTGGCCCGGACCCAACGGCCCGCCCCCGCCGAAAGGCTGGTTCGCGCTGAGCCGCCACCTCTACCGCCTCACCTTCTTCCCGCAAATGTCGCCGGTCAGCTACGCGACGTACCTCGCGAATTCGCACGCGCGGTATGTGACGACCGTCGGCGGGTCGATTGATGTTTATCGCGTGGAGTGAGGTTAGTCGGTTGGTCGGTTGGTCCGTTGGTCGGTTGGTCGGTGTCCGATGTCCGGTGTCCGGTGTCCGTGGATTCGGTCTCCGGACACCGGACCCCGGACCCCGGACACCGACCAACGGACCAACCGACCAACGGTTTCGATTAGCATCCCCGTCATGGCTGACTTTCAAACCAAACTCTTCATCAACGGCGAGTTCGTCGATGCCCGCTCGGGCGAGACGTTTGCCACGATCAATCCGGCGACCGAGGAGACGATTGCGGATGTGGCGTCGGGAGGGGCGGAGGATGTCGATGCGGCGGTGAAGGCCGCGCGCGCGCAACTCGAACCGGGTTCCGAGTGGCAGAAGATGAAGCCGCGCGACCGCGCGAAGGTCATGTGGCGCATCGCCGACATGCTCATGGCGCGTGCGGAGGAGATCGGCCGCATCGAGACGATCGACAACGGCAAGCCGATCTTCGAATCGCAGTACGTCGACACGCCCGCCGCCGCGGAATGCCTCTACTACTTCGCCGGATGGTCGGGAAAAGTCACCGGCGAAACGATTCCGGTCGCGGACGGCGCGTTCACGTACACGCTGCGCGAGCCGGTCGGCGTCGTCGGCGCGATCACGCCGTGGAACTTCCCGCTGATGATGGCGGTCTGGAAGATCGCGCCGGCGCTCGCGTGCGGCAACGCGGTCATCTCCAAGCCGGCGTCGAACACCTCGCTCTCGCTCCTCAAATTCGCCGAGTACGCGCGCGAATGCGGTCTCCCCGCCGGCGTGCTGAACGTGGTCCCGGGCCGCGGCAGTGTCGTCGGCAACGCGATCGTCGATCATCCCGGCATCGATGCGATCGCGTTCACCGGCTCGACCGAAGTCGGCAAGGGCCTGATGGCGCGCGCCGCGAAGACATTGAAGAAGGTGTCGCTCGAGCTCGGCGGCAAGTCGCCGAACATCGTCCTCGCCGACGCCGATCTCGATGCCGCCGCGAAGGGCGCGCTCAACGCGATCTTCTACGGCAAGGGCGAGGTCTGCGCGGCCGGCTCGCGTCTGCTCGTCGAGGAGTCGGTGCACGAGGAGCTGATGTCGAAGGTGATTGACCGCGCGAACAAGATGGTCGCCGCCGACCCTCTCCATCCGAAAACGCGGCTCGGCGCGATCGTGTCCAAAGAACAGATGGATTCCGTGCTGTCATACATCGACGCGGGCCGCAGCGAAGGGGCGAAGCTCGTCGCGGGCGGCGAGCGCGTCGACATCGGCACCGGCAAGGGCTACTTCATCAAGCCGACCGTGTTCGACGACGTCACGCCGGACATGCGCATCGCCCGCGAGGAGATCTTCGGACCGGTCCTCGCGACGCTGCGTTTCAGCGACGCCGATGACGCGGTGAAGAAGGGAAACGAGACGGTTTACGGTCTCGCCGCGGCGGTCTGGACGCGCGACGTCTCGAAGGCGCACCGCATCGCGAAGGCTCTCAAGGCCGGGACCGTCTGGGTCAACACGTACAACCTTTACGATCCCGCGCTGCCGTTCGGCGGCTTCAAGGAATCGGGCTTCGGCCGCGACCAGGGCCGCGATGCTCTCGAAAAGTACACACAGACGAAGAGCGTTTGGGTGAATTTGTAAGTCTCAACGTCGCACAGTCTCAGAGTCGCAGAGAGGATCGTTGGGACTTTGCGACTCTGCGACTCTGCGACTCCGCGATAGAATCCGCTCCCTTCGATAGACGACAAAGAGAGGTTCCATGCGAAAACTCCTGTTCCCGATCCTGGCAATTCTTTCCCTGGTGTTGATCGGCTGCCCGCCGAAGACGGAATCCAACGGCACCTCCACGGCCACCTCCAACGGCGGCGGTGAGATTCTCATCGGCGAGTACGGCTCGATGACCGGCGCCGAGGGGACGTTTGGACAGTCGACGCACAACGGCATCATGGTGGCGATCGACGAGATCAACGCCGCGGGCGGCATCAACGGCCGCAAGCTCAAAGTGCAGTCCGAAGACGATCAGTCGAAGGCGGACGAGGCGGCAAACGTCGTTACCAAGCTGATCTCGCAGAACAACGTCGTCGCGGTTCTCGGCGAAGTCGCTTCGTCGAACTCGCTCGCCGCGGCGCCGATCTGCCAGTCCAACAAGATCCCGATGATCACGCCGTCGTCGACCAACCCGAAGGTCACCGAAGTCGGCGACTACATCTTCCGCATGTGCTTCATCGACCCGTATCAGGGCGAAGCGATGGCGAACTACTTCACGAGGCAGGTCACTCCGCCGGTGAAGAAGGCCGCCATCCTGATCGACGTGAAGAGCGACTACTCGACCGGTCTCGCGCAGTACTTCGAGCGGACGTTCGTCGCGAACGGCGGGACGATCGTCGCGAAGCAGAGCTACGCGAAGGGCGACAGCGATTTCCGTTCGCAGCTCACGGCGATCAAGTCGGCCGGTCCGGAGGTCGTGTTCGTCCCCGGCTACTACACCGACATCGGTCAGATCGCCATCCAGGCGCGCGACCTCGGCATCAAGGTTCCGCTCGCGGGCGGCGACGGCTGGGAATCGCCGAAGCTGATCGAGATCGGCGGCAAGTCGCTGGAAGGCTGCTTCTACTCGAACCACTACCACGTCGACGATCCGTCGCCGGCGGTGCGCGAGTTCGTGCAGAAGTACAAGGAGCGCTACGGCGCGACGCCGGACTCGCTCGCGGCGCTCGGCTACGACGCGGCGCGCGTTCTCGCGGATGCGATGAAGCGGGCCGGCACGACCGACGAGCCGAAACTGCGCGACGCGATCGCCGCGACGAAGAACTTCTCCGGCGTGACCGGCAACATCAACCTCGGCCCGGATCGCAACCCGATCGGCAAGAAACTCGTCGTCCTCGAGATCAAAAACGGCCAGCTCGCGCTGAAGGCCGTCGTCGATCCGACGAAGGACGCCGCTGCCGCCGGCGCGACCGGGGCCACGGGCACCACCACCGCTGCAAATCAGTAGCAACAGCGGGCACAAACTTCTTTACATCTCAGGGGTCCGGCGGGTAAGTTCCGCCGGACCATTTTTTTGCTCGCCTCCGCATGCAGACTCTTCTCCAGAACCTGCTCAATGGGATTGCCGCCGGCTCGATCTACGCTCTGATCGCGCTCGGGTACACGATGGTGTACGGCATCCTGAAGCTGATCAATTTCGCGCACGGCGACGTGTTCATGATCGGCGCGTTCGTCGGCTACTACGCCGGCGGCTACGCCACGCGCCATGGCGCGACCGGCTCGCCGCTGGGCGCGGCCGTGATCATGCTCTCGGCGATGCTGATCTGCGCGCTGCTCGGCTATCTCAATGAGCGCATTGCCTATCGCCCGTTGCGCAACGCGCCGCGCATCGCGTCGCTGATCACCGCGATCGGCGTGTCGTTCCTCCTCGAGTACGGCGGCCAGTTCGTGTTCGGTCCCGATCCGAAGTTCTTTCCGACGCTGATCGAGAAGCACATCATCACGTTCGGCGGCATCGTCACGACGAATTACCAGCTCATCGTCCTGGGCGTCGCCATCGCCTTCATGGGGCTGCTGCAGTACATCGTCTACGGCACGAAGTTCGGCCGCGCCATGCGCGCCGTTTCGTTCAACTTCGAGACCGCGTCGCTGATGGGCATCCCCACCGATCGCGTGATCTCGACGACGTTCATGCTCGGCGCCTGTCTCGCGGGCGTCGCGGGCATTCTCGTCGGCCTCTCGTATCCGAAGATCGATCCGCTGATGGGCGTCATGCCGGGCCTGAAGGCCTTCGTCGCCGCGGTTCTCGGCGGCATCGGGAACGTGCCGGGCGCGGTCGTGGGCGGCCTCGTGATCGGCGTCATCGAGTCGTTCGTCGGCGGCAGCCAGTTCTCCAACTATCGCGACGCGATCGCCTTCGTGATCCTGATCGTGATCCTCCTGTTCCGGCCGAGCGGATTGTTCGGCAAGTACGAGCCGGAAAAAGTCTGACGATGAAGGCAGAAGACAGAATGCAGAAGTCAGAATCGAGAACGGCGTCAGCGAGCGTTTCTCACTTCTGCCTTCTGCTCTCTGCCTTCTGCATTCTTCCGGGCGGGGGCGTGGCATGAAGCGCTGGTGGATCCGCGACTTCGTCTATCTCATCGCCTTCGTGGCCGTGCTCTACGGCGTCTGGTGGGTGCTCGAGTACGCGACGACGTTCTGGCCGGCGATGCGTTACTACAACCGCATCCTCGTGCTGATGGGCATCAACATCACGCTTGCGGTCTCGCTCAACATCATCAACGGTCACGCCGGCCAGTTCTCGCTCGGCCACGCCGGGTTCATGGCCATCGGCGCGTACAGCGCGGCGTATCTCACCGTTTTCTACTTCGGTCCGTACGTCGCGAAATTCGCCGAAGGCTCGACGCAGTCGATCGTGATGCAGAACGTGCTGCTGCTCGTCGCCGTGCTCGCCGCCGCGGCGGTCACCGCGTTCGCGGGCTACGTCGTCGGATTGCCGTCGCTGCGTCTGCGCGGCGACTACCTCGCCATCGTGACGCTCGGCTTCGGCGAGATCATCCGCGTGCTGATCCTCAACATCGACAAGATCGGCGCCGCGCGCGGGTTCACCGGCATCCCGACGTGGAGCAATTTCTTCTGGGTCTTCTTCTTCGCCGGCCTCACGATTCTCATTTCGAACCGGCTCGTGAATTCGTCGGTCGGACGCGCCTTCCTCGCCGTGCGCGAGGACGAGATCGCGGCCGAAGCGATGGGCGTTGATGCCACGCGCTACAAAGTGAAGGCCTTCATCATCGGCTCCGCACTGGCCGGTGTCGCGGGCGGTCTTTTCGCGCACTACACGCCCGCGTATCTCAATCCGACGATGTTCACCTTCATCCGTTCGTTCGAGGTCGTGGCCATGGTCGTCCTCGGCGGACTTGGATCGATCTCCGGATCGATCCTCGCGGCGATCATCCTCACGTTCCTTCCCGAGGCGTTGCGCGTCGTGAAGGAGTGGGTGCCGGACAGCGCGCCGGAAATGCTCAAGCGCGATCCGCGCATGGTCATCTACTCGATCATGCTCATCGTGCTGATGCTCACCCGTCCGCAGGGACTCTTCGGCCGTCGCGAGCTGTGGGATTTCCTCCCGAAACGCAAGGACCGCGTTCCTGACGAAGCGCGCGACACCGAGGACAACAAGATGGATCGCGACGCGGCTCCTCCGGTGACTTAGCGATGACGGCGGCACTTCTCGACGCGCGACAGGTGACGATCCGTTTCGGCGGACTGACGGCCGTGTCGAATTTCAATCTCACGGTGCAGTCGCGCGAGCTCCTCGGCCTCATCGGACCGAACGGCGCCGGCAAGACGACGATCTTCAACATGCTCACGGGCGTGTACAAACCGACCGAGGGAGAGATCTACGTCGGCGGCGAGTCGACGAAGAGTCTCAGCCCGCACCAGATCACGAGCCGCGGTCTCGCGCGCACGTTCCAGAACATCCGCCTCTTCAAGGAGCTGAGCGTTCTCGACAACGTGAAGATCGGCGGCCACATCCACTACAAGTACTCCGGCACGTCGGCCGTGCTGCACACGAATCGATTCCACGCCGCGGAGGACGAAGCGGAAGAGCAGGCCATGAAGCTGCTCGAGATCTTCGGCCTCGACGCCCGTGCGCACGTTTACGCGAAGAACCTGCCGTACGGCGATCAGCGCCGCCTCGAGATCGCGCGCGCACTCGCGGCGCGTCCGAAGCTGCTGCTGCTCGACGAGCCCGCCGCGGGTCTCAACACCGGTGAGACGCTGCGGCTGATGGACAAGATTCACGAGATTCGCGAAACGTTCGAGCTCGCGATCCTCGTCATCGAGCACAACATGGAGCTGGTCATGGGCATCTGCGAGCGGATCACGGTGCTGAACTTCGGCAAGACCATCGCCGAAGGAAAACCCGAGGCGATTCGCGCGAATCCACTCGTGATCGAGGCCTACCTCGGCGAGCCCGCCGACGACGAGACGATGGTATGAGCCTGCTTTCCGTCAAAGATCTCGAGGTCGCGTACGGCGAGATCCCCGCGCTGCACGGCATCGACATGGATGTCGAAAAGGGGGAGATCGTCACGCTGATCGGCGCGAACGGCGCGGGCAAGACCACGACGCTGCGCACGATCTCCGGTCTGCTGCGTCCGCGCAAGGGCCGCGTGACGTTCGACGGGAAAGACATCACCGCCGTGAAGCCTCACGTGCTCGTTGGCCGCGGCGTTTCGCACGTGCCCGAGGGTCGCGGCATCTTCGCGAACCTCACCGTCTCGGACAACCTCGAGCTTGGCGCGTATCTGCGCAAGGACAAGATCTCGAAGGCCGAATACGACCGCGCGTTCGCGTTCTTTCCCGTGCTGAAGGAGCGCATCAAGCAGAACGCGGGAACGCTTTCGGGCGGCGAGCAGCAGATGCTTGCGATCGCACGCGCGCTGATGGCGAAGCCTTCGGTCCTGCTCCTCGACGAGCCGTCGCTCGGCCTCGCGCCGCAGATGGTGCAGACGATCTTCCGCGTCATCCGCGAGATCAACGCCGAAGGCACGACGATCGTGCTCGTCGAGCAGAACGCGCACATGGCGCTCGTCACCGCGCATCGCGGCTACGTGATGGAGACGGGACGGATCGTGCTCGCCGACACGACGAAGGCGCTCCTCGCGTCCGATCGAATCAAGAAGGCCTACCTCGGCGGCTGATTCATCAACTCGCGCCAGTTCACCACCAGCTCCATCGGCAGCGTGCGTGCGCTTTGCAGCGTGCGCGTGACGAGGAATCGCGAGCCGTCGGCGGTGACGTCGAAGCCGTCCCACGTGCCTTCGACGTTGCGGAAGAGGAGTTGCGGTGGCGCGGCGTCGAAATGGGGGGTCGTGCGGATGGCGACGCTGAACATCCTGCCGTCGCCGTTCGTGTAGAAGATCTCCGCTCCGTCGCGGCGCCACGCGCAGAACGCCGCACCGCCCGTGGAGACCTGCACCGCGTCGGAAGGTTTGTCGAACGGAGCGACGTACAGCTCATTGCGTCCAGACGCGTTCGAGATGAAGGCCATCCATTTTCCGTCCCACGACACGCGGCCGCGTTGTTCGACGAACGGCGTCTGCAGCCACACGCGCGGCGTGGCGTGCGGCCGGGCGTCGACGAGCATGATGTCGCGGCGAAACGCCGCATTCGAGTCGTCGAACACGATCGTCTTTCCGTCGGCCGTCCAGTCGCTCGGGTACTGCACGCCGCCGACTTCCGTGATCGTTTCCGTCGTCGCCGAGCCGATCGATTGCATGAGGATGTGCGGCGGGCCGTCGCGATCTGTCTGATACGCGATCTTCGTTCCGTCCGGCGACCACAACGTCAATCCCTCGCTCTGCGGCGTTGCCGTGACGCGCACGACCGCGCCGCGCACGAGGTCGACCATCGCGATGTCGGCGGTGCCGATCTGCGCATCGGACGTGTTGAACACTCCCTTCATTCCATCCCGTGACAGCCGCGGCGTGTTGCGCGGACGTTCGGTGGAGTTGATGTCCGTGACGTTGCCGGAACGGTCGAACCAGGAGAGGCGCGCATCGACGAATGACGTTTGATGGACGATCGAGCGTTGCGACGCGCTGAAGCCGGCGCCGCCAAGCGATCCGTAGAAGATCACGTGCTGCGCGATCCGCACGGCATCGCCGATGCGCTGCATCGACTTCGAATCGATGCGCTGCGCGAACAGCGTGCTGTCGCGAACGTACAGCATCGTGTCGCCGATGATCTGCACGCGGGACGAGATCGGACCGAGATCGCGCGGCTTCTCGTTCGAGTCGAGCGTGACCGTGAACAATCGCGACGTCGCCGCGGGCCCCACGACTTCGTACAGGAGGTGCTTCGAATCGCCGGCGAAGGCCGGCCACGCCGCGCGCAGCACGCCGCCCGGATCCGTCCCGGCGATGGAGACCGGTTGTCCGCCCGTGGCGGGCACGCGAAACAGGCTCGGTTTTCCGCCGAGCTCCGCGAACACGATGCTGCCGTCGCCGCCCCACGCGAGGTGAACGATCGCACCGGGCGACACGGCGCAGATCGTCTCCGGCTCACTGCTGCCGCGCTCGATGCGCTGCAGTTTGCCGTCCGCGGC
>Ga0075425_100002320_pt1 | contig 19038 bp, 16 predicted proteins | sample SoiMethybrSBSTD4_FD_75300 | JGI IMG/M metagenome (GOLD analysis project Ga0075425, IMG submission 75300) | Bulk soil microbial communities from a Populus tree surrounding site in Tennessee, USA - Soil MetaG P. TD hybrid SBSTD4 | ecosystem: Environmental > Terrestrial > Soil > Tree plantation... | reverse complement strand
ACCACCTGTTCCGACGGGAACACCCCGTGCCGGTCGATCTCGCCGCGGCAGATCATGTCGGCGACCACCGCCGGCGGGCACGCGGTCGAGAGCACTCCGCCCCCGAACTCGAGCCGGTCGACCGACCGCGTAACGCACTCGATCACGGCCGTGCCGTGCTCCCCGTAGACCTCGACGCGGTGGATGCCGAAGGCCTCGTGCGACGGCGACGCCTTCGGCAGCCGCGCGAGCAGGGCCAGCAGCAGCTGCCGCGGCACCACCGGTGTGCCGCGCACGTCGACCGGGTCGGTGCCGGCCAGGCCGAGGTCGGTCAGAAGCCGGATCTTCTCCAGGAACGCGGGGTTCAGCGATAGCTGGAAGCTGACGTCACGGGCGCCGAAGCTGTCGGTGAAGGTGGCCTGCTCAGAGTGGATGGTGTAGATGGTCGGCGCTGCACCCACCGGCTCGCCGAACTCGACGGTGCCGGCGTCGGTGAGCGGCTCCAGGAACACGTGCTCGCCGTCGCGCACGACCGGTGTCGGCATCGACAGCTCGTCCAGGATCGTCTCCATCGCATAGGGCGCGACCAGCGGCCCGGACGGCGGGTCGGGGTCACGGCCGGCGGCAGCCACCACCACCCGGTCGATGCGCCCGCCCAGGCCGGCCACTGCGTGCGCGGCCATCACGTTGGTCTTGCCCGGCGTCGAGCCCATGCCCAGCACCGCCAGCAGGCCGGCCTCGCGGAACCGCAGGTCGAGCTTCACCTGCTCGCGGGTGACGTGGTACAGGCCGCCCAGGTCGAGGTAGTGGGCGCCGGCCTCCAGCGCCACCTCCATCGCCGCCAGGTTGATCCGGTAGGCGGCCGTGTTCAGGAGCAGCGTTGACCCCTGCAGTGCCGAGACCGCCGCGTCATGGTCGGTGATGTCGAGGGCGGCAGCGGTCGCCTTGCCGCCGCCGTGGCGCTCGGCCACCGCGCGTGCGCCGTCGCCATCGCGGTCGAGGCAGCGGATCTCATCGACGGCATCGTGCTCGGCCAGCGTCGCCACGATGGCCGGCCCGATGATGCCGGCCGCCCCGATCACCGAGACCGTGCTCACAGCGGCTCCAGCGGGGCAACGGGCGTGCGCAACTGGTATGCGCGCAGCGCCAGCCACAGCTCCAACCGGTCGCCGGCGTTGCCGAGGTCGCGGCCGGTCAACTCCTCGATCTTGCGCACGCGGTACCGCAGTGTGTGACGGTGCACGTGCAGCTCTGCGGCCGCCTCGGCCCAGCGGCCGTTCGCCTCGATGTAGGCGCGCAGCGAGTCGACCAGGGACGATCCGTGGGCCCTGTCGTGCTCGACCAGGCGGCCCAGCAACGAGTCGCAGTAGAGCTCCACGCCGCGCTCGTCCTGAAGCGACAGCAGCAGCTGGATCGAGCCCAGGTCGCGGAACGTGGCCAGCGCCGGGTGGCCGTTTGCGGCCCGTGCCTCGACCGCGTACAGCGCCTCGTCGTAGCTGCGCCGCAGGTCGGCCGGGTTGCGCCGCACACGGCCGACGCCGGCCGCTCCGGCACCGGTCGCGGAGAGCAGGGACTCGGCCCGCACCTCAGCCTGCGTGTCGTCGTCTGCCTCGAGCAGCACCGCAACGCCGCCGTCGCGGACCGTGCAGGGCCACTGGTCACCGGCATGGTCGGCCAGCTCTGCCAGCGCCCGCGTGCCGGGCTGCGACGGCCGCAGTAGCGCGAACGCCATCGGCTGCTCGCCCTGCAGGCCGAAGGCCGCGGCCTTGCGCCGCAGCTCCGGCCCGCTCACCTCGCCGGCCAGGATCGACTCGACGAGGTCGCCCGACAGCCGCCGCTGGGCCTCGGCCACGGCCCGGCGCTTCAGCAGCTCCACCGCCAGCACCGTTTGCACGTGGTGCAGCAACTGCCGGTCGTGCTCGGCGGGCCGGGCCACCAGCTCGGCGTGCACCGTGCTGCCCGTCACGACCGGCAGCACCACCGCGCCGGCGTCGCCCTCAGCGATCTCACCGGTGCGTGCCAGGATCCGGCCGGACGGCTCGCGCAGCACCAGCGCGGTGCCGGCCACCCGGCCCATCTCGGCCAGCATCGCGTCCAGGTCGCGCCCGTCCAGCATCAGCTCGGTGAGGCGCTCGAGCGTCTGCACGCGGGCGTCGCCCTGGGCGGTGAACACCGCCTCGGTGATCGCGATGAAGGGCACGTGGTAGGGGGTGGTGATGGCCGGGAAGCCGAACCGGTCGGCGGCGGCCACCGCCTCGGCCGGCATCTCGTCGAACCCGAACCCCAGCCCCAGGCAGATGCCGGCCAGGCCGTGCCGGGCCAGCCGCTCGACGAAGCCGGCGGGGTCGCGCTGCAGCGGCTGACCGGTGGTCAGCAGCAGCTCGCCGCCGCGCAGCCACGGCGTGGGGTCGTCCAGCTCGCTGATGTGGGCCCACCGCACGACCCGATCGCGGCCGCCGCCGCCGCCCGCCACCTCGAGCTCCAGCTGGGGCAGCGCGATGATGTCGGCGACGGTCAGCACCTGGGTTGTCCAACCATCAAACTAGTTGGTGTCGACGACCTGGCGGCCGCCGGTGACGACCTTGCGGCTGCCGTGCGAATGAGGCCGTTGCATCTCGTCCCAGGCCTCGTCCAGCACCGTGTCCAGCACGTCGTGGATGAAGTCGAGCTCCTCGCGGGTCGCGATCAGCGGCGGCGACAGCTGGATCACCGGGTCGCCGCGGTCGTCGGCGCGGCAGATCAGCCCCGCGTCCCACAGCCGTCCCGACAGGAACCCGCGCAGCAGGTGGTCCGACTCCTCGTCGTCGAACGTCTCCTTGGTGTCCTTGTCCTTGACCAGCTCCAGCGACCGGAAGTAGCCGGCTCCGCGGACGTCGCCCACGATCGGCTTCTCGCCCAGCTTCTCGAGCAGCTCCTGGAAGTACGCCTCGTTGCGCCGCACGTTTCCGAGCACGTCCTCGCGCTCCATCACCTCGAGGTTCTTGAGCGCCACGGCCGCCGAGACGGGGTGGCCTCCGTAGGTGATGCCGTGGTTGAGCACGGTCGTCCCCTCCAGGAACGGCCCCGCGACGTCGTCGGTCATCAGCACGCCGCCCAGCGGCACGTGCGCCGAGCCGACGCCCTTGGCGAAGGTGACGATGTCGGGCCGGATGTCGTAGCGGGTCGATCCGAACCACTCGCCCAGCCGGCCGAAGCCGCAGATCACCTCGTCGGCCACCAGCAGCACGCCGTACTCGTCACAGATCGCGCGCACGCCCTGGTAGTAGCCCTCGGGCGGGGTGAAGGTGCCGCCCGAGTTCTGCACGGGCTCCATGAACACGGCGGCCACCGAGTCGGGGCCTTCCTGCTCGATCACGCCGCGCAGCTCGTCCAGCAGGAACTGCGTGAACTCCTGCTCGCTCTCGCCGTGGGGACGGCGGTAGCGGTTGGTGTTGGAGACGTGGCGAACACCTGCCATCAGTGGCTCGAACGGCGTCTTCAGCGGGTAGATGCCGGTCAGCGACAGCGCGCCCAGGGTGGTGCCGTGGTAGGCGATGCGCCGGGCGATCATCTTGTAGCGGTGGTGGTGGCCCCGCAGCTGGTGGTACTGGCGCACGAGCTTGATGATGGCCTCGTTTGCCTCCGACCCGCCCGACACGAAGAAGGCGCGGTTGAGGTCGCCGGGCGCCAGCTCGGCCACCTTGGCTGCCAGCTCGATCGAGCGCGGATGCGCGTAGCTCCAGTTGGTGTAGAAGGGCAGCTCCGCCATCTGGGTGGCCGCCGCCTCACCCAGCTCGGCGCCGAAGCTGTAGCCGATCTGGGTGCAGAACAGGCCGGCAAGCCCGTCGAAGTAGCGCTTCCCCTTGCTGTCGTACAGGTAGCAGCCCTCGCCGCGGGTGATGATCGGCACGTCCTCGTTGCGGTACGTGGAGTGCCGCGTGAAGTGCATCATCAGGTGGCGCTTTGCGAGTTCCTGCAGCCTGTCGTCAGACAGCGCGGCCTGCGAGCCGTTGCTGGTCATAGAGGCGATCCTTGTCTCGGCGATTGGACAGAGTGGCCAATCGTATCAGGAGCGCAAGCGCGCTAAGCCCCTTCCTGCTTATACTCGTTGGCGCAAAGATCGATCACACGGGGGCCGCAAAATGGCAGTGCAAGCATCCGGAACCAAGACCGAGCAGCTGATGGCAAAGCGCGACGCCTACGTCGCACGCGGCGTCGCGCTGGCGCCGATCGTGGCGGACCACGGCCACGGCGCCCGGCTCACCGATGTCGACGGCAAGGAGTACATCGACTTCGCCGGCGGCATCGGCGTGCTCAACCTCGGCCACACGCCCGACGCGGTGGTGGATGCGATCAAGCACCAGGCCGAGAAGATGCTGCACTCCTGCTTCCCGGTGGCCGCCTACGAGCCCTACCTCGAGGTCGCGCAGCTGTTGTGCGAGCACACGCCCGGCACGCACGCCAAGAAGGCGCTCTTGATCAACTCCGGCGCCGAGGCGGTCGAGAACGCCGTCAAGATCGCCCGCTACCACACCGGCCGTGACGGCGTGATCACGTTCGACCGCGGCTTCCACGGGCGCACGCTGCTGACCATGTCGCTCACCTCCAAGCTCGTCTACAAGAAGGGCATGGGCCCGTTTGCGCCGGAGATCTACCGGGCGCCCGCGCCCTACCCCTACCGCGGCGTCACCACCAAGGACGCGCTGAAGGGCCTCGAGTTCATCTTCAAGGCACACGTCGATCCTCAGTCGGTGGCGTGCGTGGTGCTGGAGCCGGTGCAGGGCGAGGGCGGCTTCACGGTCATGCCCGCCGACTTCATCGAGGGCGTGATGGCGCTCTGCGAGCAGCACGGCATCCTCTACGTCGATGACGAGGTGCAGTCCGGCATGGGCCGCACCGGCAAGCTCTGGGCGCTCGACCACTACGGGCTGGTGCCGGATCTGATGACCGTCGGCAAGTCCCTGGCCGCGGGCATGCCGCTGGCCGGTGTGATCGGCCGGGCCGAGGTGATGGACTCGGTGCACCTGGGCGGGCTCGGCTCCACCTACGGTGGCAACCCGGTGGCCTGCGCGGCCGCGGTCGAGAGCATCAAGGCGATCTCCAGCGAGGCGTTCCTGGCCCAGGCCACCGCCTTCGGCGAGGAGATCATGGCCCGCCTGCACGGCATGGCCGAGCGCCACCAGGTGATCGGCGAGGTGCGCGGGATCGGGCCGATGGCGGCGATCGAGCTGGTCAAGGACCGCGAGACGCGGGAGCCTGCCGCCGATGTCGCGGCCGCCACGGTGGCGGGCGCGCTGGAGCGGGGCCTGCTGCTGCTGAAGACCGGCATCTACGACAACGTGCTGCGCATACTGGTGCCGATCACCGCCACCGAGGAGGACCTGGAGCTGGGGCTTGACCGGCTCGAGGAGTCGCTTGCCGCAGCCGCCTGATTCCACCACCACAGCGGCCGTCACGCTGCGTGGCGTGCGCAAGAGCTACGGCGACGTCGACGCCGTTGCGGGCATCGACCTCGAGGTCGCCCACGGCGAGTTCTTCTCGCTGCTGGGGCCGTCCGGGTCGGGGAAGACCACCACGCTCCGCATGATCGCCGGCTTCGAGCTGCCCACCGACGGCTCGGTGCTGCTGGACGGACGGGACGTGTCGAAGCTGGCGCCCTACCAGCGCGACGTCAACACGGTGTTCCAGGACTACGCGCTGTTCCCGCACATGTCGGTCGGTGAGAACGTTGCCTATGGCCTGATGGTGAAGCGGGTGAAAAGGCAGGAGCGGCGCGAGCGGGTGGCGGAGGCGCTGCGGATGGTGCGGCTGGACGGCTTCGACAAGCGCAAGCCCTCGCAGCTCTCGGGCGGCCAGCGGCAGCGCGTCGCACTGGCGCGGGCGCTGGTCAACCGGCCCCGGGTGCTGCTGCTGGACGAGCCGCTGGGCGCGCTCGACCTGAAGCTGCGCGAGGAGATGCAGATCGAGCTGAAGACGATCCAGCGCGACGTCGGCATCACGTTCATCTTCGTCACCCACGATCAGGACGAGGCGCTCACCATGAGCGACCGCATCGCCGTGTTCAACGTCGGGCGGATCGAACAGGTGGGGACGCCGGCCGAGATCTACGAGCACCCCGCCAGCGTGTTCATCGCCGGGTTCGTGGGCACGTCGAACGTGCTCTCGGGCGACGCCGCGGCGGCCATCACCGGCTCGCCCGAGCGCTTCACCGTGCGGCCGGAGAAGATCCGGATCGCGGAGCCCGATGCGGTGGTCGGCGAGGGGGACTGCTCGGCCGAGGGGACGGTTCGCGACGTTGTCTACCTCGGCACGACCACCCGGTACATCATTGCGCTGGAGACCGGCGTGGAGCTGGTGGTGGTGCAGCAGAACCTGACCACGTCGTCGATGGAGGCGCTGGCTGCCAAGGGTCGGCGCGTGAAGCTGGTCTGGGATCGTCAATACAACCGCTCGCTCGAGGGCGAGCCGTCAAGGGACAATCAGGAGGTCACAGCATGAGGGTTCGTCTGGTGCTCGCAGCGTTGCTGGTGTCGGCCATGGCCGTTGCCGCGGGCTGCGGAAGCAGTTCGTCGAGCGGTAATGGCGGCTCCGGGAGCAACGGCTCGAGTGGCCCCAGCCTGCCGCAGTCGATCGGCCCGCTCGAGGGGTCGCTGAACCTGATCGCGTGGCAGGGCTACACCGAGGACAACGTGGTGAAGCCGTTCGAGAAGCAGACCGGCTGCCAGGTCAACGTCAAGTACGGCCAGACCTCCGACGAGATGTACAAGCTGATGCAGAGCGGCAACTACGACGGCGTGTCCGCGTCCGGCGACGCCAGCAACCGCCTGATCGCGTCCGGTCTTGTGTCGCCGATCAACACGAACCTGATCTCCGACTTCGGCGACATCTCGCCGCAGCTGCAGAGCCCGCCGCACAACACGATCAACGGCGTGCACTACGGCGTCTCCTACCAGTGGGGCGCGAACATTCTGATGTACAACAAGACCGTCGTCAGCCCGGCGCCCGACAGCTGGGGCGTGATCTTCGACGGCACAAGCTACAAGGGCAAGGTCGACGCCTACGACAGCCCCATCTACATCGCCGACGCGGCGCTCTACCTGAAGTCGGCGCAGCCCGACCTCAAGATCACCGATCCCTACGAGCTGACCCAGCCGCAGTTCGACGCGGCCGTCAACCTGCTGAAGAAGCAGCACCAGCAGATCGGCAACTACTGGTCGAGCTTCACCGCCCAGATCCAGGACTTCACCCAGGGCAGCATCGTGATCGGCCCGACCTGGCCCTACCAGCTGAACACCCTCAAGGCCGCGAAGGTGCCGGTCGAGGCCGTCCTGCCCAAGGAGGGCGCGACCGGATGGGCCGACACCTGGATGGAGTACTCGAAGGCGGCCCATCCCAACTGCATGCTGAAGTGGATGGACTACGCGACCACGCCCGAGGTGCAGGCCAAGACCGCCTACACGTTCGGCTCGGCGCCGGCCAACCCGAAGGCCTGCGCGATCCTGGACAAGCAGGTTAAGAACTACTGCGCCGACTACCACGTCACCGATCCGAACTACTTCGACCACATCTCCTTCTGGAAGACGCCGCTCAGCGAGTGCGGCGACAGCAGGGGCAACACCTGTGTTCCGTATACGGAGTGGTTCCAGGCGTGGACTGACATCAAGAACTCCTGATCTCGCGCTCCCGGGGGCCGCTCGGCCCCCGGGAGCATCCCGCCCATGGCCACACCCACCGCCTCCGCACCGTTCGGCGCCCGCCGCCGGCTCTCGGCGTTCTTCTACCGCCACCGCTGGCTGAAGCTGCTCGCCCTGCTGATCCCGCCGCTGAGCTGGATCGTCGTCGTCTACCTGGCGGCGCTGGTCGTGCTGCTGGCCACCGCCTTCTGGCAGCAGGATGAGCTCAGCGGCCAGATCATCCACACCTTTACCTGGGACAACATCAAGACGGTGAAGGACGATCCCACTCTGCACGCCGTCACCCGCCAGACCGTCCAGATGGCGGTGCTGGTCACGATCACCGACATCCTGCTGGCGTTGCCGCTGGCCTACTACATGGCGCGCGTGGCCTCGCGGGGCGTGCGGGCGCTGCTGTTCGTGGGCGTGCTGATGCCGCTGTGGTCGAGCTACCTGATCAAGGCCTACACGTGGCGGCTGATGACCGGCGACGCCGGCACCATCAACTGGGCGCTGGCCAAGATCGGACTGGGGCCGCTGCACATCGCGTTTACCACCACCGCCATGTGGCTGGCCTTCACCTACATCTGGCTGCCTTACATGGTGCTGCCCATCTACGCCGCGCTGGAGCGGATCCCGGGGTCGCTGATCGAGGCTTCCAGCGACCTCGGCGGGCGCTCGTGGCGCACGCTGCGAAGCGTGATCATGCCGCTGGCGCTGCCGGGGATCGCGGCCGGCTCGATCTTCACGTTCTCGCTGACCCTGGGCGACTACATCATGGTCGACCTGGTGGGCGGCAACAAGACCGACTTCCTGGGCAGCGTCATCTTCCGCTACCAGGGCATCGCCAACGACCTGCCGCTGGCGGCCGCGATCGCCCTGGTGCCGGTTGTCGTGATCACGATCTACCTGCTGCTGGTCAGGCAGCTGGGAGCGTTCGAGGCGCTGTGAGGGGGAACGCCTGATGGAGCCGAGACCCGTCCGCATCGGCCTTCGCATCTTCTCGTTCGGGGTGATGGCGTTTCTCTACATCCCGCTTGCGGTGATCGTGATGGCGTCCTTCAACGCCTCCCGCATCCCGACCTGGCCGATCAAGGACTACACCCTGCACTGGTGGTCGCTGGCGATGCACGACCAGCACGCCCGCACCGCGCTCGAGAACTCGTTCAAGGTGGGCCTGGCCGCCACCGCGGTGGCGCTGCTGCTGGGCAGCGCGGCCGCGTTCGCGCTGTCGCGCTACCGCTTCTTCGGCAAGAACTCGCTGTCGCTGCTGCTGGTGCTGCCGATCGCGCTGCCCGGCATCGTCACCGGGCTGTCGCTGCTCTCGGCGATCGAGTACCTGTCGCTGACCCCGTCGCTGGTGACGGTGGCGATCGGCCATTCCACCTTCTGCATCGTGGTGGTGTTCAACAACGCGGTCGCCCGGCTGCGGCGCTCATCGAGCTCGTTCGAGGAGGCTTCGATGGATCTTGGCGCCGACGGCTGGCAGACGTTCCGCTTCATCACCCTGCCGAACCTGGCCACCGCGCTGGTTGCCGGCGGCCTGCTCGCGTTCGCTCTGTCGTTCGACGAGATCGTGGTCACCAACTTCACGGCCGGCGCCCAGCAGACGCTGCCGCTGTGGATCTACAACCAGTTCCGCCTGCCCAACACGGCGCAGGAGGTGAACGCGGTGGCGGTGTTCGTGATCGCGCTGACCGCGATTCCGGTCTACCTGGCCCAGCGCCTGATGCGCGAGTCGGGCGGGATCGGCGGACGCGGCTGACCCGACTCAGGTTACGGTCAGAACGCCCTTCATGCCGGCCTGCTCGTGACCCGGGACGGAGCAGTAGAAGATGTAGGTGCCCGGCGTCACGGTGACGGTGACGGTGGAGGTGCCGCCGTTGGAGACCTCGTTGCCCTGCTGGCTCACGCCGGTGCCCTTGATCGAGATGTCGTGGCTGACCGACTGCGGGTTCTTGGACTCGAGCGTGATCACGCCGGCCTTGGCTGTGGCGGTGGTCTTGGTGAACGAGAAGCCGGAGTCCGAGACGGGGATGCTGATCACCTGGCCGCTGCCCTTTGGCAGGGAGGAACCGGAGGATCCGCCGCCTGATGAGCTTCCGCCGCAGCCTGCCGCCAGCACCACAACCAGCAGCGGTGCCGCCGCCAGCGCCCACATTCGTCGCATTCTCATGCCTCGACCTCGTTTCCTGACGTGGCTTTGCGCGGGATATCGCCCGCATTGTGACAGAGCCGAACGCCGTTCCACCCCCATTCGTAAACATTTGATGTATGACGGCTGTCGTCGAACCCGTCTGATAGCGTCTTTACCCATGTGTTTTAGCCGTGGCCATGCACGCGCAGCGTGTGCGCGTGTGACCCGACCGTTGCTCCTGGCTTTCTCGCTCCTGACCGCACTCCTGGTCGTGGCGCTGCCGCAGGCGTCCGCCGCCTCCAGCATCTCGGCCAAGCGAGCCGAGGCGCGCCAGGTCGAGAACCAGATCATGAACCAGGAGGCGGCGCTCGAGAAGCAGATCGAGAAGTACAACGCCGTCCACCAGCACTACCTGCAGACGCGCCACCAGCTGCAGAACAACCGGATCGTGCTGGCCGTGGCCCGGAAGAACCTGGCGCATGCCCAGAAGCTGCTGGCGCAGAGCCTGACCAGCGCGTACAAGTCGACCAACGAGGACGTCGTGTCGTTCCTGCTGGCGTCCCATTCGTTCTCCGAGCTGGTCGACCACGTGCAGGTGCTGCAGCGGGCCAACGACGCGAACAGCAACCTGATCGCACAGATCGCCCAGACCAAGAAGGTGATCGCCGACCGCACGCGCCAGCTCTCGACCGAGACGGCGCAGCTGGCCAGGGATCAGCGGGCGCAGATGGCGGCAAAGCAGCACGTGGAGGCGGGCCTGCATTCGCTGCAGGCGCGCAAGTCGCAGATCAGCGCCGACATCCAGCACCTGATCGACCAGCAGCAGGCGCGTGAGCAGGCGGCTGCGACGGCCGCGGCGGCTGCGGCCAGCGGCGGCAGCGTCGGCGGTAGCGGCGGCAGCATCCCGGTGCCTCCGTCCAGCACGCTCGGTGGCCAGGCGGTCGCGATCGCCGAGCAGTACCTGGGCGTGCCGTACGTGTGGGGCGGCGCCTCGCCGTCGGGCTTCGACTGCTCCGGGCTCGTCATGTACGTGTACGGCCGGCTGGGGGTGTCGCTGCCGCACAACGCCGCAGCCCAGTACTCGATGGGCACCCCGGTGCCGCGCGACGCCCTCGAGCCGGGCGACCTCGTCTTCTTCGACGGCCTCGGCCACGTCGGCATCTACGTCGGCGGCGGCTCGTTCATCCACGCTCCGCACACCGGCACCGTGGTGCAGATCAGCTCGCTTTCCGGCTGGTACTCGTCCACATACGTGGGCGCCCGGCGCATCGGCTAGCAGAGCTAAATCCCCGGAGGCTCAGGCTGAGGCCAGACGCCTTAGCGGCCGCCCTGCCGCGACAGCCACCGCGCCAGCGTCTCGCCCGTGTCCAGCACGTGCGCGTGCAGCAGCTTGCGCGCGCGTTTCGGGTCGGGCTTGTCGAGCGCCTCGGCGATGCGGTCGTGGTCGTCGGCGCTGCGGGGCACGATCCCGGGGTCAACTGCGAACGTGTGCCACGCCAGGCTGCGCGGCACCCGGTTGGTGAGCGCCTGCACCGTGTCGCGCAGCGGCGGGCAGTTGGCTGCGGCCAGGATCACGTTGTGGAACAGCTCGTTTGCCTGCGAGCACTGCTGCAGGGCGATCAGCCGCCCCTCCTCGTCCGACGCCGGTAGCTGCTGGACGCGCTCGCCTCCGGCCCGCAACAGCGCCTGGGCGGTGTCCAGGTCGGCGTGGTCGTACGTGGTCAGCCGGCCCGAGGCTCGCTCTGCCGCCAGCCCCTCCAGCTCCGCCCGCACCAGGAAGATGTTGCGGCACTCGTCGGGCGAGAACGACCGCACCAGCGCCCCGCGGTGTCCCAGCTGCTCGACCAGCCCGATCGCCTGCAACTGGCGCAGCGCCTCGCGGATGGGGGTGCGGCTGACCCCGAAGCGCTCGGCCAGGTCCTCCTGCCGCAGCCTGGTGCCGAGCGGGATACGGCCCGTGATGATCTCGACCTGAAGCTCGTGGGCGAGGTCGTCGGCGCGGCTGGGGTTGCCGGTCGGGCGGTCGGGCATGGGTCGATCCTACAGCCGGTCGGCGCCCATCGGAGCCGTGGTCGTATGTATCCCAAGATTTGAGGTTTGGATCCAAACAAGATACGCTGCGACGACATCCCGCGAGCACCGGAGCGACCCCTCATGACCGATACCGCCGCCAAGCTTCCCGAGATCGAGCACATCAAGGCCCGCAAGGACGGCCTGGACGTGCTCGCAGACATCTACCGCTACGCCGAGCTCGGCTTCGAGGCCATCGAGCCCGACGACCTGGCGCTGTTCCGCTGGTACGGCGTGTACACGCAGCGCGCAGCCGAGTCGGCCGCCGCCGGCGACCCCGGGCCGTCCGAGCAGACCGACGGCCTGTTCATGCTCCGCGTCAAGTTCCCGGGTGGCATCGTCAGCTCGGAGCAGCTGCGGGCGGTGGGGTCGCTGGCTGAGCGCTACGGCCGCGGCATGGGCGACATCACCACTCGCCAGAACATCCAGCTGCACAACCTCGCGATCGAGGACATGCCGATCGTGCTGGACGAGCTGAACGCGGTCGGCCTGTCCTTCACGCAGGCCTGCGGCGACGTCTGGCGCAACGTCGTGGGTTGCCCGCTGGCCGGGGTCGACGGCCACGAGCTGATCGACACGCGACCCCTGGTGGCCGACCTGGAGCGGGCGTTCGTCGGTCACCGCGAGTTCTCGAACCTGCCCCGCAAGTTCAAGGTGTCGGTGTCGGCCTGCGTGCATCACTGCGCGCAGCACGAGATCAACGACATCGGGCTGGTGGCGGTCGACAAGGACGGCGTGGTCGGCTACGACGTGTGGGTCGGCGGCGGGCTGGGCGCGTCGGCCAAGATGGGCCGGCGGCTGGACGTGTTCGCCCGCCCGGAGCAGGCGGTGGAGGTGTGCCGCGCCATCACCGAGCTCTACCGCGACGAGGGCAAGCGCACCAAGCGCACGCGCGCGCGCATCAAGTTCCTGGTGGACGAGTGGGGAGTCGACCGGCTGCGCGACGAGGTCGAGCGCAAGCTCGGCTACGAGCTGGAGCGCTCCGTCCCGCCGACCGCGCCGATCGACCCGCACCGCGACCACCTGGGCGTGCACCCGCAGGCACAGCCCGGCCTCTACTACGTGGGCGGCACCACGCTGCGCGGCCGCTTCACGGCAGACCAGATGATCGGCGTGGCCGGCATCGCGGAGCGCTACGGCTCGGGCGGCCTGCGCTGCACGAACCGCCAGAACATCATCGTCGTGGACGTGCCCGACAGCGACGTCGAGACGGTCGCGGCCGAGCTCGCCGACCTGGGACTGCCGACCGAGGCGTCGGCGTTCCGGCGCGGCGTCATCTCCTGCACCGGCATGGAGTTCTGCAAGCTCGCGATCGTCGAGACCAAGCACCGCGCGGCGGAGCTGATCGAGCACCTGGAGCGGCGCATCGGAGACCTGGACGGATCGATCCGGATCAACCTGAACGGCTGCCCGAATGCCTGCGCTCAGTACCAGATCGCCGACATCGGTCTCCAGGGCGGGATCGCCAGGACGGCCGAGGGCGAGCGGGTGCAGGGCTTCATCGTGCACATCGGCGGCCGGCTGGGGGAGGGGGCGACCTTCGGGCGGCGCATCGCCAGCAAGGCGATCCCGGCCGATGACGCCCGCTACGCCGTCGAACGGGTCGTGCGTGCCTACAAGGGCGAGCGGCGGTCGGACATGAGCTTCGGCGAGTGGGCCGACCGGCAGGGCGACGCGCGGCTGGCCGCGCTGATCGGCGTGGCCGTCGCCCGCGAGCAGCAAGAGGTGGCTGCCTAGGCTGGTCCGTAGGTCAAGGATCGGCGCCGCGGCGCCGATCCTTGGGTGTGTTCGCGCGCCTGCTGCGTCTGTTAGCCGTGGTCCTGGCCGGCCTGCTGCTCGGCGTCGGCGTCTTCGTGACGCTGGTCGCGCTGGGCTTCGTCCGAAACCCGCTCGATCCGGTGATCGGTGGCGACATCGCGCTCGCGCGCAGCACGCGGCCCGGCCAGCGCGTGCTGTTCGTCGGTAACAGCATCACCTACTACCACGACATGCCCGCGATGGTGGAGCGCCTGGCGGCGGCCGATCCGGGGCCAGAGCCGCTGATCGTCGTGTCCTACACCAGGGGCGGTGCGCGGCTGTCCGACTTCGCCGGGGACGGCGGGCTCCGCCGGCTGCTGCAAGAGGCGCGCTGGGACGACGTGGTGCTGCAGGAGCAGAGCAAGATCCCGTCGCTGCCGCCGGCCGAGCGGGCGCAGCAGATGGATCCCGCAGCACGCACCCTGCACTCGCTGATCACCGCCGCCGGCGCGCGCACGCTGCTATTCATGACCGCGGGCTACGAGCACGGCAACGGCTGGGGCGACAGCTACCAGGCCATGCAGCTACGTCTCTACCAGGGCTACGCGGCGGTCGGGTCGGAGATCGGCGCCGACGTCGTCCCGGTCGGCGTCGCCTGGCAGGTCGCACACCTGCGGCAGCCCGATCTCGGCCTGTGGTCGTGGGACGGCACCCATCCCAGCACCGCCGGTTCCTACCTCGATGCCTGCATGTTCTACGCGGCGTTGACCGGCCGCTCGCCCGTAGGCAATTCCTACACCGCCGGCCTCGACCCGAGCCAGGCCAGGTTCCTGCAGCAGACGGCAGCCGGCGCTACGGCATGAGGTCGCGGCGGGCCACGTTCAGCGCCACCGCGCGCTCGAGCGCGGCCGATCGGGCGTCTTCGAGCTTGGTCGAGAACTCCTCGTCGGCCGGGTCGAGCCGGCCGATCCGCTGCGAGGGCTCGCCGGGCCGCACCAGCTCCACCACGGTGCCCTGGGGCGTGGCCCGGATCGCCACCCGCCACTCGGCCAGCTCCCGCCGCCGCCGCGCCCGCCGCGCCCAGATCGCCGTGAGCGGCACGGACACCACGGCCAGCATCATCACCCCGTAGGAGATCACCGTTTCCACGCTGCCTCTACGGTAGCGCGCGCAGGTTGGAAATTGACCGATCGGTGAGGGTTTCACTACCATGTGACCACTGGAAGTGCAGACGTCGGGAGTTCCCGGCACACGCATCAAGAGAGGCGGAGGGACCGGCCCTGTGAAGCCTCGGCAACCGAACCGCCGCTGCGGGGACGGTGCCCCATCCGGCGAGGCGACCGCCTCGAAAGATGTGAACCGGCCGATCTGATCGGCCCATCCCGGGAGAATCCACAATGTATGCAACGCATCTCGTCTGCAAGGGCTGTGGCTCAGAGCACCCGCTGGAGGCGCGCTTCGCCTGCGACCGCTGCTTCGGCCCGCTCGAGGCCGCCTACGACCGCGAGGCGATCGCGGCCGGCGTCACCCGCGAGCTGATCGAGTCCGGCCCCTCGACGCTGTGGCGATGGGAGTCGTTCCTGCCGGTGCGCGCGCCCGGCCGCGGGCTGCCCGTCGGCAACTCGCCGCTGATCCAGGCCGATCGCCTGGCCGCCGAGCTGGGCCTGGACTGCGAGCTGTACGTCAAGACCGAGACATCCAATCCCACCCACTCGTTCAAGGACAGGGTGGTGGCGGTGGCGGCGGCCAAGTCGGTCGAGCTCGGCTACGAGGCGCTGGCGTGCGCCTCCACCGGCAACCTGGCGGGGGCCACGGCCGCGGCCGGGGCCGCCTTGGGGCTGCCCACCTACATCTTCGTGCCCAGCGACCTCGAGCCGGAGAAGATCATCGCCGCCGCCGCCTACGGCGCCACCGTGTTCGTCGTCGACGGCACCTATGACGACGTCAACCGGCTCTGCTCGGAGCTCGCCTACGACCGGCCATGGGCCTTCGTCAACGTCAACATGCGCGCCTACTACGCGGAGGGGTCGAAGACGATCGCGCTGGAGACGGCCGAGCAGCTGGGCTGGCGCGTCCCCGACCGGGTGATCGCGCCGATCGCCTCCGGCTCGCTCTACACGAAGATCCTGCAGGGCTTCGAGGAGGGCCGCTCAGCCGGGCTGCTGGACGACGGCCCGGATCCGGTCATGCACGGCTGCCAGGGCGCCGGCTGCGCGCCGGTGGCGACCGCCTTCGCCGGCGGCTCCGACCAGGTCGTGCCGGTCAAGCCGACCGGCATCGCCAAGTCGCTCGCGATCGGCAGCCCCGCCGACGGCGTCTACGCGCTGGACGTGGCCCGCCGCACCGGCGGCTCGATCGAGGCCGTCGACGACGAGCAGATCGTGGAAGGCATCAGCCTGCTGGCGGCGGCCACCGGCGTCTTCACCGAGACGGCCGGCGGCGTCACCGCGGGCGTCCTGCGCAAGCTGGCCGAGCGGGGCGAGATCGGCGCGGGGGAGACGGTGGTCGTCTACATCACCGGCGACGGCCTGAAGACGATCGACGCGGTGCGCCCGGTCGTCCGCACGATCGCCGTGTCGCCCGACCCCGACGATGTGGATGCGGCGCTGGAGCGGCGCCTGGCCTCGACTAGATGATTGATTCCACGAGCTGCGTGGCTCTGGAGCTGGTGCGAGCCGCCCCAGACGCCACGATCGCCCTTGAACAGGCTTCATCCAGCCTGCCCTGCGGTCGATCCCGTCGTCTGGAACACCTCGTCCTGCGCCCATAGCCACGGATCTCGTGGAATCAACCATCTGGCCGAGCGAATCGCGGGCCGGACCAACCGGCGGCTGGTGATCCGGCCCGCAGATGGATGATCGGCCGCCGGCGGCGGCGGCGCCTCACGGCACCGGTGGTTCTTCCTCCCCGGATCGGAGGAGCGGCGCCTACGCGCTTTCGCGCACCTCGGCATGCCCGCCCTGCACGCTTAGGTCGAACCGCCGCCCCAGCGCCTCAATGCCGCGCAGCTCCAGCCGCCGGCAGGCCTCGGGCAGCACCGCGTCCACGTGCAGCCGCCCGTCGGCCGGATCCGGCCGCAGGCCCAGCATGCAGGTCAGGAACAGCACCGGCGCCCCGGCCGCCCAGGCCTGCGGCGAGCAGGCGGTGGGGTATGCCACCGGGAACGGCGTCATGCCGCGGCGGTAGCCCGCGAACACCTCCGGCAGCCGGTAGTCGAAGTGGCGGGCGGCGGTCAGCATGTCGCTGGCGATCCGGTTCGCGTACTGGCGGAAGCCGTAGCGCACCAGGCCTGCCGTCAGCAGGCTGTTGTCGTGCGGCCAGACGGTGCCGGTGTGGTAGCCGATCGGGTTGAAGCCGCGGTCGCGGTCGGACATGGTGCGCACGCCCCAGCCCGAGTTGAGCGTGTCCGACATCAGCTGCTCCGCCACGGCCGCAGCGCGCGGCTCATCCACGATGCCCGACCACAGCAGGTGGCCGATGTTGGAGCAGAGCGAGTCGATCTGGCGCTTCTCGTTGTCGAGTCCCAGCACGAAGTAGCCGTCGCCGTTGCGCTCCGAAAAGAAGGCCTGGTTGAACGCGGTCTTGAGCTGTGCGGCCTCCCGCTCGAGCCGCTCCGCCAGCTCCGGGTCGCCCCATACGTGGCGGCACAGCTCGGCCACGCGCAGGCGGGCGTCGTAGGCGTAGCCCTGCACCTCGGCCGCGGCCACCGGCGTGCGCGCCACGGTGCCGTCGTGGTAGCGCATCGAGTCCCACGAGTCCTTCCAGGTCTGGGACTCCAGGCCGCGCTGCGATCGCCGGTGGTACTCGATGAACCCGTCTCCGTCCAGGTCGCCGTACTCGTGCATCCAGCCCAGCGCCCGCATGGCCGGCTCGCGCAGGCCCCTGATCGTGTCGACGTCGCCGGTCCAGCGGTACAGCTCGGAGATCAGGATCAGGAACAGCAGGGTCGAGTCGACGCTGCCGTAGTAGGGGAAGGCGCCGCCCTCGGCCGCCACCCGGCCCAGCCGCAGCTCGTGCACGATCTTGCCGGGCTCGCTGTCGCGCTCGTCGTCTCGCTCGCTTGCCTGTAGGGCTGCCAGCGTCTCGAGCGTGCCGCCGGCCAGCGACGGGCCCAGCAGCAGCGTCTGGTAGCTGGTCAGCAGCGTGTCGCGGCCGAACACGGTCATGAACCACGGCAGCCCCGCGGCCGGCAGGTCGCCCATCCGGTCGCTGCCCTGGCGGGCGCGCATGCGCAGGGCGGCCAGGTCGGCCAGCGAGCGTGTGTAGGTGTTCCGCAGCTCCTCCCAGTCGGTCGACAGCTCCGGAGCGTGCAGGCGCCAGGCTCGCAGCGACTCCTCGACGCGCACGCGCTCCTGGCCGAAGTAGAAGGTGGTGTAGCGGTCGCGGCGGCGGCTGTCGCCGGACAGCAGCACCACGTTCGCGCGCGACTCCCAGGTCTCTCCCGGCTTCAGCGAGACGCTGTGGGAGATGAAGCGGTCGCCGGTGTGGCCGCGCCGGGAGACCCAGACCAGCGCCTCCGCCGAGAACACCCCGTCGCGGAGCTGGAACGACCAGGAGTTCTCGTCCTCGTCGTGGGACACGTCGACGCTGAAGCCGGGTTCCGTGCGACGTGTGAAGACCAGGTCCTCCTCACGGTACTCCCGCGCCTTCACCTCAAACAGGTCGAGGAAGTCGAAGTCGAACTCCAGCCGCAGCTCCAGCTCGACCGGCTCGATCAGGTGGTTCTCGACGCGCAGCGTGTTCTGCAGGCTGCCCTCTCCCACGAACACGTTGCGGATCAGCGAGACGGCGCCGGCCGGCATGCCCGGCAGCGGCGGGTTCTGGAGGAACACGGCCGCCGAGTAGTAGTCGACGGTGTCGGAGCTCAGCAGCTGCGGCGGCTCTCCGTTCAGCAGCAGCTGCCACGCCGACAGGTAGCGGGTGTCGTTGTAGTAGAGCCCCTCAGAGCCCGCGCCGACGTCGCCGTGATCGTCCGCGACGAGGAAGCTATTGCCGTCAAGGACGGTCAGCATCCGCGCATGCTATCGATGCGAACGGGCGTGGAAACGGATCGCACCCGCGCCGGCCGGCTGCCGGAACGGGTGCGGAAGGGGGTAGCCGCGGGTCAGGCGGCGACGGCGGGAGCGTGCTCCTCGAGCTCCAGGGCGGCGGCAAGCGCGGCCTTGGGGCGGGCGCCGACGGCCTTGGCGACGACCTTGCCATCCTTCACCAGCACCAGCGTCGGGATGCTGAGCGCCTGGAACGTCTCCTGCAGCTCGGGCTGGTCGTCGACGTCGATCTTGCCGACCTTGAGACGTCCGGCGTACTCGGCCGCAATCTCCTCCACCACCGGCGCCACCAACCGGCAGGGGCCGCACCAAGCTGCCCACAGGTCGAGCAGCACGGGCAGCTCGGAGTCGAGCACCTCGCTCTGGAAGTTGTCCTTGGTGATCTCGATGGCGGTCATTCCTGGTCTCCTGACTT
>Ga0075425_100002319_pt1 | contig 19045 bp, 15 predicted proteins | sample SoiMethybrSBSTD4_FD_75300 | JGI IMG/M metagenome (GOLD analysis project Ga0075425, IMG submission 75300) | Bulk soil microbial communities from a Populus tree surrounding site in Tennessee, USA - Soil MetaG P. TD hybrid SBSTD4 | ecosystem: Environmental > Terrestrial > Soil > Tree plantation... | reverse complement strand
TTCTTCAAGAGCGTGGTCGTCCCGATGAGCGCGCTCGGCTTCATCGCGTTCAGCTACTTCGTCATCGTCGGCTCGAGCAACGCGGTGAATCTGACGGACGGTCTCGACGGCCTCGCGATCATGCCCTGCGTGATGGTCGCGGGCGCGCTCGGCGTCTTCGCCTACGTCACTGGCCACGACATTTTCTCTGCCTACCTCCAGATCCCGAACGTCGCGGGCGCCGGCGAGATGCTGATCTTCTGCGCGACCATCGTCGGAGCCGGCCTCGGCTTCCTCTGGTTCAACACGTATCCCGCCCAGGTCTTCATGGGCGACATCGGCGCGCTCGCCCTCGGCGCGGCGCTCGGCATCGTGGCGGTGATCGTCCGCCAGGAAATCGTGCTCGCGATCATGGGCGGCATCTTCGTGCTCGAGACCATCTCGGTGATCCTGCAGGTCGCCTCGTTCCGGCTGCGCGGCAAGCGCATTTTCCGGATGGCGCCGATCCACCACCACTACGAGCTCAAGGGCTGGGCGGAGCCGAAGGTCATCGTCCGGTTCTGGATCATCTCCTTCATGCTGGTCCTCATCGGGCTGGCCACGCTGAAGCTCCGTTGATGCGGGAAAGCACCGGCAGCCCCCGCAGCGTGATCGTGGGCCTCGGCCGCACCGGCGTGTCGGCCGCGCGCCATCTCGCCGCGCGCGGCCACCGGCTCGTGGTGACGGACTCGCGCCCGAACCCGCCCGGACTTGCGGAACTGCGCCGACTCGTTCCTGCGGCGACGACCGCGCTCGGCGGCTTCGACCCCGCCGTGCTCGAGGGCGCCGACCAGGTCGTGGTCTCGCCGGGCGTCTCGCTCGCGGAGCCTTTCCTGCGCAAGGCGGCGGCGGAGGGGCTCGACCTCGTGGGCGACATCGAGCTCTTCGCGCGCGAGGCGGGAGGCCGCGTCGTCGGCATCACCGGCACCAACGGCAAGAGCACGGTCACGACGCTGGTCGGCGAGTTCGCGAAGGCTGCGGGCGTCGAGGCGCGCGTCGGCGGCAACCTCGGCGAGCCGGCGCTGGACCTGCTCGAAGGGCCGCCCGCGGCGATCTATGTCCTCGAGCTTTCCTCGTACCAGCTCGAGACGACCCATTCGCTGCAGCTCGAGGCGGCGGCGGTCCTGAACGTGACGCCCGACCATCTCGACCGCTACCGCGACCTCGCCGAATACGCGGCGGCGAAAGCGCGCATCTTCGAGCGCGCCGCGACCGCCGTCGTCAACCTCGACGACGAGATCGTCATGCGCATGCCGCGTCCGGGGCAGCGGCGCGTCGGGTTCAGCCTGAACCGCGACGACGCGGACTTCCGGCTGCTGCGCCAGGGCGGCTCGGAATGGCTCGCGCACGGCGCCGAGCCGATCCTGCCGCGCGCGGAGCTGCGGCTGCCGGGCCGGCACAATGCCGCGAACGCGCTCGCGGCGCTCGCCGTCGGAAGCGTCTGCGGGTTCCCGTGCGATGCGATGGCGGACGTGCTGCGACGCTTCGGCGGGCTGCCGCACCGCGCCGAGCGTGTGCGCGACCGGCGCGGCGTCGCCTGGATCGACGACTCCAAGGGCACCAACGTCGGCGCGACGGTCGCGGCGATCGAAGGGCTCGACGGACCGCTCGTGCTCATTGCGGGCGGCGACGGCAAGGGCCAGGACTTCACGCCGCTCGGCCCCGCCTGCCAGGGCAAGGTGAAGCAGGCGATCCTGATCGGCCGCGACGCGCCGATCCTTGCCGCGGCGCTCGCGAAGCGCTGCCCGGTCGCGTTCGCGGATTCCATGGAGGCGGCGGTCGCGCTGGCCGATTCGCACACGCGCGAGGGCGATACGGTCCTGCTGTCGCCCGCCTGCGCGAGCTTCGACATGTTCCGCGACTACGCGGCGCGCGGAGACGCCTTCGCGGCGGCCGCGCGGGCGCTGCCGGCATGAGCGCCGCCGTGTCCATGCAGTATTCGCGCTCCGCCGGCCGCCAGCAGCGGCTCGCGCTCGATCCCGTGCTGCTCGGCACGGTCTTCGGCCTCCTGCTCGCCGGCCTCGTGATGGTCGGATCGGCCTCGCTCAACGTGGCCGAGCGGCTGACCGGCGACCCGTTCTTCTACTTCGAGCGCCAGCTGCTCTCGGTGCTGCTCGGCCTCACGGTCGGCGCGGCGCTGCTTGTCGTGCCGATCAACGTCTGGAAGCGACTCGCGCCCTGGCTCCTGGTCGCGAGCTTCGCGCTCCTCGCGGTCGTCGCGATTCCCGGCATCGGCCATTCGGTCAACGGCAGCCGGCGCTGGCTCCAGCTCGGGCCGCTCAACTTCCAGCCATCCGAGCTCGCGCGCTGGCTCCTCGTCACCTACATCGCGATCTTCGCGGTGCGCCACCAGACGGAGCTGCGCAGCAGCGCCGAAGGCTTCTTCAAGCCGCTCGCCGTGCTGGTCGGGGCCGCGGGCCTGCTGCTCGCCGAGCCGGACTTCGGCGCGGCCGTCGTGCTGTGCGTGACCGGGACGGCGGTGCTCTTCGTCGCGGGCGCGCGCCTGCGCGACTTCCTGCTGGTCTGCGGCGTGGGGATCCTGGGGATCGGCCTGCTGGCGGTCATCAGCCCCTACCGCCTGCAGCGCATCCTCGCGTTCCTCGACCCCTGGGCCGACCCGTTCAACAGCGGTTTCCAGCTGACGCAGTCGCTCATCGCCGTCGGCCGCGGCGAGTGGTTCGGCGTCGGGCTGGGCTCGAGCATCCAGAAGCTCTTCTACCTGCCCGAGGCGCACACCGACTTCGTCTTCGCCGTGCTCGCCGAGGAATTCGGTTTCGTCGGCGTCGCGGCGATCGTTGCCGGATTCCTCGTGATCGTGCTCCGGAGCCTCCGGCTTGCGCGCGTCGCCGCGGACGCCGGCATGCCGCTGCATGCATGCATCGCCGCGGGCTTCGGCGTGTGGATCGGGCTGCAGGCCTTCCTGAACATCGGCGTGACGATGGGGCTCCTCCCGACCAAGGGACTGACGCTCCCGCTCCTGTCGTACGGCCGCTCGAGCATGCTCGTGACGCTTGCCTGGATCGGCATGGTGCTGCGCGTGCACCACGAGGTCGCGGCCTCGGGCAAGAGCGTGCTGCCTTCCGAAGGCCGCTCCGCATGAGGCGCACGGTCATGATCATGGCGGGCGGCACCGGTGGTCACGTGTTCCCGGCGCTCGCGATCGCGGGCGAGCTGCGCGCGAGCCGCAACATCGTGTGGCTCGGCACGGAGCGCGGCATCGAGTCGCGCCTCGTGCCGGCGGCCGGCTATGCCGTCGAGTGGATCGAAGTCGAGGGACTGCGCGGCAAGGGGCTCGGCCGCTGGCTCGCGGCGCCGCTCCGGATCGCGCGCGCGGTTGCGCAGGCGCGGCGCGCGCTGCGCCGCCGGCGACCGCACGTCGTGCTTGGCTGCGGCGGATTCGCGTCGGGCCCCGGCGGCATCGCGGCGCGGCTCACGGGCGTCCCGCTCGTGATCCACGAGCAGAACGCCGTCGCCGGCCTCACCAACCGCTGGCTCGCCCGCTTTGCGGTGCGCGTCGCGGAGGGCTTCCCGGGCAGCTTCGCGCCATCTCGCGGCGCGCTCTTCGTCGGAAATCCCGTGCGCCCCGAGATCGCGGCGCTGCCGGCGCCGCGCCAGCGATTCGAGTCGCGGAGCGGCCCCTTGCAGCTCTTCGTCTTCGGCGGCAGCCAGGGCGCGTCGGCGCTCAACCGGCTCATGCCGGCGGCGCTCGCGCTGCTGCCCGAAGGACGCCGCCCGCGCGTGCTGCACCAGACCGGCGAGAAGGACCGCGAGTCGACCGCCGCCGCCTACCGCTCGGCCGGCATCGACGCCGACGTGCGCGCGTTCGTCGACGACATGGCGGCGGCCTATGCCGCGGCTGACCTCGTCGTGTCGCGCTCCGGCGCCTCGACGGTTGCCGAGCTCGCCGCGGCGGGCGTCGGCTCGATCCTCGTGCCGTTTCCCGCGGCGGTCGACGACCACCAGACGCGGAACGCCGAGTGGCTCGGCCGCGTGGGCGCGGCGCAGGTCGTCTCGGAGACGGGCCTGACCGCCCCCGAGCTCGCGAATCGCCTCGCGACGCTGTTCGGCAGCGGGCGGCCGCGCCTGCTCTCGATGGCGGAAGCGGCGCGCGCGCTCGCGCGGCCCGACGCCGCCCAGCGCGTCGCCGAGATCTGCCTCGCGGCGGAAGGACGGCGCGCATGAGCGACCGCATGCGCCGAGTGAGCCTCATCCACCTGATCGGGATCGGCGGCGCCGGCATGGGCCCCATCGCGGAAGTGCTCGTCAACCTCGGCTACTCCGTGCAGGGCTCGGACCTCCGCGCCAACGCCGTCACCGCGCGGCTCGCTAAGATGGGGGTGCGTATCTTCATCGGTCACGAAGCCGCGCAGGTCGAGGGCGCGAGCGTCGTCGTCGTGTCCTCCGCGATCTCGCCGGCGAATCCAGAGCTCCTCGCCGCCCAGGAGGCCCGCATTCCCGTCGTGCGGCGCGCCGAGATGCTCGGCGAGCTGATGCGCTTCCGCCAGGGCATCGCGGTCGCCGGCACGCACGGCAAGACGACAACGACGAGCCTCGTCGCTTCCGTCCTCGCCGAGGGCGGGCTCGACCCGACCTTCGTGATCGGCGGGCAGCTGAAGAGCGCCGGCAGCAACGCGAAGCTCGGCACCAGCCGCTATCTCGTCGCCGAGGCGGACGAGAGCGATGCGTCGTTCCTGCACCTGCAGCCCATGATCGCGATCGTCACGAACATCGACAACGACCACCTCGTGACGCACGGCGGAGATTTCGAGAAGCTCAAGCAGAGCTTCGTCGAGTTCCTGCACAACCTGCCGTTCTACGGCCTTGCCGTGCTCTGCAGCGACGACGAGGTCGTGCGCGGCATCCTGCCGCAGGTCGGACGGCCGACGGTCCGCTACGGTCTCGGCGAGGAGGCGGACCTGCGCGCCGTCTCGCTCGTGCGCGAGGCGGGCACGACGCGATTCGAGGCCATCCGCGCCGGCCGGCCACCGCTGCCCGTCGCGCTGAACCTTCCGGGCCTGCACAACGTCAGGAACGCCCTCGCCGCAATCGCGGTCGCGACCGAGCTCGAGGTCGAGGACGCGGCGATCCAGCGCGCGCTCGCGGGCTTCCAGGGCATCGGCCGGCGGCTCGAGGTCGTCGGGGACGTCGCGACCAAGGCGGGGCGCATCACCCTCGTCGACGACTACGGTCACCACCCGACCGAGATCGAGGCGACCATCGACGCCGCGCGCCAGGCCTGGCCCGGCCGCCGGCTCGTGCTCGCGTTCCAGCCGCACCGCTACACGCGCACGCACGACCTCATCGACGATTTCGGCCGCGCGCTCTCGGCGGCCGACGCGCTCCTCGTCACGGAGGTCTATGCCGCCGGCGAGGAACCGATCGCGAATGCCGACGGGCGCGCGATCTGCCGCGCCGTGCGCGGGCGCGGCCGCCTCGAGCCCGTGTTCGTCGAGGACGTGCGCGAGCTCGCCGCGGCGCTCGCCGCCGTGATCGCCGAGCGCGATGTCGTGCTCACCATGGGCGCGGGCAGCATCGGCGCCGTCGCACACGAGCTGCCGACGCGGCTCGGCGTGACGAGCGCGAGGGCCGGGCGATGACGAAGTTCGCCATCGCGAGCGAGTTCGCCGACCGCGTGCAGCGCAACGAGCCGATGTCGCGCCACACGTCCTGGCACGTCGGCGGGCCGGCCGACGCCTGGTTCTCGCCGCGCGACGTCGAGGACCTGTCGGCCTTCCTGCGCTCGCTGCCCGCCGAGGTGCCCGTCACCTGGGTCGGGCTCGGCAGCAACCTCCTGGTGCGCGACGGCGGCATCCGCGGCGTCGTGATCTCGGTGCACGGGATCCTGAACGCGCTCGAGCGCGTCGGCGAGACGGAGGTGCGCGCCGAAGCCGGCGTCGCCTGCGCGCGTCTCGGGCGGCAATGCGCGAAATGGCAGCTGGGCCCGGCCGATTTCTTCGCGGGCATCCCGGGCACGGTCGGCGGCGCGCTCGCGATGAACGCGGGCGCGTGGGGCGGCGAGACCTGGCCGCGCGTGGTCGAGGTCGAGACCATCGGCCGCGCGGGCGAGCCCCACCGGCGCGACGCTTCCGAGTACCGCTACAGCTATCGGAGCGTGACGCCGCCGGTTCCCGGCGAGTGGTTCCTCGCCGCGACGTTTCGTTTCGAGGCGCGGCCCGGCGCAAGCACCGATTCGATCAAGCGGCTCCTCGAGAAGCGCCACGCCGCGCAGCCGATCGGTGCCTGGAGCTGCGGCTCGGTGTTCACGAATCCCCCGGGCGGGCACGCGGCAGACCTCATCGAGCGCGCGGGGCTCAAGGGCTTTCGACTCGGCGGGGCTGCGGTCTCGGACAAGCATGCGAACTTCATCCTTAACGAAGGCCAGGCGACGGCCGCGGACCTCGAGGCGCTCGTGCGCCACGTCCAGGCCACGGTCGAGCGCGTGCACGGCGTGACGCTCCGGCCCGAAGTGCGCGTCATCGGGGAGGCCGCATGAGCCGCCTGCGTGCAGCGAGCGCCGGATTTCGCCGCGTCGCGAACGCGAAGGACTTTGGCCGCGTCGCGGTGCTGATGGGCGGCGACTCCGCGGAGCGCGAGATCTCGTTGATGACCGGAAAGGCGGTGCACGAGGCGCTCGTCTCGCTAGGCGTCGAGGCCATTGCGTTCGATCCCGCCGGCCACGCGCTCGGCGAGCTCGTCGCGGGCGGCTTCGACCGAGCGTGGATCGCGCTGCACGGCCCGGGCGGCGAGGACGGCGCACTCCAGGGCGCGCTCGAGTGGCTCGGCATCCCGTACACCGGCAGCGGCGTGCTCGGCTCCGCCATCGGCATGGACAAGCTCCGCACCAAGCGACTCGCGCAGGCCGCGGGCGTCGCGACGCCGCCCTGGATCGAGCTCACGGGCGCCGCGGACTTCGGCCGCGCCGTGGCCGAGCTCGGCCTTCCGCTCGCGGTGAAGCCCGCGACGCAGGGCTCGAGCGTCGGCATGAGCCGCGTCGCCGCGGCCGCCGAGCTGCCCGCGGCCTGGCGCGCCGCGTCGGCGCTCGACCCGGTCGTGATCGCGGAGCGCTGGATCACGGGCGGCGAATACACCGTCGGGATCCTGCAGGGAGAGGCGCTTCCCGCGATCCGCATCGAGACGCCGCGCGCGTTCTACGACTACCAGGCGAAGTACTTCGCCGACGACACGCGCTACCTGATCCCCTGCGGCCTCGCGGCACCCGCGGAAGCGGCGCTGCAGAAGGCGGCGCTCGCGACCTTCGCGGCGACGGGTGCCTCGGGCTGGGGCCGCGTGGACTTCGTGATGGGCGAGGACGGCAAGGCGCTCCTGCTCGAGATCAACACGATACCCGGCATGACGAGCCACAGCCTCGTGCCGATGGCCGCGCGCGCCGCGGGTGTCGAGTTCCCGGAACTGTGCTGGCGCATCCTCGAGACCAGCCTTGCGCGGGAGAGGTCCTGACCATGGGCCTCCTGCACAGGCGCAACCGGCACAAGAAGGGCAATGGCCGGCGCCTCGAGATGCCGAAGCTCGCCTGGTCGCGGGCGGCCCGCGCGCTCGGTGCCATCGCGGCGATCGCGGCCGTCGGCATCCTGCTCTCGCTCGGCCTCGACCAGCCGGTGCGCAGCTTCGTGATCGACGGCCCGTTCCAGCGCGTGACTGCGGTCGAGGTGCAGCAGGCTGCGCTCGGGGCTCTGAGAGGCGGCTTCGTGAGCGCGGACCTCGATCGCCTCCGCAAGGCCGTCGAGGGGCTCGTCTGGGTCGATCGCGCGCGCGTCCAGCGCATCTGGCCGGATCGCCTGCGCATCGAGATCGTCGAGCAGCAGGCGGCCGCGCGCTGGGGCGACGACAGCCTCCTCAACACCCGCGGCGAGCTGTTCGCGACGGGCGTCCGGCACCTGCCGCCGGAGCTGCCGCGGCTCGATGGCCCGGAGGGCACCGAATGGCAGGTCGCGCAGCGCTACCTCGCGATGCAGGACCGGCTCGGCAAGCTCGGCTTCCAGGTCGCCGCACTCCGGCTCGATGCGCGCGGCGCATGGGAGCTCGACCTTTCGACCGGCGTCACCGTGCGCCTCGGGCGCCGTCAGGTCGACGAGCGGATGGACCGCTTCGTGCAGTTCGGCGTGCAGGTTATCTCGGGCCGTGCGGCCGAGGTCCGCTACGTCGACATGCGCTACTCGAACGGATTCGCGATCGGCTGGCGGGGCAACCGCAAGCCGGAGGCCGTGCGGACTGCCCGCACGGCAGACCCGACGAACGGAGATCCCGGCTTCGATGGCTAAACGCACCGACCGCAACCTGATCGTGGGGCTCGACATCGGCACGTCGAAGGTCGTGTCGCTCGTCGGCGAGATGCACAACGACGGCAGCCTCGAGGTGATCGGCCTCGGCTCGCATCCCTCGCGCGGGCTCAAGAAGGGCGTCGTCGTCAACATCGACTCGACGGTGCAGTCCATCCAGCGCGCGGTGGAAGAAGCCGAGTTGATGGCGGGCGTCGAGATCCGCTCGGTGTTCACCGGCATCGCAGGCAGCCACGTGCGCAGCCTCAACTCGCACGGCATCGTCGCGATCAAGGACAAGGAGGTCGCCGGCGGCGACGTCGCGCGCGTCATGGATGCGGCGCAGGCGGTACCGATCCCGGCCGACCAGAAGATCCTCCACGTCCTGCCCCAGGAATTCATCATCGACGGGCAGGAGGGGATCCGCGAGCCGATCGGCATGTCGGGCGTGCGCCTCGAGGCGCGCGTGCACATCGTCACGGGCGCCGACAGCGCGGCCCAGAACATCGTCAAGTGCGTGCAGCGCTGCGGGCTCACGGTCGAGGACATCGTGCTCGAGCAGCTCGCGTCCTCGTTCGCGGTGCTGACCGACGATGAGAAGGAGCTCGGCGTCTGCCTGGTGGACGTCGGCGGTGGCACGACCGACATCGCGGTCTTCTCCGGCGGCGCGATCCGCCACACCGCCGTGATCCCGGTCGCGGGCGACCAGGTCACGAATGACATCGCGGTCTCGATGCGGACGCCGACGCCCTACGCGGAGGAGATCAAGATCCGCTACGCCTGCGCGCTGTCGCAGCTCGCGAATCCCGATGAGACCATCGAGGTGCCCTCGGTCGGCGACCGGCCTTCGCGCCGCCTCGCGCGCCAGACGCTCGCGGAGATCGTCGAGCCGCGCTACGAGGAGCTCTTCATGCTCATTCGCGACGAGCTGCGCCGCTCCGGCTTCGAGGAGTCGGTGGCCGCGGGCGTCGTGCTGACGGGCGGCAGCGCCAAGATGGAAGGCGCCGTCGAGCTCGCCGAGGAAATCTTCCACATGCCCGTCCGCCTCGGCAGTCCCGCCGGCGTGACCGGGCTCGGGGACGTCGTGCGCAATCCGATCCACGCGACGGGCGTGGGTCTCCTGCTTTACGGAAAGGTCAATGCCGGCCAGCCGCCGCCGAAGCTCATCGGCGACAGCGTCACGACATTGGCCGGTCGAATGGGTGCGTGGTTCAAGGGGTATTTCTGACGTAGCGGAGGAGTGGACATGTTCGAACTGATGGATTCATTCAGCCAGACGGCTGTGATCAAGGTGATCGGCGTGGGCGGCGGCGGCGGCAACGCCGTGTCCCACATGGCGAAGTGCGGCATCGAGGGCGTGGAGTTCATCTGCGTGAACACCGACGCGCAGGCGCTCAAGCACTCGCAGGTGAAGACCTCGCTGCAGATCGGCTGCAACATCACGAAGGGGCTCGGCGCCGGCGCCAACCCGGAGGTCGGCCGACAGGCGGCGATGGAGGACCGTGACCGCATCATCGAGCTGATCGAGGGATGCGACATGCTGTTCATCACCGCCGGCATGGGCGGCGGAACCGGCACGGGCGCGGCACCCGTGGTCGCGCAGGTCGCGCGCGAGCTCGGGATCCTCACCGTCGCGGTCGTGACCCGGCCGTTCACGATGGAAGGCAACAAGCGGGCGTCGGTGGCCGAGGCGGGCATGACGGAGCTCTCGCGGCACGTCGACTCGCTCATCACGATCCCGAACCAGAAGCTGCTGCAGGTGCTCGGCGGCCAGACGACGCTGCTCGAGGCCTTCAAGCGCGCCAACGAGGTGCTGCAGGGCGCGGTGCAGGGCATCGCGGAGCTCATCACCCGGCCCGGTCTCATCAACGTGGACTTCGCCGACGTTCGCACCGTGATGTCGGAGACGGGCCTCGCGATGATGGGCTCAGGGATAGGCACCGGCGAGCACCGCGCGAAGGTCGCCGCCGAGATGGCGGTGTCGTCACCGCTCCTGGAGGACATCAACCTCGCGGGCGCGCACGGCATCCTTGTCAACGTCACGGCGGGACTCGACCTGTCGATCGGCGAGTTCGAGGAAGTCGGCAGCACCGTCAAGGAGTTCGCGGCCGAGGATGCGACCGTCGTGGTCGGCACGGTCATCGAGCCCGAGATGCAGGGCGAGCTTCGCGTCACCGTGGTCGCCACCGGCCTCAACCGGAGCAAGGCGAAGGCCGCGGCGCCGGCCCAGCCGCAGGTCGCAGCGGCCCAGCCTGCCCGGCGCAATGACGTCAAGCTGGTGCCCCAGCGCAATCGCGCGGCGGCGCCGGACTACAGCCACCTCGACCGGCCGGCGATCCACCGTCAGCCGCAGCGCGCGGTGGGTGACGGCCTGCGCGCCGACTTCGGCTCGGAGGACGTGCTCGACATCCCGGCCTTCCTCCGCCGCCAGGCGGACTGAGGCGGCGATGTCCCGCCATCGCGCGGAGCGCGAAGAGTTCCGCCTCGTGCGGCTGCGCCTCAGGGCGCGGCGGCGCGCGGCGGGCCGCCGCGCCGAGCGCGCGCGCGAGCGGGAATCGCCGGGGACGACGCCATGAGCGCGGCTCGACGGCCGCCGGCCTACCTCCGCTGGCCGGCGGCCGGCGACCCGCGCATTGGGATAAACTCCACGCAGGCACCGTCATGGCCCAGCAACGCACGCTGAAAGACGCGATCCGCTCGACGGGCATCGGACTGCATACCGGCCGCAAGGTCCTCATGGCGCTCCGGCCCGCGCCGCCCAATACGGGCATCGTGTTCCGACGCACCGACCTCGATCCGTCGGTCGACATCCCCGCGCGCGCGACGAACGTCACCGAGACGACGCTCGGCACGACGCTCTCGGCCGGCGATGCGGGCGTGTCGACCGTCGAGCACCTGATGTCGGCGCTCGCCGGCCTCGGCATCGACAACCTCTTCGTCGAGCTGACCGCGGGCGAGGTGCCGATCATGGATGGCAGCGCGGGGCCGTTCGTGTTCCTCATCCAGTCGGCCGGGATCGAGCTGCAGAACTCCCCGAAGCGGTTCGTGCGCGTGCGCCGGCCGGTCGAGGTGAAGGATGGCGAGAAGTGGGCGCGCTTCGAGCCCTTCGAGGGCTTCCGCGTCAACTTCGAGATCGAGTTCGACCACCCGGTGTTCCATCGCCACGCGCAGCGCGCGACGATGGACTTCTCGACCACGAGCTTCCTGAAGGAAGTGAGCCGGGCGCGCACCTTCGGCTTCATGCGCGACATGGAATACCTGCGCGGGCGGAACCTCGCGCTCGGCGGCACGCTCGACAACGCGATCGTGCTCGACGACTACCGGATCCTCAACGAGGATGGCCTGCGCTACGAGGACGAGTTCGTACGCCACAAGATCCTCGACGCAATCGGCGACCTGTACCTGCTCGGCCACTCGCTGATCGGCGAGTACACCGCGTACAAGTCGGGCCACGGCCTCAACAACCGGCTGCTGCGCGCGCTGCTCGCGGACGAGATGGCGTGGGAAGAAGTGACCTTCCTCGACGAGAGTGCGGCCCCGATCTCCTACGCCGCGGCGGCTGCCACCGCCTAACGCGGTTTCGCCCGCACTTTCACCTTGATGTCTTCGACCGGCGCGCCGAGCGTCGCGCCGACCCTGTCCAGCAGTTTCGGTGCGACATAACGCAGCCTCGTGCCCCAGGCGGCCGTCGCCACGAATGCGGTGAGGGTCGTCCCCCGGAGCGTGGCGCTGAAGACCTCCTGCGCGATTTCAGGGGGCAATTGCGCCCGGAGTGCGGCGAGTGTGCGCTGGGCCTCAAAGCTGCCTTTTCGCAGCTTCTGCAGCATTCCATCGCCTTGTTCCAGCAAGTGACTGACGGGGGTCGGTTTTTTCATTTTGCAGGCCGCGTCCGACCCTGGGACAAGATGTCAAAGTACTTGAGGCGCAAGGCTTTTTTTGGCAAGGTGCGCGAATCCCGGCAGGCCCGAGAGGGCTCCCGCATTATGGCCTTGAAGCGCGCCCTCGCGTATACCGCCGCCGCAGCCTCGGTCCTCGTCCTCGTGACGGGCGCCTGGTTCGCGGGCGGCCGCTGGGGCTCGGCCGGGCCGCTCAGCGAATTCACGGTCTCGCGCTGGAACGAGGACCTCGACACCCAGCAGCAGGACCTCGCGCGCATCGAGCGCGACGTCAACGACCAGGTCGGCGCGCTGGCGACGCGGGTCGGCCGCATGCAGGCCCAGCTGATCCGCCTGGACGCCCTCGGCAAGCAGCTCACGGAAGTCGCGCAGCTGAAGCGCGGCGAGTTCGACTTCGACGAGCAGCCGTCGGTCGGCGGACCCGAGACCGCGGGCGAGGGACCGGTGGTGCCGGCGCTCGACGCGATGCTGGACACGATGGACGCGCAGATCGACGACCGCCGCCGCCAGCTCACGGCGCTGCAGAACCTCATCATGACGCGCGAGCTCGCGCGCCAGGTCGTGCCGGGCGGCCGCCCCGTGGAGTCGGGCTACATCTCTTCGCTGTACGGCCAGCGCACCGATCCCTTCGACGGCAACCTGGCGACGCACCAGGGCATCGACTTCGCCGCCGTCGCCGGCACGCAGGTGCTCGCGGTCGCCGACGGCGTCGTGAGTCACACCGGCATCGACGGCGGCTACGGCCGCATGGTCGAGATCACGCACGGCAACGGCTACGTCACGCGGTACGCGCACAACGCGAAGCTCCTCGTGAAGCCGGGCCAGACCGTGAAGCGCGGCGACCCGATCGCGCTCATGGGTTCCACGGGCCGCTCGACCGGACCTCACGTGCACTTCGAAGTGCTGCGCGATGGCCGGCCGATGAACCCGCTGTCCTTCGTGCGGCGCTAAGCCCCGACCGCCGAACGAAATTTCCGGTCACCTGTCGTAGTAAACTATCGGCTTTTCGGCCGGGACGCCTTGTTTTCGCGTCCCTTCGCCCCGAGGTCCCAGGCGCGTGCTGAACATCTTTACCCGGTTATTCGGCAGTCGTAACCAGCGGCTGCTGCGGCGCTACGCGGAGCGCGTCAGGCAGTCGAACGGATTCGCGGAAGCGCTCGCCGCCGAGACCGACGAGGGGCTCCGGGCACGCACCGACAAGCTGCGCGCGCGACTCGTCGCGGGCGAGACGCTCGACGACATCCTTCCGGAGGCCTTCGCGACCGCCCGCGAGGCCGCGAGCCGCGCGGTCGGCATGCGCCCCTTCGACGTGCAGCTGATCGGCGGCATGGTGCTGCACGAAGGCAAGATCTCCGAGATGCGCACCGGCGAGGGCAAGACGCTCGTCGCGACGCTGCCGGTCTACCTCAACGCGCTCGCCGGCAAGGGCGTGCACGTCGTGACGGTCAACGAGTACCTCGCGGCGCGCGACGCGGACTGGATGGGTCCGGTGTACCGGCTGCTCGGCCTCTCGGTCGGCGTGATCGCGAGCGGCCAGTCCCCCGCGGACAAGCGCGCCGCCTACGCCTGCGACGTGACCTACGGGACGAACAACGAATTCGGGTTCGATTACCTCCGCGACAACCTTGCGGCACGGCTCGAGGACCGCGTGCAGCGCGGCCAGCATTTCGCGATCGTGGACGAGGTCGACTCGATCCTGATCGACGAGGCGCGCACGCCGCTCATCATCTCGGGCCCGGCCGAGGAGAGCACCGAGCTCTACGTCAAGATCAACGCGCTCGTGCCGCGCTTCCGGCGGCAGGAGACCGAGGAGGGCGAGGGCGACTTCTACGCCGACGAGAAGTCGCGCCAGGTGCACCTGTCCGAGTCCGGCTTCGAGAAGGCCGAGGAGCTCATGCAGGAAGCGGGCCTGCTGCGCGAGGGCGAGAGCCTCTACGACCCGGCGAGCATCCGCCTGATGCACCACCTGAACGCGGCGCTCCGCGCGCACGTGCTGTACCAGAGGGACGTCGAGTACATCGTGCGCGGCGGCGAGGTGATCATCGTCGACGAGTTCACCGGCCGCACGATGATCGGGCGGCGCTGGTCCGACGGCCTGCACCAGGCGGTCGAGGCGAAGGAGGGCGTGCGCATCCGCGAGGAGAACCAGACGATCGCGTCGATCACGTTCCAGAACTACTTCCGCCTCTACCAGAAGCTCGCCGGCATGACCGGCACGGCCGACACCGAGGCCTTCGAGTTCCAGCAGATCTACGGGCTCGAGGTCGTCGTCGTGCCGACCCACAAGCCGATGGTCCGCAAGGACATGTCGGACCTCGTCTACCTGAACCAGTCGGACAAGTTCGACGCAATCATCGAGGACATTCGCGACTGCGTGAAGCGCGGGCAGCCGGCGCTCGTCGGCACGACCTCGATCGAGACCTCGGAGAAACTCTCCGGCCACCTGAAGCAGGCCGGTGTCGCGCACCAGGTGCTGAACGCAAAGCAGCACGAGCGCGAGGCGATGATCGTCGCCCAGGCCGGCCGGCCGGGCCACGTCACGATCGCGACCAACATGGCGGGCCGCGGCACGGACATCGTGCTCGGCGGCAACGTCGCGCGCCAGGTGGACCAGCTCCGCAAGGACGGCGTGATGAGCGAGGAGCAGCTCGCGGGCCACGCGCGCGAGCTCGAGAACGAGTGGCAGGCGCTGCACGAGCAGGTGATCGCGGCGGGCGGGCTGCACATCATCGGCACCGAGCGCCACGAGTCGCGGCGCATCGACAACCAGCTGCGCGGCCGCTCCGGCCGCCAGGGCGACCCGGGCTCGAGCCGCTTCTACCTGTCGCTCGAGGACAACCTGATGCGCATCTTCGGCGACCCCGAGCGCACCAAGTCGCTCCTGAAGACGGTCGGCATGAAGGAAGGCGAGGCGATCGAGAGCGGCATGCTGACCCGGCAGATCGAGCGCGCCCAGCGCAAGGTCGAGTCGCACAACTTCGACGCGCGCAAGAACCTCCTCGAGTACGACGATGTCGCGAACGACCAGCGCAAGGTCATCTACCGCCAGCGCACGGAGATCATGTCGACCGACGACATCGCGGGCGTCATCAAGGACGTGCGCGCGGAGGTCGTCGCCGGCATCGTCGCCGGCTACATCCCGCCGGAGAGCGTCGAGGAGCAGTGGGACGTCGCCGGCCTCGAGCAGGGCATGGAGCGCGACTTCGCGGTGAAGACCGGCCTCGCGGGCTGGCTCGCCGAGGACCCGACGCGGCACGGTGCCGACGCGAGCGGGCGCCTGCTCGAGGCGATCGAAGCGGCCTACGAGGAGAAGACGCGCCAGTACGGCGCGCCGCTCATGCGGCACCTCGAGCGCGCGGTCATGCTGCAGCAGCTCGACCTGCACTGGCGCGAGCACCTGGCCGCGATGGACTACCTGCGCCAGGGCATCTACCTCCGCGCCTACGCGCAGAAGAACCCGAAGCAGGAGTACAAGCGCGAGGCTTTCTTGTTATTCAGCGCGATGCTCGAACGCATCCGCAGCGACAGCGTGATGATGCTGCAGCGCCTGCAGGTGCGCACGGAGGAGGAGATCGAGCGCGAGGAGGCCGAGCGCCAGCGCCGGCTGACGGCACGCATGCAGCTGCAGCACGCCGCGCCCCCGGAGCTCGCGTCCCAGGCGCCGGCCGCGCCTCCTTCCGCGGTCGAGCGCGCGCCGGAGGCGACCGAGCCGGCGGAGGCCGCCGCCCCGTTCGTCCGCACCGAGCGCAAGGTCGGGCGCAACGAGCCCTGTCCCTGCGGCTCGGGCAGGAAGTTCAAGCACTGCCACGGAGCGCTGCAGCGCGCGGGCAGCTAAACTCCTTCCCGGGCGGCTTCAGGCGGGCCAGGGATGGGGAGTCCGGCGGAAATCCACGTGATGGCGGGTGCGATTGCGGACCGCGAGGGCCGCATCCTGATCGCGCAGCGCCCGCGCGGCAAGCACATGGCGGGCCGGTGGGAATTTCCCGGCGGCAAGCTCGCGAACGGCGAGGAGCCGCTCGACGGGCTCAAGCGCGAGCTCGCCGAGGAGCTCGGCGTCGAGGTGCGCGAGGCTCGCCCGCTCATCCGCCTGCGGTACGAGTACCCCGACCGCCGAGTGCTGCTCGACGTCTGGCAGGTCACCGCCTATGACGGCGAGCCGAAAGCCCTCGACGCCCAGGCGCTCGCCTGGGCGCATCCCGACGAGCTGCCGAAGCACGACCTGATCGAGGCCGACCGCGCGATCGTGACGGCGCTCCGGCTGCCGCGGTTCGCGCGCGTGATCGGCCGCGGCGAGACGCTGCAGTCGATCCGCGGCAGCGCCGCGCAGACGATCCTCTGGCCCTATTTCGAGGACGGCGACGAGGAGCCGGACCGGGAAGCGGTCATCGCGGCGCGGGCCGCGGGGCATCGCGTGTTCGTGATGGGCGCCGATGTCGACGCGGTCCGCGTCGCCGCAATGGCCGGCTGCGACGGCGTGGTGCTGCGCTGGACCGGCCAGAGCCTGCACGTCGACCGCAGCGGCGCTTTCCTCGTCGGCGCGCACTGCGTCGACGCGGAGGGCGCGGCTGAGGCCGTTGCCGAAGGCGCCCACTTCCTCGTGCTCGCGCCCGAAGAAGAGCCGATGTCCGAGCGCCTGCTCGAACGGCTCTGCATCATCTACGGCCGGCCGGTGTTCGCGGGCTGGTATTCCGACGCGCGCCAGCTCGAGCGCCTGCATCAGCTCGGCGCCCATGGCTGCGCCGTGCGCCGCTAGAGGTTCCGGTCGAAGAAGTCGAGGATCGTCCTCCAGCCGTGGATCCCGGTGTCGCGGAAGCTGAGCGCCGCGTGCTTGCTGCCGGGGTAGGGCACGACCTCGAACGGCTGCCCGCTCGCGACGAGCGCGGGGATCAGGAGCGTCGTGTTCGTGAACAGGACGTTGTCGTCCGCCATGCCGTGGATGATGAGCAGCCGGTCGCGGATGTTGCCGGCGTAGGTCAGCACGTTCGATAACCGGTAGCCCTCCGGGTTCTCCTGCGGCGTGCCCATGTAGCGCTCGGTGTAGTGCGTGTCGTAGAGCCGGTAGTCCGTGACCGGCGCGCCGGCAACGCCCGCCTTGAACGTGCCCGGCGACTGCCCGAGCAGCATCAGCGTCATGTAGCCGCCGTAGCTCCAGCCGAAGACGCCGACGCGCCCGGCGTCCACGAACGGCTGCGTCTTCAGCCAGTTGATGCCCTTCAGCTGATCCTCGACCTCGACGCCGCCGAGGTGGTGATAGAGCGCCTCCGTGAATTTCTGGCCCCGCCCGCCCGAGCCGCGGTTGTCGAGCGCGAACACGACGTAGCCGCGCTGCGTGAAGAGCTGCGCGGTCTGGCTGCCGCGGCGCTCGCCCCAGCGGCGCGTCACCGTCTGCACGGTCGGGCCTCCGTAGACGAAAAGCACGGCCGGGTAGCGCTTGCCCGGCTGGTACCCGGCAGGCTTGTAGAGCTGGTAGTAGAGCGGCGTGCCGTCCGAGGCCGGGATCGTCCCGAATTCAGGCAGCACGTGGCGGTCGAGGTAGGGCGCGTAGGGATGGTTCGCGTCGATCCGGTTCTCGACGAGCCAGTCGAGGCGCCGCCCCGTGTCGTCGTGCAGCGAGACCTGCGGCGGCTGTGCCGGGTCGCTGTAGCCGAGCAGGAAGCGCTTCGTATCGGTCGTCATGGTCACGTTGTCCCAGCCATCGCCGGACGTGAGCGCGACCGGCGCGCGCTTCGGCCCGTCGTCCAGGTCGGCGACGTAGAGGTGCCGCTCGAGCGGCGTCTTGATCGTCGCCATGAAGTAGACCTTGCCGCGGCGCTCGTCGATGCCGCGCACGGCCGGCGCCTGCCATTCGCCGAGCACGTCCCAGTCGCCCGCCGTCACGGGGCCCTTCAGCACGCCGCCGTAGTCATAGAGGTAAATGTGATTGTGGCCGCTGCGCTCGGATGCCCAGAGGATCTCCTGCCGCTCGGGCAGGAAATAGAGATCCTCGTTCAGGTCCACCCAGGTGTCGCTCCGCTCCGAGAAGAGCTCGCGCGCCTCACCGCCGGTCACGGGGAAGGACAGGACGTCGAGGCGCTTCTGGTCGCGCGCTTCGCGCTGCACCAGCAGCCGGTTGCTTTCGGGGTACCACTCGACGCGCGCGAGGTAGTAGTCCTTGCTGCCGAGGTCGCACCAGGCGACGGCGCCCGTGTCGAGCGCGAGGATGGCGAGCGTCACCTTCGCATTCGCCTGACCCGTGGCGGGATAGCGCTGCGGGAAGACGCGCACGCCCGCCGCGTCGATCTCGAAGCGCTCGACCTCGGCGACCGGCGACTCGTCGACGCGCGCGTAGGCGAGGTGCTTCTCGTCGGGCGACCACCAGTAGCCGGTGTCGCGGTTCATCTCCTCCTGCGCGACGAACTCCGCGACGCCGTGGCTGACGAGCTCGCCGCCGCCCGTCGTCAGGCGGCGCTCGATGCCGCTCGAAAGCTCGACCGCGTAGAGGTCCCGGTCGCGCACGAAGCTGACGTAGCGGCCGCGCGGCGAGAATTGCGGGTCGGTCTCGAAGGCGTCCGTCGCGGTCAGGCGCCGCACGGCGCCGTCGGCCGGCTTCGTGAGGTCGTAGTAGTAGAGGTCGCCGGCGAGCGGGACGAGGAGTCCCTTCGAGTCCGGTGCCCACTGGTAGTCGACGATGCCGCGCAGCGAGGCGATGCGCTGGCGCTCGCGGCGCGCTTCCTCCTCGACGGAGAGCTTCTCGCCGGCGGGCGCGAGGACGCGTGAATCCACCAGCAGGTGGTGCGCCTTCCGCGCGACATCGTAGGCCCAGAGGTCGAACACCGCCGGCGCGTCGTCGCGCGCGCGCAGGTAAGTGACGAGCTT
>Ga0075425_100002318_pt1 | contig 19047 bp, 14 predicted proteins | sample SoiMethybrSBSTD4_FD_75300 | JGI IMG/M metagenome (GOLD analysis project Ga0075425, IMG submission 75300) | Bulk soil microbial communities from a Populus tree surrounding site in Tennessee, USA - Soil MetaG P. TD hybrid SBSTD4 | ecosystem: Environmental > Terrestrial > Soil > Tree plantation... | reverse complement strand
CTTGAGGAGAACAATGATGGATAAACCAAAGTTCGTTTACGTCAGTTACATTAATTCCACCCCCGAAAAAGTCTTCAATGCTTTGATCGATCCCGAAATGACAAAGAAGTATTGGTGGAACCACCACAACGCCTCCGACTGGAAGATCGGTTCCAAGTGGGAGCATCGCGACTACGACAACCCGTCGAAGGTCGATATCGTCGGGCAGGTGATCGAAAGCAAACCGCCAAATAAACTCGTCGTAACCTGGGCCCGTCCAGCCGATGAGCACAACATCGAGAGAACCTCCCGAGTCACCTATGAGATCGAGACATCATCTGAAGGTGTAGTCCGTCTTACAGTCACTCACGACGAGCTCGATCAGCAGATGTTTGAGGCTATCTCGTCTGGCTGGCCCGGAGTCGTATCGGCTCTCAAGACCTTGCTCGAGACCGGAAGTGTCGGAGCGCAGACTACAAGCTCGTCCGGCCGCAAGCAATAATCGTCTCAGGGTTCTGGAACTCTTACGCGGCTGAGTTCGTGGGATCTCTGTTTTATGATCACCACCGAACTCAGCCGCAGTTTTTTTTCGGTGCCTGGCACTGCGATCTTGCGATTTTCGGAATAACGCTGCTTGGTGCTCATTTGACTCAACCCGCGGTTTAGCATTAGAAAGTCAGCCACACTTCTCAAGATGAATAGACGAGAGTTCATCCAGTACAGCGCATTAATGGGCGGGGCCATGGCGTTAGGCAAAGCCGGCAACAGCTTCGCTGCCCGTACGGGCTGGCCGATCGGTTGTTTCAATCGCCCTTGGACCAGTTGGTCGTTCGATGAGACTCTCAAGGAAGTAAAACGTGGTGGCTTTGGTTTGATCGGCTTGCTCACTCGCACAAAAGAAGAGCCGTTCATTGGAGTAGAAGCCGACAATGCATATCTCGATAGCCTCAGCGGCCGGATAAAGTCGAACGGCCTGAGCGCAAACATGGGTGCGTTGCGCACGCGTCACGACATCTCGCTTCAAGACTCAATCCGCGAGGTTCAGACGCAAATCGATAACGCTCGGATGTTGGCGCTCGAGTATGTGCTGTCATTTGGCGCCGACAAGCCCGAGGAGTATCAGCACTACTTCACGGTTATGAAAGCTGCGGCCTCCTACGCACAAGACCGGCGCATCAAGCTTGCGATGAAGCCTCACGGTGGAATCAGCGGATCATCAACCGAGATTCTCAACGTGCTGAAAGAGGTGAATCATCCTAATTTTTCGATTTGGTACGACGCCGGCAACATTGTTTACTACACCGGAAAGGACCCGGTTTCGGAGATTGCTCCGCTTGCTCGTCACATCACCGGTTTTTGCGCCAAGGACTGCGGCAAGCCGAAGGGCGACGTGATGATTCAATTCGGCGATGGGATAGTCGACTTCCCTGCCGTTTTTCGACAGCTGAAATCAGCTCGGTTTCGCGGGCCGGTGATGATCGAGTGTTGCAAAGTCGGACCGACGCCTGCTGAGACTACTGAAAACGCCATCGCAAATCGAAAATACCTGGAGAAAATTCTCGCTTCGCTCTAAGAGTCCAGAACAAACCAAGCTATGCGAATCAGATCAATAGCGTTGCTGCTCTTACTCACGTTTCTAACGGGCCCGGCCGACACTTCAGCCCTCCGAAAATCGGCGATCAACGACGAGGCACTCAAGCTGACGCGGGAGGAGGCTTCTCATTTTGTGAGCCTCGCACTCAAGTGCATCACCAAAGAGTATCCGAACAAGCTTGATCACACGATGAACGACGCGTCCGAAGTGCGAGGTCCTCGTGCGCTGCATCCCGCGTTCTACGGGTGTCTCGACTGGCATTCATCGGTCCACGGACATTGGATGCTGGCCAGAGTGTTGAAGCTTTTTCCGGATCTCCCTGAGGCCCAGAAGATACGGTCTACCCTGGACGGAAATCTATCTACTTCGAATATCCTGGCCGAGGTGAGCTATCTCACACAGGCAAACAGGCAGTCGTTTGAGCGGACCTACGGATGGGCGTGGCTGCTGAAGCTCGCGCAGGAGTTGCGTGATTGGAATGATCCTCAGGCTCGACAATGGTCGAAGAATCTGCAGCCGCTCGCGGACGCACTGGTGGCACGATACAAGCAATTTCTCCCGAAACAAACCTATCCGATTCGCACCGGGGTTCATCCAAATACCGCGTTTGGTCTCGCTTTTGCTCTCGACTATGCCAGAGCGACAGCCGACAAAGATCTTGAATCTTTGATCATCGAACGGAGTAAGACTTATTACATTGCAGACACAAACTATCCCGCAGCCTGGGAGCCCGGAGGTGAGGACTTCTTCTCTCCGTCGCTAATCGAAGCTGACTTGATGCTGCGCGTGTTGAAGCCCGATCAATACCGAAGTTGGCTGAAGCAATTTTTGCCGAGGCTATCGGCCGGCGAACCGAAATCGATTCTCAGGCCGGCGATCGTTGGAGACCGCAGCGATCCAAAGATCGTTCATCTGGACGGATTGAACCTCAGCCGCGCGTGGTGCATGCGTCATATCGCGGCGGCTCTTCCCGACCGCGACACAACTCGAGCAGCGTTGGAGCGCGCCGCAGCTGCACACGCCAGCGACGCTCTGGCTCACGTAGCGAGCGGCGATTATCTGGGCGAGCACTGGCTCGCCTCGTTCGCGGTGTATCTGATGACCGAGCCTTCGATTGGGAAATGAGCAAAGACTGGGTTCAGAGTTTCGGGTTTCGAGTTCCGGACCTTTGTTGCGAAATCCTCGAACTCTGAACCCGGAACTCTTAACCCTCAACCCGAGGACGATCAATGCGACTGAGATTCCCTGCCTTTACCTGGACTCTACTAATAGTTATTAACGCCTCTCTCTGCGCGCAAACTCAAAGGGCCGGCCAAACACAGCCGACGCGAGCTGACATACTGCGCGGAGAATACAGCCAGTGGCGTGCGAACAACGACCTCCTCTCTTACGACCTGGACCTCAAAGTCGATCCCGAGAAGAAGTTCATCAATGGAAAGAACACCATCCGATTTAAGATGCTCAAGGATGACACACGGATCCAGCTCGATCTTTTTGCAAATCTCAACGTCGATCGGATCGTGTACCGTTCAAACGAGCTCAAGTACACTCGAGAAATCAACACCGTGTTTGTCGACTTTCCGGCGCCTCTGAAAAAAGGCTCGGTGCAATCGATCGACTTCTTTTATTCAGGCTACCCACAGGAGACCGGGCGATTCGGTGGGATTAGCTTCAAGAAAGACCCGGCTGGACGGCCTTGGATCACCACCGCTTGCCAGGGAACCGGTGCAAGCGTGTGGTGGCCCAACAAAGAGCAACTGCAGGACGAAGTCGAATCGATGCGTTTAGCAGTATCGATACCAAGCGACTTAACAGACGTGTCGAACGGACGCTTGGTTGAAAAGAGAGACTTAGGCAACGGCTACACCCGATACGAATGGATGATTCATTACCCGATCAACAATTACTGTGTCTCGATCAACGTCGGGAAATATGAGCATTTCAGCGACAAGCTGGGCGACCTGACGCTCGACTTTTATTGTCTGCCGGAGAATCTCGAAAAGGCGAAGAAACAGTTTGCGCAGGCCAAACCTATGATCGAGGTGTTTCAAAAGTACTTTGGCGAGTACCCGTTCAAACAGGATGGCTACAAGTTGATCGAAGTTCCCTACTCGGGTATGGAGCATCAGAGCGCGGTGACTTACGGCAACCGCTTCGCAAACGGCTATCTCGAACGCGATTGGACCGGGGTGGGCGTCAGTCTCAAGTTCGACTTCATCATCGTTCACGAGAGCGCTCATGAATGGTTTGGGAACAGCATCACGGCAAGCGATGTTGCCGATGAATGGATTCACGAGGGCTGGGCTACTTACGCCGAATGCGTCTACGTCGAAGCGATGTTCGGCCACGACGATGCTCTCAGATACACGAACGGCTACAAGTCAAAGGTTAAGAACCAGACGCCGATCATTATGCCTCGCGGAGTGAATCGAAGACCGTCGGAGGATCAGTACTTCAAGGGCGCTCTTTTTCTGAACACGCTACGGTCGGTAATCGACAATGACGACAAGTGGTGGAAGCTCATTCGTGCGTATTCGCTGCAGTTCAGATATCACAACATATTGAGCGACGATCTGATCAAGTATTTTAACGAACAGACACGTCAGGACCTCACACCGATATTCGATCAGTATCTGAGATATGCGTCGCTTCCAGTGCTGGAGCTGCGGTTCCCGGGTGATGGAACGGTGGACTATCGATGGAAGGCTGATGTGAAGAACTTTGCAATGCCGGTCAGAGTTGGGAAGAAGTCCAGCTGGCAGTTGGTGACGCCATCGACGGAATGGAAAACGATGAAGACGGACATCAGCAAGGATGAGTTTGAAGTCGCAACGGATCGATACTACGTCGAAGTGTCAAAGAGTTAGATCAGGAATTCAGACCCCGTCAGGGGTTCCATTTATAGAGGCGCGAAAAAAGTGGATTCGGGCTCCGACAGGAGTCCCATGTTAATGTCGGCATTCAAAACATTGAGGATCGGCAACGTCGTGATTTCAACATCGCCCTCCTACGGAGCCGTACCGACACCGTTATCTACAAAACGCCGCCCATGAAAAAATTCGTCTCCCTGCTTGTCCTGATCGCGTTCGCGTTCCAGCTACGATCCCCGTCTCACGCTCAAGCTCGACTTCCCTATCAAGACCCAAACCTATCCGTCGAAGACAGAGTAAGCGATCTGTTGTCCAGAATGAGTCTGGAAGAAAAGGTTCGACAGATGGATCTCTATAGCGGGGAGCATTTCAAGAACGGCGACGATTTCTCTCCGACGAAGACTGAGCAAACCATCCACACTCTCGGCGTAGGAGCTATCCACGACATCTATCCAAAGAGCGCCGAGATGATCAACGCTCTTCAGCGTTTCGTAGTCGAACACAATCGTTGGCGCATTCCAGCGTTGATAATGTGTGAGATGTTACACGGCTACACAGGCGAGGGAGGCACCGCATTTCCAATGAGCATAGGCCTGGCCGCGACCTGGGATCGCGAGCTTATGAATAAAGTCGGAGGCGCAATCGCCAGTGAAGCTCGGGCGCACGGCGTCCACTACGGATTTGGTCCGAATCTGGATTTGGGGCGAGAGCCTCGATGGGGGCGCATCGCCGAGACGTTCGGTGAGGATCCTTACCTTGCAGGCGAAATCGGATTGGCAATGATTCGAGGGCTGCAAGGCGAAAGCCTTCGATCAGACGCTTCGATGATAGCCGGGCCAAAACATTTTGCAGCTCACGGCGTGCCCCAGACCGGCAGCAACGCGTCTCCGGTGCTGATAGGCGAGCGGACCGTGCGACAGGATTTTCTGCCGACTTTTGAAAAGGCGTTTGTTCACGGAGGCGCGCTCGGAACGATGGCCGCATACTCGGAGCTCGATGGAGTTCCCTGCGCGGCAAACAAATGGCTCCTGACCGATGTCTTGCGCGACGAATGGGGATTTCGCGGAATCGTAATGTCAGATCTGGGCGCGATCAAATTCCTCGAGACCACCCATCACGTATCTGGTTCGCAGAAGGACTCGATCCGACAAGCCGTCGATGCCGGAGTCGACATGCAGTTTTACGACTTCCCAAATGATTTCTTCCAAAAGACAGTTGTCGATCTGGTAAACGAAGGAAAGCTAACTCAAATGCAGATCGACCGAGCGGCCGGTGGAGTTTTGCGACTGAAGTTTCTGCTTGGGCTCTTCGAGAATCCTTACGTAGATCCGCGACTCGTGGTCGAGCGCTTTCACAGCATTCAACATCAGAACCTCGCGCTTGACTCAGCGCTAAAATCAATCTGCCTTTTGAAGAACGAAGGAAAACTATTGCCACTTACAGCAACGGCGAGAACGATCGCTGTCATCGGTCCGAACGCCGACAAGTCATTACTGGGCGGCTACTCGGTCAGAAACAGAAAGGCGATCAGTGTCTTGCAAGGCATTCGAGAAACTGTAGGAGCGGACGTAAGCGTCCTCTACGACGAAGGCGTGCCGTTGATCAGCAAGGGACAACTGATACCTCCAGCGTGTTTCTTTACAACAGACAAGAATCGAAACGGGCTCGACGCGGTGTATTTCAACAACACAAGGCTCGAAGGAAATGTCGCGTTGAGGAGGGTCGATCCATCGTTGGGATTTGCGTGGACGGAATCACCGGGTCCGGGAGTCAACGCCGACAACTTCTCCGTGAGATGGAATGGGTACCTGCGGCCCGACCGCTCGTTCATCGGATGGATTGGTATCAGCTCAGATGACGGCATGCGGATCTGGGTCGATGATCGATTGGTGATCGACAACTGGAGAAAGGGCGCGACGCCGATTGAAACGGCGCCGATGGAATTCAAAGCTGGACGCGACTACCGGCTGAGAGTCGAGATGTGGGAAGGTGGAGGAGGTGCACGCGCAGAACTCCGATGGAACGCTCAGCCGGACGATATGAGCAATGCCATTGACATTGCGAAGAAGTCCGATGTTGCTGTGGTGGTGCTCGGAGAGTCAGAGGAACTCGTTGAAGAGAATCGTGACGTAGCCACGCTAGACTTGTTTGGCAGCCAAATGGACCTCATCAAGGCGATTCACAAGACCGGGACTCCGGTTGTTTGTGTGCTTCTAAACGGGCGACCGTTGTCATTCAACTGGATCGCGCAGAATATACCTGCGGTTGTGGAGGCGTGGTTCCCCGGTGAGCGCGGAGGACAGGCAGTAGCCCGGGTTTTGTTTGGTCAGTACAACCCTGCTGGAAGGTTGCCGCTTACTTTCCCAAAGTCTGTCGGTCAGTTGCCCTTCTATTACAATCAGAAACCGTCAACGCTGCATCGTTACGTGGGTGACAGTGACCGTGCGTTGTTCAGTTTTGGTTACGGTCTTAGCTACAGCACGTTTGCTTATTCCAATCTCAAGGCGACGCCCTCAGCGAGCCCGGATGGTCGTGTTGAGGTCTCGGTTGACGTCAGAAACGCCGGCGATGTTGACGGCGAAGAAGTAGTTCAACTCTACATTCGGGATCTGGTCAGCAGTGTGACAACTCCTACAAAGACATTGAAAGGATTTCAGCGAGTGCGAATCAGCAAAGGCGAGACTCGCACAGTGAAGTTCCTGTTGACCGGTGAAGAGCTGTCGATTTGGAACCGTCAGATGAAGAGAGTCGTCGAGGCAGGTGAATTTGAGATAATGGTAGGTGGTAATTCCGAAGAGTTGGTCAGAACTAGATTCAACGTTAGCTCCGAGATCCCAGTAAGAGTTTTCATCCCGCGCAATACAAAACAGTAGGGAATGTCATCACTCAGCGTTGCGACGTTGAAATGTTCCGGTCTTCTTCCAACCTTAACCGCTACGCAGTTATCCTCTCCCATTATCCTATGATTATCCTGAGCGGTTATCCTTGTCTTTTTGGATTTGATCCGGCAATTCTCCTTCAACTGCTCCGGTTCTTTGATGTAGTATCGCTTGGTGCAGAGGCGAAGAGTTTATGAGCAAATACAACGAGGTTGAAGCAATGAAATTCACTAGGCGTTCATTTCTCGCAAGTTCGCTGATGGCCCTACCCGCAGCTACTCTCGCGAGATCCAACAACGCGCCAAAAGCCGAGCAGAACTGGCCACAGTTTCGCGGACCGAATTCGATTGGCGTTGCCGATGGGTTCACGACCGCAACCAAATGGAATGCAGATTCCACAACCGGGAAAGTGACCGGCGTGTTGTGGCGCGCTGAGATCCCGGGCCTTGGTCACTCGAGCCCGATAATTTGGGGCGATCGCATCTTCGTGGGCACCGCCGTTCGCTTGTCGGGAAAAGCAACGTTGCGAACCGGCTATTACGGAGACGTGAAACCGGCTCAGGACAACGATGAGCAAAAATGGATGGTGTTGTGTTTTGACAAAAAGACCGGCAAGAAGCGATGGGAGAAGATCATAAGGACGAGCAAGCCTGCGACCGAGCGTCACGAGAAATCGAGTCACGCGAATACGACCTTGATTACCGACGGACAACGATTGATCGCGTTCTTCGGTTCAGAGGGGCTGTACTGTTTCGATCTCGACGGCAAGGTGCTTTGGACTAAGGACCTCGGTGTCATAAATAACAGCTGGCATGGGATCGGTTGGGGCTATAGCAGCTCGCCGGCGTTATACAAAGATAAAATCGTGTTGCTATGCGACGATCCGAAGGACCCGTTTATCGGCGCGTTCAGTCTTTCAGACGGGAAGGAAATTTGGCGAACCTGGCGCAAAGGCACCTGTGAAGGAAGTTGGGGCACGCCGCTCATATTCAATGATGGAACTCGAACACAGGTCGTAACGAACGGCTGGCCGTATATCACATCCTACGATCTGGCTACAGGAAAGGAACTTTGGCGACTGCGCGGTGGCGGCGATATTCCGATACCGACGCCGTTTATCGCCGACGGACTGATCGTGATTTCGAACGCTCACGGTGGTAAGTCGCCTTTGTTCGCGGTTCGGCCAACCGCAAAGGGAGATATTTCTCTCTCGGAGGGATCGACTAGCAATGAGGCGGTTGCGTGGAGCGTTCCAAACGGAGGCTCGTACATTTCAACACCGGTGGTTTATGGTGGCTACATCTACCTCGCGAACTTCAATGGCGTTCTTCGCTGTTTTGATTTCAAGACTGCAAAGAAAGTTTTTGAAGACCGGTTAGGAAAGGATGCGACGTGTTCGGCCTCGCTGGTTGCGGCTGACGGGAAGATCTATATCCCGACCGAAGAGGGCGCAGTTCACGTCATCAAGGCGGGTCCGACTCTGGAAGTGATTGCGAAGAACGAGATGGGTGAACCGTGTCTGGCGACTCCGGCAATTTCTCAGGGCGTGTTGTACTTCAGAACGTCGGGGAATTTGATTGCCATAGGCTAAGCAAGCGAACCAATAAAAATACCCACAACTTCTTCAGTTGTGGGTTCTTTAATTTCAACCTACGAACGCTAGTCCCATTCGTCGGCTTCTACAATACCCACAACTTCTTCAGTTGTGGGTATTCGGAGGTCTTTTCAGGGCGGGAAATGGACGATCCGCGAACCTGAGGCTCTCATTAATTTGACCGCAAACAAGCAGCCCGCTAGAGTCGGCGCTGACACTTACATTCAAAACTACCAGGAGGCGTTTTATGTTCCAGCGGCTTCGGTCCGTATTGGTGATTACTTTAGTACTCACCTCGCTCGTGTTTGCCCAGCGCCCTTCGGCCGGCACTCAGAACGCCGACTCGCAAGCTGGCAGAACCACCGATGCCGCGACCGGCGCCGCGTTCGTGCGCGAAAACTATTCGAAATACGAGTTTCGAATACCGATGCGCGATGGAGTGAAACTCTTCACGTCGGTCTATGTGCCCAAGGATGTCGCGACCGACGGCAAGACCTATCCGATCATGCTTCAACGCACGCCCTATAACGTCGCGCCCTACGGAGTCGACAAATACCGAACCTCGCTTGGTCCTTCTGAGTTGTTCGCTCGAGAGAAATTCATTTTTGCTTATCAGGATGTTCGTGGTCGTTTTATGAGCGAGGGCGACTTCACAATCATCCGGCCGCAGAAGCCGGTTAAGGGTCCAAAAGATACCGACGAAAGCACCGACTGTTACGACACCGTCGAATGGCTCATCAAGAATGTTTCGGGCAACACCGGCAAGGTTGGAATGTGGGGTGTTTCGCAACCGGGTTTCTTTGCCGCGGCGGGAATGATCGATGCGCATCCCGCGTTGGTAGCCGTCTCACCACAAGCCCCAGTTACTGATTACTACTTGAACGATGACTCCTATCACAACGGCGCGTTTATGCTCGCCCACCGGTTTCGCTTCTATCAGGGTTTCAGACAACGAGAGGGAGATCCTGCGCCGCCCCCAGCCGCGCTGCCGATGGACTATGGAACTCCAGACGCTTACGAGTTCTATCTAAATATGGGACCGCTCGCTGTGGCCAACGAGAAGTACTTCAAGAACCAGCAGATCTTCTGGAATCAGAACGTCGATCATCCCACTTACGATGAATTCTGGCAGAGCCGTTCGATCTGGAAACATCTCAAAGGCATCAAGCCTGCGGTGATGATTGTTGGCGGCTGGTACGATCAGGAAGATCCGCAGGGACCGCTGCGAATGTTTGATTTCATGCAGAGGAATTCCCCGCCGCAGACATTGATGCTGGTAATGGGTCCGTGGAATCACGGCGGGTTCGCGCGCGGCGACGGCGACAAACTTGGGAACGTGAACTTTGGATCGAAGACCGGGGTCTACTATCGCGAGAAGATCGAATTCCCATTCTTTCTTTATTACTTGAAAGGCAAAGGCGAGCTGAAGTTTCCGAAGGCGTGGCTTTTTGAGACCGGAATGAATCAATGGCGGAAGTTCGACACCTGGCCGCCGCAACAAAGTCCGTCGCGAACGATTTATCTGGGGAGCAATGGTGTGCTGGACTACCAGGCGGCACCGACACAATCGTTCGACGAATATTTGTCGGATCCAAACAAACCGGTTCCGTATGTGAACGCGATCTCGATGGCGGTACGCAATGACTACATGACCGAAGACCAGCGGTTTGCGGCGACGCGCCCCGACGTTCTGGTTTATCGCACCGCACCGTTGGATCACGACGTCACGGTGTTTGGTCCGATCTCGATCGATCTAAAAGTTTCGACAACCGGCACGGATTCAGATTTTGATGTCAAACTGATCGATGTGTATCCCGGCGATTATCCCGACTTCAACAATCCTCCGCCGCAGACGCCTCCTGGAACGCCGGCGACTCCGGTGATCTCGCAGATGGGCGGATACCAGCAGCTGATCCGCGGAGAGCCGTTCAGAGGAAAGTATCGCAAGGGATTTGAAAAACCTGTTCCGTTCGAGCCCGGGAAACCGGATCGCATTGCGTTTACTCTGCCGGATGTTGCGCATACGTTTCGCGCCGGTCACAGAATCATGATCCAGGTACAGAGCTCCTTGTTTCCGTTGACCGATCGCAACCCGCAGAAATTCGTCGAGATTCCGAAGGCGAAGGCATCCGATTTTGTTAAGGCTACGCAGCGGGTGTACGTCGGGGGCCCCGATGGTTCAAGGATCCAGTTTCTTGTGGCCGAATAAGAAGTGCTGAGTGCTGAGTGCTGAGTGCTTAGTGCTGAGCCGCAACGAGAAGTGTCGGCGCTCTTGATGTCACAGTAATCAACGTTGCTGCATTGAGTCATTTCGTCGACATATCTCGTCGCTGCTCAGCACTCAGCACTCAGAACTCAGCACTTCTTAAAGGATTTCAATATGACGAATTCTCTTGTATTCGCGACGCTGGCGATGCTTCTCGCTTCTCAAACGCCGCATCCTGCGGGTAAGCAGCCGTTCTCGGTTGTGGAGTCAAGCATTCACGATATGCAAACTGCGATGAAGGAGGGTCGCATAACCTCGCGTGAGATCGTCATACAGTATCTGACCCGAATCGCTCTCTACGAAGACAAGCTGAATGCCGTCATCGCGGTTAATCCTCACGCCCTCGAAGAAGCTGACGCGCGAGACCGGGAGCGCGCCCAGGGAAAAATCCGCGGTCCGCTTCACGGGATCCCGATCGCGCTCAAAGACAACATTCACACTACTGATATGCCGACGACCGGAGGCGCTCTCGCTTTCGACGGTCTGGTGCCGCCTTACGAAGCAACTCTGACAAAGAATCTTCGAGACGCCGGCGCCATCATCATCGCCAAGACAAACATGACTGAGCTGGCAAACTGGGTGGCGAGCGGTATGCCTGCAAACTACAACGGTCTTGTTGGTCACGGGTTCAACCCTTACGACCCGCGCCGCGATCCACGGGAGGCGACTGCTGACGGAAGGCCCGCGTTATTCACCGGCGGCTCGAGTTCAGGAGTCGGAACCGCGGCAAGCTTCTGGGCTGGAAACGTAGGCACAGAAACATCGGGTTCGATCCTGAGCCCTTCAAACCAAAACATGCTGGTTGGGATCAAACCAACGCTCGGCCGCATAAGCCGCTACGGCGTAATTCCGATTACCGCCGATCAGGACACGCCGGGACCGATGACAAAATCGGTCGCCGATGCGGCGATAATGCTCGGCGTGCTTGAAGGCTCGGCGCCCGATCAAAACGATCCGGCGACATCCAGGTGTTCTCGAGTTCCGAACCGCGACTACACACTATTCCTGAATCGCGATGGGTTGAAGGGCGCTCGAATCGGAATCCCTCGAGCATTTTTCTACGACAAGATCACTCTGCCCGGTGAGAAGCAGCCTCGCGGCGGTCTGGATGCCGCGCAAGCCAAAGTGATGGAAGAGGCGATAAGCATTCTCAAGCAGCAAGGGGCGATAATCGTCGATCCGGTCGAGATCCCGAGCATCGTTACAAACGACCCGCAGGAGAACTTTCTTTTGTGGAATGTATGTTCGGGTCTGGACAATTCGAAAGGCAAAGACGCTGCGTGTTCTACCGTTTTCAAATACGGGATGAAGCGGGATTTTAATAAATGGCTGGCATCGCTTGGTTCTGCGGCGCCGGTGAAGACTCTCACCGAGCTGCGCCAATGGAATGTTGCTCACCAAAAAGCTGGCTCGTTGAAGTATGGTCAGGCGTTGTTGGACATTTCTGACGAGATGAACGTTGATGCTGACGCGGCGCGCTATCGTGCGGATCGTGAGAAGGATCTGCGGCTGTCGGCAACCAACGGGATCGATGCCGCGATGAAGAAGTATCAGCTCGATGCGCTTTTGTTTCCTGGACCGGGCAGTGCGGCGATCGCAGCCAAGCCGGGATATCCGACGGTGATTGTGCCTTTTGGTTTAGTGCCAAACGCGCCGCCGCCGAACGCGCCGCAGTTCCCGGAAGGGTTCGCCGCAAAGCCGTCGCCGTTTGGAGTCGGGTTTACCGGAATGGCTTGTAGCGAACCGCGATTGATCGAGCTTGCGTATGCGTTCGAACAGGCAACGAAGCGGCGAATTCCGCCTTCGTCGACGCCGTAATCAATATCACATTGAGATCCTCGAGTCGCAAAAACTTAATCACAGATTGAGGTCGATATTTTGCCGTTTGGAGATTGCTTGGCGATCTCCAAACGGCGTTTTTGCGTCTAAACTAAGTAGACAGTAGACCTGCCGAATAGGTCGAATTTCCTCAGATTTCCGTGTATTTTTGATTAAAAATGAGGCCACCCATGGCCCCTTAATTGCCATCTAATATAGTGAGCAATCAAACACCTTTATAGAGTTATTTAGAGGTGCTTTGAGAAAGGAGGTGACCCTATATGAGGTCCAAAGGGTTACTCACAAAAGCTGTTCTTATGGTCAGTCTCCTGTTCGGTGTCGTAGCGGTAACAGGAACTACAGCCGAGGCGCAGCACTTCCGGCGTGGAGGAACCGTGGTAGTTGCGCCGCGAGTGTTTATTAATCGCCGACCCTTCTTCCGACCGTGGTACGGTTACGGTTACGGGTATTACGGATATTTCCCGAGCACGCACGTAACTGAAGGTCAAGGTTACAAGGACGGGCTCGATGACGGAAAGGGTGACGCTAAACACCATAAGGGTTACGACCCGCAGAGACACAATGACTACAAGAACGCGGAAACCTCAGCCTATCTCGATGGGTACACCAGAGGGTATGCCGAGGGATTTGGAATGCGCTCAGGTGACTAATGTCAGTTGACGCAAGCGAACGGGCCCCTTTCGGACCCGTTCGCTCCTTTCTTAGTAATCTTTCCTACACATTCCAAGCTTTCCTACGCGGTCCAAAAAAGCAACGTTCGGTGAACGCTTGATACCCGCCGCAGAGTTTGTGCGGCGCTTTCCATCTGACCAGTGAGAACCAATCGCTCGTCACCTCTGACGCTATTTGGTCAATTGCTTCACTAACCGATCCTCTCCAGATTATCGCGATGGGTCGCTCAGACCAGCGCCGACGCGATAAGATGACGACCATGAATCTCCCAGTCAATCCCACAGTCTTACCGATGCTCGCCAAACGCGTGAGCGAGCTTCCAACTGACGGAGACTGGATTTTTGAACCCAAATGGGACGGCTTCCGCGCGCTCATCTTTCGCGATCACGATGAGATCTTTATTCAAAGCCGAGATGAAAAACCATTGAACCGCTATTTCCCCGAGCTTATAGACCCTCTCAAATCGCAGCTGCCCGAGCTCGTGGTGCTCGATGGTGAAATTGTTATCGCAAGCGAAGGCGGCTTACATTTCGAAGCCTTACAGCTCCGTCTTCATCCCGCTGAGTCGCGAGTCAAAAAACTCGCGACGGAGATACCGGCATCAGTTGTGTTCTTCGATCTGCTGGCAGAGGGCGAGCGCGATCTGCGAGCCATCGAGTTTCAGGAACGGCGCGCGAGGCTGGAATCTATGCTCGCATCGTCGGCTCCACCGATACATCTGACGCCAGCTACCGAAGACCTATCTGTCGCTGCGGACTGGTTTCGTCGGTTTGAAGGCGCCGGTCTTGACGGTGTTATCGCCAAGCCGATTAACGGACTCTACGAGCCGAACAAGAGAGTGATGCTCAAGGTCAAACACGAACGCGACTGCGATTGCGTTGTAGCCGGCTTCCGTTGGCATAAGAACGACAAGGGCAAGAAAATTGGTTCCCTTTTGTTAGGCTTGTTCGATCGCGCGGGCGCGTTACAGCACGTCGGAGTTTGCTCAAGCTTTGCAGATAAGGTTCGTAGCGATCTGGTTGAGTTTCTCGCGCCGTATCGCAGAGACGCATTGGTCAATCATCCCTGGAAGCAATGGGCCGAATATGACGCGGAACAAGCCGTCGCGCACCGACGACCGGGCGCCCAAAGTCGATGGAGCCAGGGCAAGGATCTGTCGTGGGAGCCACTGCGTCCGGAGCTGGTAGTCGAAGTCGCTTACGATCATATGCAAGGCAGCCGCTTCCGCCACATCGCTCAATTTAGAAGGTGGCGCAAAGACAAGAAGCCAAGCGACTGTACATACGATCAGCTCGAGGTCGTTGCCCCTCAGGAACTTGCCGAGATCTTCGGCAATGAGAAGTAATAAAACTTGACGCAGAGAAAATAACCACAACTTCAGAAGGTGTGAAAAAACCTCTCTGCCCCAGCGGGGTTGCATATTTTGTAGAAGCGCGTATTGCGGCAGCCGCACCCCAGCGGGGTGCAATATTCTTCTGCATTAAGAGAAAGCTGCAGGCTTAAAACAAATTGGCCGATTGGAAAGGAGGGATATAGCACCCCGTGGGGTGCGGATCCCCGCAAGTGCCTTTCTACAAATATGCCACCCCGCTGGGGTGGAAAGGATTTTTTCACCTCTTCTGAAGTTTGTGGGTATTGTTGAAGGCAGCATCTATTCTTTGAACTCTATTCAGCCTTCTTTTTTGAGGCTTTCCGGGCGGCTATCCATTCGCGCCATTCACGAGTCGGGTCATCGTCAGGATCCGGAGTCTCCTGAGGCGGTCGCATTCCTTCAGGGACATTTCGTAGATTCACTCGTATCCGCGTCCAGGTAGACGACCTTCCGCGCATCGAATCGATAAGCACATCATCGACCGCCAAGAGCTTCGCTACCTTCGGATACTTGCTCTTCCATCTTTCGAGACCAGCAAGAGCCGCATCCTTCTTTCGCGAATTTGCGATGACGATGAGTGGCGCCTTTGATCTCGGTTTTTTCGGCGCAGACTTGGTTGTTGATCTCGCTCGCGAAGGGGCGACTCGAGTTGCCTCGCCTGTCATCTTTCGAAAGTGAGGTGGCCACGGCGCATCGCCTAATCCGGCGGCTTCATCTTTTTCAGCAAGCTCGAGGAGTTTTTCAAGCGAGCCGCGATCCTCGTCCATCTTCTCGTGAGGATCTCCTACTTCAGCAAAGCGCTCCGGCACGGTGAGCACGGTGAAGTCTGCTGGGTCGCACTCCGCAATCTCGTTCCAATAGAGCGGAGTCGACACCCGCGCATCCGGAAGCGGTCGAACCGAGTACGCAGAACACGTGGTGCGATCCTTTGCATTTTGATTGTAGTCGAGAAAGACGCCGTGCCTCTCTTCCTTCCACCATTTGGAGCTGGCGATTGAAGGCGCTCGCCGCTCTACGGCTCTGGACAGCGCGAGTGCCGCGCGTCGGACTTCGACAAAACTCCATTTCTGCTCGATCCGAACGTTGACGTGTATGCCTCTCGATCCGCTCGTTTTAGGCCACCCGTTCAACCCCATGTCTTCAAGCAATGCCTTTACTTCGAGAGCGACTCGGCGAACGTCGTCCCAGCTCACACCGGGGCCTGGATCGAGATCAACGCGCAGCTCGTCGGGGTGATCGAGATCTCCCGCTCGAATCGCGTGAGGATGGAGCTCGATGCAGCCGAGATTCACAACCCACGCAAGGCCGGCGGGATCATCAACAACTACTTCTTCTGCTTTGCGACCGGAAGGAAATGAAAGAGTGACAGTTCGCAGCCAGTCAGGGCGCCCCTCGGGAGCGCGCTTTTGATAAAACGCTTCACCCTCCGCGCCGTGAACAAATCGTTTGAGGACAATCGGACGATCCTTAATCCCGAGCAGCGCGCCAGGGGCTACTGACAGGTAGTAGCGCACCAGATCCAGTTTTGAGAGCCTGGTTTGTTTTGAGAAGTATGGTTTATCGGGATGAGTAACCGCGACCTGGCGGTCGTCTATTGTTAGGATTTCGGATGCCTCGTCCTTCTTCACAAAGAGAAGGCTACCATCGTGCGCGCACTTCTGTCGCTTGCGGCACCACAACCGGATGCAAAAACCCACCGAAAGGCGGCGCCATGTTTGTTAGATGCCGGCATGCACGCGATTGCCCTCCGCCAAGAGGCCCATGTTTGTAGTCGGCGAAGTGAGCGCGATCGCTCTCCGCCAGGAGGGCCATGTTTACATCACGCTTTTGTCAACCGCGAATGTGCTGCAAATCACAATGAACATTGAACTCCTACACGGAGCTCGGACCGTCGGCGCTCGTGTCCTACAAACATGAAACCCCTGGCGGGGTTCATCGCTCACTACAAACAAGGAAACCCCTGGCGGGGTTCATCGTTCAACCAAGCCAAGAAAAACCCTGATCCGACACAATTCTGCTTCGAGCTCCGTTTTAAAAGCTCTATCTCGCGGCGGCTTATCTACAAAACCAATCTCAGAAACCAGCTCGTCATTCTTCACCGCAAGATTGGCCCAACCGATGACCCAGCCTCTCCAGAGCAACGGCAACGCATAGTAACCCAGCTTACGTTTCGCAGGCGGAGTGTAAGCCTCAAACCGATACACCCAGTTCCAGAGCAATTCGAATCGCGCGCGATCCCGAACAACTGGATCAAACGGAGCCAACAGCCTCACCGTATCGTCGACTGTAGATTTCGACGGGTCTTCTCCGCGAGGCCAGTACCAATCTACACCGTCGATTTTGGCGTGAGAGAGACGTTCCTTTGCTCGCTGCCGAGCAGCAACGAGTTCTTCTCGCCATTGCGGAGCGGCGAACCGCAAGCGTCTGACAAAGTCCGACAGGCTAGCGTCGGTCAAAGGAGAGTAGAGACGGATCGCGACATCTGCCAAAGCGTCCAATCGCCTTCGCGCTTCATCGAGGTCTTCGGGTGCGGCTTGGTGTACGCGCGCGGTGTACAAACGAATTCCTGCTTCGCGACGCTCGACGCGCAGGAGTCCTCGATAGAGCATTGCATCCAGAAGCTGCGTTGTCGCATTTGAGGAACCGCCCCAGTAGTTTGTCACTTTTCCGTGGGAGAAATGTTCATCGACCTCGCGAGGATGGACAGTGCCCCGTGCCCGCACAAACTCCAAAACTTCTTCAGCTCTTTTCGTCTGTGACGGATGCCACGGCTGGTTGCAGTCGGCCGGAACTCGAGTATCGGAACGTGGATGCATCAATGCGTTGACCGACGCGGTCACAAATCCATAAGTGACGAAGAAATCCTCTTCGACTCCAAGCTTCTGATACTGACGTTCGAGATCTCCGGCGCGGTATGACTTGACTCGGTGACGGAGTATCAGGTCCTGAGCTCGCGCCGGAGAACGAATCGGATCAGCCTGCACAAAGCCCATCTTTTCGATGGCCCGTTTTAGAGTCGTCGGCGGGAAGAAAGTTCGAGTCGCAGCAAACCGCCGCAAATCATCGATAGTGATCAAATTTGTGCTCCTCGGAAATAAGTTCCGTTCCGCAGATCTTCGTTCATCGAGTTAGCCATCGAACTTCTCTCAGTTCGGACATGTTTGTAGACCGGAGAGCGACACCAAGCCACCACGCTTGCGTCTACAAACATTTTGCTCGAGCCGGAGGTGACTGTGCGCACGCTCCGGTCTACAAACATTTTCCTTTTGCCGAGGTTATTATTCTGACTGATCACGATTTTCTCCTGTGTCCTGTTGAGAAAACTCTTCTTATTTGTTATTTCTCCGCTGAATCTCGGAGGGAATAATGATACGACGCTCCATTATCTCATTTGCGACGCTACTCACGCTTGCGATTGCACAAGTCTTTTCACAGACGCCTTCCAGCCGACAGGCCATGTCGAGCTGCGATCCGGCCTTCTTCAAAGGAATGAAGTATCGGTTAGTCGGTCCGTCTCGCGGCGGTCGTGTAACAACGGTTACCGGTGTTCCGTCTCAGCCGCGAACCTTTTATATGGGTGTCGCAAGCGGCGGACTCTTTCGAACAACCGACGACGGCGCCTCATGGATTCCGTTGACCGATGGAACGGTCCCGGTTGGTTCGACGGGATGTGTAAGCGTCGCTGATTCGGATCCGAACATCATCTATCTCGGGACCGGCTCGGACGACGTCAGGAGCAATGTCTCGACCGGACATGGCGTCTACAAATCGACCGATGCCGGTCGAAGCTGGAAGTTTCTCGGGCTGTACAACACCGGCCAGATCGGTTCGGTGCGAATACACCCGACGAACCCGAACATCGTCTGGGTGGCAGCGCAAGGCGACACCTTTAAACCTAATGAAGATCGCGGTGTATTCAAGACCACCGACGGCGGGAACACCTGGCGAAAGGTGCTGTTTATTTCGGACCGCGTCGGGGCGA
>Ga0075425_100002317_pt1 | contig 19048 bp, 17 predicted proteins | sample SoiMethybrSBSTD4_FD_75300 | JGI IMG/M metagenome (GOLD analysis project Ga0075425, IMG submission 75300) | Bulk soil microbial communities from a Populus tree surrounding site in Tennessee, USA - Soil MetaG P. TD hybrid SBSTD4 | ecosystem: Environmental > Terrestrial > Soil > Tree plantation... | reverse complement strand
AGGACATCTTCGAGCCACCGAGCCGTCCTTTGGATTCCAGTCCCAAGACCTCGCCGTAGAATTTTTCCGCCGCTTCGAGGTCGTTCACCGGAATCGACCAATGGGTCACGCCTTCGAGCTTCAACATTCCCATGGCTGCCCTCCTTTTTCCTCGACTACCGCACGGTGCGCGAAATGTCCAGCCGCTTGGCAACGCATTTCAAGTGTGACAATAGTGAGTTCACTTTTCGACTTCGGGAGGATGTATGAAGCGACGGAGAACGCCGATCAAATGGCCCGACGGAGCGCGCATCGCAATCACGCCTTGTGTCGCGTTCGAGACCTGGCCGGAAGACCTCGGCACGGCGGTGTCGAAGCAGCAGGAGAACCGCCGCGGTTATCCCAAGGACGCAGTGACGAAGAAGAGCCTCGCGACGATCACCGACCGCGAGTTCGGCGAGCGCGTCGGCGTCTTCCGTTTTCTCGAAGTCTTCCGCCAGGAAGGGATTCAGACGAGCTGGTTTCCGACCGGCATTACGATCGAAAACTATCCGGACGTCATCAAAGAAGCGGTGGCCGACGGCCACGAGATCGGCACGGAGACGTGGATTCACGACTACAGCTACATGAAAAAGCGCGAGCGCGAGAAAAAAGATCTCGAGCGCACAATCAACGCGGTGAAGAAAGTCGTCGGCAAACCACCGCTGGGATATTTATCCACCGGCGTCGCGCCGAGCGCGGAAACCGTCGAGATCATCGCGGAGCTGGGCTACACCTATTGGATGGACCCGCAGCACAACGAGACGCCGTACACGCTCAAGGTGAAAAACAAAGAGCTCACGGTGCTCTCCTATTTCCAGGACTTGAACGATTATTCGAGTTATCAGCGCGCCGGGCGGACACCGCGCGATCTGCTGCAGATGTGGAAGGACACGTTCGACTGTCTGTACGAAGAAGGGGAGAGCGATCCCAAATTCATGATTTGGGGCAACCACCCATTCGTCGGCGGCCGGCCGTTCCGGGCTATTCTTCTCCGCGAATTCATCCGCTACGCAAAGGGACACTCGAAAGTCTGGTTCGCGCGCGCCGGCGATATCGTCAAGTGGATCCACGAGAATTACCGCGAAGCCAATGTCGAGGAGTGGCCCAATTTCACGATCGCCGGCAGGCCCGGCAAAAAAGCCGACTTGTTGAAGCTGGGTTAGAATAAAAATTCAACGATCAAGCCCGTTTGTGCCCACGCTCTGAGCACGGCGAGAATCGTTTTAGGCGCCCGCCGCTGAGACAGGGATTCCCATGGCGAAAAAAGACGCGCACGACGCGGCGTTGAAACGCGGCCTCGAAAGGCTTCGCGAAGCGGGCGTCGACGCGACGAAGGTCTCGGCCGGCGCCATCGACGCGCTCGCTCGGCACCTCGGAGAAAATTCCGAGATCGATCTCGCCGTCGCCTTTCTTCTCGGCCGTCTGGCCGATCCCGCCGGTGTCGCAGCGCTCCTCAAAATCGAAAAGACCGCGGCTTCGAAAGAGCTCAAGCGTGAGGCGCGGAGAGCGCTTTTCAAGCTGGAGCAAAAGGGCTTGACCGTTCGCCCTACGGAGGAAGCCGCGCCTGAGAAGCGCCCCGTCTTCGGCGGCGGCTCGGACATCGAAGGCTATCTCTCCCTCGTCGACGGCGCCGGCGACCGCCTGGTCTGGCTGGTTCGGCCTCACGCCGGCGGCGGCCTCCAGCTGCTGCAGGCGATGGTGAGCGATCGCACCGGTCTGCTGCGCGCCGACGGCGCGGTGATCAAGCGCAAAGAGCTCCGCGCGCAGGCCGAAGAGATCAAAAAAGAGCGCGGCCTCGCGATGGCGGCAGTGCCGTGGGAATACGCCGACGGCATTGTTTACGAGGCGTACGAAAAAGCCAAAGCGGCGGGTCAGAAGACCGGGCAATTCTCTTCCATGCGCGCGGCTTTCAATCCCATGAAGCCGAAAGCGGTGCCGCATCCGATTTATAGTCGCCTGAATCGAAATGAAGCTCAGAGCGAAGATTGGCGCTCGCGCCGCCTGCTCGATGAGCCCGAGTTTCGCTTTTGGATATTGGACGAAGATTGGATGCAGCCCTATCTCGATCGCGTCGCCGAGGCGCAGGAGAGCCGATTGGTTCTGAACGAGGCGCAGAAAGAAGAACGGATCGCGGCGATCCTCCGCGCCGCGGCGCGCGAGATTTTCGCCGGCGAAAGCGGGGCGATCTTCGTGCGGCGTATGGAGGATATGGCTCTCTGCCTTCTGGAAAGCAATCGGAAGGAGCCGGCGCTAATCGCTTTTGCCGTGGCGCTGCAGCTCGCGGAGGGCCAGATCGGCATTTTGGATATATCGTTTCTCACCGGCTTGCTGCAAAAAAGCTCGGCGTTTTATTTCACGCAAGCGAAACGAAAGGCCGAGGAAGAGCCGTCGCTGATTGTCAAACCGTGACCTTGCCGAGTTTTCATGTCATTACAATGCCTGTGTTTTACCTAAGTGGCCTGCCGGAAACACCCGAAGGAATCAGCGGCAAAGTGTAGGGTTTCTCGCAGAATGTAGGACCCATCAGCAGCTCTCGGAATCTTTACAGATGCCCTTACCGTAATTTGTCATCAAAAATGCCCTCGTCATCGTAAAATACACGCCAAGTTTTACCTACTTAGCCGTCGAAGCTCATTGAGTTGCGAGGAGTGGATTTGCGCCTATTTAGGCACGCTTCGTGCTGTTGAACCTGATCCTATCACGCGGTTCAACAAAGGAGGGCTAATGTATAGTAAACTTCTCGTTCTCTTCGCCGCTTTGGCGCTTGCATCATTTATCGGCGCCAGGCCGGCCAAGGCGCAGATAGTCTGCGACCCGCTCGATCCGGCGGCCGATTGCGACGGTGACGGTATACCGAACGGATCGGATACCTGTAACAATCTCGATCCCGCGGCGGATTGCGATAATGATGGTATCCCGAACGGCGTGGATACCTGCAACAATCTCGATCCGCTGGCCGACTGCGATGGCGACGGCGTCGCGAACGGCGTAGATCAATGTCCGGCCACTACCGTAGGCGGTGATTTGGTCATCGGCCAGTGCACGCTTACGGGATTTGGCGACACGATATTGCCGACCGGCTGCAGTTTAGCGGAATCGGTCGCTGACACGATCAACGACTGCACGACGCCTCCGGCCCCCTTAAAGCCGAAGAGCGGCGGCAGCGGTAGCCTCAAGAATCACGGCAAATTCGTGAGCTGCGTTGCGCATGCGACCAATACGCTCAAGAAAGCCAAGATCATCACTGGCCAGCAGAAGGGTCAGATCCAGAGCTGCGCCGCGCAATCGGACATTCCCTAGTCTCGCGGTTCGCAGCATTGAAGAAATAGGGCCGGCTTCCATCGGAGCCGGCCCTATTTCTTTTACTCCGTTTTGAAGCTTACCAAGTCCTGCTCGACGACTCCGTCTTCGCGATAGAATCTCGACTTGACGAACCATTTGACGGCGGGAGCGTACCATTGATCGGAGATGAGCTCGCCGCCGGGAGCGGCGTAGGTCTCGATGCGAAACGCCGGGAAGGTTCCCGCGCGCACGCGTATGGTTTCGAAAGCGGCGACGACGACTTCCGTGTCGATTTTTTCGCTTTGCTTGCGCTCCAAGTCCTGGAGCACGTATTGGTTTTCCCAGCGGAGCCCGACCTTGAGCGGCCAGTTGAGCGGCAGAGAGGGCGGATCGTTTTTGCTCACGGTTTTTCCGCCGGAGACAGTCGCCAGCACGCTTAAAGACTCCTTATCGTGCGGATATTCGTTCCTTCCCGCGGCGAGGACGTAAACCGGGGTGCCATCGAAGACTTCCTCGCGCGTCACTTCGTTCGCGATCAGCCCCGGCTTGACGCCGGGGGCGCTCAGCGCATAGCGCCACTGATAGCCGGCCTTCCATTCCGGTTTTTCCGCCTGCACTGCGGCAGGGGAGTGGGCCGTCGCGTCATAGTTGGCGTCAAGCTCCGCGGCGACAGCGCGCGCGAAATCTTCCGGCGAGCGGCCAAAGGCCGCCGCGAAATCTCTCGACGCGAGATAATTCATCATTGCGGACGCGCCTTTGCTTTCGATCAGCTTGTGAACGGCGAAAAACGCGACATCGTAGGTAGCGACCCGCCCCTGAGGCTGCGCGGAGATTCTCGTCCAATCGGGCGCGCTCGCGACCTCGCTGAGAAGCGGATAAGGGGATTCGTAGTGTGACAGCTCGCGGACCGTGCGGCCGAGCGACGACGAATAACTTTCCCAGCCGAGGCCGTCCATCACTTTCGCCGCCACCCACTCCGCAAAGCCTTCGCTGACCCATCGCGGGACCGTCCCGCCGGCGCCCACCACGTACTCGATGTTGTGCCCGTACTCATGCGCTAAGACGCGCAGCAGCGCGCCCCAGGATTGACCTCGAACCCTCTCTAAATTGACGTGTAGCTGGTTTTCATGCGGCAGCGCGAGCGTGAGCCGCGGCTTATTCTCCTTCGCTCCCGAAAACAGCCCGGTGTAGTAAGAGTACGAACTCGTGTCGCCGTACAGATTAACGTAGAGCGGCTCGACCGCCGGAAGCTCGAGGTCTGCCGTGCACACGGTAACGATGGCGGCGAGCGCCTCGGGGAGCGTCTTGAGTTGCTGCGGGCCGCGCGGCCGAAAGGCCGGCGGATTGCTGATGGGGATGACGCGCGGAGGGTCGTGCAGGCTGCAGCCGGCCGCGACGAGCGCAAGGAAGCAGTAAAGAAAATTGATCCGCTGGGCCGTTGCCGACATGCACTGCATCTATAGATGTGAGCTCCCGGCGGAAATCTTACCTGCCCGGCCGCTCGCGGCTGCAGATGTCGAGCGCAATCAGCGCGTAGATCTGCGCGGCCTTGACCATATCGTCGATCTGGATCTCCTCCGCGCGCGGACCGATGCGCTTGCCGCGCGGTCCGATCTTGACCGCCGGGATGCCGAGCTCGTTGTACACGTTGGTGTCCGTCCAGATGCTCGCGCGGTCGGGCGCCTCGAAGCGGAGCTTCGATCCGAATAAATGCTGGTGAATCTCCTCGAGCGATTGCACCAGCGGCTCGACGCCCTTGCCTTCGTGCCCCAGCAGCGACTTGTAAATCTCCAGCTCGTATTCGACGCCGAGCGCCGCGAGCGTCTTCTCGACTTCATGCTGGATCGTCACCGGGCGCACCTGCGGCGGCATGCGGACGTCGACGTAGATGCTGCACACGCCGGGAAAGTAGTTCGGCCGGTAGGGCGCGCCGCCTTCGATCGCGCCGATATTGACCTTCGGATAGAGCGGGCCCGTCGGCGAATTGTAGATGTAGCGCTCTTCGAAGCCGGCCGCCCATTTTTCGATGCCTTCGATAATCCGAGTCATCTTGACGATCGCGTTCAGCTTCTCCATCGGATGGGTCGAGCGCTTGCTGCCCCACGCCGCCTCGGCCTTGCCGAAGGTCGTGATCTTCATCTGCACGACGCCGGTTTGCGTCCAGACGATATTCAAATCGGAGCCGTCGGCGACGACCGCATAGTCGGTATGCATCCCGTGCGTCAGCAGATGTCTCGTGCCGGCGCCCTCGCCGCGATATTCCTTGGTTTGCCACGGTCCGATCGGCGTGCGCGAGATTTCTCCGACGACCGCGGCGAAGACGGCGTCGCCTTTGAGCTTCACGCCGCTTTTCTTCAGCGCCTTGGCCGCGATCATGAAAGCGGCGACGCCGCCTTTCATATTCGAGATGCCGAGGCCGCGCACCACACCTCCGGCGATCGAGCCTTTGAGCATGGCATCCGGCTCGATCTCGGCGACCATGCGGAGGTCTTCTGCCGTGCCGGTGAAGCTCGTGTCCATATGGCCGTTGAAGCCTAAGCTCAATCCCGTTCCGTCGCCTTTGAGGACGCCGACGGCGTTCGGGCGATCGATTTCCACCTCCTGGCGGACCGCTCGCAGGCCGTTCGCTTTGAACCAGTCGAGAATATATTCGGCGACCGCTTTTTCCTGTCCGGTGGGGCTCGGGAGATTGACGAGATCGCAGCCGAGCTGGGCGAGCTCGTCGCGATCGATCTGGGCGAGCACTTTTGGCGCCCATTCTTTGTTGATGGTCATGATGAATTCCTCTCGCGCAAACATACTTTTCACGGCCGGTGGAGTCAACCGCGACCTTGACAGAAGTGCGGTCGGCGCATACAAAAGAAGCGATTCTCGACGGTTCTGCGGAGGTATTATGATCGATCGCTTCGAAGATCACTGCTGGAAGGACGTCGTCAGCGAAGAGCTGCTCGAGATCTACCGGCATTATCAGAGGGAAACCTATGTCGGCGAGCGGCCGGCGCTGCTCGCGATCGATCTCTACAATCTAGTATTTCAGGGCGGCGCGCGCCCGGTGCGCGAGATAGTGAAGGAATTCCCGAGCGCTTGCGGCGAGCACGCGTGGAGCGCGATCAAACCGACGCAGGAGCTTTTCGCCGCCGCGCGCTCGCGCGGCCTGCCGGTCATCTACACGACGAGCGAGACGCGCCGCGAAGCCAAGCCGTCGCGCGTCCACGCCACCAACCGCCGGCCGCAGAAAAACGATGCGAGCGCCTTCGAAATTTACGAGGCGTTCAAACCCGAGCCCGGCGATCTCGTTATTTACAAGGAGCGCGCCAGCGGTTTCTACGGCACGCCCCTCGTCGCTCATCTCACCATGCTCGGCGTCGACAGCCTGATCGTCTGCGGCGAGACGACCAGCGGCTGCGTGCGCGCGAGCGTCGTCGACGCCTACTCGAACGGCTTCCACGTGACGGTGGCGGAGGAATGCGTCTTCGATCGCAGCCTGCTCTCGCACAAGGTGTCGCTCTTCGATCTCCATCACAAATACGCCGACGTCATGCACGTGGAAGAAATCTTGAGTCACCTCAAGCCCGCCGCCGCGCGGCGGGCGTAGAGTTCGCAAGACATTGCCAATTCCTGTCATTGACGGCCTTTCGGGGGTGTGGCAAGATCCCTCCCGATCGTCTGAGAGAGGGCTCGTCCATGCGCGGTCGACTACGCCGGCATTGCTCGGTTGCCGTTCTGATGTTTTGCTGCGCTCTCTTTGATCTCGCCGCTCCCAGAGACGACGGCGCCCAGGTAAAGCCGCCAGAAAACCAACCAGGATCGATAGCCGAAACGCCCGTTATCGAGCCTGGGGATTATTGGGTGTACGTGCGACCGGATGGGACGAAGTTCAAGCGCGGCGGCGATATCTCGCGAAAAGATGTGAACTTCCCGCTTTGGATCGGCAAACGATGGTCTTACGAAATCGAGGTTAACAGGGTTCTTGGCCGATCTCTCCATCCTGTAACTCCCAACCGGTCTAAAATAGATTGCGAGGTCTGATTAACCGCGGATAGCTTTTTGGTATTTGACAAGTTATCATGGGAAGACTTTTCCCCTCCCATGAAGCTCACCCGCCGCGACTTTTTGAAACTCGCCGCTCAAGCAGGTCTTGCGGCGCCATTCATCCTCGGACCTACCGGCTGCGCGCTTTTAGCCCAAGATCGCTTTGACGCCGAGACCGGCCTCTCGTTCAATTGCGTCATCGGCGACGTCACGGCCGACGGCGCGATCGTGTGGCTCCGCTCCGAGCCCGGCAGCTTCGTCACCGTGGAATACGCGAAAGACCCGGCGTTGACCGCCGCGGCGGTGGCGACGCCTGCGATAAAGGTCGCCGCCGAGTCGGATTTTACCGCGCACATTGCGCTCGGCAGGCTCGACCCGGGAACCGTCTACCACTACCGCGCCGTCGTCGCGGGGAAAAAGCCCGGACCCGTGTCGCAATTCAAGACCGCACCGGGGCCGGACGATATGGCGCTCGTGAAATTCTCCTTCAGCGGCGATACGCGCGAAAATTACAAGCCCTTCGCGATCATGGACGCGATCCGCGCCACCGCGCCTGATTTCTTTATCCATCTGGGCGACACCATCTATGCCGACCGCGGCGGGACAGCTTCGAAGCTCGAAGAGTTTTGGGCGAAGTATCGGGGTAACCGCGACGACGCGCCGAGCCGGAGGCTTTTTGCGCAAACGAGCTTCTATGTCATCTGGGACGATCACGAGGTGCGGGACAATTACGATCCGGGCCATCCGCTGGCGCCGATCGGACAGAAGGCGTTTCTCGACTACTGGCCGATCCGCGTCGATTCGGCGGAGCCCAAGCGCATCTATCGCTCATTCCGGTGGGGCCGCGGCCTCGAGTTGTTTTTACTCGACGACCGCCAATACCGCGACCGCGCCAACGGCAGCATGTTGGGCGCGAAGCAGAAAGAATGGCTGCTGCAGAAGCTCGCAGGGTCCACGGCGACGTTCAAGGTGATCGCCAGCTCCGTGCCGCTGCACGGCGGCGGGGCGGATCGCTGGGATGGATTTCCGGACGAGCGAAGAGAAATCTTTCACTGGATTCGGGATCACCAGATACACGGCGTCGTCTTTATCAGCGCCGACCTCCACTTCGCCTCCATGGCGCGCATCTGGGAGCATCCTAATGTGAAGGAAGTCGTGATCGGCCCGATGGCGGCGCCGTTAAACTCTCTCGGCGTGGGCTATTCCAGAAATATGGAGTTCTTCACCAACAAGACGTTCAACTACGGCACCATCACGATCGATCCCAAGGCCCCAGCGCCGCGCCTGTTGGTGGAAATTCGCGACGAGGTCAATGGCCTGCTCTACAAGACGGAGATCGCTCCGTCGTAAAGCCGGCATGGTCATTTTTGTTTGCGTCGTTCGACGGCCTCGGGATTGACGGCGCGGACGAGCCTGCCGTCGAGATAGCTTAAAATATTTTCCACGGCGTTTTCGGCGAAGCCCTGAAAGCCGGCGTCGGTCGGCCAGCCCAAATGCGGCGCCAGGACGACGTTGTCGAGCTTCGACAGCGGGCTCGATGACGGCAGCGGCTCCTCGATAAATACATCAAGCGCCGCGCCGGCGATCGTTTTCTCCGCGAGAATACGCGCGAGCGCGTTTTCGTCGACGATCGCGCCGCGCGCGGTGTTGACGAGATACGCGCCGGGCTTCATCAGCCTGAGGCGCCGCTCATCGATCAGCCCTTTGCTCTGGTCGGATAATTTCAGATGCACGGAGACCACGTCGCTCGTCCGCATGACCTCGTCGAGCGGCAGGTACTCCGCACCGGATTTCGCGGCCCGCTCCGGCGTCAGCGTCGGGCCCCACGCGACGATCTTCATGCCGAAGGCGCGCGCGATCGCCGCGACCTCGACGCCGATCTTACCGAGGCCTAGAATCCCGAGCGTCTTGCCCTTGAGAACGTAGCCGAGGACCAGCGGCCACTCGCCGCGGCGCATCGCCGCGTCGCTTTGCGGGATGCGGCGCATGACGGCGATGATGAGGCCGAAGGTGAGCTCGGTCACGCTGTTGCCGCCCGGCGCGAGGGTGACGACGACGCCGGCGGCCGTCGCCGCCCCCATATCGATATGGTAGGCGTGGTTGCCCGTTTGCGCGATCAGCTCGAGCTCCGGCAGCGACCGCAAGAGCGATGCCGTGAAGCGGGTCCGCTCGCGGATCGGAATAATCGCCTGAACGCCTTCGAGCGCGCGCGCAAGCTCGCCCTCCGAGGCGAACTTCTCCGTGTGGATTCGCACCCGCGCCTTCTCGCGCAGCCGCGCGATCGCCGGCGAGGCGGCGAAGGCGTGCTGATAATCGTCGATGACGGCGACGTTCATGTTCTCTGCGTCCTACAGGACCGCGATGCCGTTGATCTCGATCAAATAATCGGGATGCGCGAGGCCGGTGATGATCACGAGCGTGCTCGTGGGCGAGTTTTGTTTATAGTACTGCATGCGGACTTTGTTGTAGCCTTCGCGGTACTTGCGATCGACGATATAGGTCGTCGTCATGACGAGGTTATTGAAAGAGCCGCCGGCCTCTTCGAGGACGGCGGTCAGATTCTTATAGACCTGCTGCGTCTGCGCCTCGATGTCGCCTTTGCCGACGACGTTGCCGTCCTTGTCCATAGCGGTCTGCCCAGCGATGAAGAGCAGCCTGCCGCCTTCGGCGACGATGCCGTGACTGTATCGCGGCCGCGGATCGTTCAAGCTCTTCGGCTGGATGATTTTGTTGGCCATCGGAATTCCTTTCGTGACGGAGATTATTTCGTCGGATAGCGCTTCGCCATCTCGTTAAAGAAGCCTTCCTTTTCCAGCTCCTGGAGAAAAGTCAAATCGACGAACTGCTCGGGCTTGGCGTTCTTCGCCTGCGGCATCTTCTCGGCCAGCATGTCGAGCATGAACTGGATGCCTTTGAGCGTCGGATACGGTTTTTTCGGGATCGAGGTGACGTAGCCTTTGTAGGAGTCCTCGAGCACCTCGGGGTCGTTCGTGCGCATGTATTTCGCGAAGACCTTCTGCGCCTCTTTCTTGTTCGCGTAGACGAAATAGATCGCCTCGACGAAGCCTTTGAGCGCGTTTTTCACCACCTCGCGATTGGTTTTGATGTAATCGCGCGAGGTGGCGAAGCCGTTGCCCTGGACCTCCACGCCGAGGTCGCTGATCTGGATCAATTCGGAGAATCCCGACTTGCGCGCCGGAGCGGCCGAGGACGAGGTGAACATCGTCGCGTCGATTTTGCCCGCCGACATGGCGGCGAGGCGCTCCGCGTCGGGGCCGGTCGGCAAGAGCGTGAGATCCTTGGGATCGATATGATAATGGCGCATCATGATGATCGACGCGTAATGCGTCGCGGCGCCGAAGCCGCTGATGCCGAAGCGCTTGCCCTTGAGCTGCTCGACCTTGGTGATGCCCGGGCGCGCGAAGACGATCTGGTCGTACGAAGTCTCCACCGCCGCAACGAGCACGAGATTGAAGCCCGTGAGATTCGCCTGCACGACCGTGCCGATGTTGACGATCGGCGGATCGCCGGCGGCCAGAGCCTGCGTGGCGAGCTGCCCGCCGCGGAGAAAGATCGGCTCGACTTCGAGGCCGTATTTCTTGAAGATGCCCATTTCTTTCGCGACCCAGATGTTGCTCTGCCGGAAGCTCAACGACGGATAGCCGATGCGGATGCGCTTCAATTCCTGGGCCGGCGATGGTTCGACGATAAAGGCGAAACTGACTGCGATAAATAGTGATAAAATGAACTTAGAGTTTTTGCTCCTTGCCATCATCAGGTCTCCTTTTTACTTCCATCCCAGTTGTTTCTTCGCCTCCTCCACGAGCGTCACGTCTACGTAATTCGTATACGGCGGCGGCTTCTTGCCTTCGTATTTCCCTGCTTTTTCTCTTAATTCGAAAGTCTTTTCAATCGATTGCTTGCTGATCGCGCCGTCGACCGGAAACGGCTTGAATTCTTCGACCAAATAGCGGTAGTCCGCTTCGGCGGCCTCGCGCGTGCTTTTCAAAACCTTATTGTAGATCGCGAGCGCTTCTTCCTTGTTCTTGGGGTCGTACAGCCAGCGGGTCGCCTCGGCCATGCCTTTCAAGAACTTCACCACCTCGGCGCGATTCGACTTGAGATAATCATCGTTGGCGAACTGCACGACGAACTGGATGGGTCCCAAGTGCTCGTGAAACGTGGTGAGCTTGGTGAAGCCGTCTTGACGCGCGCGCAGATTGAACGGCGGTCCCATGAAGGTGACCTGGACCGAGCCGCCCTTCAGCGCCGCGTAGCGCTGCGGGGAGGTGCCGACGACGAGCAGCTTGTAATCTTTTGGACTGATCTTATACGCCTTCTCGAAAACCTCGCCCAGCATGAGCGTCGTGCCGCCGGTGAGCGAGTCGACGCCGACGGTTTTCCCCTTGATGTCGGCGCCCGTTTTGATCTCCGGTCGCGCGACGACGTCGTAGGGAATTTTTTCCAGCGCGCCGGAGACGATCTTGACCTTGGCGCCCTTCTCCATCGCCTCGATGATGTAGTCGGGGTTGATGCGTCCGATCGGGATCGTGTTGCTCAAGACCGCGCGCGTCGTATTGGGCCCGCCGTTGATGATGATCTCTTCAACATAAATACCGTTCTTCTGGAAGAACTTCTTTTCTTCGGCGACGAAGAGCGGCCAGCTCGAAGCGGTCCGCCCGCTCTGGACGAAGCGCACCGTCGGCATGTTGGCCTCGCCGGCCGGAGCCGGAGGCGGTAGGCCGGAGGCGACGAGCAACAGAAAGAAAAATCCGAAGACCGCTTTCAGAGGATAACGCATAAAGCCTCCCGGACTGTCACTCCGCGCTCCAAGCTTCATCTGGTTAGACGTCATCGACTCGCGAATCATAGCTTCGCGAATCCGCCGGCCGCTTTCACCTCTTCTTCTATCAACTTCCAGACGGTGTTTTCCAGATCGATGAACCGCCGGTCGGATTTGACGTCCATGTCGCGCGGGCGCGCCAGCGGCACGGGGAAATCGGCCTTGATGCGCCCGGGCCGGTGGCTGAAGACCACCACGCGGTCGGAGAGCAGGATCGCCTCGGAAATCATGTGGGTAACGAATATCACGGTTTTCCGGGTTTGCGACCAGATGCGCAGAAGCTCGAGCTGCATGAAGCTGCGGGTCTGCGCGTCGAGGGCGGCGAAAGGCTCGTCCATGAGCAGTATTTTGGGCTCGATCGCGAGCGCCCGCGCGAGGTTGACGCGCTGCTGCATGCCGCCGGAAAGCTCGTGCGGATAGTGCTGCTCAAAGCCGGCGAGACCGACCAGATCGAGATATTTGCGCGCCAGATCCCGGGACTCGGCCGCGCTCTTACCGCGCCCTTCGAGCCCCAACAGGACGTTGCTGAGGCTCGTGCGCCAGGGAAGGAGCGCCGCCCCCTGGAAGACAAAGCCCATGACGAGCTCGCCGTCGGCGCCTTTCTGCTCTTTGCCGTCGACGAAGATCTGGCCGTCCGACGGCGGAACGAGGCCGTTGATGACGCGGAGCATCGTCGTTTTGCCGCAGCCTGACGGCCCCACGATGCTCAAGAATTCGCCGTCGCGCACCGTGAGATCGATATCGCGGAAAATGACGAAGGGCTCGCCGCTGCGCCCCTTAACCTCCCGGCTTAAATTTCGGAGTTCGAGAATAGCTGCAGCCATCGTTTAGCCGGAATGCGAGCTTCTCCAGGGCGTCGCGAGCACCTCGATCTTGCGCAAGATCTCGAAGCCGAGAATCCCCATCAACCCGAAGACCGTGACGCCGACGAACAGCACCGGAACGTTCAGCGTCTGGCCGGCGAAGTAAACGAGATAGCCGAGACCCGCGGTCGCGCCGAACCATTCGGCGATCGCGACCCCGGTGAGGCCGCGTCCCAGCGCGAGGCGGAGGCCCGCGAGAATGAACGGGACGGAGGCCGGCAGGAGGATTTTCCAGAAAACCGCGAGACGGCCCAATCTAAGCGAACGCGCCAGCTCGACGAATTCTCGATTGACGACGCGCATGCCGTAGTAGGAGTTGATGAGAATAGGAAAGACGCAGCCGAGGAAAACGATCGCGACCTTCGACCCGGCGCCGATGCCCAGCCACAAGAGCAGGACCGGCGCGAACGCGATGCGCGGCGTCGTATAGAGCGTCGTCATCCACGGGTGGGCGTAATCGCGCACCGCCGGTGAGAACGCCATCAAGAATCCCAGCGGGACGCCGACGACGATCGAGAGCAGGTAACCGTACAGGAAAATCCCCGAGCTGGCGAAGATGTGAGGATAGAGTTCGCCGGTCACGAACAGCATCTCGTAGCCCTTGGCGAGGACCGCCAGCGGCGAGACGAGAAACGCCGTATCGGCAACAATCACGGTCGCAAGAAAATGCCATAAAACGAGCCCCGAGAGGATCGACAGCGCTTTGTTTACGGCGCGCGAATTCTTTCGGTAGAACTGCATGGTTGAAATTAAAATTCAAATTTCTCGATTACCACTCCGCCGTCTGGCGCCACGGCGCGAGTTTCTGCTCGCCTTTTTTGATCAAGGTGAAGCTCACGATGCCCATCAGCGCTAGAAGAAGCACAGTCACGAAAAGCTTCGGGCTGTCCCAGGTTTCCGACGCGTCGCGAAGAAGATAGCCGAGGCCCGCGTTCGACGCCAGCAGCTCCGCCGCGATGACGCCGAGCAGCGCGCGGCCGACGCCCAGGCGCATGCCGGTCACGATAAACGGCAGCGCCGCCGGCAGGCGGATTTTATACGTCGTCTGCCAGCGGGTAAGACGAAGCGATTGCGATACCTCCAGCCAGAGAGGATCGATCGTCTTGACTCCCGCCGCCGTGTTGAGGATCAACTCGACGATCGTGATCTTAAAAACCACGACGACTTTGGAGAGCATGCCGATGCCGAACCAGATGATGATGAGCGGGACGAATGTGATGATCGGAATCGAATAGAGCGTGGCGATCCACGGGTCCATCCATTCCTCGAGCCATTTGTGCATCCCCATCAGGTAGCCGAGCGGAATGCCGATCACACAGGCGGTGGAAAAGCCGTAGGCGAATTCCAGCAGCGTGGCGGCGAAGTGGCGATTGAGCTCGCCGCTGACCGTCAGCTTCCAGAAAGACCGGGCGACGCCGCTCGGCGCCGGCATGAGGAGGTCGTTTTCGAGAAAGACCCGGGCGAGAATCTCCCAGACGACAAGCACCGCCACGACCGAGACGATACCGCGGGCGACGTCCTTGCGCATGAAGGGAGCCGCCGCTCAGCGGTAGAGTTCCTGATCGTTGCCCTTGTCTTGCGAGAGGCGAATTCGGGGAAAAATGGCAAGCCGTCCGGCCCTGCTCTGAACCATGAAGTCGACGGGGATGAAGCCCTGCAGCAGCGGGATCGGCATCTGCACTCCGGCGAAGGGGCTGCCTTGGTCGTGTCCGACCATGAGTTTTTCGCCCCACAATCCAGTGGGAAGACCGCCGCTGATGTCGAAGTGGTTGGCGGAGATATTGCCCTGGATCGGCGGCAGCCTGTATTTGCTTGTCGGGTCGCGCTCGACTTCGGTCTGGAGCTGGGTATCGGGCCCGCGCGTCCGGGCGGTCGACGGCGCGCCGGCCTCGCGGACGAGAGTAAACGTCGTTTCGGGATCGGCCTCCTGAGGTTTCCTTTGTAAATCGCCCGCCAGAATCGTTCGCGGCACGTTTTTAAGCCCGCCTTCGCTATTCTTGGGCCGGCTGTCGACGTCCGCCATCGCCACGTCGTAGTTGCGCTGGCGCATCGCCATCTGGAACCGCTCATGGGTCGTGCCGTCGAGTCGGTAGGTTTGGGTCCGAACGCCCCAGGGCGTCTGCAAGTTGAGCAGGATTTCGTTATCGCCGAGAACGCTGACACCTTTGTCGGCGAGCTCCATGTTGCTCAAGTTGCCGTCGAAGAGCGAGGCCTTGAGGCCGAGACCCTGCGGTCCGTAGACCTCGGGGTTTTCCATGAGGAACCTCTTGGTCATGCGCAGACCCTGATTTTCCATCCGGATCATGCGCGAGAGACGCTGCGTCGCGTCCTTCGCGGCGTCGCTGTCGGCATAGTTGTCGAGGATCTGTTTAAGATAGCGCTCCTGGTCGCCTCGATCCTGCGTCCTGCCGGCGGCCTGCAGCAGGCTTTTGCCCGCTTTCTCTTTTAGATCCGCGAGCTTTTTCTCCGGCGCGCGGCCGGACATCTCATGATAGGCGATCGCCTTGTCATAGAGTCCGTTTTGCTCGTAAGCGTCGGCGACGACGCTGTAGACATCGGCGGCGTCTTTCGAGTCGGGATGGGCGCGGACGTATTCGACGCCCTTATCGATGACGGTTTGATTAGAGATCGGATTCGCGGTCAGCACCTGAACGAGGTTGGTCGCTATCATGATGCCGTTCGCCGCCGCCACCGTGGGCGCCCCGGCGGGACCGCCGATGATCAGCGGAGCGGCGAGGAACAGATTCTTCTTGAGAAAATCGTCGCCGAGCAGGACGTATTTGACCGTGTCCAGTTTATATTTCGTACGCGCGCCCTCGAAGGACGCGAGGAGATTGTATTCCGGATTGTTGATCAACGCCTGGGCGCGTTCGCGCTCGTGCGTGTTCGACGACCCGGCCACCTGCTTCAAGAGCTTTTTTGCGTCCTCGTGGCGCCCCTTGATCTCGAGCGCGACGGACCGCGCGTCGCGCGCCGCGTCGACCTGCGGGCCGGCGCGGTATTTTTTCTCCAGCGCCTCGGCTTCGGACTGAATTTTCTCGTCGTCGCGCAGCGTGAGGGCGTACAGCAGGCCATTCATGTCGCGGTTATCGGTTGCGGCGGAGCGCAGCGGCGGCCGAGCGATCTGAAGCGCCTTTTGGGTTTCCTGGTCCTCCGCCTTGGCGCGCTTTTTCATCTGCTCGGTGCCGGCCTCGGCATTGCGCGACAGCGGGTCGATCGCCGAGGCGACCTGATAGTAAAACTCTGCCTTGTCGAAGTCTTTTTTCCCGATCGCCTCTTCGGCTTTTTCCACCTGCCTTTGGGCGAGGATGCGGCGCTTCTTTTTTTCCAGCTCTTCGACGCGCTTGCGCACTTCTGGATTGCGCGGATCGTCGGGGTAGCGCTTGAGGTGCTCCGTGAGCAGCGCCAGCGCCCGGCGCTCCTCGATCGGCATATCGTTCGAGGTCATGGCGATTACCTGCTGGACGGCGGAATCGACGGCGGCGCTGGTATAGTTGCCGGTCATGACGTTGGCAATATTGACCGATCCGAGCAGCCGGTTAAAGACGCCGCCCCATTTGTTCTGCGCGGCTTTTCTCAGCTGATCGTTCGCCTGGTTCAAATCGTCGTTCTTCAGGCGCGATTCGATCAGCTGCTTGTGCTGCGGCATGGTGGTGAACGAAAGCGCCTCCCGCTGCGCCGCAAGGTAGCGTTGGCGGTCGTCGATCGTATTGTTGTAGAGGTCGCGTGCGATCTCGGTGAGGCCAGTCGTGCTGCCGCGCTCTTTTTTGAGCTGGGCGTCGCGCTCGGTGAAGAATCGCAGGTCTGCGGCGAGGTTCTCGCTTTGGCCGGTGAGCGCCGCCACCATCGCGCTCCGCGCGCGTTTATCGACGTCGTCGGGAAAGTAGAGCGGCGCGCCTGGTGGCTTCTCGAAGGGATCGAATTCCGGCAACGGGTTGAGTATGCGCTCGGGGAGCTCCTGGGCGACCTGCGCGAGAGAAAGCCGCGGAGGCGCGACGAGCCATGCCGAAAGGCAGAGCAAAGCGAGAAGGGATTTATACGATTTCATCGGTTGAGCCTGCGGGTTTTTTCCAAAAAGCCCCTAAGCGCCTCGGCTTTGCCCTGGGCTTCGATTTTTTCCACGATGCCGTCGACGCTCGCCACCTCCGTATAGAAGCTTAGAGCCGACTTTGCAAGTTGCTCGAACGCCTTCAAATCGAACGCCAGCCCTTCGGGATCGTTCTCGGCGATGTAGTCTTTGGCCAGGCGCACGTAAAAGTCGCCGAAATCGAGCAGATAGCGGTAGTAATTCTTGCTTTGCCGGTGCTTGGCGACCAGCTGGCCGTACGCCAGGATAGTCATCTGATTGCCGTCGGTCAAGCGCGAGCGATTGAGCTCGACGAACGCCACCTTGGCGCGGTCGATTTTCTCCTCCTCGACGCGCGCGAGGTATTCATAGGACGTCCCCTGGTACTTGTTCACCAGCTCGTTCCAGGCGTCGACCTTGTCGTCGAGCGCCTTCATGTAGGCGAAGGGGTCTTCCGTGGGCAGCGGCCGATCGAGAATCGTTTTGAACGCCTCCAGCGTTTCGATGTTTTTGGCCGCCTCGGGACGCAGCGGACCCTCCATGTCGGCGACTTTCCGATAGCTCCCGAGCGCCTGGTCGTATTCCCGCAGGCGCTCGTAGGCGAGCGCGCGGCTGTACTGGATGACGTCGATGAACTGTCGGGGGTTTTTGCGCTCGTAGTCGTCGAGGCGGACGAGCGTCGCCTTCATGACGTTGACGCCGGTCACGTCTTTGGCGATCGGGAAGCGGTAGACGTCCTCGCGCGCGAAGCGCTGGAAATCCTTCACCACGTCCATCAGGTTCTGGGCCGGCACGTATTGCCGCTCGCTCGCGAACTTGGAGGAGCAGGAGGCTAGAAATAAGGCCAGAACGAAAAAAAATCGCGAGTTGTGAATTCTAATTTCGACTTTCAATATTCGATTGGACTCAGCCGGTCTCGATCAGCGAGTAGAATAGCACGAGTCGTTGCTTTTTGCTCGCGGCAAAGTCGTGCGCGGTGCCTCTGGGGATGTGGCAGAGCACACCGGGTTTCAGCGCTATCTTGCGGCCGCGGATACGCAACCGGCCGCTGCCGCGAATCACCTCGCAGATAACGTCTTTGTCGCTGTGGCGGATCTGCTTCGAGTCCGCGGCGGGTCGCGGGTGAAAAAATATGATGCCGGAGCTGAAACCCCGCCCCTGGGCGAGGCTCGCGTAGGAGATCTCGGCGTTGATCTTTTTTAGCTTGCGGAGACTTTTCGAGACGGTAGTGATCTTCATACGAGAGGCGGTAGGCTGTAGGGGAAACGATCGCAAATCCGATTCTCTTCCTACCGCCTACAGCCTAACGCCTAGCCTAACGCCTTATTCCTTCACCGCCGCCACGATCTCGCTGAGGGCCTGCTCCGCTTTATCGTCCGGCACGCGGCAGGAGCCGACGACTTTATGGCCGCCGCCGCCGTAGTTCTTTAAAAGCTCGCCGACGTTCACGTTCGAGGTCGGGTTGAAGATGTTATAGCCGACCGAGATCGCCGTCGTATTTGCCCTCTGGCTGTCCTCGGCGACTTTGACCGAGATATTCGCGGACGGGAACAAGGTATACAGCAGGAAGCGGTTTCCGTCCGGCATGTCTTTGATGCCGCGGAGGTCCAATAATATTACATTTCGGTCCAGCTTTGCGCGCTCGAGTAAGATCTTTTTCAGGCGCTCCTGATCGTCGAGAATTTTCTCGCAGCGGCGCTTGACCTCCGGGTCGTTCAACGCATCCTCGACCGTTTTGTCGCGCAGGAAATCGATCAGCTTCAGCCAGTAGGGCTCGTCTTCGGCGAATTTGCCGTCGATCGTCATCGAAATGAGGACGTATCCCGCCGGATGAAGCACATCCTCCGGCGTGAGCAGCGCCGCGTCGATCTTGTCGGCTTCGTCGAGCAGATATTTCATCCGCGGCGAATCGAGAATCTTAAGGCTCTGTTCCTTTTTTCG
>Ga0075425_100002315_pt1 | contig 19058 bp, 28 predicted proteins | sample SoiMethybrSBSTD4_FD_75300 | JGI IMG/M metagenome (GOLD analysis project Ga0075425, IMG submission 75300) | Bulk soil microbial communities from a Populus tree surrounding site in Tennessee, USA - Soil MetaG P. TD hybrid SBSTD4 | ecosystem: Environmental > Terrestrial > Soil > Tree plantation... | reverse complement strand
CCAGTGGACGATTCTAATAGAGATATGGTGTATGATAAAATGAAAACAGAATTACAGTCCCGTCGTGGCATAGATATTCCAGACCTTGGACGCTGGTAATGCGGTATTCTAAAAATGCAAAACGTCTGACTACACATCGCTGGCGGCTGCGTAGGTTGGGTTGGACTCTGGAACAATACTATGAGCTACTAAACAAACAACACTCACTTTGTGCCATTTGTAAAGTTGATATCAAACCAATTGGATTCAACACGCACCTAGATCACTGCCATGTTTCGGGTAAGGTTCGCGGAATCCTATGTGGTAGCTGCAACCGGGGGCTGGGGCAATTCAAAGACAATCCCATAACTTTAGCAGCAGCAATAGTTTACTTGAGGTCTATATGATCCTCTTGACAATCTTGGTAACCGTCGCTATCTTGTTTGTAGCCTTCGTGTTATACAACCTTGAACGCCACCCGATTACGGTGACGATCAACGTTGTCACTCCTCAAGTTGCCGCTGCACGTGCCGCTGCCGAAGCCTCTCAGCCCGCTCCTCATCCACTACCCGAAAGCATCGTGGAGTATGCTGACCAGGAAAGTGATGAATGGGCGAGAGAAGCAAGAAAAAGACGCGCACGCGGTTTGTACGCAGAACTGCAGAATTGGGACGCAGTGCTACGCCAACTGGAGAGGGAAGACAACCCGCCGAGCTAGACCCGTTTCGGGATTGGCGCGGTGTGTATGAAGCAGAAAAGCGCCGAGGTAGAAATTGGTCCGGTCGCTCCTGATGTGTTACCCACCGATGAATGCCAACTGAACTACCACCGGATGTTAATCAACCGCCCGCGATTGTAAATACACCAAAGGATCGGTTGGAGCGGAAGTTTGGTATTGGATTTCCTGAGCTAACTTCGACAAATGGGCCGGACTGGCGGCGTTGGATTGAAGGGCAGCGGAAGAAGCAGGAGCCGATTATGCGGGACAAGCGACTCCATTGGTCGCGCCACCGCCACTTCCGCCACGGCCACCAATGGATTAGCACGCGCGATGGGCGTTTGTGGCGCGAACCACAGTCTGATGTTAATGATCTTCGCCCAGTGCTTAATGTCGTTGGCCCTGCATTGGATTTCCGATTGGGCATACTATCTGAGCAGCGTCCTGGGTTTCGTCACGAGCCGATTGGTGGTGGCGTTGCGGGACGTGAGGCGGCGGAAGCGCAGCAGGCAGTCTCCGAATACTACTACTATGTATTACGCGCATGGAACGTCTTCCAAGACGCGTGGTATCATGCGCAGACTGATGGGGTAAGTTTTGTCCACGTCTTTGTTGATAAGACCGCCGGGCCGGAGCGCGATGACCTCGATTTAATCCCACCTACCGACGAGCGGTATCTCGGCCTGCAAGCGCAGGGGTATCGCGTTCGTGACGATCAACTATTGGAGCTACCATATGCCGAAGAGGGGATTGTTGCCCCGCCGGATGCGCCCGCACGTGTCATTTACGAAGGCGAAATCAGCAGCCGTATTTTGCTCGCCCACGAAGTCCTCTTCGACCCCGAAGCGCGGAGTGTAAATGGGCCGACGGAGCCACGCGCCCGCTGGGCACTTGTCAGACGCATGCGCGACGTGCAGCAGGCGCGTCTTGAAACTGGCGACCCGACTATCGAATCGGAAATGGTCATTACCTCTCAGTCTGACGTGTTGGATATGCCTATTGATCGGAGCATGGGTTGGCAACGCGGTCTGCCTCCTTTTCCTACTCGTCGCCAACGCATTATTGACGGTGTGCCTGAGTATCTATTGTGGATTTCGCCTGACCAACACGAACCGGGGCTTGAACTCGGGCGGTGGATGCGAATCGTTGGGAACGTTATCGTGGACGCGGGAGAGGAACTACCGGGAGGAGTCATTCCGCTCGCCCGCTTCACCGATGGAAGCCCGGACACCGATATCTTCCCGCGTCCAGTCATCTCCGATTGGATTGGCGATCAGACGGCGATAAATGCGCTGCTCGGCAGCTTGCTGAAGCACGCCCGCTTCTTCGCGGGTGGACGCATGCTCGCGCCGAAGAATACCATTCTTGAGGAAACATACTCAACCGTTGTCGGCAGTTACGTCGAGTTTCAAGGGATTAAGCCGGATGTGATGCCGCCCGTGCCTGCTGGGCCGGACGCGTGGAAGTTACTCGATTGGATGATTAAGAAGCTTGAGGATAAGAGCGGATGGAGTGACATTGCGCGCGGGCAAATGTCGGAAAGCGGTTCGGCGCAGGATGTTAGTGGCCGAGCCGTACTGGCGAGTCAGCAGCTTTTTGAGCGCACGTTCGGCCCTTCCGTTCGCGCGGCTGCTGAAGGGGCGACCGAGTGGGCGCATCTCATTGTACGATACGCGCAGTGGCTGTTTGACGAGCCACGGCTTATCCCTGCTGTAGGGGGACGCGGTGACCTCGCTAAATCCATCAGCAGTGAGAAGCTTGGAGACCGACCACTAGTTTACGTCGATCCGGAGACGTTGATGCCGATGCCGCGTGCTCTCCGGCAGCAGCTACTTGAAGATCAGTTGGATAAGGGGCGGATTACACTCGCGACGTATCAGAAGCGGAGTTTGTATGCCGACGTGCGCGACTTGCCAATGGGCGAGATGGATCAGTGGCAGCGCGCGATGTGGATTAATACGACACTGAGTGAGAAGTGGCAGGAGATTTCGCAAGTTGACCCGCTAGAACGGTACGCGCCCGACTCCCTGCCGGTGTTGTGGCAGGACGATCCGGCGGCGCATAAGATGTCGTTGATGGAGATTATTCTAGACGAACGTAAGCCGTGGGGGCTCCGCAGTTTGTGTCTAGAGCGGTGGGGGATTTACGATCAGTTAGAGCGAGCACAGCAAGACCCAACAGGTCAGGCACTAGTCCCGCCCGAAATTATCGGGGCACCACCCGATAAGATTGCTGTTCAGCCGCCCCCTGCCGCACTCGCACAGATGGGCGGTGGACCAGCAGCACCGCCCGGCGGACCCCCTGCGCAAGGCGGAATGAACCCCGGCGTGCCATTGTTTAGTCCCGCACCAACGAATGCTCCAATGTTACCCGAAGCGTCGAAACAGGCCGCACCCGCACTCGGCCAAATGGGCGGAGTGGAGAAGGCGGCAGTCGCAGCGGAAAACGAACAAACATGAAATTTGGTCAAATGAAGGCGAACACACCAAAGGCGGCAATAACGCCGTCAGCCAAAGACTTGTATTGGGCGGCGGGCTTTCTTGAAGGCGAAGGCTCGTTTATTGCTGGGGCAAGCGAGCACGTATACGCATCGCAAGTACAACGGGAACCTCTAGAACGTCTTCAAAGGATGTTTGGCGGCCATATTAGACAGCGTACTCCGAATAGCACAGCATTTAGACAGCAGCCAATTTTTGCTTGGCAGATCAGTGGTACGCGCGCACGCGGAGTCATGCTAACTCTCTTTACGCTTCTTTCGCCGAAGCGACAAGAGCAAATCAAAAAGGCGATTACACGGAATTTGCCTAAAAAGGTAAGCAATGATTAAGGATACGGACGACATTCAACAACCCGCGTTGGACCTGCCGGATAATGCGGCGGGTGAAGGCGCGCATGGTGATATCGTAGAATCGGCATTGAACGAAGGCGCGGAAGATGCGCTAATTGAGGAGTTGGGGAGTGCGGAAGGTGAGTTAAGTGTAGACGACCTACGGAGACTCCCCGGTGCCGAGGAATATTCGGATGAAGAGTTGCTTGCCGAGTGGACGAAAGCGCAAGCGGCGGTCGCGAGCGGCGAGGGAGAAGAAGGCGAAGAAGCGGAAGAATTCAAACTCCCCTTCCCGCTCTTCGATGAAAAGGGAAACGCGGTTGAGAAGGTAGACGACATCAACTTCAAAGACTTCCTCGCGGGGAAGTACCAAATCGGCTACAACGCGAATGGGAAGGAGCAGAAGAAGGCGCTCGCCGATGTCATTCGCGTCGCGCAACTCGGACACTACAAAGAGAGTCAATTCGGCGTTGCGCAGCAGGAGCGGAATCAACTCTTCCAAGATTTGACCGCTGCCACACGCCAACTCGACCAGGCGAATAAAGATCGAAAGGCGTGGGATCACGCACTAACCCAGTTTGCACAAGGCAACATCGAGCCGATGCAGAAGATTGCCACTGCCTATCAACAAGCGCTGGCGCAGATGCCTGCCGACCCGCAGCCGAATGTGGAGCAAGAGCGGCAGTTTGAGGAGCAGGGTTATCAATTCATGTATCAACACGTTGTGCCGAAAGCGGCGGAGATTGCCGCGCGGTACGGGGTGAATGCGGGCGAGGTCACGCAGGCGATTGTGCAGTTGATTCAGCAAGAGCCCGTGCGCTTCCTGACGCGGGAGAAGATTGACCAGATTATCAACTATGAGATGCCTGCACTCATTGAACAAGCGGGGCATGCACCGAATGGACAGCAGCAAACGCAGCAACAGCCGAGTAATGAGGTTGCCGCGTTGAAAGAGCAGTTGGCCGCCGTGCAGAAGACGTTGGCGGAGCAGGCGAATGCGCGTACGCAGGCTGTACGCGACAAATCGCGCCGTGCTCCTCCTGTCGGTGGTGGAAGTGTACCGGGCGCGGGCGATGCAATGCCTGCGTTGAAGAATCGTGAAGATATGAAGGCCTGGTTGAGAGGTGAGAAGTAATGCAACTGCTAAGAACGATGAACCAGACGGATAAGGGGAGAATGTGGAGAGCGATTAACTCCGCAGTTGGCACTCCTATTGCGGTAGCCAATAGCACAGCATTCAGCGACACCGCCGCGATATTTGCTCTCTTCAACAATTCTGCGGCTATTGTTGCTGGGGCAGCGCCACCGGGCAGAATGATTTACCCGAGCTACCTCAGACTAATTGTCGCGGCAAGCCAAACAACTGCGACTAGCTTTCAGCTAGCGGTGAGTATTGATACTAAGCAGCGTGGTGTTACTGCCGATAGTGGTACACAAAAGACCGTTGCTGATTCTGACGGGCTTGGCGTTGATGTTAGCGCCGGTGCACCAATGACGGCAGCGACAAGCATTTCAATCGTACAATTTGGCGCATTAACTCCTACGGCCCAATCGCCCAATCGTAGATTTGTTCTACGCTCTTCTGCTAAAACGCAGGCGGCTCCAGCATTAACTGTTGGAGACGAAATCTTTATCAGCTTCGGCGGAGACGATCTAGGCCCTGGACCGATTAGTGGAGCAGCGGCAAGCAGAATCGTTGTTCCGTCTGATTTGGTTTCTATTGGCCCAGGCGGACTAATGCTTGTTCATGCATGGGGGCCCGCTGGTACTGTTGCGGCTCAGTTTGAGTACGAAGCAGGCTGGGCGGAGTTGTCGTAATTGCTCTACTTCGTCCGCCATGCTTCAACAGAACTGAACGCAGGCGATCCAGCAGACCCGCGCGATATGTTCCGTGGCTGGACGCAGGCACCACTCTCCGATTTTGGTCGTAAGACTACTCGGCAGACCGCTGCGTGGTTTCGCAACCGCCCGGTGGATGCGATTATCAGCAGCGATTTGCCCCGCGCGGCGGAGACTGCGCAACAAATTGGGCAAATGGTGGGGATACAACCAACGTTTGACCCTCGCCTGCGTCCGTGGCATATTGGGCAACTCACTGGACAATTGATTACGCCGAAGTTGAAAGAGTATGTCAACGACCTGCAGACGAAGCGGCAGAATGAGCCAGTGCCGGGTGGGGAAGCGTACAACGATTTTCTACAGCGGTATGGAAGCGCATTGCCTGAAATTCTGCAGGCTGCTCAGCAGCAAAATATCGTTATGGTCGCCCACCACCGCAATTCCCTTTCGCTTGCGCAGTTGCTATATGGCAAGCCCACGCAGACGCAAGGCCCGCCGGACCCCGGCGGCATCGCACTAATCACTCCACGCGGCGTGCAGCCGGTATTCACGCCGCCCGCCGTCCTCGCCGGGCAGTATAAAGAGCGGGCGTCGTCGTGAGTTTGACACACGACCTTACCTACTTCGCGTTGAGCGAATTTCACCGCCCGGATTTGGTTAATGAGCGGGCTGCCCGCTTGCTTAACGACATACGCGGCGTGTACGGCAGCCCACTAACCCTGACGAGCGACGCACGGACGGTTGCGGAGGAGACGTTGCTCCCCGGGCACGCGCAGCCGCCGGAGTCGAGCTTGCATGTACGCGGACAAGCCTTCGATATCCGCACACGTGACTTAACGAACGAGCAAGTGTGGCGGTTGGTGAAGGCGGTGTATACGATTAGCGTCGGGCAGGGCGGGGTTGAGTTGGAGCTATCGCCAACGCATCTCCACGTCGGCTTCTTCTTCGATGGACGCTTGGATAAGCTGCTAGTGGCGGACGGATGAATATTTTCAGCATAATCCCCGGTGTGCTTAAAGCTATTGGGAAAATCACCGGATTAGACATTGTAAACAAAGCGGCAGACGCTCTCTCCACCACACAACTAACGCCGGAGCAGCAGGCGGATTTGCAAAAAGCCCTAATCGCCGAAACTGTCCAACTGCGCCAATTGGATATTGACGAGTTGAAGACGGTGGTGAGCGAGTCAATCGCCGAGATACAGTCGGCGGATAAATATGTCAGCCGAGCAAGACCGACGGGGTTGTATCTCTTTTACCTCGCAACGTTTGCGGTAACTGTCGCACTAATTTTGGGCGTTAAAGTTGATTCCACCGCGATTCTCGCCACACTCGGCCCACTTGGAGGTGTCGGTGGGACATATGTTTACAGGCGGACGACGGAGAAGCTTAATGGCGGCGGCGCTGAGTAAGCCCTTGACATTTGCATTTTGCGGTAGTATACTCACACAACGGATTGCTGGGGCGACTGGCATTTATCGCGCAATGCGGTAATCCCTCCCGCCACGCTCGTCCCAGCACTCCTTCTCTCCGAGGTGACGCTATGCGCTGGATTTTGTACTTCGCACTAGTTGCCTTTTCTCTCTATCTCTACTACAATGCCCTATAATGCAATCGCGACTTGGTTGTATCTTATTGGCACGCCTGAACGCGCGCTTAAACTGCGCGGGCGCGTGGAACGCCTTGCACCACCACCTTTCGACCCTTATTTTGGAGTCGAAGCTGCTCAGTGTCCCACTACCGTCCTTTTTGGACTCGCGCAGTCGCAACGCTTGTATGCGGACCCGCGTTTTCGTCCCGCGCTCGACGCGTGGGATACGGGGGAAGTAGTGGCGGCGGATATCCGCCGGTTATGCTTGTGCATTGAGAAGGGGCAGTATGATGGGCCGGTGTATTCGCCAACAGGGAGGTGAGGCCATGAGCCCCACCGACGAAGAACTTGCAAAACTGCAGGCCAACCCAGACCATCGCAACGTGCGCCTGCTGGGGAGTCATCTGTTCATGCAAGACACTTTCCGCTATGAGCAGCGCACGATTCACGAATGGTACGGTGATGAAGCCAGCGAGACGTGGAGCGAGGCCGGTCTGATGTCGCCTCGTGAGCCGACGGTGGAGGAAGTCAAAGCATGGTTAGCCATTCGGGGGGTAACATGAGCACCGACAGACCGCGCCCCGAGTTGCTGCACGAACTTGACGCGCTGCACTACTGGGAAGCCTCGTTGTGACGCGAGAATCAACGCCAGGTCTTGGCGGAAATCAAGCGGATAGAGAAACTTCTGGAGGAGACGATTCACCACTGAGATGGAGGCCCGCGCGGTGTGTGATGCCTTGAATCAGGTGTATCGAGAACTGTGGGGAGAAAATGTCAGAACGGGAAGTAAAAGCCGAGGTTGAAGCGGTTGTGCGCCGCGTTTACCCCACTAATCGCCGTGACGCTGAGATAGAAGGGAACGCGGGGAAGCCATTTCTTTTCACCTACCAGCCATGTAGCGGCGACACCCACTGCGCAACTTGCTACGATACGCGTATCCGAGGGATACTTGCCGAGCAGCGGGTTCAACTCAGGCCGAGTCGGCTCGTGGTGACGGAACCATACCGTAGACGCACAATCTGCTGCGATAGCAACCGTGGCAATGATCGGAAGTACTTTGGAGGGCGGATGTGGCCGAGAGATAGTTGGATTGGATACCAGAACACCAGCCAGGAGTATATATGAAGCGAGCATTGATTCACCTTTGGTTGCTGATACTGACATTACTGCCTGCGTGCGTTCCCGCGCACTTCGACGACAATCCGATTCCTGCCCGCGATGCTGTATTTATTCCAGCAGGTGTTCTCTTGGATGGTGGGCAACAGTTGTTACACGTCCCACCTATCGTCCGTGTTGCCGTCGATATCATCGGCCCGATTTTGGCCCGTGCGCCTGCATGGGACGGCCACCACTATATTGATAGCGGATTCGACATGGTGTGGGGCGAGGGATTGGCTGCGATTGTCGGCGGAGGAATTCATGGCTTCACGCATCCGTCGCATCCTGCGTGCTACAAGTACGTCGGGCCGGATACAGCGGTGACGACGCCCGTTATGCTGACGCCAATCAAGGGCCATCGGTGGGGCGATGAATGTCTGACGTGGGCGGAAGAGCGGCGGTTGAGGCACGAATAATGCAAGATCTTATCATTTTATACACAATAGTTGTGCTCTTCAGCTTTCTCGTCAAAACTGCCGAGTACAACGGAATATCGTGGAAGGGGACGGCGACCGCTCTTCTCTGGCCCATCTTCTTCCTGCGCGGGCTGTGGCGGGGGACGAAGGAAGCGTTTCGGCAATGAAGCTGCTTATTCTGCTTGACAGTCGGGAATACACTGCCGCTCCAACTTGGACGGCAATATGTGCAGCCGACCGCCGTTGGTCCTGACCTTACTGCCGTCGTTGTTGATGTTGTCGGCGTAATCGAGATTAAGCGCGAGTAGCCCGCTTCTTCGCCACCGCGTGAAGTCTCTCTGGCAGCCCGCGCACACCATGCGACTCGCTAATAAACTTCTGACCGACGCTCTTCGGGGCGTCGGTTTTTCCTTCTGCGGTTGCGTACATAAACCGCCGCTGCGCCTGTGATCGAACCGGCATTTACACCCCACACTTCTTGAATGGATCGTCGGGATGCCCGCCCTCCTGCCGCATGTAGTGCAGGATTTCATGCGCGAGCACACTGGGATTGTTCACCGACCGCAAGTCGATGACGATGCTGCTGCTGTCGGGCAGGCCCCAGTAGCCTTCGAGGTTGTGGCGCTTGCTGTGCGCGATTAGATCGGCGACCCACCAGTTGATATCTTCGAAGCGGACGGTGGGGTGCAGGCCGCTGCACGCGAGATCGTACGCCCACGCCTGCTCCGCGAGGAGAGGTGGAGCGACGTGCAAAACCGGCACTGTGTCGATGAATAGCTCGGTGGTGTCTTGACAGCTACCGGCGGTTGTGCCGAGCAAAAGCAGCGCGCAGGTTACGAGTAGCAAGCGCATGGATCGGCTTTGAAGGGTTTTGGTCCCATTTTATAGGTCCGCTGAAACTGCGCCTACTTGAACCAGATTGGCGCCATCGTAGTATAATATCATGGTTCTACGTTTACCTGCCGCTGGATCGGTCCAAGCAACTTTGTAAATAGCATTGAATGTTGTTACAATTGCTCCCGCTGTGTTATTAAGTAAGTCAAATATTACAAAGAAGTTGTTGCTGGTCCCGCCGCCCGCTGCTGGAAGATTGGTTGGTGCAGCAATGGTTCTTGATCCAGCGGCAGATAGTTTCCAAATGAACGATTGCGCTGCAAAATTTGGTGTTACTGTGGCTCCATCCGTCAATGCTAAGATATTAGCCCCTACATAATCAACACCACAAATACCAGCTATACCTGCCTTGAATCTCGTTCCGGTTGCAGCAGTTTGACTTGCATCTAACCCAAATTGAGAACCACCTGGAGCATTTGAGCCTAATTTAGCAATGTTCCATGAAGCTAATATGGAGTTAGTATAGATAAGCCAATCTGTACCAAAACTAAAATGCCCCTGAGTAAAATCGGGCATAGAAATGCTTTGGAGTCTAGCAGGGAGAATTCCCTCAGCTAATGCAGTAGCACTTATTAGAGTTGAATCTTGCTTAGCCATTATTCATCCAACGCAGGCTTACCCTGCTTTTCCTTACTTAACACGACCATGTGAACCCGCCGTCAACGCCATTGGCTGTGAGACCGGCTGTACATTTTTCCCTGCACCATATCCATACGACCGCATCCGCGCCAGTCGCATTAAACTCGTCGGTAGCTGCGGCTTCATCGTCGGCCCGGTCTTAAACGGCGCTTCCACCTGCTGCCGCGTCACCGCGTCGTAGTTACTCATTGTTGCCACCACCAGTCTGCATATTCTTATCCGACGCCCCTTGCTGCTCGGGGTTCAACGCGGTCTGCGCCTCGCTCGCTTGGGCAACCCCAAACTTCGGCTTCTTCGTAAACCCGCTGCCACCAATCGGCTTTGCTCCAAGTGGGGCATGATGCGGTACACCATGCTGCAGCTTGCCGCTGCGCATCTTCGCAACCCGCTGCGCAGCCGCCGCGAAGTGCCCCTTCCCGCTCTTCATCGGCGTCTTTACGCCCTGGCGTGGTGCGCGATGCGATCCGAATACGCCGCTTGCCGCCTTCCCGGCGCTGCTTGGCGCGTGCTTCATCGTGAGATAGTCTTTTTTCATAGTAGTTAGTTTTGCCCGCTGCTCGGCGCTCCTGTCGCCGGTACGTTCTGCCCGTCGCCTTCTGCTTCACTATCCGCTAACGTGTTGGTGGTATACCAACCCTCATTCTTCGCGGGGTGTATTCGCTTCTTCGCCAGCAGTGCCATTAACCGCATCAGCGGGTTCTGCTTTTCACTCGCCGCTACCTTCTCGTCGATTAGGTCTTGATCCATTAGGCGACGGGCTCCTCTTCGCTTCCCTCCGCCCCCGCCTTCTCATACAAGTTACAGCAGCCGTCGGGGTCGATATCGCCGCTCACCTTTTGACACGCACGCGGCTCTTCGAAGTATTCGCAGCGGGCGCATAGGAAGGGACCGTCCGCCGGACCCATGTAGTTAGCGATAGGATTCGTCGGCTCTACCTTGCCTGCTTCTGTGTCAGTCGGCGTCTGCAGCATCTGCTCCTTCGCCGCCTGCGCGTCGCTTATCCCCTTCATTGATCGTCGTCCAATGCAGGCTTGCCACTTGCGACATTCTGCTGCCGCTTCACCGCTTTTTGAGCGGCGGCGACCTGCTGCCGCGCGAACACCGTCCCTTGTGGTCCCTGCACGTCGGTTTGCTGCCGCGCTTCTGCTAGCTCGCGTAGTGCTGCCGCCAGTTGTGCCTTCCGTGCGGCGAGTCCCGGCGAATCCCCATTCTCGTAGCTCATTATGCCCCCTTCTGCTCTTCCACTCGCAACGCCGCCAGCTTCTTCATCGCCTGCGGAACACTTGTCGCCTTCACTTTGACTTTGATTTTTATCTTCGTCTCATTCTTCGCCATTACTCGCTCGCTCCCGCGACTGGACTTCTCTCGCCCTCTTTAAACGCCGCATGCACGTCAGCGGTTGGAGTTTGCTCGCCTCTTCGCTTCCCCGCCAGCCGCATTAGCATCGCCTGCAGCGCGCTTGCGTGAGCCTTACTCGGCACGTCGTTGTTACCGCCTACGCCGGGGCTGATATCGGTGCCGAACATTACTGCTGCTGCCCCGCCATTAGCTGCACTCTGCGGGCAATCTCGTCGCTCAACTCTTGAATACGCGCGTCACGCGCTGCAGGGTCGCGAATCAACGCCGCCCGCTGCAGTTGTCGATTCAACTCCGACAAGTGACTGTCGAAGGATGAGATACGCGCGTACATATCAAGAATAGGCTTACTAAAGCTCAACGGCACGCCCTCGCTTGGAAACTTCGGCAGCGGGTTGTACGGGGAAGTCTGCCGCACACGCGGTAGACCCATTGACCCAACCTTCGGCGGAATGTCTTCGTGCGAGATAGGCAATGCCGTCCGCAGCACCTCCGCGAACGTCTGCGGGTCGCGTACGATTGGGTCCATTTGCCGCGCTAGCTGCTGAATCGCGGCGGGAATTGCCGCGACTGCTCGCTGCTCGGCAAACTGCGTCACCGCCGACTTCGTATGCGATAGCTGCCCTTGTGCAGCCGCTTGGACGGCCTGCCCCGCCTCGCGCAGCCCGGTTAGTGTCTGCTCCTCCGCAATCGGCTGCGTCACTGTTGACGCCATATCGTACAAGTCGTGCTGCGGGTTGCTCGCCGCTTCGTGCCAGGCTGCGCCCATTTCCATCGCTACGCCCAGCGGGCCAAGTAGCTGCAGCGCGCTGCGATAGTCGTCTTCGCGGCCCATCAACTTGCCGATGTTAATGCCGAATGGTGGAATCCCATTTGCATCCATCCACGCTTTCTCTTCTTTACTCCGCGCAGCGCCCGGCGCGATATAGCCGAGTTTTGTCCCCAGTGCGCCGAGTGCAAATGCAGAAGCTGTACCCGCGCCTGCTTCTGCGAGCCGCTCGGCAACCCGTCCTTGCAGCCGCGATACATCGTCTATATTATACCCGCGCTGTTGATCGAGTAGATCGCCCTGTAGTGGCGTGTCACTAAAGTAACGCGCCTTCACCAGTCGGACGATATCGGGCAGCGCCATTGGAAAGCCTGCAGGCGTGTTGCGCAAGCCTTGGATAATTAGATTCGGCCCAATACGTGCGAACGGCATGACTGCTGTCGCCGCTACATCCGCTGCCGCGCCCGGCACTGTCCCAAGCTGCCGGGCGCCCTGCACGCCCTTCGCAAACGCTTCACTCACGAAGTTTTTGTTGAGTAGAGTCGCCTCGTTCGCCCACTCTGTTGCATACGCGTCCATTTCTGGCGTTGGATTGTTGACCAACCGCATCACGCGGGCGGTAAACTCCGTGCCACTCAGATTTGGAAACGCATTCTTCGCAAGTATTTGCGCGCGCGAAATCAGCCCATATTGATACGCGTTCGACCACCCCAAGCGGTGAAGCATGCCGTGCGTACGTGAGATAATCGACACGGCGGCCTGCCCAATCGGGCCGACGACGGGGATACGCTTCCATGGGCCGATGTCTTCACGGACGTTGAACGCACCAGTCGCGATATCCTTGCCGAGGAGTGGCGGCTCGCCCAACGCAATCCGCTTCATATCCTCAATCCCGCTGGCGAATCCGCGCTTCGTCGCCGCTTTGCCAAGTGCGGCACCAAGCGGCTCTTTCCCCACAACTCCGGTGATCCCGCGCAGTATCCAATCAATCTTCGGCGCGAGTACGTTGGCAGCGCCCATCTTCCACCACGCGTAAACGGGGTTGCTTGCGGCAATTTTATACAACGTCGGGATACCACTAATCATCGACGTGATATACATACGCTTCGCCCCCGCCCACCAACCGGCCTCGCTCGGCGCTTTCCCCATTGGGACTGCACCCACTTCACCAAGCCCGCGTCCCTTCAGCGGCTCTAGGTTAAAGCGCGCGAAATCCTCCGCAGTCGGCGGCCCTGCGTTCGGCGTCGTGCTGCTTAGGTCAGGCTGCGTAGGCTCGCCAGCGGCGGGGACAGTAGGTGGCTCCTGTCCAAGCTCCATCGCCCGGCGCTGAAACGCCGGGATATCTAGCTCGTCTACGCCCAATTCCTTGGCTAGTGCGCGTATCCGCTCAGCGCAATTCACAATAGGCAGCCCTGCATCACCTTCTGCACACGACTGACTTCTTCATCACTCAACGGCGCGCCCTTGCGCATGTTCGTAATCGCCTCAATTGCCCGTTGTACGATTGGCTGATTGTCCATCAGCAGCGGCTCGTGCCCGCGCTCTAGATCGAACGACGGCTTCTGCGCCTCTAGCGGGCCTAGCGTCTTCCCGCGCTTGAATGCGACATCCGTCGCCTGCAAATCGGGCGCAGACGCCTGCTCCAACTGCCCAACTCCCTTCGGCATGTTGTAACTGGGCTCGAATTCGCCAATATTTGGCGCACGCTTCACGCCCAGCGGCGACATGAAGCTCCCCTGCTGCGGCAATGCGCTCGGCTCTTCCTGACTCGGCTGCGTCACCGCCTCTTCCTCAAACGCACCGGCGCGGCCAGCAGTTGGAAGTGCCTGCGTACGCGGCTCAAGACGTGGCACTTCCACTTCGGCGCTCTTACCGCCGAAACCACTAACCGGAAACCGCTGCGGCCGGAAGTTCGCCGGGCGACCGACGGGGATTGGCGGCTGCTCGGGCGTTTCCGGACGCACGCCACGAATCTGCTTGTTCTGCTTCAACCGCTGGTACATATCCTCCAACTCCGCGTCCAACCCACGTCCTTGCTGCGCGATTGGCGTTTCCTCCGCCGCGACTGGTGCGGGTGCGCGTGGCGTCTCCGTCCCTCCCATCGGAGCCGTTGGACCAGCATCGGGCGGTGCTGCCTCTTCTACGGGCTTTCCCGCGCGCAGCCCACCGCGCAGTCCCTCGAAGGCCATTGCTAGGCCAGCGCCAGTTTTAAATCCCTCTTCTGGGGTAACCGGCGGCTGCAGTGGATCACGTGCTTTCTGATACATCTGTACCGCGTTGGTTAGTGGAGAAATTGCGCCACCACCAAACTCCTGCAGCGCCTGCGTCTGCAGCGGTTGCCCGCCCGCCTCTTCAAGTGGCAAGCGCGCCACCTCGCCCAACGCTTCCGCACCCGTCGCCAACTGGCCAGGAATGCCCTTAATCCCACTCCACAGTACGCCGGGCGCGGCTTTCAACCCACGCCACGCAAGCTCACCAATCCCCGGCGTCTGCTGCTGTTGCATTAGATACTCCTGTTCTAATGCGTCGGGCGTGCCCCACTTCTGGTGGCGGTAGGCCGCTTCGAGTGGGTCGCCGTCCATTACTCCAATCCTTCCGTGCGTAGCTGCGCATGCGCCTGCTCAGGAGACATTCCACTATCGCGTAGCTCGTTGTAGCGCGCCTGGCGGTTTCCCGCCTGATTCCCACCATTCGTCACTGTCTGCTTCACCGCACCCGCTTGCGTGCCAGCAACCGGCGATTTCTGCCCAACGACAGGCGTGCCGCCTGCAGGCTGCTGCGCGCCACCGTGAATCGCTGACTGCCCACTCGGCACTGGTGCGCTGCCGAACGGCCCCGGCGTTTGATTTGGCGGTGGCGACACGCCCCGCGTTTGTGCGCCTCCCGCTTCTCCGCCCTCGCTCATCTGCTGCAGCAGGTCTTCGTACTCTTGCTGCGCTTGCTGAATTTGCGGCTCGTAATCAATATGCGCGGGTGCCATGTTTTGGGCGCGTAGTTGTGCGAGTGCGAGATTCTTCATCTCCGCCTGCATCTGCTGCTCGGCAAGTGAGCGGAGGTTTGCCAAATTTGCGCGCGAGTTGTTCAGCATATACCGTAGCTGCGACTGCACACCCGCAGGCAGACGCGCAGATGCAGCGCGCCACGCGGCCTGCGCACGCAACTCCTCCGCCGCTGTCTGCCTCTGATGCAGTTTATACATCTGCTGAAACTGGTCCTGCCCTTGGTTAAGCTGCTGCTGACGAAATAGCTCGTCCGCTGTTGAAGAGCGTGTCCGCTCCGCCAATTCCGCCGTCGCCTGCTGCTGTTGGGCAAGTCGATTTTGTTCTTCACTCTGCAAATTGCCCATTTGCGCTTCCTGCAGCGCCTTCGACATCGCATCCAGCCGCGCCTGCCGCGCCTCCGCCTTCTGCTTCTCCTTCTCTCCTGTCAACCCGGCAATAAGATTTGCCGCCCCGCTGCTTAGGTCAGAAGCGAGGTTGCCCAGTTGTACGTTCGGCAGTTGCGGTAGGTTTGGCATTACGATCTAAGCCCAGGAACTGCGTGTGTCGTATTCGGCGGTAGTTGTGCGGGCGCTCTATTTGGCAAGCTTGCCACACTTGGTCCACCGCGTTGTCCACTTAGTGTATTCGACTGCCCGAATAGCTGTCCTAGCATTTGATACACACTAGGATCAATTCCGCCCGGCGATACTCCCTGCATCATCGGACCGGCGAGCGAGGTTGCGAGGCCGAGACGCGCTAGTTGATTTGACTGCTCGTTCCCATACATCCCCGACTGCAGTTGGCCGAGGCCGCGTAGATACTGCGTGTTAATATCAGCCTCACTGCCGGTTAGTGGCGTTCCATAATAGACGCCACGCGACGCTGCATCGGCAATACTCCCACTCATCGCCTGCTTCCGCTCGTTGTCCAAATCGGATTTGAAGAAGTTGTACACATCGCCGAGTGAGTTACCCCCTGCCTGTGGAGGCGACGGGTTCCCCGCTTGCGTACTCGTCCCACCCGGCGCGGCATTCGGATTCGGCACGCTTGCCTGCGGCGGTGGCTGCTGCGGTTGTAGTCCCGGCGCTTTCGGCGGCGACAGCTTTGCCCCAATACCGCCCATCCAACCACCACTTTGTTGCGGCGGCTGTCCAAGTTTCGGCGTCAACTGCCCCGGGCTGCTCAGCGGTTGCCCCATCGCTTCTCCCGGCGCAACCATCGACTTCGGCGTAACAATCGCCCGCGTTTGCAAGTAGGGTGGCTTCGCCTGTCCCCCACCGGCATTTGAATTTACCAACCCACCTTGGTACGGTTGGTACGCGCGCGCTGCTTCACTAATTGTTGCCATTAGCTACTCCCCAATCCCGTCGTCATATTCGTCTGCCGCGTTGCTGTTCCCGGCAGATTGTAATTCTGCGGTGCGAGGATCGACGACAGTAGCTTATTCTTCAAGTCGATTTGCGCATTCGTGTAATTCTGCGCCGACTTCCGCTGCTGTTGCGCGCCTGCGAGGTTTGCGCCCGCCATTCCTAGCCCGGCGACCTTGCCTAGATCGAGGTTGCCTGCTGCATTGCCCAATAGGTTTGGTGACGCCACTGCTTTGCCTACTTTGCCTGCAATATTCCCAAGGTCGCCTGCGAGGCCACTAAAATTGGGCGAAGTAATCCCGCCAATTCCCTTCCCGCCGAACAACGTTTGACCCACCGCGCCACTTAATGCGCCTTCTCCGCCATATTTCAACCCCTCGCCGAGCGCCCCCGGCGTGAAACCACGGTTAAGTAGAGCGCCACCAGCACCAAGCAAGCCGCCAGCAAGCGGTCCCACACCGGGAATGAGGCCAGCAATCGGCGCTGCCGATTCGCCCGCCTTCCCAATGTCGCGCAGAAACGCGCCCTTCCCGGCAAACGCATTCCCGACATTCTCAGCGGCCCCGCCAATGTTGGACAGGCCGGGGATGTGACTGGTTTTAAGTGCATGCCCAATCCCGCGTACAGGAGCACTAACCACCTTGCCGATACCTTTAATCACGCCACCCATGTCAGTCTACCTTCAGCAATACGTCATTCAGCGAACCATCAATTGGAATGCTTGTAACAAAATCAAAACCGCAGTGCCGCATTAAATACCACGTAATCCCCGGCTGTTGCTCAGGCGGGACGGTTATCCACGCGCCAGTCGGGATAGAGTCGCGGATTGCCGCCGCCTTCCCAAACGGCTTCCCGTCGAGTAGCCAAATGTGGACGAACATCTCGTTGTCGCACATTTCGAACGTAATCTTCAATCCGTTCATTGCTTACCATACGTGAATCATCTCAAATGATGAATCTTTGAGCGCGCCGATAATCAACTCGTTGCCCGCCGCGCCGGTATTGGTTTGGGTAGCGGTGATTTCGTAGTAATCGCCTGCTACCGGCTCAAACTCGTAGGTAAAAACGTCCTGTGTCATATTCTCAACTGCCGCACCCACGACAGGTGGCGCATGAAGGATTGAATCGCGGATAACTGTCGCGCCATTCTTTCGAATGTTCAACACGCGCAGTGCGCCTGTATGATCGAGGTCGGCTTGCCATGTTACGTGCGCGTAAATCAGCCACAATCCTGTTACTTTGCTTCCTCCACCAATCATTCCTGGGATAGTCAGCCGCGTGTTAATCGCGGGATTGTGTAGCCCGTCAAAATCAAATGCCTCACTATTCCACGGGAGAACAACGACGGTAGTGTTAGGCATGGTAACGTTTGCATTATTAAACACTTTGCACGTCGCCCGTTGCTGCGTTTCCGTCCCGCCAATCATTCGATTCGACTCAAACCGGCGGGGATCGCGTGTCGCACCAATCCCGCTCAGCATCTTCCCGATGAATGGGTCGGGCTTTGGATCGGGGTTGCGCGCCATTACACCCGTCCCATGTCGAATGCGCTTAGGACAAAACCGTTAATCGTTGGCGCGAAGTTGCTGCTATCCGTGAAAATCAGCTTCAACCGCTTCCCTTGCTGTCCACCAAGGTCGATGCGGTAGTCTTGCTCGCTCCCAATCGTAGCGGCAGGGACTGCTGTGTTAATTGCAACTCCATCATCGAATGTTGTGTTGAGTGTCAACGCCGATCCAACGGGTAGCTGTGCCTGTAACTTCATCCGCTGCAGCGACTTCGTAATTCCCGCGTCTCCAAAGTGCAACACCGGCAACTCCACGCTCATTGGAATGGCGATACCCCCTGTTCCATCGCTATGCACGTCATCTAGTGTGCCGATGTCGAGGTTGCGCACGAAGCCGTCACTACATCCAGCAAGTACGCTCTGCACGCCGTTCGGGTCAGTATATGGGCAAAGGCAGTTAATACCGAATGGATACGTCCATGGACCGTACCATGCCTGCAACCGCGTGCTTTGGACGAAAATCGACTTGTTTTGGTGGTTATCGCCACTCCGCGACACCGCGTACAACAACTCTTTTCGACCTTTGTTGTATCCTACCACCGATTTGTTGATAACTGACTGGTCGAGTGCGAACCAATCGGGGTTAATCTGCTCCCCAATCGGCTCGCACGCTGTCTCCGTCGCTGCATATGCCCCACGCCGGTTGAGGAGGGCGGCAACATTCTCAAAGCGGGTTAGTGCATACGGCCCCGCCGCACCTATTTCACTACTTACGCCTTCCGTATCCTGCGCGATCACGATGTCGTCACTACTTTGCCCGGTGAAGCGCATGAGGCAGTCATTCGTCGCAATCAGCAACGACGAACCGATAACCTCAAGCGCGACAATCGCTTCCCCATTCAACACGCCGACAATCGCCGACCCTCCATCCGTCTTCGTCCCCGTTCCCCACTGCTCGCCATCGCCCACACGCGACCAGAAGAGCGTCTTTTTGAAGTTGAATTGGTCAACCGCGAAG
>Ga0075425_100002313_pt1 | contig 19064 bp, 21 predicted proteins | sample SoiMethybrSBSTD4_FD_75300 | JGI IMG/M metagenome (GOLD analysis project Ga0075425, IMG submission 75300) | Bulk soil microbial communities from a Populus tree surrounding site in Tennessee, USA - Soil MetaG P. TD hybrid SBSTD4 | ecosystem: Environmental > Terrestrial > Soil > Tree plantation... | reverse complement strand
TATTCGGGTTTATGAAGGGTTCGGTCGAGATTTTGGGTGACATTGTGTCTCCAGCAAATGACCCGGAAGATTGGGAGGTTTTGCGCGATTGAAGATTCTTTTGGACACGCATATTTGGCTGTGGATGATTGACCAGCCGGACAAAATAGCTCCCAACTTACGCCGGGAATTGAGAAATTCCATGGATGAGCTCTGGCTGTCGCCGATTAGTACATGGGAGATTCTCGTTCTGGCACGCAAGGGACGAATTCGCTTAAAGAGAGAGGTGGGCGATTGGGTCAGCAGCGCAACAGCTCCGTTCCTTGAAGCGCCTCTGACTCACGAAATCACCCTCACTGCCGACAAACTATCGTTACCGCAACGTGATCCAGCAGACCGCTTTCTTGCAGCGACTGCCAAAGTACTTGGTCTGACCTTGGCCACAGCAGATACAAAACTTCTCGGCCTCGGAGACATTGCTACACTCGCCAATCGCTGACCCTGGTTCCCGGCCCCAGTCGGCCGCATCTAATCCTTAGGCACGTTGACTTTCACTCGGCTTCTACTAAGATTGGAAGCAGTTCTTTGAATGGTCCATCCCAAATTGGGGGCGTCACGGTTTCGACGGAGATGCTTGCGGCCAAGAGGCATGCCGGGGTGCACTCACCCGTAATCGAGGGCAAAATGATAATTGCCAATCAACAGATGGCATACGCAGCTTAATTAGTTAAGTTGCCGTCTTCCGCAGCTTCGCCCGTGGGCTGCGAGCGGACGTCACACAGCGGGCTGCTCTTCCCGTCTACGTCTGGGCCGGGAGGTTAAGATCTCAGGCTAGCGGCCACCGTTTCTTGTCCGTTCTGAGCGGCGACCGCGAACGTCCTTGGGTAATGCCAAGGGCATGAACGCGAATAAGCATGTAGTCTCTTGACCAGTAACATTTTCGGACGCGGGTTCGACTCCCGCCGCCTCCACCAAACTTTACTTATTTATTTTCAATATCATACAAAATTGATGTTGCAAATTGTACGATGATGGCGGCATGCTTACCGTCTACCGCCGTCACAATCCCGCCTTCTGCAAGAGCACAGATCGCTATTACAAGCGCTGCACCTGCCCAACTTGGGTCGAAGGGAATGGTCGGCGACAAATACGTCCGCCACAGTCTGAAAACGTGTAGCTGGGTGCGGGCCGTCGCCAAAGTGCGCAGAATGGATGCGATGGAAGATCCAACTCCGGCGCCGGCAAAAAAAGACGAACCTGTCACTATCGGACGAACCTGTAACTATCGAAAGAGCCGTCAACGAATATCTAGGTCTTCGGGAGTAATCTCCGTAAAATCGAATGGCTTAGCGCGTTTGTAGGAGCCTTCATCAGGCAACAACTTTTGGAAGTCGATAGGCTTAGGCTTGGATGCTTGTATCCTCTCCTGAATAGTAAGGCTCCAGCATGATGGGCTGATCGCTAGAGAGTGACACGTCGCATAATCTTTAGTAGTCTGAACTTGACTTGGCTAAATGGCCAATTGAGTTGCTCTCGGCCTGCGTGACAACCAGCTAGCGAAAACTCAACCTCAGTATTGCCCGTTAGCATCTACTGTTGCAGCGTGCCTGGTAGTGGTGATCCGCTTTCATTGGTTGCTCCTACGGACGAAGATATCCAGGCCGAGTGACAGCGCGTTTCTGGTCTGCCGCGTAGCTGAAAAACTCGTTGCCGTGCGGCGGGAGCTCACTTTGTGGTCCCAAGCCCCCGATCATTTCCTGGAAAAGGTCGAGGCATATCGGACCGAAAATATGAAGCCATTCGCTTGCAGAGTCTTAGTTCAGCGAGCACACACGTCCGAGTTTGCGTAAGGAGATATTGATCGATCGAGCGTCTGGTTTGCCTTGCTTGGCTTCTTAGTCGGAACTCACATTCCTGAATAGCGGCGGGCAAGATAACAGTCTCCCCGATTGCTTATTGGCTCGCTTGCAGGATTTGTTCCAGCAGCCACGGGTCCGGAGCCAACTGCCCGCGCGTGATCGCATGGACCGTCTCCACGATCTTGGCGTTTACGGGAGTGTGAACGCTGAATTGCGGAGCGATGCTTACGACGTATCCGTTGATGAAGTCGATCTCGGTAATGCGGCCGCGCTCGATATCCTGCAACATTGAGGGTCTGACATCACCGTAGCCTTCGAGTATCTGATCAAGCCAGGCATCGTACTCTTCGCTCGGGACGCTGCGCCCAGACCGGGCTGGCGGAATCGGCTCGACGATCATCCGTTCCGGTCGTGCGCCGCTTGCCAGGGCCACCGACAGGGTCTCGTCATAGGCTAGCTCGAAGACCTCGCGACCCTCTGACGAGGTGATGTACTCGCGCATCGTCCCTCCCGCGACTGCCCCGAGGGTGGTAACCGAGCAGTTCAGCAGGAGCTTCGACCAGACAGCCCCGCGAAGATTTGGCGTGACCCTTAGCTCCACCGCGCGGCCAAGCCATTGACGAACTCGCTCCGCCCGCTCGCTTTCGCCACCAGCAAGTTCACCGATCAGTAGATGACCCGCGTTGCCCTGCTCGTAAATACCCGGTTCAGTCATGGTCGCGCCAAGATTGGACAGACCTCCCAGCACGCATTCCCCGAGCCGGTCCCCGAGCATCTGGGGCACACCGCCGTTCTGGATCGGCAGCAGGGTGCCACCTGGTTCGAGCAGCCCAGACAACTTTGACGCCACCTCGATGGCGTCGTGAGCCTTGGTAGCCAGAACGACCAGATCGAACCTGCTGCCGGTAAGATACTCGTCTAAGGGGGCGACCTCCATGGTCTCGACCGACACTGCGCCTCCCACACCAGTCACCCGTAGCCCGGATGCCTTCAGCCTCGCTGCCGAGTCGGCGTTCCGGGTCGCCAGCCAAACGGGCGATCCGGCCGCCCGCAGTCGGGCAGCAATCAGTCCGCCCAGTGCTCCAATACCCACGATTAGGGTTCTCATGCGCCCTCCTGCAACCTTGCTCTCATTCGCGGGATACGATCCCGGACTACACCTCCACGACTTCACACTCTGTCGTACTTGATTACGTTCCTCTGCCCAGCTTTTAGAAAAGCCGTGACCATAGGATGAGGTCTCGGGCAGCGATCCGGATTGTGGCACAAACAGTGTTGCCAGGAAGAATGGATGCGCCGGTAGTTCATCGCCGATTGTTGCGCTCATGACCTTTGCCCTCCACTCTCAGGACAAGGTGTGAATGGTGCGCACCGCCAAGCCGGCAACGCCCACCATCACCTCTACGCACTGATCTGTTCGTGCTGCCTCCACCGCCTCGCTTTGCCGACTTTCGTTGTTGCGATGAGTCGACCGCTGCCGTTTCACGGCTCTTAGCTTGACTGCTTTACCGCAGATATTCCTTGGCAGCGGCGCTGTGGCCGACTCGGCCTGCACCATGATGCCCGTAACTCGCCATCCGCCTGCTTCTTTGATCGCTTGAATGCTGTTGATGCCCGCGCGCGACTTGCTTGCCATCGCTTTGCAGCATGTAGCTGCTCCATAAGTGCGCGATGTTGCCGTAGCGCTCAATGTGAAATTTCAGCTGCTTTTCTTCCAGCACGGCGTGGCCACGGGCTTTGACGAGGGCGATCCCGTCAACTCGGACAGCTACATCACCACGCAGACTTTGCCGATGTGTCCGCCCGCCTTAAGGTGCAGGAAGGCCGCATTTGAATCCTGAAATGGAAAGGTTCTATCGATGATGGGATGAAGCCGTTTGAGGTCAAACCAACCAACAAGGTCTTCTAACATCGACCGAGATCCCGTCTCGATTCCATCGAGCCGCAAGTTCTTCTGAAAGATCTCAGCCAGGTTGATCTCCGCCCTCAATCCGCCGACGAGGCCCACAACGCTCACGACACCCTCCATGGACACAGACGATATGGATTGTTCAAGAGTGGTGGCGCCGCCTATGTCGATAGCGTGATCGACGCCTTGGCCGTCTGTCAGATCTACAACTTCCACACCCCAGCTGGATCGTTTCCGATAGTTGACCGTCGCAGCGGCGCCCAACTCGCGCAAGCGATCAAGTTTGGCCTCCGTACTGGAAGTCGCGATGACCTTCGCACCCGCTGAAGCGGCGATCTGAAGGGCGAAAAGCGATACGCCGCCGGTACCTTCCACAAGGACTGTCGAATCCGGTCGTAAGGATCCGGCGCGGGTAAGGGCATGCCACGCGGTCAGCGCCGCACATGGAAGGGTCGCAGCCTCGACGTCTGTCAGATAGCCCGGCGCTGGAACCACGGCGGTTGCATCAAGCAGGATTCGCTCGGCCAAGACCCCGTCAGCCGCGGGACCTCCTAGGCCGCCCTCACGCTTCTGTACTGTGAGCGGGCCTGAGATCCATTTCGGCAAAATCGTCGTAATGACCCGCTGACCGACGCTAATTCCGTTACTGCCCGGGCCGACTGCCAACACGACACCCACGCCATCGGATACTGGAATGCGCCCAGTTGGCGGTAGCCAACGGTCATGGCCTTGGGCGACCAGTAGATCCCGAAAATTCAGAGAGACGGCGTTCATTCGAATGAGGACCTGCCCCCGTCCAGGGTCAGGCAATTCGGACCGCTCCACTGGCCTAATATCCCGGAGGTCGAATGATGCCGGCACCTCGATAACCTTCATAGTCGCTCCCTTCAGGTCTGACGATGCCTTGTAAGCTTGCCTTCTGAACTTCGAGCGTGACTAGATCGCCGACGCAGGCTCCGTCTAGCCGACCGTCGTTATCCACCATCAGCACATTTGCAACTCGTGCTTTCTCCAAGGCTTCAAGAAAGATATCTACGCTGCCAAACATGGCGCGGGACATGCGCGACCCATGCAACGCATTCCTATGTCGAGGACAGTCAATCCTATCGGTTGGCGCACCGTCCGCGGCGATTGAAACGAACATCAAGCGCGCTTCGGGTATTAACAGGGCCTTCATGCAGGATCAATCCTTGTCCGCGGGCCCGGTGATTGTCGCATCAAGCGCGGCTGGAATGCCCTCGGGCTCTGAAGGCAACGCACAGCTGGCATCCGGCGCCTGCGCTATCACACTTCCGGAGAGCGCGCCGGCCAGAATCGTCGCTAAAAATAGTGCCCGCAGCATTTTCTCTCCCTCGTAAATTGCTGGCAATTCTGCCCATGCCCTTCCAAACGCGCCATACCCGGTTTTTCAAAGCCTAAGCGAAGCCCACGCACCGTCGATCAAAACCGTAGTAATGGACCTGCTGATGGAGCGGGCGCGCTCCGCTTGTCTAGATGCCGATCGAAGTACACATCCGCCGCATTGAACAACATCATCCACGATGAGTAGCGTGCGAGGTCATGAATTTCGTTCGGAATCATGATTACGTCATGGTCGATGCTGTGCGACCGCAAGCCTTCGATGAGTTCGGCGGCCTGCTGAGACGGTACAACGTCGTCGTCGTCCGCCTGCACAAGCAGCACGGGTGAGTGCCACTGGTCGATGGTCGCGATGGGGGAGGATTCCAACGCCCGGCGGTTCGCATCGCCTCCGTCGATTGGGTTGCCCACCGAGGACAGGAACGTCGACCAGTTATGTATGCCTGCATAATCGACACCGGCCGCGAATGCATCTGAGGCGCGCGCGAGACCGAGGGCCGTCATGAGTCCCCCATAGCTTGGTCCCCAAATGCCTAATCTATGGGTGTCGACGTCCTGTCGGCCTCGTAGATACGTGATAGCGCCGAACACGTCATTGAGCTCGCTGCTGCCGCCGGGGCCGAGGTTGTCGGCCTCTCTGTAGTCAAGGCCATAGCCGGTGCCGCCGCGATAGTTGACTGACAGCACGATGTAGCCCTCGGCGACCAAGTACTGATTGAATGCGTACATCCAGCTATACGAACGGTGGGTATTGAACCCCAGAAACATCTGTCTTTTAGGGCCGCCGTGAAAGAACAGAATCGCCGGGTGCGGCTTGGAGATGGTTTCGCGTGGTAGGAACAGTTGGGCGTACGTTTCCTGGCCATCCTTCGCCGTAAAGGTCACGGCCTGGGGTATGACGAGCTTGGAACTCGGGAAGGAGGACGGGATGGCTTCCGGAGCAAGCCGCCGCCATCGCCCCTCCGCACTCAACACGACCGGATGCAGCGGTTGGTTGTCGTCGCTCTGCAATGCGAAAAGAGCCCCGTCGGCGCCGATCTGCGGATAGTCTTCGATGGCGTGACTCTGGGCGATGCGCACCGCCGAACCGTGCTCGGCATCGACCGTCCATATATGCAACCTGTCGGTGTCATCCTGACTGGACGAATAGACCAGGCGCTTGCGGTCCGAGCTGAAGACGACGTGTGTGACCTCGAACTTTCCCACCGTGAGTGGGCGGGCCGCCCCGCCCCGCACGGCGACGGCATAGAGATGCATCCAGCCGCTTTTCTCCCAGGGGAACACGAGATCATCATGGTTGGTCCAGAACAGATTCGTCGTCGAGGGAAAGTCGGGAACGTCGTTCGTCGCCGACCGCGTCGGACGGAATATACTTCCGGGTCCCGCGTCGGCAATCCAGACTCGTCGCCCCTGGCCGGTTTTCACGTCTGCCGTCCAGATCGACCACGGCCGTCCGGTGCGTCGCGAGAAAAATTCGGGGGGAGTTTTCTGGGCCGGCACATGAACGAAAGCGATCTGCGCACCGTCTGGTGAGAACGCGGGCGAGCTGTCGTAGTCGAGACTCGGACTCAACCAGACGATGGTTTGGTCAACGAAATCGTAGACACCGACCAGCGAGTGGCTGCCTCGATGGCTCGCGAATGCCAGGCGCTTGCCGTCCGGCGCCCAGGTCAGCGAGTCCACAGTCCCCTGATCGATGAGCAATGGCTGCGCGTCGCCATCGCCGCTCGCGGCCACGGTCAGAATTCTTTTCTTGTCGACAAACAGCAACCGGCTGCCATCGGGCGAGAAGCTAGGGAATTCTCCCGCACCGACCTTATGCAACGCGCCGCCGGCCGCGGCAACCAGCCATACTTCCCTGAGCATGGTGCCTTCCGGGGAGGTATTGACATTGGCCGGAGTATCGTCCTCAAGACTCTGGCCCCGTGTGAAGGCGATCGACTTCGTATCCGGCGACCAGGCGAGTTCGCCAATATCGAAACCGTCGTCTTCTGTGTACGGGGTGATCTGGCGCGCTTTCGCGCCATGGGAGGGGTCTGCTACCCAGATATTACTGCAGCCCTTCGCGTTGAATACCCACGCGACGGCTGTGCCCGTTGGCGCTGCCATCATGTCCGACGCAAACGGCGCCTGCATCACATCGTTGAGTGTATAATCCGCTGGATGGGCTCCCGCAGCCTGCGTCATGAATAGGCCTGCGCAGGCTGCCGCCGCGCTCCAGAGCCGCAACTTTCCCAAACCGAAGTCAATCATGTGTCTTCCCTTGTGACTATTCAGAATTTGGTATCCAATGCAAAAACAATGCGGTCAATGTCTTGGCCGAACTACCCAATAGCGGTAAGACTTTGTCTCAGACATCACTCATCGACCTCGGCAATGAGCTCAGTCTCCACGCACGCCCCAAATGGAATCTGCGCCACGCCAAACGCGCTGCGCGCATGCGCTCCACGCTCGCCAAAGATCTCCAGAAAAAGTTCGGACGCGCCGTTGGCAACCACGTGCGGCGCGTTTCAAGCCATGCCCACGCAATCACAAAGGCGATCACCGGTACGGCAAAAAACAAGCGGCCGGCTATGCGCGGATCGTTCCCTCGCCGACAACCACCGCCTCGCCGCCGACCTGAACCTCTTCGAGAACTCCGGCACGGCTAGAGAGCGCAACGTGAATACGACTTGGGCGGCCCATCCGGACGCCTTGGAGGCTCACGAGCCGCGACGCAGTCTTGGCCGATACAGCCTTGTACTTGAGCAGATATGCGCCCAGCGGTCCGCTGGCGGCGCCAGTGGCGGGATCCTCCGGAATGCCGAAGCCGGGCGCGAACATTCGACTGTACACCGTGGCATCATCATTGGCTGGCTGAGGCGAGAATACGAAAACAGGGTGCTCTTCGAGGTTCACCGTGCGGAGTAATGCGCACAGCCTCGCACGATCAAGGGCTGCCGCATCGACCGCCGCGCGCGACTTTAGCGGAACGTACACAAACGGGACGCCAGAAGAAGCGATCTCTACCGGCAAGTCCCCCCCGGCAAAGTCGCTTGGTTGAACGCCAATTGCGGCGGCAACTGCGACGGTGTCGGCGATGACAGGCCCCAAGGTGGGAAGCGGTTGCGTCATCCAAGCAAAGCGCAGGCCGTTCTGACCCCATTCGAGTCCCACGGTCGTTGGTCCGATACCGAGGCCGAGCACCGTCTTATCGGCGCCCGCACGCAGTCGTCCCGCCCCCGCGAGCGCAAAAGTCGTTCCGATCGTCGGACTTCCAGCCATCGGTAGCTCCCGGGATGGCGTGAAAATGCGAACGCGCGCGTCGGTGCCGGAAACCTCGGGAGGAAATACGAACGGGGTATCGGGGAAAGCCATTTCATTCGCGATCCGCTGCATCCGCTGTTCGTCAATTCCCGCCGCATCGAGGAACACGGCCACCTGGATGCCCGTGAATGGCTGGTTCGTAAAAACATCGAGATGGACGTACTCAAGAACAGGCATTGGCTCCCCACTCCTTAATATGTAAGCGAATTCCCCCTCGCACCAGGCATAGGCTCGGCTTGTTCCCTGGAACGCTGTTGGCTGTCAGCTGTGAATATAGACCGTCCAGGTAACGGACAAGATCTTCCACTGCCCATCAATTTTGCACACCTGCCAGTGTTCGAGGCCTGAATGGTGAACCTTGTCGTTGATGACAAAATCGTAATCAAATGTCACCAGTCCTAGATCACCGTCCTGGCGAATCTCGATATTGCGAAAGTTCTCATCGAGTTTGTCCTTCGACGTAGCGAGTAATTTCGCAAATCCATCTAGCTGGCTCGGGCCAATCCCATCGAACTGAGCGTTATATTTGCGGGCGCTATCAACTTCTTCCTGGTTGTTGATGTGATGAAAGAGCACATCGGGGTTCAGCATGAGCTTCGTTAGGGCGTACCCGTCCTTGTGAATAATATCCTGACGGAACTCCTCCACCATGCTGCGAATTTTCGTAAGGTCAGATTTGAATTCGGTCTCCTGGCCCTGCGCCAATGCTTGACCAGCCAAGGCACACGTAACGAGCACAATGAAGGCTACGCCCGCTTTCTTTCTGTTCATCTGACATTTTCCTTTCACATTTTGATTTTGGCTTGGATCACGAAACGCTCGTGTCGTCTCCAGCTCCTGCTCCAGGCATCTTTTATTCAACTGCCTTTCGTTGAGTTGGCACTATAGTACCATTTTTCCATTATAGAACACAACGATAAAAGCGGAGGCGACGCAGTCAAGTGTCGCAGAAGGCTTGTGTCCGCGGAGGCCCCCTGATGAGGCTGAGCGAGCTAGGACAGTCGCGTGCTTGAAGAGGAAATGCGGATTGTTGCTGGAACTACTGGGTCAACGATCATGATGCTAGAACCCCAGGTTGAGATTCTGTCGCTTCCTCCCGCCACGGAATCACTCATCCAGGACCGCCTCCTGCACTTGGCGACGGCGTGGCATTTTGGTGCTCGCAGAACCCACTTTGCGCTTACTCGGATGCATCTCACTCGCAGACTCAACCTCTGGCGGAGCGGGACGATGGTTGGTTCCGGCGGCGTCACCCGAGACGTCCATTGCCAGGTAGTACACGCAGGGAACGCGACTGGGGTTTCGAAATCCGTGCATGCAGTCACCATCAAAGTACATGCTGTCACCAGCCTTTAGAGTATGTGGTTCGCCATCGAGCGTGAACAGCAGCGTGCCTTTCTCCACGGCTACGTACTCGCGCGAGCCGTGGGCGTGAGGGAGAAACATGGGGCCATTTACCAGCGGGCCAACCGTGATGCGCATGAGTTCGAATTCAACTCCTGGCAAGACTGGGGACAGGATTCGCCGTTCCCAACCTGCCGCTGCCCTCACCACCTTTTGCCGGCTGTGACGCAGAACAATTACTCGCGCGCTGGTCTCTTCTTCGACAAGGCGGGAGAGGCTTGCGTCAAGGCCGGTCGCGATGCGGTGGAGGACGACGACAGTGGGCGCCTTGGCTCCTCGTTCGATGGCGGAAATCATGCTGCGGCTCACCCGCGATCGCTGACTCAATTGTTCCAGTGAAAATCCTCGCCGAATTCGTTCGTCTCGCACACGGCGGCCAATCTCGCTCAAACTCAAGATCCCGCGAGTCTTATTTTTCTCCGACACGTAACCTCTCCTTCGCAATTGGTTCTATAGTAGAATTATAACACTATAGCGTCGAATGCTGGAATACTGCTCAATAAGGGACTCGGAGGGAAACAGCACCCGATCAGCAATCAGTCCCGCCCAGAGTATTGCTGCCGAAAGATTCCCTCGAGTGACGGGCTAACCGGAAATTGCGGTTCAGCCGAGTCCGACAGTTCTGCGTCGTCCTCACAACAGAGCGTGTAACGTCAAGTCTCGGCTATCACACATAATCGTGATGCTCCCAAGGAGGGGGAACATCATGCTGGTTCGCTATTTCTGACGGCCATCACGTATCGAGCAACTGCGCAGTATACATGCGCTGCGACACACATGTTCGTTGGCTTGCGACAACACAAGCTGGTGGGACGCGGAAGGCCGGAATGACGAGGAAGGCCGATCATCTCGATAGTTCTGCGAAATGCAGGGTAGGCGTCGTGCCGGAACAGTTCATTATGAGCGTGGCATCCTGAATGACCTGGAAGTAACGCGCGGAAATGGTGCTGGTTCCAGAAACATCCGGCTCGCAGCGATCAAATCGTTCATGCGGTACTTGCGGTACTTAGAGTATAGGGTGCCGTCTGCGCTGGAACAGATTCGCTGCATCCTGTCGATTCCTACCAAGAAAACGGACGTGCGTCTCGTCCGGCACCTCACGGCGCAGGAAATGCAGTCCATTTTGAACGCTCCTAATCCAGTTCGGCGGGTCGGTATTCGTGATCGCGCAATGCTGCACCTCTGTTTCGCGGGCGGGTTGCGAGTGTCGGAACTCGTCGGCGTTCGCGTCGTTGACGTTAGACTCCAACCCCAGCCCAATGTCCTGAGCCCACATGCGATTGCCGCCGGCACACACCGAGCTCAGCACACTGCCATCACCGCCGGGATCAGTCTTTTTGCCGCTTAGTTGCCCATTCGGACGCCCCTCAATGACGAGATCGGTTTTCTGGATTTCGCCTGACAGGTCGTTGACGTACTCAAGGCGATAAGTCCCCGCGGGCGTGAAGCGCAACGGCTGTTGTATGGTCTCGATCTTCTCCACAAGGTTCAATGTCGCTGCATTGTGCGGCTCTAGCTGGAGTGACTTCGTCGCTTGGGTCAGAGCTTGATCCAGGCTCCGATCCTGAAACAGCAAATCGGCCAGCAAGTAAAAAGCAGAAAACGACTGTGGATACAACCTGGTATTTAACTTGGCTACCTGAATTGCCGCAGGCAGTTTGGTAGTCTGCAGCTTTCTGGCCTTGGTCATCAATACCCATTCCGCAATCCAAGATGAGCTTTCGGACTTGAGGAGTTCGGCGGATTTCTCGGCGCGGCCGACATCACCAGACTCGATACCTATGACGTTCGCTGAGGTCATAACATTCCCACGCCGGTGTCCCGCATTTTCGCATCTTGCGAATAGCTTTCAGGGCAATAGAAGGCGCGGGAGCTGCTCAACTCCCGCGCCTCGTTCTTAGGCCTCTCGAAAGAACCAAACTACGGCTGCGGCTGTGCCTGGACGTGCAGATCCGGATTCAGGTGTAACGTCTTGCCGCCAGCGATATACACTTTCTGATCAAACTGCTGGCGTCCCGGCGCGCGCACCTCGACGTCATAGCTGCCCGGCCGGAGATTCATGGTTTTCAATTTCCCGACCGTTCCGGCATAAGCGCCGTTGATGTAAACCTCTGCGTCCTTGACGTTGGTATCGAACTTCAGCGAACCAGTCTCGGGAGCCTAACCGTAATAGCCATACGGATAGGGTCCCCAGTATGGTGAGTACCACCCGAAACCCGGGCCCCAGCCGAAATGTGGCCCGATGAAGACGTGAACCGGACGTGCGTAAGATGCTAGAGGCGCCATCATTACCGCAGCCGCTACTAATATCATTGCCATCTTTTTCATAGCAACCTCCTAACCAATTTAGATGAACGGTCGCGCGTTTTTATCGTAAAGAAGGGTAAAGGGTACGTTGGCAGGATTGGTGGACGAAATTGCCGGGTGCCGCTCTTGCCCTTATACAATTCGTTCGTAATGGCCACTCCAGAAATTCTGCTATCTTCTCAGAGGATGGAGTTTCCTATATTCGCTACCGACGTTGAGAGGTTGAATTTCTGCCCTCTTTGTGCCGGGAATTTGAGAAACATCAGTAGCGTTCTCATTAGGGGCGACATTATTTTTTTTTCCACCTCTATGTGCGAGAGGTGTTGCCATATCTGTCGTGAAACCCGGCCCACGAAGCAGTGGTTCTCTGAGGCATTTCAAAGGCGAGAGCGGTTCCAACAGGGCGCCGGAATCAGCGCGATCAATCCCGAGATCGAAGCGGATCGTTACCAGAGATACTCTCAGGTGGGATCGGCACTGAATCTTCCCATTGGTACGACGCTGCTCGATATCGGTTGCGGGCCGGGGACAGGCCTGAAGGCGCTCATGAATTTAGGATATAAGGTGCTCGGAGTTGAAGAGGATGCAACCCGCGCTGACCACGGCATAAACCTCGGCTATCCTATTGCGAAGTCTCAGTGGGAGCAGTTCGAGCCCCAACAGCGGTTCAACGTCATCACATGTCTGCATTCGCTCGAACACTTTCACGAACCTGAACAATTGCTGCGGAAGCTTGTAGACTGGCTGGATCCTGCTGGGAAAATTGTCGTCGAAGTTCCAAACTTCTGCCACTTTGTCCAGGACTGGACGGATTCTCTTTATCTGGCCCACATGGCAAATTACACGCCGATGACGTTGTCGCGGCTGGGGGAGAACGTCGGACTACGCGTGATCGCGCGACTTCATCACTATGACTCCGTGGCCCGGAACGATGAAAACTTGTGTCTCGTGTTTGAACGTGGACGGGATTCATTGCCACAAAATGAAGTAAGTACTTGGGATGAAGCTGTATCGAAGTATGCGCATGGCCTTGAGACAGCGGCATCGCCTCCATACACCTTTGAAGTGCCCGCAATTAATGACATCAGTCTGTGCTACAAGAATTCATCCAGGATCTCTTCCGCCCTGCGCGAAAATCTACATATGCGGACTGTGCGACGACAAAACGAGCGATTCGTGGTGTCCTGAATAAGGCAGCGGCCCACCCGGACGAAGAGCGTCCGGGCCTGCGTGCGCTGTGAAGGCTGGAATCGACGCTGTCAATTCTCATCCTATGGAAAATGAAAAGGGTGGGCCGCCGGCGAAGTTCTTTTGAAGATTGTTTCTCCCCACCCTTCCCAAAATACGCGAAGGATGGGCGCCTCGTCTTTAACGAGGGGCACCCGACGATTTTCCTGAATCTCAATAGATGTATATGCATCTATTGAGGCATGACTAAGCCTGCCGCGGTCCGTCTTTCTTGTATGTGCGCCAGCTTCCGTCGGGCCTCGCGAGCGTTGACCCAGCACTACGAGGCAGCTCTGCGGCCGCTTGGTCTTAGAGCCACGCAATTCACTCTCATGCAAGCGTTGTCCTTCGCCGGAGAGATTTCCCAAGGAAAGCTCGGGGAGATTCTGGCCATCGACAGCACCACCCTCACCCGCACGCTGGCGATCATGGAGCGCCGAGGCTGGATCGCCAGTCGATCCGGCGAGGACCGCCGAGAACGATTGCTCTCCCTAAGCAAGGCCGGCAGGGCCGAATACAAGCGAACCCTTCCCTACTGGGAAAAAGTTCAGCAGGAGTTGCGTTCGCGTCTCGGGAACAAGCGCTGGAACGAACTTTTGAACCTAACCAACCAAGTGACCGCTGAGGTCACAGAATAAGGAGATACGCTATGTCAAAACACGCCAAACTGAGCGCCGGGCTTTTAGCAGCCTGGTTAGTCTTTGCCCTGTCCTCTTCCGCACTGCACCTCTACGAGGCCGCTCCGAACACGCCGCCGATCGCGCTTGGCCTAGCCGTGGTCATGCCGGTCGTGCTGTTTCTGCTTTGGTTTGCATCCTCGCCGGGATTCCGGCAGTTCATTCTGTCGCTCAACCCGCGCGCCGTCACGCTGGTGCAAAGCGTACGCGTCGCCGGCATCGTTTTTCTCGCCCTCGGCTCCTTTAAGATTCTGCCCGAGTACTTCGCCTTGTCGGCGGGATGGGGCGACATCATCATCGGCGCGACCGCACCGTTCGCAGCGCTCATGCTGGCCAACCCGGCGCATCGCAGAGGATTCATCTTCTGGCAACTTTTGGGAATTGCCGACCTGGTTAACGCTCTAGCGCTGGGCACGCTCTCCGGGTTCATCGATCCGCACGGAATCCCCACTGCGGCCATGGCCGTCCTTCCCATGAGCTACATTACGACGTTCGCCGTGCCAGTGTTTTTCATTTTGCACATCATCGGTATCGCGCAGGCTCGTCGCTGGCCGTCGACTGTTTCTGCTGCAACCGGCGCTGGGTTCCAACCGGTGCCGCAGCGCTAAGAATGACGGTGGAGCCGATCAACAACCCCATTCGGCTTCACCCGGTGTCGCAAAGAAGCGCCGAGAATTGTTGCGTTCTGTGTCTGCCGCGGATAACTCCAGGAGTGCCAATCGCGCCGCAGCCACCAGGCGCTTCTTTTCCGTTTGCGGCACGCGGTCCCACGCTTCCGAGTTCGGACTACCCTCGCAGTCAAAATCGGAGGCCAGCGCTTGATGATAATGATGAAAGAGTTCAGCCAGCTGTTCAGGGGACACTTCTTGGATTGACATCAAACCACCTTTCGATTCGGTTACGAAATCGCTGCTACAACTATTGGATACGAAAGCCCATAAACTTCGACTAAAGGGTTCGTAAGCAGTTCGTAAGCGGTGTTTGGTTCTGAATTCCTAAAATCCCCGCCCAAAGGAAGATTGGCCCGGGCAACTCTAGAATTGGAGACGGTGGTCAGGGTGGGATCACCGCCTCACAATGTTTCAGTTCTCAAGTTGACGAGTTTTGTCGGACTTCCACTTTGTGGTTATACATGCGACCGCAAGGCATGTTCCCGGCGCATTAGAAATCACTAGAGGAGTGGAATGAATCAGCGTTCCGTAGATCAGCCAGAGCAAGACAGCCAGCAGATAGAGGAACAGCATTTGATATGACAGGTCATCCGCGCCAACTCTGCGCATTTTCAACAGTTGAGGCAACAGGGTCAGCGTACTGCAAATCGCAGCTGTTGTTCCGATCAGCGACTTCCAATGTTCGAACGACATTTCACTCTCCGAATCGCGATCAGTCGACGCGATTAGCAATGCTTACTTGTGCGAGTGGATGGAAAGATCCGAAGCGTTCCGGTCCGAGCCAGGCAGCAATACAGGAAAACCCAAGGCAGCTAATTCCTGGTGGAGTTGTTCTGCCGACTGGAAGCGAATTGACGTAATCCCCAGCGCTCGCGCGGATTGCACATTGATCTCCTGATCATCCACAAACAGCGCTTCAGAAGGCTTGACCTGTAAACGTGCAAGGCAGTGCTCATATATGGCCGCATCGGGCTTAATCAATCCAACCTCGCAAGATAGAACCTGACATGTGAACTTGTTGAGCCAGTGGGACTCTTGACGCACATGGACAGCCATATCGCCGATCATGTTCGAGAGCAACCCCGTCTTTAATCCGGCTTGTAAAAGACATTCAAGCCAGCCCGTCATTTGAGGATTCACAGTGCTCCACATTTCGACGTCTAAGCTGCGGAGTTTCTCGATCTGGCGAGGACCGAGCCTTACACGGGCAACTTCTGCGAAGTTTAGCCAATAGTCTGCCGCAGCAACATCACCTCGGTCGTACGGGCCGCGACTGGTTCGATACAGCGCATGGAACACATCCGGTTCGAGATTGGCTATCTCCGCCATCGAAGCAATCTGGGCGGGGACGGGTGGCAGTGATAGGACCTCTCCATAATCGAGAATCACGGCCTCTATATGCGACGCTTCGCAGCCATTGTGGTTGCTCTTTGTGACAATTTCTCGGCGATCCATTTGCGCTTATCTTGCGACATTCGCCTAGTTTCGTCCAATGAATCATTCGATAGTCTGTGATAGTTTTATGGAATGTATCTTGATCCTTATGAGTTGAAGTCCTTCGTTGTGCTGGCGCGTGAATTGCACTTTCGCAAGGCTGCGGAACACCTCTGGATGTCGCAGCCTGCCTTGAGCAAACAGATTCGACGACTTGAGGAGAAAGTCGGCGGAGGAGTTTTTGCTCGAACTCGCCGCAAGGTCACATTGACGGAAACCGGCCGGGTCTTGTTACCGTTAGCCACGAAATTGCTTCAGGAGTCGGAGTTGGCCTTGGCGATTGCCAGAGAAGCGAGCAATGGATGTGCTGGAGTTCTCCGCGTGGGATTTGGGCTAGCGGCGGTTTCCGATATCCTGCCGCGCACAATTCTACGTTTCAGCCAAAAACATCCGCGCATAAACCTGAAGATGCGCGACATGTCGACGTCGGCTCAACTCAACGGACTGTTACAGGAATCATTGGACGTTGGCATTCTGCGGCTGCCAATTGCAGCTCCCGAACTCGATAGTTTGCCCATAATTCGTGAACGGCTTCTTCTGGCGGTTCCTGAGTCAGTTCGCTACAGTGGCAAGGATAAACTTTCGAGGTTGCATGATGCTCCGTTCGTGATGATGTCCCGTTCGGCATCAGCAACGTTTCATGACCACGCGCTCAGTGTCTGCCATAGCGCCGGTTTCACACCAAACATAGTTCAAGAATCAGCTGAGACATTTACAATTTTGAATCTTGTCCGTGCGGGGCTAGGGGTGTCGCTGGTACAGAGCGCCGCCGCTCGAATGAGAGTGCCTGGAGTACGCTTCCACCGACTAAATCGTAAGCAATCGGAATGGACCATCGGAATTGCATGGATGCGCAATGGCGACAAGAAGCAACTGGTTCAAAAGTTCGTTGACGCAACCCGAAGCGTTGTGCGCGCGGCCAACCGTCCCAAGGACGCTCGATAGTGACGCTATCAGAACGGCACGGAAATTTCGATTCGCCGAACTGAATCTTGTGACGATGCGAAACATCCTAGTTAAATAGAGGTTATGAACAGCAAAACGGCAAAGTTGTTGGTGGTCGAGTCAGACGTTGCTCTCAGGGACCAAATTGTCTCGACGCTGACCGATGCGGGCTATGAGGTTTCGACCAACACCCGGGAGGGAATGAAGTCAGTCCTGACCTTTGGACCCGACGCGGTTGTGCTGGGCGCCGATCCTCCGCAACTCGACTGCTGTGACCTTCTTTCCGAAATCAAGGGGTCGGAAAGCACGCAGAACATACGAGTTGTAATGCTGTCGCCGGGAGGATCACCCGAGCGCACTCGCGGGCTGGATCTGGGGGCCGACGACGTGCTGTCCCTCCCCTTCGACCCACACGAATTGCTGTCGCGGGTGCGTTCGCAACTACGGAACAAATCCGCCGCGGATGAGTCTCGCGAGCGGCTCCGCCATGCCGAAGACAATCGAAACGATACTCAGCAGGTGGTCACGGCGGTCAACAAGGAGCGGCGCGCGCTTCGGGTCGGCGCTCTGGTGGCTGTTTCCGCACTGATCGTTGCGGGCCTGGTTTTTTTCCTCTTGTATCGTCGCACTCAGGAACAAGACACGCGCGTCTATGCTGCAATCACGCGATTACAGACTGGCGTTCTGACGGAACAAAAGTTGATGGAGCGCTCTCGTCATGCTATGGAGGCCGTGGAACCAGGGCCGTCCCCGGCGAGCGATCCACAGAAACTTCAACTCCAAAAGAAGAGCGAAGACCTGAGATCGCAAATTGCGATCAGCAAGCCAGAAAACGCTTCGGCTTTGCAAAATCAATTATCCGCCGTAGAAACCCGCTTACAGAAGTTGGAAACCGAGGGCAACGTCGCGCAGACGATTATCCAATCCTATGAGCCGAGCGTCTGCCTGATCCACGTTGTGGTTGCTTTCCACGACCACACCACCGGATCCAGTCTTCGCTACGCTGGCCTTACAAGTAGTGGCGAGCCCACAACCGATGAGCACAACAACCCGCTAGTGAGCCTTACCGGAAGCGGTCCGGAAGTACACCTGGATGCTTTTGGCACTGGCTTTCTAGTCTCCACGACAGGTGAAATCCTCACTAACCATCATGTGGCCGAGCCCTGGTGGCAGAATGACGATCTGAAAGAGATGGTCGATCAAGGTCTTGAGCCAGTTATGGCCGAGATGACCGCATACTTCCCCGGCGTGCCCCACGGCATTACCATCGCGACCCAGAGGATTTCGTCTGCTGCGGACGTCGCGATCGTCAAAGGAAATGTCTCAGAGCTGGGGATCAGACACGTGGCTCTTGCCGACGCCCCGCGTTCGGCGGTCAGAGGACAGGCCATCGTACTGCTTGGATATCCTACCGCTCTGGACGCAATCCTGGCGCGGACGGGCGCAGAGACGCTGCAGTCGATCGCGACTGCATCCAAAGGCGATCCCAAGCAGGTGGTGGAGGAACTTGCCCGCCGCAAGCTGATCAGGCCTATCACCACTCAGGGCCACATCGGCGACGTACTGCCCGACAAAATTGTGTATGACGCGCAAACCACTTCGGGTGGGTCTGGCGGTCCGCTCTTTAATATTGAGGGCAAAGTTATAGGAATTAACTTTGCCATGGTGCGCGAATTTGGCGGATCGAACTTCGCTGTTCCCGTTGGCTTCGGGAAGTCACTTTTGAAGCCTTGAGTTGAGGTCGGTGCAAAAACCGTATCATCCGGAGGCTTCGTTGGCCAGGCAGCCCAAAATCTCCCCAGCGCTCAGGAAACGTGCCGCACGAATCAAGGTGCTTCTCATGGACGTGGATGGCACGATGACGGATGGCAGCGTGACACTGCTGTCACAAACCGAAGAGATCGCCCTGGAAATCAAGACCTTCGAC
>Ga0075425_100002311_pt1 | contig 19082 bp, 9 predicted proteins | sample SoiMethybrSBSTD4_FD_75300 | JGI IMG/M metagenome (GOLD analysis project Ga0075425, IMG submission 75300) | Bulk soil microbial communities from a Populus tree surrounding site in Tennessee, USA - Soil MetaG P. TD hybrid SBSTD4 | ecosystem: Environmental > Terrestrial > Soil > Tree plantation... | reverse complement strand
GGCGCGGACCGGAACGGATTCGTCGCCGTGGACTCCACGACCGGGTTCGCCACCGCGCTCGACCCGAGCCCGGACGGACCGGTGCGGTGCCTCGCGACGAGCGGTAACACGCTCTATGCCGGCGGCTCGTTCCGGACTTTCGCGGGTCAGCCGCGGAATCGCGCCGCGGCGCTGGCGGCGGCGAGCGGCGCGCTGACGGGGTGGAATCCCAGCGCGGGCGCCAGCGTTCTCGCGCTCGCTACGAGCGCGGGCACCGTGTACGCAGGGGGAGCGTTCACGAGCCTCGGCGGCCTGGCGCGCGTCCGCCTCGCGGCGCTGAACGTGCTGACGGGCGTGCCCACGGGCTGGGCCCCGGGCGCCAATTCCACGGTCCGCGCGCTCGCGGCGAGCGGCGGCACCATCTACGTTGGCGGCCAGTTCAACGTGATCGCAGGGCAGCCGCGGTCGTACATCGCCGCGGTGGACGCGGTGTTCGGGACCATCACCGACTGGGCGCCGAACGCGGACGGGACCGTGAACGCGATCGCGGTGGGCGGTGGTGTGGTCTACGCAGGAGGGGCTTTCGCCAACATCGGCGGTCAGACGCGCCGTCGCCTGGCCGCGCTCGATGCCGCATCGGGATCTGCGACCTCGTGGGACGCTCACGTCGCGGACGCGTTCCCGTTCACCACCTTCTACGTGAAGGCAGTCGTTGCCAGCGGCGGCACGGTCTACGTCGGTGGGCGGTTCAAGGTCGTCGGCGGGCAGAACCGCAGTTGCATCGCTGCCGTGGACGCAGCGACGGCGACACCCAGCTCGTGGAACCCGGATGCCGATGGACCAGTCAACACCCTGGCCCTGGGCGCGGGCGTGATCTACGCCGGCGGGGACTTCGGCAGCATCGGAGGACAGATTCGCGGTCGAGTCGCAGCCGTGGACGCCGCAACCGGCGCCGCTATCGGCGCTGTGGATTCCTGGCCGCCGTTCACGGATTCGAGCGTACAAGCCGTGGCGGCGGGCGCAGGCGTCGTCTACGTCGGGTGCGAGTTCAACCCGGGGTTCCCACCCCTACTCGCCGCGGACGCCATGACCGGGGCACCGGCGTCGTGGGATCCGGTCGTGGATGGCGACGTGAACGCGCTCGTGGTCGACGGGAGCACGCTGTTCGTGGGGGGCAGCTTCAGTTCGATCGGTGGCCAGCCCCAGAGCAGCATCGCCGCGCTGACCACGGTGACGCTGGACGTCGCGGGCGGCCCGCGCGCGAACACCATCTCGCTCGCCGCGCCGGTCCCGAGCCCGGTGCGCACGCGGGCGCGGATCGCGTTCACGCTGCCCACCGAGGCCGTCGTCTCGCTCGCGCTCTACGACGTCAACGGCCGGCGTGTCGCCGCGCTGCTCGATCGCGCACCGATGGCCGTGGGCGAGCACCAGGTCGACGTGGACGCCCAGGCCTGGCCCGCGGGCTGCTACTGGTACGACCTCACGACGGGCGCCGAGCACCTGAGCCGCAAGCTGGTCGTCGTGCGATAGGACTCGCGCGCGGCAAGAGTGCGAATCGCGACGGCCCCGGCACGTTGGCGCCGGAGCCGCGAGAAAGACTGGTAGCGCTACGGAACGGCCAGACGAACCCGGTCCTTGCGTGGCTGAGGGAAATGGACTCGCTGCGGCAGGCGTTTGCGGTCGCGGCATGAGGGCCACAGGCTCGCACGGCAGCCTTCGAACCTGCAATTCCCCGGGGCCGACGGCGTGCCGGGCGGGGCGGCATGAGCCGCAGCTTTACATTCGCGCGTGTGGCTGCGATACCGCCCGCTCGTGACAGGCCCCGTCATTACGAGCGGTCCTGGGCCCGGAACACAAGGATACAAAGCGGTAGCAACTGGTAGAGCGCCTGATACTTGGTCGACATCGGCCGTCAGGCGCTCTACCGCCTAATACCGCCCTTTGCCGGGGCGACCCGCACACGGACCCGCACACTGCCTCTGCCCCCCACCGGGGGGGGTAGGGAGACGAGGACGGGGTGGGCCTTGATCGAATCGTGGGTCCCTCGCTCACACACCGCCGGCGGCCATAAGGACCACGCCATGCCGCCCAGCACCGCGACGCGGTTCCGCGCTCGGCTCACCCTGTCGCGCTTGAGAGGCTTGGTGACCGTGGCGGGGCTGGAGACGGACGAGGGGCGGGGCCGACCTGGAGGGTAAGGGGTTGCTCTGGACGACCGATCCAGCCGAACAACGCTAACGCGTGCGGCCGACTCGCTGGCAACATCTGCCGTACCCTAGGCTAAGGCCCAGCTTGCGGAGCGACGCTCTTACCATGTCTTCTGGCTGGTCACACTGAATATCTGGAGCGATAGACAGACCACAGACAACCAGCGCCCCAACGTCACCATCCCGTTGGGGCGCTTGCTCTTGCTTGCCACGACGTTGGCCCGCTACGGCAACAGCAGCATCTTCTCTTGAGCGCGGAATCCGCCGGCAATCATCCGGTACATGTAGATCCCTGGTCGCATCGGCTGTCCGGAGTCGCTGGTGTGAGCCCAGGCGATTGAGAAGGTCCCCGCCTCGTATGGCCGGTTCGCGAGGGTCTTAACTAGGCGCCCTTGGAGATCGAACACCTCCAGTTTCACGTTGCCGCCTCGTGGCAGGTCGAAACGAATTGTCGTCGCCGCTGAGAACGGGTTCGGCCGATTCCGGTATAGGGCATACCGAATTGGGATTGGCGGGTCGGCTGGACGTGCCCCCGCTGGCAAGTTGGACGTGTACACGCCGTTCGAGAGCAAGAAGAGATCCCTCATCTTGCCAGGCTCGAGCGCGACATTCTGGAACGCAAGATTCACCGTGTCGCCCGGCGCCAAGTCCGTCGTTACGTTCCCAAGAGCGGAGACCGCTCCCGATACGTTTCCGTATCGCGAGTGCATCGCGGTCAAGAGCGGAAGCTTTGTTGCAACTAGTGGCTCCGTAGCTCGCTCCAAGTGCCCGAGGAACCGGATGGAGTGCTGTCCGACGAACACGAGGCGCAGGCGATCGTATCCAACCGTATCGAGCACGGCCCCATCTGGGCTCTCGCGGGGGTAGTAGTGTGTGATGGTCTGCCACCCGCCCTGCCCGTCAGGCGCCTGCACAATTATCCCTGAGGTACTAAGTACCTCGACGTCAGGATCCGTGGCAGCTCCTGGCTTTGGCCTCCGAAGGTTCGACGCGATCGGTTGCGCACCTTTACCTCCGCCATCATCGATGATGTCCCCACCGCCCCCACCGCCCTGTGTTGCCGAGGGACGCGTACCAACAGAAACGCTCGCACTCCCCGCCGGCGGCAGCGATACCTGATCAACTATCAATGTGTCGCCCGGCTGACCCGCATAGCCCGAGCCGCCATTGACCTGACTCGTCACGTCTTCTCCGCTGCTCTTCATCACTCTGGCGGCGGGGACGGGAACCCCGAGCAGCACCTTCTCCCCTGCACCATATGCACGTGTGCTCAGCGAGTGATCGACGGCAATTAGACGGACCTCATCAAGAGTTGTGTACTCTTGTTCGTTCTCCCGAACCCGCAGCGACACATGTCCAGTTGAGCTGTCGGGTGACGACTTAAGCCTGTAGTCGTCCAGAAGAACGCCGCCCGTCGTGGACCGCCCGAGGATGGTGTTCTCTTGCGTCCAGCCGCCGGCCGTCAGAACGTCCACCGTCGGGCACCCACCCCCGCCACCGTCACATGGAACGCTAATCGCAAGAGTCGGAGAAGTCTGGGCGATGTTATTCACAGCACGCACCGTAACCTTGAGCATCACACTATTTGAGTACGATGCAGAGTAGGAGGATGCCGTGCCAACGACGGGGCCCCACGTCGCTCCGTTGTCAGTACTTGGTCGCCACTCATATGAGTATTGGCCGCATGTCTGACCACCGGCCGGGCTCGTCGACCACGTCCCTGTATCACCGCAAGCCAGCTGGTTCGGACCACTTATCGACGCAGTGATGCTGGCCGGGCCACCGGTATAGGCCACACATACCGTGTCGCTTCCCGCCATCCCCGCACTCAGCACGTCGCAACGCACCTCCTCGTCAGCGCCGCCCATCGCCCATGTCATTGTGGATCCTGACCCGGCACTGGACCACTCGTCGCCACTCCAGATTCGCCTGTACCAATTGAAGGAATAGGCACCGTCGCCGCCGCTCGCACTCGCGGTCCAGGTGCGCTGCACCCCGTCATGACCCAGTCGGTCGGGTCCGGAGATCGTAACGCGGGGTAGCGGCACCGTCGTCCGCAACTGGACCAGTGGGTCCCCGAGGAACACATATGACTCGGCGATCCGCCTAAACCCGGGGTCACTCGTCATCACGCTCGCCACAGCTCGGCGCGCGAAGTCACCACACGTGAGAGTGTCATTGCCCTCGAAAAGAATTCCCCCAGGGTCGAATGTAGGCCTCAACGCTTCAGCCAGGAATGCGTTCGCGATCTCAGCGCTTGCTTGTGGCGTGGACCCCCTCATAGGCGCGAGGCAACCCCAAGGCCCCCTCTTTTCAGTGATCAATCCCGTCTCGACGAGCGGCCTAGAGTACGCCGGCAGTGGCACCGGTGTGCAGTCAATTGCCCCAATGCTACAGTTCGCGCCAAGCACAAACGGTACGACTGGCCATGGGGTTGCACCGCTCCACGGGCTCGGATTGTCAGCCGCATCTACCCAACCGCACCAGCTCCAGTACGTGGAGCCCGTACCGGACACCACTACTAGGCTCCTTCCCGCGCCAAAGGCAGCTTGCGAAGCTGCGTTTCTCGCGGCACCCGTCATCGCTACTTGGTCATTGTCTTCCAACACATCAACAATGCGATTAGCTGGAAACGCTCGCGCGTAGCTCAAACCGATTGAATGCGCCGTCAATCCGGATGAAAGGCCGTTGTCGCGGGCATACGTCCAGACCCCCACGTGCTCGAGCGGGATGGCGCCGGCTTGCGACGCAGCGGTCGTCGTCTTCTCGACGAACGTGGTTACTTCTGCCGCATTCCGAGCCGGCACTCTTCCTACGCTGATGTCCGGAATTCCGTCCCCAGTCACATCCCCGTACGTCCAGTCCGAGCACCAATAAGGAAACTGGATCGGCACGCCCGTCAACGGAGAGACGGAATCCAGCACGTACTTGCCCATGGGGATGATGTCCATGGCGCCCTCCGCCGTCCCCGCCCAAGGTCGCTGATACACTGTGCTCGGGGCCCACAGCGCAGCATTATTCCAGTACTGATAGTCCGAGGCATCGCCAATCAGCAGGACATACCGGACCGCCGGCAACGTATGCAAGAAGCTGTTGATATTCGCGGCGCCCCCGACGCTTTCGAGGCTGTAGACCTCTGACGGATGACCACGTCCCCGCCAGTAGTTCGCGAGTGGCTGTACCGCCGCCTTCCAAGCCTGGGGAACAAAGCACGCCCACTGAATATCAGACACTGGAACAGCTATTGTCGGCGTTGGATAGGCGGCGTACTGCGCGGCGCGCAGCGAGTCCACGTACGCCGAGTCCGGTGGTGCGGTCCCATCCGATTGAACGTATGGACTGTTCCGCGTGGCATCCTCGGCGTGGAACAGGGTGTCATTCTCGGTGGTTACTTCGCGAAGGCGGTACCGAGACCCCTGTTCTGAATCATGACATCCATACCATCCGCCTCCAGCCGGGGCGATGACGTGGACTGTGTCATACGGTGCTCCTTCGAAGGAGGACCTCTCGACGAGATACTCCGCAATCCCGCTCTCCTCTTCCGCCCACCAAGATAGGTCCGTTCCGCCCTCCGCCGCCAAGACAGCCTTGAAGGCAGTAGTAGCCGCATCATTGGTTGGGTCACAGCCTGGGCCATACGCGCAGACATAGGTTTCAAAGCTGTCGCCGGATGGTGTCTTGCCGTTTGTCGTCCCAGCGCCCCAAGGATCCTTAACCGGCACGGGCTCATTGTACGAGTTCGTGTTTCCGTCCAAGGCTACTCCTCCGAGGCTCTGGATCCCATTCAACCAAGTGGTTGGGTTAAGCCAGAGCCCAGACCGAAGTCGGATCTTTATCGACCCACCGCGGACATCGGAATCCCTCAGCAGAACGGAAACCGTCAAAGAGGTGGCGTCACTATTCCAAGTGGCCGACGAAGATGCCACAGGAGAGCCTTCGACATGCACAATGGATGAGGTCGGTGTGACCGAATTGTCCATTACAGTGTCGAACGTTATCGTGATTTGGACGGTTTCGCCCGCGCTGGGAGTACTGGGATACGTTCTTCCTCTTTCTGGAACTTGCATGACCACCATTGGCTTCATGGTCATGTTGTCCTCACCCTTCCCTACTCCATTGGTCTTGAATTCCTTAAGACTCATCGGCTGCGGGCACCCAGCACATTGGCTCTGATAGTCGTCTCTGATTTGCTTCAGGGTGCGTTGATAAAGTTCCGTGGGGTACGGGTCAAAGGCCGCCGTCTCGAAGAGGAAGTTCGCCTCGGTCTCCGCGACATTCGTCGTCACGGGATAGTCGTACCCCTCGAACACCGCGCGCCCCGTGTGAGGGTTCGTGGACTGGTCGACAAAACCATCCGCCAAGTCAGGGCCGACATCGCATCCTGCCAGGTAAACTAGGGAGTGCTTGTCTTTATAATGCTCTTGGATGAACCGGCTGGTGACACCGATATAGTAGAACTCGTACGCGCCAGTGGTCTGGTTCATGTGCCGGTCCGCGATCAATTCGGGGTCGTAGTCTCGATACGAGCCGTCATCATTAAGATTCGTGATGAGATATCCAAGTCGATGAAGCTCGTCGAGGCGGTCACTCCAATCCGTGAACGTAGTGAAGGTCTCGACCACAAAATGCGGGTATGGCGTATAGTTATATGGTGGATTGTCTATATGCAATCCCTTCCCGCCGTGCGCGAGAATGTCCCACACCCCGAAGCCCTCCTCTAAACGAGTCCTTAAATCTGGTACGTTGCATAGCGTATTGTCACCTGCAGGCGAATAGTCTGCGAGGCTGACAGCGGAGTATTGAAGACCGCGGTCATATGTGGCAGTGGCTACAATCAAGTGTCCTAGGGCGAGCGGCTCAAGCACGGCCATATCCGGCTGGTATCCGCCAAGATTCGCTGCATTTGGCGAGAACCGAATGACGGAACGATCGCCGGGTGTTCGATAGGCACCGAAACTGTCGCGCGCCCCGACCACGTGAGCTAGGACGACCAAACAGCCAAGCGCGAGGCTGCGGCGAGTCATGGCCTTAGTCCTTTCGGCTAGGAAGGGGTTTCGGGTTCCGGAACTCTGCGACCTGGCGAGGCTCGCGAAGCATCGAGTACTTCCGGTCAACTCCCTTGCGGGCGTCCGCGATTTCGGCATTTAGTTCCGGGACTCGCGAAGCTGGGACGATCAACTCCCCCGCACTCGTGGTCAGTATTGCTGTCTGGACAGCCAAGTAGGAGCCCCATCGGCGCGCCTCTCGAAGAAGAACCTTGCTCCCCTCCGCGGGCGAGGCGGTGAGTTGGCCGGTAAACGTCCTAAAGTCCGGCCGGGTACTTCCAGCCCAGTAAATGACGACCTGTGTGTCAGAGAGGGCTCGCGCTGAGTCAACGAGGCCGGGGATCCGCGAATATGCCGCACCTAGCAATCGGACCCTCTGCGCCGGAGGCGTTGCTGGGGGAATGGCTGCTCCGCGTGCTGCGGTCCAAATGGCCTCTTCCCTAAGCTTTTCGAGACTGTCTCTGGCAGACAGAGGATGCCGAACAGGCTGGGGATGCATCGGAATATCGTTGATATAGATCCCGTCCCAAAGAGTGTCGCCCGAGTCGATGGTGTAACCAACGGCGATCGAATAGGGAGCCGGCACCAGCGTGCCGTGGAAGTAGTAGGCGCCGTGCTCCGAGGTAGCTATGACCAAGCGACCGCTGGCGTCTGCAGCGCTGCCCCGAGTGACAAGGGCGCTACTGACGGCAGCCATGAGAAGCGTAGCGAGTATTTGCATGGAAACTCTGGCGAGGCGGCTTACTAAAGACATAGGTCGGTCTCCGCACGCGGCTGTTCTTGCTGGCGGCCCAGTCGGTCCCCGGCGATCGGGAATCACGCGCAAAGTGCGCTCGTGTTCGGTTTCGGTCAAGAAGATTTGCGCCTTGACGGGCTGCACCAAGTTCCCTCTCCGCGTTGATGCGCTCGCATCATGGTCCGCGCGCCCCGCTAAGGCTTGAAAAGGAACCGCAGCATGTCGGGGAATCGACGCCGCCAGGCTGGCACTGAGTGAACGGCACCGGAGAGCGTCACGGACATCAGGTTGATGCCGTTGATGAAGCCATGGCTCACGAGGATCCGCTCCATGGTGCCGATGTAGTTGTCGTCCGGGGCGCCACTATCTTGGTAGTAGCGCGTGACAAGCTGCGGGTAGCCGCCGCTCTGGGCTGTCGTGTAAATGCTGTCGCTTCCCGCGCCCCATCCGTACGTGGGGGAGCAGGCGCCGACCAGGCCGAACGTCCTGCCGTACGCGAGGCCTGCGTATGCTGAGATGAGCCCGCCCAGCGAATAGCCGGCCATGCCAGTGTGGACGGCGTCAGCCAGCGTGCGGAAGCGGCGGTCTATCTCAGGCTTGAGCGTGTCGCGGACCGCACGCACATACGCATCCCCTCCTCCTCCGAGTGCAGGCCCACTCTCTGGGAACCGCCAAGGGGCGTAGTCCCAGAATCGCACTGTATCAGGCACGGCAGGCACCGAGATCGCCACCATGATGATCGGGACGATCTCACCGCCGCGAATCAGGTCCTCGCACACACGGTTTGCCTGCACGCCGTTGACGTCGAATATCTGCTGCCCGTCGTTCAGATAGAGGACCGGGTAGCGCTGGTTCGACGTGGCATAGCCTGGCGGCAGGTAGATTACCAAGCGACGGCCACCACGGAACGCGGGGACACTGAACTCCTCGACATGGCCGGGAAGGAAGCGCCAGCCGCTGTCGTTCGGGTTCGTCGTGGACTTGCTGCACGAGAGCAGGAGGAGCCCCGCCGCCGCCACAACGAGCCGCATGGGAATCGCTCGCATGTTCCGCCGCGCGCTCGCGAGGAGCGCTTGTGATCGAGTATCGGGGCTGCCAGACTCCGCTACGCTACGATGGTCGCTCAGCTTCTGCCGTGGAGGCAAGCCGTGTCCAGAGCATTCCGCTCGGTTTTCGCGCTCATCCCGCTGCTGCTCCCGATCTCCGCCCACGCGTGGGAATGGAGTCTCGGTTCGAGCATGGCCGCTGGAATCACTCGCAGCGGCCAGAGCAGCGGCACGAGCACGTCGTTCGGCCTCCCGTCGAACACGCTCACCTACCAGCCCGGCCTACGCATCGGCTACGGAAGCCCGAGCCGCACGCACGAGGTCACGCTGGATGCCGGCGCATTGGTCATCGGGGAGGAGGGCTCGACGGTGAGCGTCATTGAGGGCCTGTTCGGCTACCAGCACGCGTTCGGACGCTCGCCGAGATCGAACCCGTTCGCGAACGCGAGCCTCGGATTCCTCCACGAGGGCAGCGCGCTGGATTCGGGTGGGAGCACCGCTTGGGGTGCCGGCGTCGGATGGCGACGCCTGCTGCGCGATCAACGAGGCGACCTGCGGGCTGAAATCCGCTACGACTACCTCAAGGGCGGCGGCCCGTTCGGCCGCCCGAATCTGACGACGGTGGGTCTGAGGCTTGGCTTCGACCTATGGCTGTAGCTCGCCTCTCCCCGCGCGAGCATGTCGACAGCTGAACCGAGGGCTCACCGCCCCAGAATCCGCTCGACCTCCTCGTCGAGGATCTTGGGCAGGAGCCCGGCCATCTTCGCCCGCACGGCGGTCCGCAGCTTCGACTCTGCGGCATTCGCCAGTGTGCCGTTCTTGCTCGGGGCCTTGCGCCCGCCAGCTCCGGCCTTCTTCCGCCACAGGTAGTAGGTCACGGTCGAGATGCCGTACTTCTCCGCCACCTGCTTGCCGGTCAACTTCGCGGCCTTCGCCTCGGCGAGGATCTTCTCACGCTCAGGGGCTGACGAGCTGCAAGTGGACCCTGGCGACGACTCAATGATATCGTTGCCGCATGAAGGCCAACGAGAAGTTCCAGCGAGCGACGAGCCGTGCGGGCATGAGGACTACGACAATCACGATGCCGGTCGCGATGCACGAGCGGCTCAGCATCGAGGCGGTCAAGGCAAACATGGCGCTCACCGCCTTAGTGCGTCTCGCGCTCCAAGATTGGCTCCGGTCTCGAGGGAAGTCCGGCTCTCGTTGAGCCAATGCCGGGCCCTGCTCGACCCCGGCGCGGCAATGAGTGACGACGCACTTGAGCGGTTGCGCGATGACCTGTACCGGCTGGCGGAGGTGGCAATAGATGCAGCGCTCGGCGGTCATCTACGTTCGTGTAAGTAGCGCCCGACAGATCGAGAACTACTCACTCAGCGTGCAGGACGAAGCCTGCCGCGCGTACTGTCGCGCACAGGGTTGGCCGGTCGCACGCGTGTTTCGTGAGGAAGGCGAGAGCGCGGCGACAACGGAACGCACGCAACTCACCGCGCTGCTCGACTACGTCTGTGAGCACAAGCGCGAGCTGGTTGCCATCGTTGTTCATTCCGTCAGCCGATGGGCTCGTGACACGCGCGACCATCTCAACCTGAGAGCCACGCTTGAGCGCTGGGGCGTCGCGCTGCGATCCGCTACGGAGCCGATCAACGAGACTGACGAGGGGCAGCTGGTCGAGACATTCCTCGCCGGGATCGCGAGGTTCGAGAACAGGCAGCGTGCTCGCCGCACCGTGGCCGGAATGCGGAAGGCGCTCGAAACCGGCCGCTGGACGTTCCGAGCCCCACTCGGCTACCTGAACAGCGGGCGCGGGAACGCTCGCGAGCCAAGCCTGAGTCCGAACCCGGCTACGGCACGGCTCGTGCACGCCATCTTCGACGGCTTCGTCCGCGACGGGCTCAGCGAACACGAAGTGCAGCGCCGCATCACCGGGCGAGGCTTCCGCCTGCCGGATGGCAAACCCGTTTCGCTCCAGACCGTGAGCAAGACGCTGAGGAACGCCGCATATGCGGGCCGTCTCTCGCTGCCGGACTGGGGCATCGATGTGCGCGGCGACTGGGAGCCACTAGTGGACGAAGGGACGTTCAATCGTGCCCAGGCACGGTTCGCGGCGCCAAAGGCCCACGCCCGGCTCAACGACGACTTCCCCTTGCGCACCTTTGCCCGCTGCGGCGAATGCGGCGGACCGCTGACCGGAGCGCTCTCGCGGGGCCGCGGCAAGCGCTATGGCTACTACTGGTGCAAGCCCTGTCGGCGAGAGCATCGCTGGACTGGCGTGAGCAAGGTGAGACTTGAAGCCGCATTCGTCGACCTGCTCGTAGGGCTCCAGCCGCGCGCGGAGTACATGGCACTGGTCAACGCCGTGGTGCGCGACGTGTGGCGGCAGCGGGAGTCGTCCGTTCGCGGAGATCGCGAGCGGCTCGAGTAGCGCATCGCCGAGATTCGGCGAAAGCGGGATCGCATCCAAGACCAGCTCGCGGATGGGCTCCTAGATGCGGCCGGCTACCGCAGGCAGCACGACCGTCTCCAGCGTGACCTCGCGGTGGCTGAGGATGGGCTGGGTGGGACGGTCATCGAGCACCTGGACGTGGAGCGCATCCTCGCGTTCGCCGAGGGCGTGCTCACCAACGCCAGCCGCGTGTGGGAGCGCGCCACGGGAGAGCAGCGGCGTCGGCTCCAACGGACCCTCTTCCCCGCCGGCGTGGCGTACGAACCGCGTGATGGAGGCAGGGTACGAACCGCCGTAACCTGCCTCGCGTTCAACGCGTTGACGACTCCGCACGCGGCGGAATCGACGATGGTAGCGCTACGGGGATTCGAACCCCGGTTTGATGGCTGAGAACCACCCGTCCTGGACCCCTAGACGATAGCGCCACAGAGTCTCGATCCAGCGAAAGTTCTGGCTGCCCGGCAAGGATTCGAACCTCGACTAACAGGGCCAGAACCTGTCGTGCTACCGTTACACTACCGGGCAGTCGAGGCCGCGCAATCTAGCCGCTGCCCATGGCCTCTGCAAGTGTGGCGCGGAGCCGTCGAAGGGCCTTGCGCCCCGCACTCGCCCGTCTCGAAACGCGGTTCAGTGGTGCGCCGCGAGCGGCGACTCCGCCCGCCAGCGCTCGGCCGCCGCCCGGAGCCTCGAGCCCACCCGCTCGCGTCCGAGGAGCCACATCACCTCGAAGATCCCCGGCGCCGCCTTCCGCCCGGTGAGCGCCACGCGCGCGGGCGTGATCACCTCCCCCGCCTTGACCCCGCTCTCGCTCGCGAGCGCGCGCGTCGCGGTCTCGAGCGATGGGAGCGTCCACTCGGGAAGCGCGTCGATCCGCGCCGCCAGCGCCGCGAGCCGCGCGTCCGAGCCGGGCCGGGAGAGCAGCTCCGCCCACGCCTCGGGCTCCATCGCCGGCGGGTCCTGGAGCGCGAACGCGCCCACGTCGGCGGCGTCGGCGAGCGTCTTCAACCGGTCGCCCATCGCGCGCACGAACGCGCGCCGCCATTCCTCGCTGCGAGCCGAAAGATCGTGGCCCTGGCGCGCGAGGAAGTCGCACACGCGGCGTGTGCGCTCGGCTTCGTCGAGCTGTTTCAAGTGCTGGGCGTTGACCCATTCCAGCTTCTGCGTGTCGAACACGGCCGGGTTCGGGCCCACGCGCTCGAGGCGGAACACGCGCTCGAGCTCGGCGAGCGAGAAGATCTCGGTCTTCCCGTCCAGCGCCCAGCCCAGCAGGGCGAGGAAGTTGACCATGCCCTCGGGCAAGATCCCCAGGTCGCCGAACGCTTCCACGCTGGTGGCGCCGTGGCGCTTGGAGAGCCGCTTGCCGTCGGGCCCGAGGATCATGCTCGCGTGCGCGAACACCGGCGGCTCGGCAGCGAAGGCGCGGTAGAGCAGGATCTGGCGCGGCGTGTTGGAGATGTGGTCGTCCCCCCGAACGACGTGGGTGATGCGCATGTGAATGTCGTCCACGACGCAGGCGAAGTTGTACGTCGGCCAGCCGTCGGAGCGCACGAGCACGAAGTCGTCGAGCACCTCGCTCTGGAACGCGATCCGCCCGCGCACCACGTCGTCCCACGCCACTTCCTCGGGCGCCGGCCGCCGGAAGCGCAGTGCCGCGGGCTCCCCTGAGGCCCTCCGGCGCGCGCGCTCGGCGGGCGGAAGATCGCGGCAGCGGCCGTCGTAGCGCGGGTCTTCGCCGCGCGCGAGCTGCTGTTCGCGCCGCGCCTCGAGCTCGGCCGGCGTGCAGAAGCACGGGTAGGCGTGCCCGGAATCCTCGAGCCGGCGCGCGGCATCCGCGTAGAGCGCGCGGCGCTCGGTCTGGACGTAGGGCCCGTACGCGCCGCCCACGCCCGGCCCTTCGTCCCACTTGAGCCCCAGCCAGCGAAGCCCGTCGAGGATCGCGCGCGTGGACTCGTCGGTCGAGCGCTCGGTATCGGTGTCCTCGATCCGCAGCACGAACACGCCCTGGGTGACCCGGGCATGCAGATAGTTGTAGAGCGCGGTGCGCGCTCCGCCCACGTGCAGGAAGCCGGTGGGACTGGGCGCGAAGCGCACGCGGACGGACATGCGGGGTTCTCCTGCGTTCGGGGCGCTGCGAAACCCGAGCCATACACGCCGCGCGCCGGAGGGGTCAAGCGGTGGGAGCGTTCCGCCGGGTGTCTACCTCTGCCGGCTCACCGCGGGCTCGCTCCGGGACCAGAAGCAGGTGGTGCTGCTGCCGTGGTACACGGCGGGCGGGCTCCCAGGGGAGCCCGCCCGCGAACGGCCGATGCCGTGACTACTGGAGTACGACGAGCTTGTGCGAAACGCTCTTGCCGCCGAGCGTGAAGCGGACGAAGTACACGCCGCCATCCACCGGGCGGCCCTTCTCGTCGCGCAGGTCCCACTGGAGGCTGAAGCGGCCCACGGGAGCGAGACCGCTGTCCACGCGTTTCACTCGGCGGCCCGAGAGATCGAAGATCGACAGGTCGTACTGGCCGCCCGCCATCGTGCTCGGCACCGCGAGGTCCAGCGTCGCCGCGCTCGAGCCCGTGCGCATCGGGTTCGGCGACGGCGGCGCGAACTCGAGCGTGCGCACCGCCCCCGGGCCCGTGGCCGGGCCATCGTCCACGCCCACGAACAGCGGCGCACTGGCGAAGCCGGTGCGGCGGGCATCGTGGTGGAACTGCGGCCACGGCGGCGTCTTGCCGGGCGAGAACGGGAAGTCGTAGTCCCAGACGTAGATGTTCTTGTCCCAGCCGGCGAGCACGATCTCGGTCTTGCCGTCCTTGTCGACGTCGGCCAGCGCCGGCGTGCCGCGCACCTCGCCGCCGAGCTGGATCGGGAAGCCCGGCAGCACGCTGCCGTCGGCGCCCGAGAGCGCGGTGAGCTGGCTGTCCTCGCCGCCGCAGACGATGTCGTTGAAGCCGTCGCCGTTGATGTCCGCCACCACCGGGCTCGACTCCGAGGCGCCCGAGGTCATCGGCGTGTAGCGCACGCCGTTCCACGGCGCGAGGACGGTGCCGTTGCGGTTGTAGACCCACACGAGGCCCTCGGTGCCGAGGTGCACGATGTCGAGGAAGCCGTCGTTGTTCATGTCCGCGAGCGCCGGCGACGGCGAGCGGCTGGAGCCACCGGCCCTCGCGCGCACCGGCCAGCCGGCGCGGCGCTGGCCGTTGGCGTTCAAGACGTACAGCGAGTCGGCCGTGGTCGAGAACACGATCTCAGGCGAGGTGTCGCCCGGCCCGTCGAGGTAGCCGACCGCGGCCGAGGAAGTGATGCTGCCGTTCGTCGTGAACGGGAAGCCGGGGACGTTCGTGCCATTCGACTTCCACGCGTAGAGCTTGCCGTCGAAGCTGCCGTAGATGATCTCGGGCAGCCCGTCGCCGTCGAGGTCCGCCAGCGCCGGCGTGCCGAAGTTGATGGGCTGGCCCAGCACCTTGAACACGCCCTTCGTCGACGGGTTCGCGTCGCCGTCCATCCACTCCTGACCGTTCGCGCGCATGATGTAGAAGTTGTTGCCGTTCGAGCCGAACGCCATCTCCATCTGGCCGTCGCCGTTCAGGTCGCCGATCGCCGCGCTCGACCAGATCGCGTCGGCGATCTTGAACGGGAACCCGGGACGCAGCTGGCCGGCCTTGTCGAACACGTAGAGGCCGGTGGAATCCCACGACGGCGCAATGAACGACATGCCCTCGCCCGGCGCGAGCACGCTCATCGACGGGCCGGCGGCGAAGTAGGCGCCGCGCGTGGAGAAGTCCCCGAGCGTCGCACCCTGGCCGTCCGCGTCCACGGGCGCCGAGCCATCGGCGTTCAGGACGTAGAGCAGGTCGGAGCCCGCGGCGATCGTGGCCATGTTCGTCGAGTAGGCGAACTCCACCGCCACCGACGACGGCGTGGTGCCGTTCGTCGGCACCGGGAAGATCGCGTGGTGCGGCGGGTTCGTGCTCACGCTGATGGTGCTGAAGAACCCGGACACGTTGCCCGAGGAATCCACCGCGTTGACGCGGTAGTAGAACTTCGTCAGCGGTGGCAGCGACTCGTCGTGGAAGTACGAGATCCGGTCGGTGGGCACGATGTTCACCTTGGTGAACGGCCCGGCCTGGCTCGTGCTTCGGTAAATGTTGTAGCCGAAGAGGTCGGGCTCGGCGTTCGGGTCCCAGGTGAGCTTCACCGCGTCAGCCTCGCCGACGGCCGCCAGGTTGAACGGCGGGGTGGGGAACGTGAGGTCGAGCGTCTGCACCTGCCGCACCTGGAGCGCGTCGCTGATCTCGAGCTGGAACACCGCACCGGTGGCGGTGACGCTGAACACGAACGCGTCGCCCTGCCCGGTGGTGTAGGGCGCGATGTCGCCGATCGTGACCACGCTGTCCGTCACCGTGGCCGAGCCGTTCAACGCGCGCAGCTTCGCGGTCACGCCGCGCGCCACGCCACTGCCGTTGTTGCGCACCTTGAGCGTGTAGGTCGCCGTCTCGCCCGTGGTCGGGCGGCCGTCGTTGTTGCCCGGCGACTCGGTGATGGTCTGCTCGTAGTGATAGAGCTCGGGCGAGCGCGCCGTGACCTGGAACGCCTCCTTCCAGCTCCGGGTGCCATCCCAGATCGTGAGCGAGAACGGCACTTCGCGCTGGTCGGGCATGTCCGCCGGCAGCGAGATCCGGAACGGCGTCACCGGATTCCCGGTCGCGCCGGCGGCGATCGCGCCGTAGGTGCCGTTGCCGTTCAGCAGCGTCACGAACGGATCGGTCGTGGCGAGCGTCGCCGACACGGCGCCGTTCGTGCCCGCGCCGCCGCGGTTCCGCAGCGCCACGCGCAGGTCCACCGTTTCGCCGGCGTCGGCGAAGCCGTCACCGTTGCCGGTGGTACCGCCGGCATTGTCGTCGTCCACGGTCACGGCGGCATCCGACACCTGGGCGGCGCCGGACGCGGTGACGTTGAGCGTGATCTGGAACGGCTTGGCGTTGTAAGCGGTCACGGTGAGCAGGAACGGGCCGGTGGAATCGGGCCGGAACGGCACCGCCGCCACGCCGCTGCCGTTCGTGAGCGCGGTGCCCATGTCGTCGCCCGCCTTGTAGGCGGTCACGCGCGCGTTCGCGACCGGGTTGCCGCCGCTCGTGACGTTCACCGAGAACGTCGAGTCGCCGAGCGGGAACGTCGAGGACGACGACGCCGCGATCGTGCGCCAGTTGCCGTTGTACATGCGCAGCTCGGGATCGCCCAGCTCGAGCAGCGTCATCTGCGTCCAGCGGTTGACGCCGTCGTAGTACGAGAACGCGACGAACGGCAGCTTCTGGCGCGCCTGCAGCTCACCGACCGCGGAGACGCTGTCCTCGAAGAACAGGCGGAAGTACTCCTGCTGGTAGGCCCTGCCGGCGGTCGGGAAGTCGAACCGCGTCGAGCCGATCACCGTCACCGAGCCGCCGTTCGGGTTCTTGAGGAAGGCCTCGCCGATGCACGGGAAGTCGATGGCGCTCGAGGTGCAGTCGATGGCGTAGAGGTTGAACACCTTGCTGCCGTTCGTGAGCGCGGTGGCGTCGTTGTTGACCATCGTCTCGTCGCCGCACGACATCGAGTTGCGGTATCCGTGCCCCACGTGCAGCGCCAGCCCGGGACCGGCGCTCAACTGGGGAAGGACCGCCGCCTTGGTCTCGGGCAGCGCTCCCGGCCGGTAGGTGGGGCTGGTGTAGTTCTCGTACAGGCGGGTGACGCTCAGGGTCGGGTTCAGGTCGGTGAAATGCAGGATGTCTTCGGCGAGCTGCGCGCCATCCAGGTCGATGGGGCCGGTGCCGTTGTAGGGCTGCGGGAACAGCACCTCGGCGAAGAACAGCCAGTTCGCCGTGTAGCCGGAGGTCGGCGTCTTCTCGTAGGCGAGCGTCTTGTTCACGAACGTCTGCGCCTCGCCCACCGTCGACACCGGCGAACGGCCCACGTACACCTCGGGCATCAGATCGGCGTTGTCGCCGGGCGTGAACTCGTCCTGGAACCCCTCGCCGTACTCGGAGTTGCCGTCCGCATCCCAGTTGCCGTCGAGGCACGAGTAGTAGATGTCGGCGGCGATGTGCTCGACCTGGTAGAAGGAGGTGTTGAACCCGAGCCGCTCGGGGATGATCTCGGTGTCGCCGCCGAGCAGCACCCACTTCGTGCCCCAGCGCGCGTACGCATCGCGGATGAAGAGCCGGATGCGCTCGGCATCGTCGGCGCCCAGGGGATACTGCTGGCGGATGAACGACGTCGTGCGCACCACGGCCGGCACACCGCTCTGCGTCTTCCAGTCCGCGAGCTGCTGGAACGTGGGCGCGAGCGCGTCGTTGGTGATGATCAAGTACTCGACCGGGCTCCCGAGCACGCTCGGGATCTGCAGCGGCTTGAACGGTTCCGCCTTGGGCTTGCCGGCGGTGCTCGAGCTGGAGAGCGACACCAGCGCGCGCGACGGCACGCCGCTCGGCAGCTCGTCCTCCCACTCGCGCACGATGCGCTCGCGCTTCACCGCGGGCTCGGCGCCGTCCTCCACCGTGAGGCGGAGCTTGAGGCCGGTGACCCGCTCGAGCGCGCCCGTTTGAGGATTCCACCGCGACGTCGCGATGCGCAGGTAGGCGACGTTGCGACCGCGGAGGCTGCCCTGGATCCCGGGAAGCGCCAGCACTTCGGGCTGGAACGAGGGGCTCGCGAACACGGCCTGGTCGGCGAGCGAACGCTCACCCGGTGCCGCGCCGGTCCTGGACGAGAACGCCGGCAGCACGCGCACGCCGTCCGCCATGGGCTGCGTGTCGGCGCCGAGCACCTCGACCCGCGTCAGCTTCATGCCTGCGGGCAGGTCCACGCGCTCGGAGATCCACGGCAGGTCGGGACGGCCGGGCGTGTACTCCCGCGTGCCGCCGCGGGCCTCGACCGAGGCGACGCCGTTCGTGATCGACACGCTCACGCGCGCGGGGTCGATGCGCACCTGGCGCTCGAGCGTGAGTGCGAACGCATTCTGAACCGCCGCCGAGACCAACAACGCCACGAGGGGGACGACGAGGCGAGCACGCATGAGGAAGCTCTCCGGGGATCGAGCGGGCAGCAATGGCAATGAGAGGGGAGTGGGCAAGGAAACGAGCGCCGGGAACTTCGAGCGTTGGTCCCGGACTCGCTTTCAATCAGGTACGCCAGGCGGGCGCGTCGGGTATGAAGAAGGATCTGAGGATGTGGAGTCTCCCAGACTGCGACACTAACGATAGTTTGGCAGGGTGCTGTGGGTCAACGAGTTCTCGCGCCCGAGACGGTGTTTGACGAGAGTGTCCAGTCAGGTCCGTGGCGGGGATCGACATGGGGCCGGATCGCCCCGGTGCGGAACGCCACGCGCCACGGGAGCGAGGCGATCGGGAACACGATCCGCGTCGCCGCGACGCGCTCCTGAACGGTGTCGGGATCCAGCGACGCCGGCACCCCAGGCGGCAGCAGCCAGCGATCGAACTCGCGCGTGCGCCAGCCCGTGCGGTAGGCGCCGCGCACCGGGCCCCGGAGCGGCTGGACCAGCAACGCCAGCTCGGGAACGAGCCCCGGGAGCGGCGCCTGGGAGACGACGAGCGTGGCCTGCGCGCCCGCAGCGCGCAGCGGCTGGGAGAGCGCGGCATC